>Ga0209382_10010036_pt1 | contig 11838 bp, 4 predicted proteins | sample SoiMetdeltSBSDD5_FD_187599 | JGI IMG/M metagenome (GOLD analysis project Ga0209382, IMG submission 187599) | Bulk soil microbial communities from a Populus tree surrounding site in Tennessee, USA - Soil MetaG P. deltoides SBSDD5 (SPAdes) (version 2) | ecosystem: Environmental > Terrestrial >...
CGCGTGATGCGTGGCACCCCAAATGCAGCGATCATCGGCACGAACTACACCTTCGATCTCTCGATCGCGCAACTCGAAGTGCTTTACAACGGACAGCAGGTTCGCACGGTCCGCGAACATTCCCTGTCGTTCCCCGGCTTCACCGTCGGCGGCGCACCCGCCGGTGCGAGTGCTGGAAGCCAGGCCGCGCCCGCCGGCGGCACGAACGATACCGGCGAGAACATCAAGAAGGCGAGCGACGCGATCAAGGGCATCCTCGGCGGACGGAAGAAGTAGCGTCGATAATGCGGGACAGGAGCTCCCCATAGTCCGGACCCACGGGGAGCTCCTTGTCCACGTGTATGCGCCGTCTCGTCGTGACGGTGGCTTCCTGCGTCAGTGGATCCACGCCCGTTTTCTCAACACTCTGCCAATACACGCCGACGCCGCGCTTTTGCCAGAGCGGCAGATCGTTGAAGTTGACGCCGCGCGCGAACAGGAGCTCGTTCTTCTCTGAAACACTCTTACCCTCGAGCGCAGCCGTCGCCTGGTTGACGGTTTGACCCTCGTTTCTGAGCAAGCCGCGTTCCCAAGCTGCAGCGCAAACGTGGAGCTGGCGATGCCGGCGGACACGGAGACGAGCTTTTCGACCTCGCGGTTGAACAACTGCGTGTCGGCCGGCAACAGCACGGAGATCTCGTCACTCTCGGTGAATGCGAACGCACCGTGCAGCTCAGCGACCAGTGCCTCGGCGGTCTTGACCATCATCTCGTGGAACCGGACGTCGAATGGCCGCTCGAACTTCTGGTTCTCCGCCAGGCGAGTAAAGCCGCGTCCATCGACGCGAATCACCGGCCACGTCGCGGGCAGCACCCGAAGATCGTGGAACCATTCGAGCTCCCGCATGCTGGCCTCTAGGTCGTCGTTCTTCACACCGTCTCCTTCGGCATCGCCCGCACGACGAAGTGCTCCCCTGTGTCGGCCACAACCTCGTAAAGCTCATCGAAGCCTTCTAACCAGGATGGTATTTCAAACGCCTTCGCCGTACTGAACACGCCCACATCGGGCACGCGCGCTCGCCCGACGCGGCGAGCGTTGCGCTCGAGCGACTCTGCAACGGTTGCGGGCAAGAAGTAGCCGACAGCGCGCACGGAGAACACGCGCGCCAATGCAATGAGCAACGCTCGATCTTCTCGTCGAGGGTTGGTGTTGTCCACGACGACCGGCTTGCCGGCGGCGAGCGCCTCTCTCACAAGTAATTGCTGGCGCCTCGCCGGGCTGCGATTATTGGAAAAGTTATCCTTGCTCACGACAATGTGGGTGCGATCGAAGCGGCGCTGTCGAAACGTCGTCTTGCCGGCTGCTTGCAGGCCGATCAGAATCACCAGCTCCATCCTGTGCACCATTCGCCTTGCCGAGCTCCCATTTGGGACCAGGGACCAGGAACCCGGGACGGACCAAGGACCTGGGACGGACCAAGAACGAAGAACCAAGGACCAAGGACCAATCCCGCTCTAGTAAGTAACGATCACCCGCCTGGAGATAGCCGGCGATCCTGCGGTCTCGAACCACGTCATCCCCTCGGCGACCAGATCGAACTTCAATCCGTAGGTACCAGCCTGGGCGGGCAACGGGCACGCGAACGTCAGCTCGAGCGTCTCGCCCGGCGCGACGGTACGCGGCAGCGTCAGACGATGATAGTCGCGCGCAACGACCCGCATCGTCTCATCGAGCAGCTGTACGCCGACCGTCACGTGTCCGATGCCCGATCGGCGCTGCGGCCGCCAGGTGCTCGCACCGGTGTTTCGTGCGTGGAGCGTCACCGTCAGCGACGAGCCGGCGCGTCCACGATCGGTGCTCTCGACGCGGAGATCGGCGGCCCAGCGAGATTCCGTTCGGACCTTGGCCGCCGATTTGGCGGCGACGATCACCGGATGGTGGTCGACCAGCGGACGCAGCGTGCGCACGAGCGAGATGGCGAACGCCTCCTCGAACAGCGGCCCGTCCTTACCGAACCCGAAGAGCTCGGCGCACGCGCGAGCGATCTTCGCGAGCACGCGCGTCGGCCGCTTGGACGAGGCCAGCCGCGTCCACGCCTGCCAGTCGTCGATGGTGAGATCGAAGCCAGGCACGACGTACGACAACGGCTTCACTCGAACGTCCGCGAAGCCTGCATCCCGGCACGCCCGCATGAAATCGTCGACGAGGATCTCCTGTTCGAGCACGCCGAAGTCGCGCATCGCGGCAGTGGCCACCGGTGCGTCGGCATGACCGCGTCCCGGTTCCGAGAAGAGCGCGACGCCGCCGCCGTCGAGCACACGTGCGATCTCCCGCACCGCCGCGCGGATGTCGGGCACGTGATGGATCGCGCTCAGGCAGATCGCCTGCTGAAACACGCCCGATTTGAACGGCAGCGACTCCATGTCGCCCGTCACGGCACGAATCGCCGTCCCGCGCGCGCGTCCGGCGGCAAGCATGTCGTGCGAGATATCGACGGCGATCGAGGACCGGTTCAAGCGTCCCAACAGATCGGAGCACCAGCACGCGCCGGCGCCCAGGTCGAGGATCAAGTCGTCCGGTGAAGGCCGGAGCGTCAGCATTGCCGCCGCAAAGTCGTGTAGCAGATGTGCGCTGTCGTCGAGCGTGTCGGAGCCGGCGGGAGAGAACGGCTTCGTCCGTTCCCAGACGGTCGAACCGGTGCGCTTGAGATATTCCTTTTCGGCGTGCTTGGTGTCGGCCAATCGAAGGCCGAACATGTTACTTGCAGGAATCAGGAAACAGGAATCAGGATTCAGGCGTGGTCCAGCCTCGAGGAATCAGGCCAGAGCTGTCAGCCTGATGACTCAGTCGCTGATTCCTGCGACCTGGCCCAAGGCTGAATCCTGATTCCTGATTCCTGATTCCTTCTTCAATTGCCGAGCGGCTGGTTCCCTCGCCAGTCTGGTACCGCTCTGACGCGCAGATTGGTCGTCCCGGGCAGTCGATTGGCGAGCAGCCTCAGCGCCACACCGATCGTGCGGCTGTTGAAGTCGCGTGTGTTGTTGGCCCCGCCGAATGCGCTCAGATGCAGGTGCGGCGTAATCCGGACCTCCAGCTTCGCGTTGACGTTGTAATTCGCTCCCTTGCTGGTCGTCCCTTCGTACATCAGCGGGTCGAAGCCAGCGGGGCGCGCCGGGCCGTCTCCGAGCGGATAGAACAGCGCATCGTCAGTGGTGAAGTACTGGAAGCCCGGACTCGCCTGCATCTCCCAATACACACGCGTGTGCCTGATCGACCACGTCAAGGGCAGCGACGCTTGCCAATACCGCTGCGGGCTGAAGTAGCCGCCGTGACCGAGCGAGTAGAAGCTCAGGTTCTTGTCGTAGTGGAGTGCGTTCCCGGATGCACCGACGGTGAGCGCCGTCGGGCCGCCGGTGCTGACGGTCCAATAGACCCCGGCGGTCGCTTCCGCGCTCCAGTTGTTGGCCACATTCTCGCCACGCACGATCGCGCCGCCCAGCGCCAGGTACGCGCCTCGACCTGACAGGTCGAAGCCCGTAATCAGCGTCGCGGTATTCGACACGACGCCGCCCCACACCACACCGGTGCCGGGATCCTGAGCGCCCGCGTACGACAACATCGTGTCCTTCACACGATCGCGGACGACCATCAACCTGATCGCGCCATTCGGTCGTCCGAGACGCAGCCCGCCCGTCCACTGCTTGACCAGGAACTCCGACGGCGGTGTGCCGACCGAGAAACCGGCAACGTCGGTCGATATCTGCATCTCCGCCATGTAGCCGCTCGCCCGCTGCTCGGCGAATCGCACGCCCGGTCCCAGGGTGCCGAACGGCGCATCGGACAGTCCATCGGGGCTGCCGGTCGTCAAAGTGAGCGAGTGCACGTCGATCCCGAATCGAACCGTGTTCGACGCGGTCGCCGACCCGCTTGGCGTGACGTCGCGAACGATCAGACGGCTGATACCAGGGTCGCCCGCGCGCCCACCGAACGCGACGCCGACGGACCCAAACGGCGTGTTGCGGTTCCGCACCACCTCGATGTCATCCTCGATCTCGTCGGTCTGCTCGGCCTGCTCACGCTGTACTGGATCCGGCGTCGCGCGTTCCGCTTCCGGCGGCGGTTGCGGAGCAGTTCCCTCTGGCGGAGCTCCAGTTGGTGCAGGCGCAGGCTGCGGCGTCGGCGCGGGGCTCTGTGGAGTAGCCGGGCTTTGAGCCGAAGGCTTCACAAGCGGAGCAAGGCGCGCGACAGCCTGCAGCGTCATGAGCATGACTGGTGAGCCGGCGAAGGCCGTGCTCGGTGCACTCTGGCGGCACGCCGGAGACGAGGACTCGTCGGTCGAGGATGGCACCGGTCTGGCCTTGGCGGCGGACGGGCCCGACGGGCCCGAACCAGGAGCCGCGGGCTTGGCCGCGAGCGCCGCGGTGAGCAGTTTCTCGGCATCGCGATAGTCGCCGCGCGCGACCGCCTGCCGTCCACGCATCCGTAACAGATCGCGATCGCCGGGGAATCGAGCGAGACCCTCGCCCATGAAACGCTCGGCCGTCGGGGTGTCGTGCTCGGCGAGCGCGGCGCCAGCGGCCGCGCGATAATCGCCAGCCTCGGCGCCGTTGAGCCCCCACTCTCGATACACCTCGAGCGCACGCCCGCGATCGCCCTTCTTCAGATACACCGCGGCCAGCGCCGATGGAATCTTCGGACTGCGCGGCGCCTCACGCCACGCTTCGGTCAGCGTCGCGATCGCGCGGTCGCTCTCGCCGCTTTTCATCGCGGCATCGACACGCGCCAACGTCGACGACAGCCACAACGCGTCGACGGCCTCGCGCTGCGGCGCGGTGAGATCGCCGCGCGCTCGCAATGCGGAGACCAAGGTCGCGGCGTCGTCCCCGCGCGACGCGGCCACGAGCGCCCAGGCGAGCTGAACCTCGAGATCCGCCGACGACACGCGGCCGGCGGCGCGATCACCCGCGCGAACCTTCTCGAGCAGCGCCGCGGCCCGATCGTGCTGGCCGGCCGAGGAATGCGCGCTGGCCAGCATCGTGAGGAACCCGCTGTCTTTCTCGAGCTCCGGACGAACCTCGGCGGGGATGCCACGCGCAGCGTCGAGCAGCGTTCGCTCGTCGCCCAGGTTGTGCAGCGCGAGGATGTAGCCGCGCCAGGCATCGATCGAGCGGGCGTCGCTGGTGATCACCGCGCGGTACTGCTGGCTCGCCTTGTCGTATCGACGCTGGCGCATCAAGATATCGGCGAGCTGCAAACCCGTGTCGGCTGACGGCGCGCGGCCGGCCGAGCGATCCAGGTCGAGCGATCGCACCAGCAGGCCCTCAGCGTCCCCGCAGCGTCCGTCGGCCGCATAGGCGGCGGCCGCCGCATTCAGAAACCCGGTGTTCTTCGTTGCGGCCTCATACGCGGGCCGCGGCATCGACTGGACCGCCGCCATCGCACGGCTGAAATCGCGGCTCGCCGCGTACACGCCGACGAGCCCCTGCCACGCCATCACGCTCGTCGGGTGCAGATCGGTCGCCTGCGAATAGATCCGCAACGCCGGTTCGCGTTGACCCTGCCGCGTCAGCAGGTCCGCCACCTGCAGTCGAACGCCGAGCGCTTCATCGCTGTCGCCGGCCGATGCCGCATCGAGCGCCCGCTGCAGCATCCGATCGCCGTCGGCGGCGCGATTCGTGGTGAAGTACGCGAGCGACAGCTGCGCCAGATATTCAGGACGCGCTTCGAACTTCTCGCGCAGCGGCGCGGGGACCCGTGCCGACGTCTGCAGTGCCGCATCGAGACGATTCAGGCTGATCTGCGCGCGCATCAGTCCCAACCACGCCTGCGCGTCGTCGGGGGCCACCGCAATCAGCCGCTCGTACGCGTTCAACGCCGCCGGATAGTTGCGCAGCCGCTCCGCCGATCCACCCAACCCCAGCAACGCATCGGGTGACTTGGGATCGATCGCGAGCGCCTGCTCGAAGCCGTTCATCGCCGCCTGCGACTGTCCCTGCTCGAACGCCGCGGCGGCAGCGGTCACGAAGCCCCAGAATTTCGCCGTCCGGTAGCCGTCCTCGATGTCGGTGCGCTTCGGCGCTGTTTCGCGCGCGCGCTCGAGCAGGCGAACCGCATCGGCGAATCGCTTCTCCTTCAGACGCACGAACCCGAGCCCCGCCATCGCGTCGATGTTCGACGGCGATCGCGTGAGGATCTGCTCGAAGCGTGTGCTCGCCTCGGGCAAGTTCTCGCGCTGCAGCATGATCTCGGCAATCGCCAGCACGGGCGCTTCTTCCTGCGGTCGAATCGCCAGCGCGCCCTCAAAGGCGGCGATCGCGGCATCGGCATCGCGCTGCTGCATCAACTGGCCGCGTTGCATCGCCGCCCAGTACTGCGCGTTCTCCTGTCCGTCGCGAACGTCCTGGCGTCCAGGCGCCAGCGCACGCGCTTTGTCGAAGAGTGCGACGGCGTCGGTGAATCGCTGCTGTTCGAGACGAACGAACCCGAGACCGGCGATGGCGTTGACGTCTCTTGGCGAGCGGCGCAGCACGTCCTCGAATTGCCGCTCGGCGGTCGTCATGTCCTTCTGCTTGAGCGCGAGGAAGCCGCGCTGCTTGTCGGCGTCCTGGTCGGCGCGTTCGCGTGTATCCCGAATGCGGACGGCAGCCTGATTCAACTCGGGGTCGGGATACCGTTTGAGGTAAGCCTCGAGCGATGCCTGAACGGCGGGATTCTCCTTCTCCCACACCAGGGTCTGCCGCCACACCGTGCGCGCCTGCTCGGCGGTGCCGGAATCATGGATCCCCTCGAGCAGCTGCAGCGCCTCGCCGCGCGTCTTCGGCTCGTAGCTGAGAATGCGCGCCAGCCAGAGCCGATAGGTTTCATTTCCGGGCTCGCGCCCCATCATGCCGCGCAGTCGGGCGATCGCCTCGGGCCGTCCACCGGTCGCGGCCGCCTGGGTCTGGTAGTACGGCTCCGCCCACTTGCCCCACGGACCCTCAGCGCCAAAGACGTCGTTGTAGATCTTCATCGCCTCGTCGGGTCGTTTGGCGGCCGTGAGCCGGCCGGCTTCGTCGAGTCGGGCGCGATCCTGTGGGCTCAGCACCCGCATCCGCTCGATCGCGGCGATCGCCGGGTCGCGCGGGTTGACCTTGCGCAGACGATCGAGATACGTACGCACAGCTTTGGCATCGCCGCTCTGCTTGGCCTGACGCGCCAATCCGGCCAGCGCTTCGGTTTGATTTGGATCGACCAGCAGCACCTGGTTCCAGTTTTGCGCGGCCAGGTCCATCCGGCCCCGAGCCTCAAGCGATCGTGCTTTGCCCAGCAGGATGTCGACGCCTTCGCCACGTTGCGCACCGAGGAACGTCGTGGCGGTCAGCGCGAGTACGGCGGCGAGCGCAACACATCTGATCGAGGTCATGCGTTTCACTCCGAAGTCAGTATCAGAGGGGCTGCTGTCACAACGACGAGCCGCGAGGCGTCAACGTCTCATCAGGATCTGCCTGCGATCAGACGACGAGCGGCGACGCGCTCGACGCCGAGGTGTACCCGTACACCGATGATGAGCGCCGCAACCAGGACGGCCAGGGGAATGAGCCAGTAGTGTTCGAGCACCAGCACGAACGCGCGTTGGTAATCGTCGGAACGGCCGGCGTGATAGGCCGTGAGGCCCAGCAGAAACGACTCGAATCGAGCCGCGCGAGCAACCGCGACGCCGCCATACACCGGCCCTGTGCGTGCAGATGTGAACGCCGATGCGGCAACCGCGCCGTCGTCGTCGCCTGGGACGATCGCGACCACGGATCGGTCCGGCCGAAACGGTGAGACGAAGTGCTCGAGCACCGCGTCGAACGTGTAGCCGGCGGAGACCAGCCGCGCCAGGCGCTCACGATCGTCCGGGCGGAACGGCCACTTCGGGTGCAGCCACAGGTCCGAGTCGGCCGCCGTGTTGATCAAGAGTCCATCCCGTGAGAACCCGAGCGGCATGCGATCGGTCCACGCCAGCAGCAACGGCTGCGTGGCGGCGGTGCCAAGTACCACCAGGTCCTTGTCACGGACCTCGTCGACGCGATCGCTCGTGACAATGGTCAGGCCGCCCGCCGGTGCACCGGTCTGTGCACCGAAGAAGCCGACCATGTTCAACACCGTCTCGTACTCGCCCGGCGTCGGCTGCGTCGACAACACGACGGCGGTGCCGGTGAGATCCGGCCAACTGGTGAACGGGTATCCGGCGTCGGCGACGAGCTCGAGCCGTGGAAGTACCACGGAGTGCGGCAAGGCGCGCAAATCGATCGTCGATTCGCGGTCGATGGCGGCGTACTGCGCAACGTTCTCGGGCACGCTGATCCGTCCGAAGTCAACGTCGATCGTCAGCGTGTTCGTATACGGTCGAAAACGGCCGGTCGGCAGGCGGACGATTTCTTCACGCTTCACCGCCGTCGGCGACGGGTCGAGCCGAATCGTGTCGACGTCCTGCGCGTTGAGGCGGACGTGGACGGCCGCCTGCGCCCGTGGCGCCACACCCGCGTAGGTGAAGCGGAGCGACAACGGCACCGACTGACGCGCCGAGAGAAACAGATCGGGCGGCAGGCGCAAGTACACGTTGATCGACCCCGATCCCACGAGACGCATCCGATCGGCCGTGGTATACAGGCCGATCGGCGCCGGTCGATCGGTCGCGAGCCAGCGTGGCGCGTCGTATTGAGCGCGACGCCGCAGCGTGACGTCGCGCGCGGGGAGCACGTCGGCGCGGACTCGAGACACATCGTCGCTGACCAACGTGTGCGCCGCCCTCAGAAGATCGGCTGCCGTGTCTCCGGCGACGACGAGCAGCTTGCCGTACGGATCGCTGGGGTTGTCGCGCATCGCGACGAGCGTGCGCGGCTGCGGCGGCAGCGAGAGCCGCGCGTCGAGGTTCGGTTCGCGCCGCACCAGGACGATCGCATTGCCCGTCGGGATCTCCCCGATGCTGACCGGGAACCGAACGCCCCGCACGTCGGAGAACACACCGAACCACGATGCCACGAGCGCAGCCGCCTTCAGCGAATCGAGCTCCGGCTCCGAAGAGAACGCCACCGGCAGCGGCCAGGCTCGACGTGAGGCCGCATCGACGAATGGAATCGGCAGCAGCGACAGATCGTTGGCCAGTGGCAAGCGAGTGCCGGCGATGGCGAGCCGGCTCCGATTGTCGAGGGCCAGCCACGGCGCGCGCGCACGCACGCACGCCCGACAACGCCCCTCGAGCCGCACGGTCAGGACGTTGTCGGTCGTCAGGAGATCGGCCGGCAGCGTCACCTCGACCGGTTGATCGCGTCCGGGCATGACGGCAATCGTCTCGATCCGCGATCCGTTCAGCAGGAGCTCGAGCGTCGCTTCGCCAGGTACGACGAGAGTCGCGGTGTATCGCAGACCCAGAGTCGCCTGGCTGATCACCTTGGTCACCGGAACGCCGAAGTAGTAGTTGAGCGAGCCGCCGTCCCTGTGAAACGTCGTCACTTCCTGCCCGGCGATCTCTTTGAGGTCGTAGGCATCACGGAACATCACGGTTTCGGGGCGCGAGCCTGAGGGCTCGACTTGCCGCTGTGCGGCGTCGACACCAATGGGCCACAGGGTCGCGAGCAGCACGCTCGACGCCGCTGCCGCCGCGGTTCGCTTGCGATGGCGGCCCGCTCTCCCGGCACGATGACCAGACGCGCGCGGCAGCGCGAACAGACCGACGAACACGACGACGAGACCGCGCAGTGACAGCCATACGACGCGTGAGAGGCTCAGCAGGGGCGAATCGCCGGCGCGGCCGTCGTCCCAGGCCAGCCACGCCTCGGGGCGCGAGTACATCGCGTCGACGAGCGCGCGCTCCTGTTTTGTCGTCAATCGCGGGAACACCAGATGCAGTTCGCGGCGGGTGGCGTCGGAAACAATGCGTGCGCCGATCTCCGTAGGCACACCGCGGCAGTTCAGGATCACCGTGACCGGCGAATGGCGAGGCAGACAGAGGGGCCGTTCGCAGCGTGCGGTGACACCGTGGCCTGAGAGCTCGCACGAGATGGCCGCAATCGCCCGCCCATCGCCGGTCACCAGCGTGAGCGGAACACGGACGTTCAGACGAACCTCACGACGACGCTGCAGGCGTTCGCGGGCGACCGACGCCCCCACGGCCAGGATCACGATGTTGTAGACGGTCCAGATCGCGTTCATGATGACCGTGTCGTGATGCGCCGGATCGGTCACGAACCGCTGATACGCGGCGACCAGACCGGCCGCGTTCAGTCCGAGCAGCACGATGAACGGCCACGCCACGCGCCGGTCGAAGTACGACCGCTCCACCACGCCGCCCTTCGCGGTGACGTTGAACTTGCCGAGACGCGGGCTGATCAACGCGAGCAGCGTCGGCAGCAGGATGTACGGCGCCAGCACCGCCTCGTAGATCTCGTTCCAGAACGCCGACCGGAAGCCGCGCTGGATGCGGTTGTTGGTGAGGTGCGCGAGCACGAGGTGCGGGATCGCGTACGTGAAGACCGCAAGCGAGTAGCCGTAGATGTTGACGACACCGAACAGCAGATACGTCAACGGGACCGTCAAGAAGATCAGACGCGGCACCGCGAACAGGAAGTGCGTCGTCGCGTTGAAGTAGCAGAGGCGCTGCGCAAACGTCAGGCCGCGGCCGAACAGCGGATTCTCGAGGCGCAGGATCTGGACCATGCCGCGCGCCCAACGAATCCGTTGACCGATGTGCGCTGACAGGCTTTCAGTCGCGAGCCCGGCCGCCTGGGGCACGTTGATATACGCGGTGTTCCAGCCGCGCCGCTGCATCCGCAGCGCGGTGTGCGCGTCCTCGGTCACCGTCTCCACGGCGATGCCATCGATCTCGTCGAGCGCTTCGCGGCGGATGACCGCACACGACCCGCAGAAGAAGCTGGCGTTCCAGAGGTCGTTGCCATCCTGCACGAGCCGGTGAAACAACGCGCCCTCGTTGGGCACCTTGCGGAACTGCTCCAGATTCCGCTCGAACGGGTCGGGCGAATAGAAGTGATGCGGTGTCTGCACGAGACCGAGACGCCGGTCGCGCATGAACCACCCGAGGGTCATCTGGAGGAACGAACGCGTCGGCACGTGGTCGCAGTCGAAGATGGCGAGAAGCTCGCCGTTCGTTCGTGTCAGGGCCGCGTTGATATTGCCCGCCTTCGCGTGCGCGTTGTTGTCGCGCGTCACGTAGACCACGCCAACCTGCTCGGCGAACTCGCGGAATTCGCGCCGTCGCCCATCGTCGAGCAGGAACACCTTGAAACGGTCGGCGGGGTACTCGAGCGCGAGGGCACCGAGTACGGTGGCGCGAACGACGTCGAGCGGCTCGTTGTAGGTGGGAATGAAGACATCCACGGTCGGCCACTGTGTCGGCGGTCCCGAGAGCGCCACCGCTGGGCGTCTCAGCGGCCGCAGCGTCTGGAAGTACCCCAGCGCGAGCGTGGCAAACGCATAGAACTCGGCGCCGAGCAGCAGGAACACGAAGATCACATCCCACTGATGGAGATGGCCGGCGCTCGTCACGCCCTCCCACGTCTGCACGACGCGCCAGTAGCCGTAGCGCAGCGTCGCGAAGAGCGACATCGCCATCAGCGCCATCGTGACGGTCGGCGCGCGCGATAGGCTCGACAGCACGATCGCAGCGGTAATAGACAGCGCCCCGAGCACCGCCTGGTCTTGCCACCCCAGAGGAACGACGAGCAGTACGCCGAGGGCGCAGGCGAGCAGCAGCGCGAGTAGAGTGAGCGCGAACACCGCGAGCCTGCCGCGGCCCCGTCGACCGGAGATGGAATCCCCACGGCGCACGCCTCGACCGTAGGGTGCTATACGCGGAGCCACGAACTCATCGGTCGCGGG
>Ga0209382_10010037_pt1 | contig 11837 bp, 11 predicted proteins | sample SoiMetdeltSBSDD5_FD_187599 | JGI IMG/M metagenome (GOLD analysis project Ga0209382, IMG submission 187599) | Bulk soil microbial communities from a Populus tree surrounding site in Tennessee, USA - Soil MetaG P. deltoides SBSDD5 (SPAdes) (version 2) | ecosystem: Environmental > Terrestrial >...
ACGTGGGGTGCAAAGCCTGGGCACGCCTGACTTGCCATGGCCGGTCGGTACGTCGGGCAAGGCAACCTTACGATTCGAGTGAGAGAGCTTCGAACGCTGTCGGACGTCCGACGCCAGCGCGAGGCGAAGCGAGAGCTGGAGAATTTTCGTCGGACGCTGTCCCGACGGTAGGCGAGCACGAGGCTGACCCCGTTACTCCAGAGCCCGGCGACTCGGTTGTTCGATAGGTGCGGAAATCAACTATCACCGTTCGTCAATCAACAACCAGTCACTGATCAGAGATCACGAATCACCAGCGCTCTTCCGAGCCTTGGGAAGAAACGCGAGTGGCGAAGCGGCAATCAAGATCGCCACGACGATGACGAACGCGAGCGGGCCGATCGGCCAGAGCACGGCGAGCAGCAGCCGCATCGGCGCGGGCGCATCGGTGCGCCAGAGCCCGATCGCGACACCGGCGAGATAGATCGCGAGAACCGCGTTCATGCCTTCGCGATGGCCTCGATCTGCGGCAGGTGGTTGCGCTCGTGCCCGGCCGCCCACGCCATCATCCAATTCACGTCGAGCAGGCCATACTCCGGATGTGTGAACGTCTTCGCCCGCTGCGCCGGCGTCAGCGAGCGGCATAACCCGACGTTCAGCCGGCGAAGCGCCACGTAGGTATCGAGCGCGGCGAGCGCCGGTTGACTCGACTCGTTGCGCATCCAGTCGTCCTGCTCGAACGGCTGGACGACGTAGTTGTCCTCGGCCAGGGCAAAGCGCAGGCGATTGGCGAAGACCATTTCGATGTGGGCGAGGTGGGTGAGCACCTGCCGCGCCGTCCACTTGCCGGGTGCGTGCGATCGCTCGTCCTTCTCGCGCGGCCACGCGCGCACCAGCGACTCGATGCGCGCCGGCGTGTCCGCCAGACACTGGAGAGGGTCGAGTCCCTCGACAAACTTTCCGTACGGATTGTTGCTCACTGTGACATTCTGCATGTTCGAGCGCCGATCCCAAAGTGCTGCGCGAACTCGTTCCCCTCCTCAAACTCGCCGGCCCCGTCATCCTCGCCGAGATCGGCTGGATGGTGATGGGGATCGTCGACACGATGATGGTCGGCCCGCTCGGCCCGGCGGCGATTGGTGCGGCCGGACTCGGCAGCGGCGTGTTCACCGCCATCGCCATCTTCGGCATGGGCCTGATGCTCGGCCTCGACTCCTACGTCTCGCAGATGCACGGCGCCGGCGACGAAGCAGAGTGCCGCCGCTGGCTGCACAGCGGCGTGTGGCTCGCCGCCATGGTCGGCCCGCCGGTCGTGGCATTGGCGTGGGGCTTCTACGCATCGCTCGAGGCGTGGGGCCTGCATCCCGAGATTCGCGTGCTCGTCGGCCCGTATCTGAAAGGCCTCTCATGGGGCGCGCTGCCGCTGCTGTTCTACGCCGCGTTTCGCCGCTATCTGCAGGGCATGCACCTGGCGCGGCCGGTGATGTTCGCGCTCATCACCGCGAACGTCATCAACGCGATCGGCAACTGGATTCTGATCTATGGTCATCTTGGCGCTCCGGCATTCGGCGTCGAAGGCTCGGCGTGGGCGACGACGATCGCGCGGATCTGGATGGCGGGTTTCCTGCTCGTCGCGATTCATCTCGAGCACCGGCGCCGGCTCGATCGACAGCCGCATGTCCCGTGGAGCCTGGATCCCGGGCGCATCAGGCGGCTCATCGCGCTTGGCTTTCCGGCGGCCTCACAGGTCACGCTGGAGGTCGGTGTCTTCGCCGCTGCGACCGCGCTCGCCGGCAAGCTGGACCCGGTGTCATCTGCGTCGCATCAGATCGCGCTCAACATCGCGGCGCTGGCATTCATGGTGCCGCTCGGTCTGTCGTCAGCCAGCGCGGTGCGCGTCGGCCACGCCGTCGGCGCGCGCGATCTGCCGCGGGCGGTGCACGCCGGGTGGACCGCACTTGCGACGGGCAGCGCGATCATGACGATGATCGGACTGGCGCTCTTTCTGTGGCCCTCGCCGCTTATCGAAGCATTCACCACCGACCGGCGCGTCATCGACATCGGCATCCGCCTGTTGGCGATTGCCGCGGCGTTTCAGCTCTTCGACGGCACGCAAGCGGTCGTGACCGGCGTGCTGCGCGGCATCGGCGAGACGCGCTCGCCGATGATCTTCAACGTCGTCGGCCATTGGCTGTTCGGCCTGCCGGTCGGCTACGCGCTCTGCTTCTGGTACGGCTGGGGCGTGCTGGGACTGTGGATCGGATTGTCCCTCGGCTTGATCTTCACCGCAGTCGTGCTCACCGCCGTCTGGTGGAATCGGACACGCGCTTATGCTTAACGACGCTCATTGCCACTTCTTCTCGACTTCGTTCTTCGCGACGCTGGCTCGTCATCGCGGCCGTGGCGACAGCGTTCAACAGCTCTGTGACGAGCTGCAGTGGGACGACCCGGGCACACCCGACGCGCTCGCCGACCGATGGATCCGTGAGCTCGATGCGAACGGCGTGACACGTGCCGCGCTGATCGCCAGCGTGCCCGGCGACGAGGACTCCGTCGCGACGGCAGTCGCGCGTTACCCGACGCGCCTCGTCGGGTTCTTCATGCTCGATCCGTCGGCCACCGACGCCGTGGACCGTACACGCCGGGCCATCGACGACCTGGGACTGCGAGGTCTGTGCCTGTTCCCAGCCATGAACCACGTGCCGCTGACCGACACCCGCGTGCAGGAGGTCGTCGAACTCGTCGCGTCACGTCCCGGCACGGCGGTCTTCGTTCACTGCGGCGTTCTCTCGGTCGGTGTCAGGCGCAAGCTCGGTCTGCCGAGCAAGTTCGACCTGCGCCTTGGCGACCCCCTGGCGATCGCTCGACTGGCGCTCGCCTACCCCAACCTGCCGTTCATCGTCCCGCACTTCGGCGCCGGACTGCTGCGCGAGGCACTGATGGCGGCGGACACGTGCGCGAATATTCATCTCGACACGTCGAGCTCGAACAACTGGATTCGCTACACGCCGGGTCTGACGCTCGAAGCGGTATTCAAGACGGCCCTCTCCGTCGTGGGCGCGCGACGTCTCATCTTTGGAACCGATTCGTCGTTCTTTCCACGAGGATGGCAGCGGCCTATCTACGACATGCAGAAGGCGGCGCTCGCCGCGAACGGGGTGACGCCCGCGGACGAGGCGCTGATCTTCGGCGGCAATTTCGATCGGATCTTTCCGATAAGGGCCGCCTGAAGGCCTGTACATGCGGGCCGCCTGAAGGCGGCCCCTACGTACGCGGCGTACGTGGGGGCCGGCTTTAGCCGGCCCGTAGCGTCTTAAGACGCGTGGCACAACTCTCCGGAACTTTCCCGCGGCTCGCGGCAATCACGCCACGAATGCGGGATGCGGCTTCATCCTCGGATATTGACCTGATGCGGCGGGCGGCCGCCGGCGATCGCGACGCGTTCGAGACGCTGTACCGGACGCATCACGCCACGGTCTACCGGTTCGCGCGGCTGATGACCGGCTCGACCACCATCGCCGAGGACATCGTTCAGGAAGTGTTCCTGGCCTTGATGCGCGACGCCTCCCGCTACGACCCGGCGCGGGCTTCGTTGACCACCTATCTCTATGGATCGGCGCGACATCACACGCGACGCCGCCTGCTGCGCGACCGGCTGCTGGTGCGGCTCGACGATCAGGCCGACCTGTGTCTGCCCGCCTCGTCCGTGACGGCAGCCGACGAACTGATCAAGCAGCGCGACGTGCAGCAGCTGCGCCGCGCGATCGTTCGCCTGCCGGCGCGGTATCGCGAAGTCATCGTGCTCTGCGACCTGCAGGACGTCAGCTATGCCGATGCCGCGCAGGCGCTCGGATGCGCCATCGGCACAATCCGATCGCGCCTGCATCGCGCGCGGCACCTGCTGGCCGACAAGCTGCAGCGTGGGCTGGCGTGTGTGGACGTGGCACGCCGGCCCACCATGAGGTGTGAAGTATGAATGATCCCGAACGCGGCCAGGCGCATCTCGCTCGATCGCTGCGGATGCTGGCGGAGATCGAAGCCGCGACCGAAACCTCGCCGCGCATCGAGACGGCGATCATGGCGCACTGGGAAACGTCGCGCTGCAGCGCGGCGAAGGCCAACCGTTCGCGCACCAGGCGTATCGTGCGCGGTGCCGCGACGGCGGCGGCAGGCATCACGATCCTCGGCGCGTTGGTGGGACAGCGCTGGTGGCCGCGCGGCGCCGACGAACCGGCCAGAACGCCCGAGTACACGACCGTGGCCGTCGTCGGCGGACCGCTCATGGCCGGCGAGCCGATTCGTGTGGTGCGCATGCGGGTTGCGCGATCGGTGCTCGGCGAGCTGGGGATTCCGTCGCCAAACACATCTCACGAGGTCCGGCTGAAGCCGGACACTACGGACGTCCGACTAGAGCCGAGCACTACGGAGGTCCGGCTAAAGCCGGACACTACGGACGGCCGGCTAAAGCCGGACACGACGGAGGTCCGGCTGAAGCCGGACACGACGATCGAAACAGTGGACATTGACGTGCTCGTCGGCGAGGACGGCGTCGCCCGCGGCGTGCGCGTACCCATCAGCGAGTTGTAGGAGGATTCATGCGGACCTATCGATACGCCACGGTACTGATCGCCAGCGCGGTGCTCGTCGCGCCTTCATCGGCCAACGCACAAGGAGGCGGACGAGGGGTCTCTCAGATCGCCACCTTCCACGTCGGCACGACCGAGATCGTGAACGTCGAGCCGATGGAGAACGTGCCGTCGATTGCCGGCGCTCCCTTCACCGCCGACGCCACGACCGAATTCACGCAGATGCTGGCGGACGGCAATCGCATCGAGCGGCGGTTCAGCACGTCGCTGGCACGTGATGGAAAAGGCCGCACGCGCAGCGAACAGGACGTAGCAATGCTCGGCCCGCTCGTCGTCCTCCACAAGGGCATGAACTGGTCGACCAACACGGTGCACACCACGCAGAGCGACGCACCCAGGTTTACGGTCATCACCGATCCGGTCGACAGCGTCACCTATACGCTCGATGAGCGGACGAAAGAGGCACGGCGGAACCCGGCAAAGAACGTCTGGTTCCACGCCGTCGAAAGCAAGAAGATCGCCGACAAGCTCGAAATCGCCAGCCGTGGCGCCGGTGACTACAAGCACATCGTCGAGTCCATCGGCACACGGCAGATCGAGGGCGTCAGCGCCGAGGGCACGCGCAGCACGACGACGATCCCGGCCGGAGAGATCGGCAATTTGAATCCAATCAACATGGTGACCGAGCGCTGGTTCTCGAAGGAACTGCAGATGGCGGTGCTGATCACGCGCCGCGACCCGCGCGCCGGCGAGACCGTCTACCGCCTCACGAACATCGTGCGCGCCGAGCCGCCGCCCGATCTCTTCACCGTGCCCTCGGACTACCGCGTCGTCGATCTGAACAAGCACGTGGAGGAGATGAAACTGCAGCTCGAAAACGTGAGGGGCAAAGTGGAGAGGGAGACCAGGAAGCTCGAAAAGGCGAGGAGCGGGCAGGAGTAATACAATCGGGGTCCATGAAGGCGATCGTCGTACGAGAGTTCGGTGGACCCGATGTGATGACACTCGCGGACGTGCCCGACCCGACACCCGGGCCGGGCCAGCTCCTCATCCGCGTGCACGCCGTTGGCGTCAATCCCGTCGAGACCTACATCCGCGCCGGTACCTACGCGCGCAAGCCGAATCTTCCGTACACGCCCGGTTCCGACGCCGGCGGCACGGTCGAACAGATCGGCGCGAACGTCACTACCTTCAAACCTGGCGATCGCGTCTACACACAGGGCGCGGCAGGCGGCTACGCACAGCTGCTCGTGTGCGATGAAGCACTGGCGCACCCGTTGCCCGCGCGGGTGTCGTTCGCGCAGGGCGCCGCGCTCGGCGTCCCCTATTCAACCGCGTGGCGTGCTCTCTTCATGTGCGGCCGCGCCCGCGCCGGCGAGACGCTGCTCGTGCACGGCGCCAGCGGCGGCGTCGGCACCGCCGCCGTGGAGCTCGGGCGCGCACATGGTCTTCGCGTCATCGGTACGGCCGGCACATCGGAGGGCATGAGCCTCGCCCGCGAACACGGCGCGCATCACGTGCTCAATCACCGCGACGCCGACTACCTGCAGCAGATCATGCCGCTCACCGCCAACGCCGGCGTCGACGTCGTCCTCGAGATGCTCGCCAACGTCAATCTCGATCGCGATCTCGACGTCCTCGCCCGCAACGGGCGTGTCGTGGTCATCGGCAACCGCGGCCGCGTGGAGATCGATCCTCGCAAGGCGATGGGCAAGGACGGCGCGATTATCGCCATGACGCTGTTCAACGCCACACCCAACGAGCTGCGCGAGATTCACGCCGGTCTGGTTGCCGGCCTCGAGAACGGCACACTCAATCCAGTCGCCGGCAAGGAGTTTCCACTCGCTGACGCAGCCAAAGCGCACGTCGCGGTCATGGAACCTGGAGCATACGGAAAAATCGTGCTGATCCCTTGACAGTTCCGCCCGCGCAGCGATACAACCCGCCCACGACAACTGATATCTGAGATAGTTTCGCCGCTCGCATTTGTTACGTCCCTCCCCGGAGCCCGGGTCCGGTTGGAAAGGAGCGTCTTCATGCGCCTCGAGTGCCGTCTCGCATTCATCGTCCTCGCCGTCTGGCTGTTTCCAGTCATCGCGTCCGCTCAGGCCTCCATCACCGGTGTGGTTCGCGATACATCCGGCGCGATATTGCCGGGCGTGACCGTCGAGGCAAGCAGCCCGGCGCTGATCGAGAAGGTCCGCACGGCGGTGACCGACAGTTCCGGGCAGTACCGCATCGAAGATCTGCGGCCGGGTTCGTACGTGGTGACCTTCACGATTGCCGGATTCAGCACCGTCCGGCGTGAAGGGATCGAGCTGACCGGCTCGCTCGCGGCGCTCGTGAACGCCGACATGCGAGTGGGCGCGCTCGAGGAAACGATCACCGTCACCGGTGAGACACCGATCGTCGACGTCGTCAACGTCAAGCAGCAGAGCGTGCTCAACAACGAAGTCATTGCCGCCATTCCAACGGCGCGCCTGTATCACAGCCTCGTGACGCTCGTGCCGGGCGTGTCGCTCTCGGGCAACCAGGACGTCGGCGGTCTCGCCGGCCCGCTCACGGTGACATTCGCGATGCGCGGCGGTCCAGGCAACGAAGGACGGCTGACCGTCGATGGCCTGTCGCTCGGTGCGTCGCTGAACGGCACTGGCGTCTCGTACACCGTCGCCGACGTGGGCAACGCGCAGGAGGTCGTGTTTTCAACCGCCGGCAGTCTCGGCGAGGCCGAGAACGCGGGACCGGCCATGAACCTCGTGCCTCGACAGGGAGGCAACCGGCTCTCCGGCACCGTCTTCGCGAACTGGGCCAACGGGTCGTTGCAGGGCAGCAACTTCAGCGATGACATTCGCCGTGCCGGACTCCGTGCGCCGAACGCCCTGTCGCGCATCTGGGACACGAGCCTCTCGGTCGGCGGTCCAATCCAGCGGGATCGCCTCTGGTTCTTCGCGGCGACGCGCTACCAGGGCAATCATCGGCTCGTCGGCGGAATCTTTCACAACCGCAATGCCGGCGACGTCAACGCGTGGGCCTACGTGCCAGACGAGAGCCATCAAGCGAAAGCCGACAGCACCTGGAAGAACGTGAGCACGCGCCTCACATGGCAGGCGTCGCCCAGGAACAAGTTCAACGTCTACTGGGACGAGCAGCGCAACTGCACGCTGTGCACCGATGGCGGCAGCACGGGCAACAACAACTTCGCGCCAGAGGCACGCGGCAACAACCAGTCGCCACCTCGCGTGCAGCAGGTGACGTGGACGTCTCCGGCGACGAGCCGGCTGCTGTACGAAGCAGGGTTCGGGACGAATCTCATCATGAACTACGGACCGAAACCGAATCTTTCGAACAGCAACGTGATGATCCCGGTGGTCGAGCAGTGCTCGGCCGGATGCGCCGACAACGGAGGCATACCCAATCTCAACTACCGCGCCAACAGCTGGTACATTGCCGACAGCGGCGTGTACAACTGGCGTGCCGCCGCGACGTACGTCACCGGCCGGCACACAGCCAAGGCCGGCTACCTCGCGCAATTCATCGACAACAAGTTTCCCAATCCCCGTCAGAACGATGCCTGGCTGAGCTATCGCGTCAACAACGGCGTCCCGAATCAGCTGACGATGACGGCGGGACCGGCGGAGGTGCACACGCACGTGTCAACGGGGTCCTTCTATGTGCAGGACCAGTGGACGAGCAAGCGGCTGACGCTCTCTGGCGCGCTCCGCTACGACCACGTGTGGAGTCACTTCCCCAGACAGCAGCTTGGGCCGAATCCGTTTTTCCAGACCGCGGTCGTCTACGAGCCCTCTGATGGCGTGTCGTACAACGACATCACGCCTCGATTCGGCGCGGCCTACGACGTGTTCGGCAACGGCAGGACGGCGCTCAAGGTCAACGTCGGCAAGTACCTCGTGGCGGCCGATGGCAGCTCGATCACAGGCGGGCTGCTCAATCCGCTGTCGCGAGTCGTGGGGTCCGCGAATCGCACGTGGACAGACGAGAACCGCAACTTCCGGCCGGATTGCGACCTGCTCAATCCGCAGCCCCAGGATCTCAGGACGTCGGGCGGCGACTTCTGCGGCCTCTACAGCAACTTGAACTTCGGCCGGCCGGTGTTCAACACCACTTACGATCCGGACACCATCACCGGATGGGGCAAGCGTGGCTACGACTGGAACTTCGGCGTCCAGGTCCAGCAGGAGCTCATGCCGCGCGTCTCGGTGAACGTCGGCTACTTCCGTCGCATCTTCGGCAACTTCTTCGTGACCGACAATCTGGCGACGCGGGCGACGGACTACGACACGTTCAGCATCACGGCGCCGTCGGATCCGCGGCTCCCTGGCGGCGGCGGATACACGATTTCCAATCTCATCAACGTCACGCCCGCGCTCGCTGGCGTCAACAACGACTTCCAGACGTTCTCGGACGTGTATGGGAAACAGCAGCGGCACTGGAACGGCGTCGAGATCAATTTCAACGCCCGCGTCCGCGACGGTCTGACGTTTCAGGGCGGCACGAGCATTGGCCGCCGGACCGACGACAACTGCGAGATCCGCGCCGCCGTGCCGGAGATAGCCCTCGGCACGCAGAACAGGATCACGCCCTATTGCCGCACGCAGCCACAGTTCGACAAGGACTTCAAAGGGCTCGGGTCGTACGTCATCCCGGTCATCGACGTGCAGGTCAGTGGCACGTTCCAGAGCCTCCCCGGCGACGCGCTGAGCGCCGACTACAACCTGCCGTCGGCAACAGCGGCACAGTCGCTGGGCCGCCCGCTCTCGGGCAACGTCCAGTTCGCGCTCGTCAATCTCGTCGAGCCCGGAGACGTCATCGGCGATCGCATCAACCAGGTCGACATCCGAGTCGGCAAGATCCTCCGGTTCCGCAACCTGCGCACACAGATTTCCGTGGACTTGTACAATGCGTTCAACTCCAACCCGATCGAGTCGTATAACCAGGCGTTCATCGCCGGCGGCGCATGGTTGACGCCGACGGGCATTCTGACGGCGCGGTTCGCGAAGCTGACCGCGCAGGTGGATTTCTAATGCGCGACAAACATCTCGTCCTGATCGTGGCGCTCTTCAGCGTGCTGCTGCTGACGCCGTCTCTCCTCATCGCCCAGAACGGCAGCGCCGGTGCCCCGCCGGCCAAGCCGTACACGACGCCCAGGACACCGTGGGGCGAGCCCGATCTTCAAGGCACGTTCTCCAACCGGACGATCACGCCTTTCGAACGTCCGGCCAACGTCAGCGGTCGCGAGTACTTCACACCTGACGAAGTCGCAGCCATGGAGAAATCGGCTGCCGGCCGCAACGGCGACGAAGGCCGCACGCGTGGAACTCGCGGCGACGTCGAGCGCGCCTACAACGATTTCTGGTGGGATCGCGGAACGAAGGTGACGACGCTGCGTACGTCACTGGTCGTCGATCCTCCGGACGGCCGGGTACCCGCGCTGACGGAGGAAGCACGAAAGCGGCAAGCCGATGAAGCGAAGCGGCCGGCGTTCCGTGGAGCAGGCGCGAATGGACGCGGCACGGACACGTGGCTGGACCGCAGCACCTTCGAACGCTGCATCACGCGCGGTCTTCCGGGAGCCATGAGCCCGACGGCCTACAACAACAACTACCGGATCACTCAGAGCCCGGGATACGTCGCCATTCAGATCGAAATGCTCGGCGGCACCCGCATCATCCCAACCGACGGACGTCAACACGTCAGTTCGTCAATCCGCCAGTGGATGGGGCACTCGACCGGCCGCTGGGAAGGCGACACGCTCGTGATCGAGACGACCAACTTCACGGACAAAATCCTCTATCGCGGCGCCGCCGAGAACCTGCAGCTGACCGAACGCATCAGGCGCGTCGGCCAGGACGAGCTCGAGTATCGCGTCACGATCACCGATCCGACGACGTTCACGCGGCCGTGGACGCTGGCGATCCCGTTCATCAACACCGGCGAGGACATGTTCGAGTACGCCTGCCATGAGGGCAACTACGGCATGGAAGGCATCCTCAGCGGCGCGCGCGAGGAAGAGCGGAAGGCGGCGGAGGCCAGGAAGGGATCACCACGATGAACATCGGAATCAACCGCGGTCTGCTCACCGCCGCGCTGCTGCTCGCCATCAGCGCGGCGCCCCGTGCGCATCATTCGTTCGCGGCCGAGTTCGACGCGAACCAGCCGATCCAGCTTCGCGGCACGGTCGTCAGGGTCGAATGGATCAACCCGCACACGTGGATTCACATGGACGTGAAGAAACCTGACGGCGCGGTCGAGCGCTGGATGATCGAGGGTGGCACGCCGAACACCCTCCTGCGCCGCGGGCTCAAGAAAGATTCGCTGCCGCAGGGCACCGAAATCATGGTGGACGGCTACAAAGCGAAGAACGGCAGCAACCGCGCGAACGGCCGCGACATCACGTTCACCGACGGCCGCAAGCTGTTCCTGGGCTCGTCCGGCACCGGCGCGCCCCGCGACGGAAGGGATGCCAGCGAGAAGTAACGCGGCGGCGATTGCCGCGTTCGTCTTCCTATCCACGGTCGCCGTCGCGCAGTCACGTGTGACAATCGAACAGGCAGCGCCGGTCTTCACGGCGCTGCCGTCGAACCTGCCGGCGGGCCTGCGCGGACGATCGCCTCAGGAGATCGCGCGGCTGTGGCCGGCTTGGGTCGAGCGGCACGATCGCGACGTGCGCGCCCGCCTCGAGCGGGGCGACGAAGATTCGCTCGTCAACTTCTGGCTCTACGGCACCAGCTTCACCGCACACCCACCGGCTGTCGCACGCGATTCCCCCCTGCCCGACTCCGCGCTCGAGAACGTCCGCAAGGGCCGCCTGGAGGATCTGCTCGACCGCGTGACGTCTCCGGGCGACAACGAGCGCCTGCAGTTCGCTCGTCGCGTGCTCGCCGCGCATGACGCGGATCCCGCACTTCCCGGCGGTCGCAATCGAGCCCGGCGATTTCTCCTCGACGTACGCCAGCGGATGGTCCGGGAATTTGCCGGGACGGATCAGGCGTTGGCCGCGGCGCGTCCCGGCGGCAACGGTCCCCTGACCGCGGCGAACGCCACGATCTTTCGCGAGCGCGGTCTCTCGTCCGATACCTCTCTCCTCTCTGACTTCGGCGTGCACGCCGCGCTCGAGATGATTGTGACGCTGCGGACGCTGGCACCCGGCAGCGTGCGGCGCGTGGCGGTTGTCGGCCCGGGCCTCGACTTCACGAACAAAGCCGACGGCTACGACTACTATCCTCAGCAGACGATCCAGCCGTTCGCGTTGAT
>Ga0209382_10010039_pt1 | contig 11836 bp, 10 predicted proteins | sample SoiMetdeltSBSDD5_FD_187599 | JGI IMG/M metagenome (GOLD analysis project Ga0209382, IMG submission 187599) | Bulk soil microbial communities from a Populus tree surrounding site in Tennessee, USA - Soil MetaG P. deltoides SBSDD5 (SPAdes) (version 2) | ecosystem: Environmental > Terrestrial >...
ACCGCCCCGCAGCGGCAGCTGCAGAGTGGGGGCGCCGGGCCTCGGCAGCGGCCGCCGGGCCCGCACCGCGGCCACCGCCGCCGCGAACTCGCCGCCGGTGCCGTAGCGCGCCCGCGGATCCTTGACCAGGGTGGCTTCGATGAGCGCGCGGACCCCGGGCGGGATGTCCGGCGGCAGCGGCGGCGGCGCCTCTCGGATGTGCATCATGGCCACCGTCACGGCGCTGTCCGAACGGAACGGCCGGTGCCCGGTGAGGCATTCGTAGCCGACGACGCCGAGCGAGTACACGTCGCTGGCCGGCCCGGCCTCCTGGCCCATGGCCTGCTCCGGCGCGATGTAGTGGGCGGTGCCCATGACCATGCCGGAGCGGGTCACCGGCGCGGCGTCCACCGCCTTCGCGATGCCGAAATCGGTCAGCTTCACCGTGCCCGTGCCGGTGAGCAGGATGTTGCCCGGCTTGACGTCGCGGTGCACCAGCCCGCGCTCGTGCGCGGCCTGCAGGGCGTTGCCCGCCTGTTCGAGCACGTCCAGCGTCCGCTCCGGGGTGAGCCTGCGCCGGCGAGCGATCATGGCGGCCAGCGGCTCGCCCTCGACCAGCTCCATCACCAGGTAGGCCGTCTCCGCCGGCTCGCCCGGGCCGGCCGCCGTCTCGCCATAGTCGTGCACGGCCGCGATGCCGGGATGGTTGAGCGAGGCGGTGGTGCGCGCCTCCACCCGGAAGCGCTGCAGGAACTCCGAGCTGCCCGACAGCTCGGCCTTGAGTACCTTGACCGCGACCCGGCGGCCCAGCCGGGTGTCGGCGGCCTCCCACACCTCGCCCATGCCGCCGACCGCGATCTTGCGGATCAGCCGGTACCGGTCGCCGATCAGCACCCCGATGCTCAGCGACATCAGCCGGCCCCCTGCAGGACGGCCTGGATGACGGCGCGGCCGATCGGAGCGGCCAGCGAGCCGCCGGTGGCCTCCAGCCCGCGGTCGCCGCCGCCCTCGACGATCACCGCGACCGCCACCTTCGGGTCGTCGGCCGGCGCGAACGCCACGTACCACCCGTGCGGGGGGTTCGCCTTCGGGTCGGTGCCGTACTCGGCGGTGCCGGTCTTGGAGGCGATGCCCGGCACCCGGCCCCTGGTCCGGTTTTCCGACTCGATCATCATGTCGCGGATCTTGTCGGCGACCTCGCGGCTCATGGCGCGCTCGGCGCGCTCGGGGCCGAACCGCCTGAGGTCCTTCAGATCCGGGTCGGTGAGCTTGGCGACCAGGAACGGCGTCATCCGCTCGCCGCCGTTGGCGATCGTCGCCGCGATCATCGCGTTCTGCAGGGGGGTGAGCAGCACGTCGCGCTGGCCGATGCCGGACTGGGCCAGCGCCGGCTGGTCCTCGATCGGCCCGATGGACGACGGCGCCACCTGCAGCGGCATCTGCAGGTCCTGCTGCCCGATGCCGAGCAGCTCGGCCTGCCGGCGCAGCCGGTCCTCGCCCAGGCTCATGGCCAGCTCGGCGAACGCGGTGTTGCAGGAGTGGGCCAGCGCCTCGTGCAACGGCACGGTCTCGCCGGGGCCGCACCGGGAGCGGTTGAAGTTCTCCAGGTCGGCGCTGCTGCCCGGCAGGTTGATCTCCGGCGCGGTGGTCAGCTGGCTGTTCTCGTCGAACTCGCCGGATGCCAGCGCGGCGGCCGTGACCACCAGCTTGAACGTCGAGCCGGGCGGGTAGATCTCGCGGACCGCGCGGTTGGCGATCGGCCGCTCGCCGGTGTTGAACTCGTTCCAGGCCTGCCGCTGGGCCCGTGGCTCCGGCGCGGCGAGCCGGCCGGGGTCGTAGGACGGGGTGGACACCATGGCCAGGATCTCGCCGGTGTCCGGCCGGATGGCCACCACCGCGCCGCGGAAGCCCTTGGCGGTCATCTGCTCGTACGCGGTGCGCTGGGCCTGCTGGCTGATGGTCAGCACCACGTTGCCGCCGCGCAGGTCGCGGCCGGTGATCAGGTCGGACAGCCGGCGGACGAACAGCAGATCGTCGGAGCCGTTGAGCACCGAGTCGTGCACCTTCTCCATGCCGCCGGCGCCGTAGAGCACGGAGTAGTAGCCGGTGACCGGGGCGAACACCGGTCCGTCCAGGTACTGCCGCTGGAACCGCAGCTGGCTGTTGTCGGTCTCGGTGGACAGCGCCAGCGGGTTGCCCTCGGCCACGATCTGGCCGCGCTGGCGGGCGTACTCCTCGATGAGCACCCTGGCGTTGCGCGGGTCGGCGCGGTAGTCGTCGGCCTTGATCACCTGGACGTAGGTCGCGTTGGCCAGCAGCAGCACGATCATCGCCATGACCGCGACCGCGACCCGGCGCAGCGGCGTGTTCACGAGCCGTTCCCCCCGTCGAACCCGTGGTGGTCCGGGCCGCCCCCGGCGTAGCCGTTGGCCTCCCGCCGCACCATGACGGTCTCCGCCTCGGCGATCGGCGCCTGCCGCTTCGGCCGCGCCGGGGCCGCCGCCGGCCGCCTCGCCCCGTCCGAGATCCGCAGCAGCAGCGCGACCAGCGCGTAGTTGGCCACCAGCGACGAGCCGCCGTAGGACAGGAACGGCGCGGTGAGGCCGGTCAGCGGGATCAGCTTGGTGACGCCGCCGACCACCACGAACACCTGCAGGGCGAACGCGAAGGACAGCCCGGCGGCCAGCAGCTTGCCGAACGTGTCGCGCACCGCGAGGGCGCTGCGCAGGCCGCGGGTGGCCAGCAGCAGGTACACCATGAGCACCGCGGCCAGCCCGACCAGCCCGAGCTCCTCGCCGATGGTGGCCACGATGAAGTCGGTCTTGGCCAGCGGCACGAGGTCGGGCCGGCCGGCGCCGAGCCCGGTGCCACCGACCCCGCCGGTGCCCATCCCGAACAGCGCCTGGCCGATCTGGAACCCGCTGCCGGTGAAGTCCGAGAACGGGTCGAGCCAGGTCTGCACCCGCACCTCGACGTGCCCGAACAGTCGGTAGGCCAGCAGGCACCCGCCCACGAAGAAGGTCAGCCCGACGACCAGCCAGGACGACCGCTCGGTCGCCACGTACAGCATCATCAGCACGACGCCGAAGTACAGCAGCGACGTGCCGAGATCCTTCTCCAGCACCAGCACACCGACCGAGAGGCCCCACGCGACCATCAGCGGCGCCAGGTCGCGCGGTCGCGGCAGCTCCATGCCGAGAAAGCGCCGGCCGGCCGTGGTGAACAGCGCGCGCTTGGACACCAGGATGGCGGCGAAGAAGATCATGATCAGGATCTTGGCGAACTCGCCGGGCTGGATGGAGAACAGCCCGTCCACCCGCAGCCAGATCTTGGCTCCGTTGACCTCCGAGATGGACGACGGCAGCAGGCCGGGTAGCGCGAGCGCGCCGAGCCCGACAAAGCCGCACGTGTAGCCGTACTTCGCCAGCGTCCGATGGTCCCGCACCACCACCAGCACGGCGACGAACAGCGCCAGCGCGATGACGGTCCACCAGACCTGGCGCGGCGCGTCGTCGGTCGGGATGGGGTCGCCGAGGTCGGTTGCCCGGCGCACCTGGGCCAGGTCGATGCGGTGGATCAGCACCAGGCCGAGGCCGTTGAGCAGCGCGACGCAGGGCAGGATGAGCGGGTCGGAGTACGGCGCGAACATCCGGACCACGATGTGCGCCACCGCGAACACCGCCAGGTAGGCGGCGCCGAGGTAGAGCAGCTGCCTGGTCAGCGTCTGTTCCAGGTTCGCCTCGACGAGCACCAGCGCGCCGGTGGTGATCGTGGCCGCGAACGCCAGCAGCGCCAGCTCGACGCCGCGGCGGATCGGTGCGTTCGGCGCTGGCGCCGCTGGCTGGACGGCCGAGGCTACGGACATCAGCCGGCCTGCCGGCAGTCTTTGCCGGGGACCTGCGCGGGGGTGGACGGGGTGGTGGTCAGGGACGGCTGGGCGGTGCCGGACGGGTCGGCCGGAAGCGACGGCTGGGCGCCGGGCAGCGGTTGGGCGCTGGCCGTCGTCTCCGGCGGGAAGCCGGGCTGGCCCCCGGCGGTGCCGCCCCCGGCCGGCGCCGGCGTGCCCGTCGCTCCTGGGCTCGTCTGCCCTGGGCTCGTCTGTCCTGGGCTCGTCTGTCCTGGGCTCGGCTCGGCACGCGGGCACGGCGGCAGCATCTGCTCGGTGCGCAGCCGGCGCACGTCCGCCCTGGCCTCCTCGAGGCTGTCCACCTCGGCGAAGCCGTCGCGCACCCGCACCTGCGCGGTCTGTTGCAGGTCGGACAGCGGGATCGGCTCGCAGCCGGCCTCGGCGGGCGGGCAGGCGGTCTCGTACACCTGGTGCAGCGGCACGCCGAGCACGCTGCCCTTGAGCCCGCGGTAGATCACCACCTGGCCCTGCGACTCGCCCACGTAGTAGTAGCGGAACAGCAGCACCCGGCCGGCGAGCGTGCCGGCCAGCAGCATGGCCAGCGCCACGATCGTCACCAGCAGCATTCGCACCCGGCGGCGGCGCTTGGCGCCGGGGTCCGGCGGCGGGCCCGGTGTGGGGCGCGGGGTCACCGGCCGCGGCAGCGTGGTCGCCGAGGCGCGGGCCGCCGCGGAGTCCGGCGGCGCCTGCTCGTTGCCGTCGCCGGCCGCACCGCCGACGATCGGGGCGTCCTCGCCGTAGTCGATGTCCAGCACGTCGGCCACGATCACCGTGACGTTGTCCGGGCCGCCGCCCTTGAGGGCCAGCTCGATCAGCCGGTCGGCGCACGCCTGCGGGTCCGGGATCTGCAGCGCCTCGGCCAGGGTCTCGTCGCTGACCACTCCGGACAGGCCGTCGGAGCACAGCAGGTAGCGGTCGCCGGCCCTGGTCTCGCGCACTGCGAGGCTCGGCTCGATCTCCCGGCCGGTCAGGGCCTTGAGCAGCAGCGACCGCTGCGGGTGGTTGGCCGCCTCGGACGCGCTGATCCGGCCCTCGTCGATCAGCGACTGGACGAACGTGTCGTCGTGGGTGATCTGGGTCAGCACGCCGGCGCGGAACAGGTAGGCCCGCGAGTCACCGACGTGTGCCAGCCCGAGCTTGCTGCCGGCGAACAGCACCGCGGTCAGGGTGGTGCCCATGCCGTCCAGGTCGGGGTCGCCGCCGACCAGCTCGCTGATCGCCGCGTTGCCCTGCTCGATGGCCTCGCCGAGCTCGTTCAGCAGGTCGCCGCCGGGGTCCTCGTCGTCCAGCGACGCCAGCGCCGCGATCACCACCTTGGACGCGACCTCGCCGGCCGCGTGCCCGCCCATGCCGTCGGCAAGGGCCAGCAGCCGCGGGCCGGCGTACACCGAGTCCTGGTTGTTCTGCCGGACCAGGCCACGGTCGCTGCGGGCGGCGTATCGAAGAACGAGGGTCATGAGCGCAGCTCGATCACCGTCTTGCCGATTCGGATCGGAACGCCGAGAGGCACCCGAGTGGGACCAGTGACTTTAGCCCGGTCCAGGTAGGTGCCGTTCGTCGACCCAAGATCCTCGACGTACCAGTCGCCGCCGGAGAACGCGATCCTGGCGTGCCGGGTCGAGGCGTAGTCGTCGTCGAGCACGAGGGTGGAATCGTCGGCGCGTCCTATCAGGATCGGGCGCCCGTCCAGGGATACCCTCGTGCCGGCAAGAGCACCGTGCGTGACGATGAGCTGGCGAGCCGCCTTGCCACGGCGGGCCTGTGAGGCCGCCCGGCGCGGTGGTAGCGCGGCCCGCAACCCGGAGACCGCGTACAGGTCGGAGCGGACCACGCGCAGCGCAGCCAGCACGAACAGCCAGAGCAGCGCGAGAAAGCCAGCCCTGGTCAGCTGAAGTACCAGCCCTTGCACGCCAGTGAGTCTCTCGCGTGTTACGCCAGGCCTCAGCCCTGGGTGCGGAAGACCAGCGAGGAGTGCCCGACCCTGATCACGTCACCATCGCCGAGCTGCCAGTTCTGCACCGGCTGCCCGTTGACGGTGGTGCCGTTGGTTGAGCCGAGGTCGGACAGCATCGCGGCGTGGCCGTCCCAGCTGATCTCCAGGTGCCGGCGGGAGACCCCGGTGTCCGGCAGCCGGAACTGCGCGTCCTGCCCGCGCCCGATCACATTGCTGCCGTGCACGAGCTGGTAGCTGCGGTTCGAGCCGTCGTCCAGCTGCAGGCTCGCGGTGAGCTGGCGCTGGCTGGTCTGCACCGCCGGCGCCGCGTAACCGGCCGCGCCCGGTTCCTGGTAGCCGCCCTGCTGGCCGTAGCCCGGCTGGCCGTATCCGGGCTGGCCGCCGTATCCGGGCTGGGCCGGTGGCTGGGCGTAGCCCTGGCGGCCGTAGCCCTGCTGCCCGTAGTTGGGGTCGTAGTAACCTTGCTGCTGGCCGTAGTTCGGGTCGTAGTACCCCTGCTGCTGGCCGCCGTGCTGGCCGCCCTGCTGCCCGTAGTTGGGGTCGTAGTAACCCCCCTGCTGCTGGCCGTAGTTCGGGTCGTAGCCGCCGTGCTGGCCCTGCTTGCCCTGGTCGTAGCCGTACTGGCCCCGCTGTTCGCTGTCGGGGTAGTGGCCGGGTGGCTGGCTCATGGATGGGTCTCCTGCAGTGCGGTGGTGGGACGCCTGTCGCACGGACGCGTCAGGGTCGACGGACGAGCTGGTGCGGAACTGTCCAGTGTGCAGCGCCTCCAAGCGCCGCAATGAGACTACGACGTGACCGTATGTTTCCCAGCCCTGCTCGGCTAGGTGCTCCGAGACGCAGTTGGCCAGCAGCCTGGTGATCTCGTACTCGTCGTTGGCAAGCTTGTCGTGGTCGGTCGGCCCGAGCGTCACCACGTAATGGTTGGGGGCCAGCCGCCGCCCACCGGCCAGCTCCTGGATGTGGTCCTCCGCCTGCCGCTGCAGCGCCGTGGCCACCTCCTGCGGCACCACCTGCCCGCCGAACACCCGAGCGAAGGCGTCGCCGACCAGGCCCTCCAGGCGGCGCTCGAAACGCTGCACCAGGCCCACGGCAATCCCCTCCTTCCTCGTTGTTCGTAACCCGATCGTATCCGTGCCCGCGACTGCCGACATCGGGTCGTCGCCGCCCGCACCCCGGCCGCGTGCTAACCTCGCCCACGCTGCTCGGGCGAGTGGCGGAATGGCAGACGCGCACGGTTCAGGTCCGTGTGTCCGTAAGGACGTGAGGGTTCAACTCCCTCCTCGCCCACCCGGCTTCTCGGTCTACTCCGGCCATCTCCCCGACGCGGTACTGCGTTGTATAGCGTTTTCGCGTGATAACGCAGTACCGCATAGTGCGACTACAGCGTTTGTTACATCCAGGTGTAACCTTCGCTGCATGAACCAGCTTTGGGCGCTGCGGGTGATCGGCGAGTTCGCCGCCGACCAGTGGGGCCTGATCACCGCCGCGCAGGCCGCCGAGCTTGGCGTCCAGCGCGTGACGCTGACCAGGTTGACAGCCTCGGGCCTGCTGGAGCACGTGACGAGGGCGGTGTACTGCATACCGGCAGCGGCGACCGCGCCGCACCTCATGGATAAGGCGGCGTGGCTGCGGCTGGACCCGTCGCGGCCGGCGTGGCAGCGCGATCCCCTGGACAGCGCCGGCGGCGTGATCTCGCATCGCTCTGCCGCGGCCATGCATGACCTCGGGGACGTGATTCCGGTGGCAGTCGAGCTGACCGTGCCGAGGCGGCGGACGACGCGGGACCGCGGAGTCCGGCTCCGCACCGGGGTGCTGGCCGGTCGTGACGTCACGACGGTCGACGGACTGCCGGTCACCACAGCGGAGCGCACCGTGCTCGACCTGCTCGCCGACCACACGGACGGCGGCCAGGTCGCCGGCGTGCTGGTGGCGGCGCTGCGCCGACGCCTAGTCGACATCGGCCGGCTCGGCGACCGGGCCGAGGCGCACGCGGCCAGGTACGGCGTGACCGGTGGCGTGCGCCCCGGCCATCGGCTGGTGGAACGGCTGCTGGAGGAGACCGGTTACGGCGGCCACGGCGAGCACGACCGCCGGCTGGCCAGCCTCGCCCGGCAACTCGAGGGCCTGGATCCCGCGCAGCTTCGTGGGATGTCCGAGGCGCTGCACGAGATCCAGGGTTCCGAGCGGGAGTGCGGGAATGAGCTACCGCACTCCCCGCGCACTGCAGCATGCCCTCAACGACCGCGCCCGCCGCACCGGGATACCGGGCGACCAGGTGCTGCGGCGGTTCCTCTTCGCCCGCCTGCTGGCCAGGGTCTTCCACGGTGAGCAGGACGGCTGGCTGCTCAAGGGTGGCCAGGCGATGCTCGTCCGCTACCACGACGCGCGGCACACCCGGGACATCGACCTCTGCCGCGCCAGCGCCCCGACGCTGGACGAGGCGGTTCGGGACATGGTCGCCGCGGCCGGCCAGGATCTGGACGACCTCGTGCGGTTCGAGCTGCGCAGCCGTCATGTGGGGCTGGACGAACGGGGCGTTGCCCGGCTGAGCCTCGACGCTTACCTCGGCGCAGTTCGCAAGGACACCGTGAGCGTCGACCTGGTGATCGGCGGCCGGCCGACCGGACCGGCCGAGTACGCGCAACTGCGGCCGCCCGTCCCGCTGGACTGGCCGCAGTCCTGGCCGCGGGTCCGGCTTTACCCGCTCGCGGACCACGTGGTGGACAAAGATCGCGGCAATGTACGAGCTGTACGGAACGGCGGCCCTACCGTCGACGCGCTACCGCGACCTGGTCGACCTGGTGTTCATCGCGCTGCGGGAGGGGTTGAACGGCGCACACGCCTGCGCAGCGCTGCGGCGTGAGGTTGACCGCCGCGCTGACCAGCGGTCCATGCTTGCCGTGCCGACGCGGTTCGAGGTGCCGGCTGGGAACTGGGTCGCCGGTTACCGTGGCGCCGCAGCCGAGGTCGCGGGACTGGCGAGCTACCGGACGTTGGAACAGGCCAGCATCCTCGCGCATGCCTTCCTGGACCCGGTTCTCGACGGCCGGGCACGGTCGATGACGTGGGAACCCACCCGGCTGGCCTGGGTCGACGATGCCGTGTGGGCCGCCCGGTAGTGGGTGCCGGTTCGCCGGCCGGCCTCGCGGGCGTCACCGGCCGGCCGTGCCTGCTGGGCCGGCGGTGTCCAGGCCGAACCGGGCCCGCTGGGCGGCGGGCACCAGCGGCAGGTACTCCGGGTGCCGGCGGATGTAGGTGGCGACGAACGGGCAGAACGGCAGCACGGCGAGGCCGCGCTCGCCCGCCGTATCCAGCACGTCCCTGACCAGGGTGGAGGCCAGCCCGCGGCCGCGCTGCCGGGCGTCGATCTCGGTGTGCGGCACCGACATCACCCCGTCGCGCACCGAGTAACTGGCGAACCCCAGCAGGGTGCCGTCCTCGCGCAGCTCGAACCGGCCGAGCCGCGGGTTGTCGTTCGTGTGCACAACTGGCCTCCGTCGCATCCGGCCGGGTGGGAGGTCGTGAGTGACGATTGGTGTTAGAGCACCAAACGCCACTCACGAGCGCGACAGCGCCTTTCGCATCTCCCATACCAGGATCTCCGCGCCGCCGGCGCCGGCGGTCACCCGCTGGCCGCCCTCGCCGGTGATCCGCGCGGCGTCACCGGCGGCCAGCTCGCCGGCGCCCTCCAGGGTCACGGAGCCCAGTGGCACGAACAGGTGCAGGTAGGGCGCCGCTGGCAGGGACACGGCGTCGCCCGGCCGCAGGCGACCGGCGTGCAGCGCGGCGTCCCGCTGGCGGATCCGGATGGCGGCCGCGCCGTCGTGCTTGGCCATGCCGGAGGCCACCGGCACCAGCCCGCCGCGCAGCAGCTCGTCGGCGATCTCCAGCTGCTCGTAGCCGGGGTCGGCATGAGCCTCGTCCGGCACCACCCACATCTGCACGAGGTGCACCGGGTCGCGGTGCTCGGTGCCGCCGGTGAGCCGCCACGCATCGTTCTTCTCCGAGTGCAGGATGCCGCGGCCGGCGCTCATGCGCTGCGCGAGCCCCGGGTAGATGACCCCGCTGTTGCCCTCGGAGTCCTGGTGCACGAGCTGGCCGCGCAGCACCCAGGTGACGATCTCCATGTCCCGGTGCGGGTGGGTGTCGAAGCCGGTGCCCGGCGCGATCACGTCGTCGTTGTTCACCAGCAGCAGGCCGAAGTGGGTGTTGCCGGGATCCCAGTGGTGCCCGAAGGAGAACGAGTGGTGCGAATCGAGCCAGCTCAGCTTGGTGTGCATCCGGCCGGGGCCGGCGCGGCGGACGTCGAGCGTTGGCGCGGTCATGGCAGGGACCTCTCGTGGTGGTCTCGGCAAGTGTTTGTGAAGGCAACAACATTGTATGGCGGCGAGGCATTCCCGCAGGCGAGTAGGCCTTTGGGTCTTTCTCAGGCTGGATACGCTCTGGCACTCTCTGCGCCAGCAGTCGATCACGTTCGGGTGATACGGAGCCACCATGAGCAGCACGACCGACCGGCCGTCCGGCAGTACCGAGGCCACGCCGCGGAACGCGGTCGACCGTTATTTCAAGATCACCGAGCGGGGCTCCACGGTGGCCAGGGAGGTCCGCGGTGGCCTCGTCACGTTCTTCACCATGGCCTACATCATCGTGCTGAACCCGCTGATCATCGGTACCCAGCCGGACGCGGACGGCGAGTTCCTCGGCGGTGGCGGCACCCCGAACCTGGCGCTGGTGGCCGCGGCGACCGCCCTGGTGGCCGGGGTGACCACCATCCTGATGGGCGCCTTCGCCAACTTCCCGCTGGCGCTGGCCACCGGGCTCGGGTTGAACGCCTTCGTCACGTTCAGCATCGCCTCGGACATGACCTGGGCCGACGCCATGGGTCTCGTGGTGATCGAGGGCGTGATCATCACCATCCTGGTGCTGACCGGGCTGCGGCGGGCGGTGTTCGGCGCCGTGCCCGCCGAGCTCAAGGTCGCCATCAGCGTGGGCATCGGCCTGTTCATCGCGCTCGTCGGGCTCGTCGACGCCGGCATCGTCCGCCGCACCCAGGTGCCGCCGGTGCCGGTCGAGCTGGGCGACGGCGGGTTCCTGGCCGGCTGGCCGGCGCTGGTCTTCGTGCTCGGGCTGATCGCGACGATCGTCATGCTGGTGCTCAGGGTGAAGGGCGCCATCCTCATCGGCATCATCGGCGCCGCCGTGCTCGCCGTGATCGTCGAGGCGGTCGCCGACGTCGGCCCGTCGGTCGGCGCCGACGGCTCGGTCAACCCGCGCGGCTGGGGCCTGAACACCCCGAAGCTGCCGGACCAGGTCGCCGACACCCCGGACTTCTCGCTGCTCGGCGATTTCTCGCTGCTCGGTTCCTTCGAGCGGATCGGCATCGTGGCCACGATCCTGTTCATCTTCACGCTGCTGCTCGCCGATTTCTTCGACACCGTCGGCACCATGACCGCGATCGGCGCGGAGGCCGGCCTGCTCGGCGACGACGGCCAGCCGCCGAATGCCCAGCGCATCCTGCTGGTCGACTCGGTGGCGGCCGCCGCTGGCGGGGCCGCCTCCGTCTCCTCGAACACGTCCTACATCGAATCCGCCGCCGGCGTCGGCGAGGGCGCCCGCACCGGTCTGGCCTCCGTGGTCACCGGCGCGCTGTTCCTGCTCGCCACGTTCTTCGCCCCGGTCGTTGCGATCATCCCCTATGAGGCCGCCACACCGGCGCTGGTCGTCGTCGGGTTTCTCATGATGACTCAGGTGCGCGGCATCGACTGGAACGACTACGGCATCGCGATACCGGCCTTCCTCACCATCATCCTGATGCCGTTCACCTACTCGATCACCGCGGGCATCGGCGCCGGGTTCGTCACCTACACCATCATCAAGGCGGTCCGCGGCCGGGCCCGCGAGGTGCACCCGCTGATGTGGGTGGTCTCCGCGCTCTTCGTCGTGTACTTCGCCCTCGACCCGATCGAGCAACTCCTCGGCGTCAAATAGCTCGGGGC
>Ga0209382_10010040_pt1 | contig 11835 bp, 8 predicted proteins | sample SoiMetdeltSBSDD5_FD_187599 | JGI IMG/M metagenome (GOLD analysis project Ga0209382, IMG submission 187599) | Bulk soil microbial communities from a Populus tree surrounding site in Tennessee, USA - Soil MetaG P. deltoides SBSDD5 (SPAdes) (version 2) | ecosystem: Environmental > Terrestrial >...
CAGCGGCTTGACGGAGGCCGCCTCCTCGATGCTCGCCGCCGCCGCGCGCGGGCCGAACACCAGCCCCTCCAGCAGCGAGTTGGACGCCAGCCGGTTGGCGCCGTGCAGGCCGGTGCAGGACACCTCGCCGATGGCGTAGAGCCCGCGCACCGAGGTGCGGCCGTCCTGGTCCGCCACCACGCCCCCGCACATGTAGTGCGCCGCGGGGACCACCGGGATGGGCTGCACCGCCATGTCCACGCCGAACGCCTTGCAGGTGGCGTAGATGTTGGGGAAGCGGTTGGTGACGAAGGCGCGGCCCAGGTGCGTCATGTCCAGGAAGACGCACTCGTCGCCGGTGCGCTTGAGCTCCGCGTCGATGGCGCGGGCCACGATGTCGCGGGGGGCCAGCTCGGCCTGCGGGTGGTAGCGCGACATGAACGGCTGGCCGGTGCGGAGGCGGAGCTTGCCGCCCTCGCCGCGCAGCGCCTCGGAGAGGAGGAAGCTCTTCGCCTCCGGGTGGTACAGGCAGGTGGGGTGGAACTGGTAGAACTCCATGTTGGCGATGCGCGCGCCCGCGCGGTACGCCATGGCCACGCCGTCCCCGGTGGCGACGTCCGGGTTGGTGGTGCAGAGGTAGACCTTCCCCGCGCCGCCCGTGGCCAGCACCGTCACCTTGCCGAGGTAGGTCTCGATCCGCCCGTCCTCCAGCAGCACATAGGCGCCCAGGCAGCGCGCGTTCCCGTTCACCGGCGCGCGGCGATCGAGGATGAGGTCGATGGCGGAGGCGTCCGGGCGGATGGTGATGTTCTTCTGCTCGTCGGCGGCGGCGAGCAGCGCGCGCTCCACCTCCCGGCCGGTGATGTCCCCGGCGTGGACCACCCGGCGCTCCGAGTGGCCGCCCTCGCGCGTGAGCTCGAACTCGCCGTTGGGCCGCCGCGCGAACTCCGCCCCCAGCGTCACCAGCTCCTTCACCCGCTGCGGTCCGTCGCGGACCGTGACGTCCACTACGGAGCGGTTGCACAGCCCGGCGCCCGCGGTGAGCGTGTCCTGCACGTGCAGCTCCGGGGAGTCGAGCGGGGAGAGCACCGCCGCGATGCCGCCCTGCGCGTAGTTGGTGTTCGATTCGTGACGGGCCCGCTTGGTGAGCACCGCCACCGTGCCCGCGCGCGCCGCCCTGAGGGCGTAGGACAGCCCCGCGACCCCGCCGCCGAGGACCAGGAAATCGACGGAAACCGCCATCGCTGGTGCTTAACGCCGCTAACGTCCGGAAACAAGGCGCTTTTCTTGAGGAAGAGCCGGCGGGGGACTAAGGTTGATCGGCCGTAGACTGGGCCTTGGCCCGGATGGCCTGGATGGCTGTGCTGTGGGGCCGGAGAGTCCGGATGGGGAACGTGCTCGTGCTTTCGTTCCAGGAGGCGGCGCGGCGCCGCCGAGCGGTGATGCTCGCCCTCGCGGTGGGGGTGTGGGCTGCGGGGACGTCCGAGGCGAGGGCGGACGGGATCTACAAGTACGTGGAGAAGGACGGGACCATCGTCTACACCAACGTCCCTCCCAGCGGACGGAAGGCGCAGCGGCTGCCAGGGACGTTCCGGGCGGCGCCGGCGAGCAGCGACTACGTGCCCCAGGCGCGCGGGCCGGATGAGCTGCGGCGGAAGTACGACGAGCTGATGGAGTCGGCGGCGATCCGGTACCGGGTGCCGGTGGCGCTGGTGCGGGCGGTGGTCCAGGCGGAGTCGAATTACGACCCGACCGCGGTCTCGCCCCGGGGGGCGTCGGGGTTGATGCAGCTGATGCCCGACACGGCGCGGGAGATGTTCGTGAAGGACATCTTCGACCCGAAGGAGAACATCGAGGGCGGGACGAGGTACCTGCGGGTGCTGGCCAACCAGTTCAGCGGGGACATGGTGAAGATGGTCGCGGCGTACAACGCCGGGCCGGACGCGGTGGCCAAGTGGGGCGGGACCGTCCCGCCGTACGCAGAGACCCAGGACTACGTGCGGAAGGTGATCGCGCTGTACTTCCAGTACAAGGACCAGGCGGCGCCGGTGGCGCCCTCCGCGGCCCCGCCAGGGGCCCCCGGGGGTGTGGGCGGGAGCGGAGGGGCGGCGGGCGCCCGGGCGTCGGAGCAGTGAGGGGTGCGAGGAGTTGAGGAGTGAGGCACTGAGCGATGGCGCGGCCGGGCAAACCCACCGAGGACGAGTTTCTCCACGCGCTCTACCAGGGCGGGGAGCTGCTCGCGGCGGGGAAGGTGATCGAGGCCAAGGAGCACCTCGAGCGCGCGTTCAAGCTGCAGCCGAAGAATGAGAAGGCGCAGAACCTCCTCGGACTGACGTACTTCAAGCTCGGGCTGTTCGACCGGGCGGCCGAGATCTACGAGAACCTGGTGCAGGAGAACCCGGCGGACCCCACCCTCCGGGTCAACCTGGGGCTGGTGTACCTGAAGACCACCGCCATCGCGCGGGCCATCCGGGAGTTCGAGACCGCCACCGACCTCAACCCCGAGCACATGCGCGCCCACAACTACCTGGGGATCGCGCTGGCGCAGGTCGGGGAGTACGGAAGGGCCAGGGAACACTTCATCACCGCCGGCAGCGACCAGATGGCGGAGAAGATGGCCCGCGCCATCGCCGGGGACGGGGCGGGCCTGCAGGGGCAGGCGCAGGGGCCCGCGCAGGTACAGGCGGAGACCGCCGCGGCCGTGCTTCCGTCGTATTCGGCGCCACCCGTGGTGCCGGCGGCGCCGGCGGCTCCGGCTCCGGCACCGAGTGCCGCGCAGATGAACGAGGCGGACGAGGTGGCAGCGGCCTACGGCCTGCCGGCGCAGGTGAACGGAACCGAGCATCCGTTCGTGTCCCGGGCAGAGGCTGCGCCGAAGAGGGCTGCGGCGGCGAGCTCACCCCTGCCACCGCCGGCCGTGTCGCCGCCCCCGCCGCCGGCGGCGGCCTTGGAGGAGCCGGTGGCCTCGGCGCCCATGACGGCCTCCGCAGCTGTGGGGGCGGAGGTCGGAGCGCTCCAGGCTCAGGACTGGGGAGCGCACTTCGGGCTGGATGGGACCACGCCGGCGGATCCGGGTGGTAGGGGCGGGGAGGAGATCGCGGTGTCCACGCCGGAGAGCGCGGACGCGGGGGCGATCGCGCTGCAGCGGGCGGCGGGGCGGGAGGGGGCGGCGGAGGATCAGTTCGAGGCGTCGTTCGTGGAGCCGGCGGAGTCGGGAGAGCGGGATGGATCGGGTGGGGCGCCGGAGTCGTCCGCTGGCGAGCTGGCGGTGGAGGAGATGCCACCGGTGGAGGGGGTGGAGACGCCGGCGGATGAGGTCCTGCAGATCGAGGTGATGGCTCCGGAGGCGGAGTCGCAGGCGGCGGTGGTGGAGCAGCCGCCGATGGCGGAGGCGCCGGAGACCCACGCCGAGGAGATCGTGGCGGACGCGGTGGTGGACGCGGTGGTGGAGGTGGAGCCGCGGGAGCGGCCGCCGAACTTCGCGGAGGTGCAGCCGCCGGGGTCGAGGACGGGGAAGCCGCTGAGGCCGCTGGAGGTGAACCGGGGGGAGGGTGGGAAGGCGCGTCCGGTGCCGGTGGATCTGCCGATCGCGGAGCTGGCGCCGAAGGTGGCGATGTTCTCGGGGCAGAAGCCGGGGCCGTTCCTGATCGACTCGGAGGCGGTGGCCATCGTGGTGCAGGGGGAGATCCTGACGCGGGTGGTGGGGCTGGTGGCGCAGAGTGGGCAGCTGGAGATGACGCCGCAGAACCGGCGGTTCCGGGGGCGGACGAGCGACCAGACGTTCGGGGATGGGGAAGCGCAGATGATGCGGGTGGAGGGGAAGGGGCGGCTGGTGGTGCAGGTGCCGCGGCGGACGCTGGTGTCGGTGGACCTGGACGACGAGAGCGCCTACTTCCTGGAGGGCACGGTGTTCGGCTTCGAGGAGCCGGTGGCGTTCGAGAACGGGCGGGTGCCGTCGGACGTGGCGCCGGACCTGGACCTGGTGCACCTGCGGGGGAAGGGGAAGGTGCTGCTGAGCCTGCCGGGGGCGCTGCGGTCGCTGGAGGTGACGGAGCACGACCCGGTGACGGTGCCGCTGACGAACGTGGTGGGCTGGCACGGGAACCTGTCGCCCAGGGTGGTCCCACTGGCCCGGGACAAGAGCGGCAAGGCGATCCGGGCGGGCATCGAGCTGTCGGGGGAGGGCTTCGCGCTGCTGAGCATGGGCGGGAGCTGAGCCGGCGGCGGGGCGAGCGCCCGCGTGGTATGGACGGGGGCGCGATGGCGACGAGCGAGAAGGCCCTGCGCAGGCAGCAGAAGCGGGAGGAGAAGGCGCGGCGGAAGGCGGCGCGCCGGCCCAGCGTGCTGCGGGAGCAGTTCTGGAATCTGCCCAACATGCTGACGCTGGGGCGGATCGCGATCATCCCGGTGTTCGTGTGGCTGACCTACGACGCGGACCCGCTCAGCTCGTTGCTGGCGGCGTCGCTGTTCACCCTGGCGGCGGTGACGGACGTGGTGGACGGGGTGCTGGCGAGGCGGTGGAACCAGATCACGATCGTGGGGAAGTTCATGGACCCCCTGGCGGACAAGCTGATCGTGATGGCCGCCTTCGTGATGATGGTCAGGTTGGGGAGGGTGGCGGCGTGGGTGGTGATCGTGCTGCTGGCGAGGGAGTTCATCGTCAGCGGGCTGAGGACGATCGCGGCCAGCGAGGGGATGGTGATCGCGGCCGGTCAGGAAGGGAAGTGGAAGACGTCCTTGCAGCTGTGCGGGGTGATCAGCCTGTGCGTGCACTACCAGCACCCACTGGACCTGATCTGGGCGACGTACGTGGTGGACTACAACAAGATCGGGAAGGTGCTGATCTACCTCTCGGCGGTGATGAGCGTCTGGTCGATGGCAGTCTACTTCCGGGCCTTCGTACGGACGATCGGAGGGGCAAAGGCAGGAGGGGAAGCTTGACCCCCCAGGGGTCGTTGGCTATATCCGACGGCCCCGGCCCCGTGCCGGGACAAGTGAATATGCGGGAATAGCTCAGCGGTAGAGCATCGCCTTGCCAAGGCGGGGGTCGAGGGTTCAAATCCCTTTTCCCGCTCAGAATTCAGGGGCTTAGCCAGATCGGCCACTACATCAGCCAGAACTGATGTAGTGGCCGATGTCTTTCGTGCCTAGGCAGAGAGCCACAGGGAGTTGCTCAAGTGAACCGCAAGCTCCAAGTCTTCATCTCCTCCACTTACGAAGACCTCAAGGACGAACGGCAAGCAGCGGTTCAAGCCGTCCTAGACGCGGGGCACATCCCTGCAGGAATGGAACTGTTCGCGGCGGGAGACAAGAGCCAGTGGGAGAGCATTACGCGGTGGATCGATGAGTCCGACGCTTTTCTCCTTATCCTGGGAGGTCGTTACGGTTCCATCGAGCCCGAGTCGAAGAAGGCCTATGTGGAGTTGGAATACCGATATGCCATGGAGAAGGGCAAGCGGCTCTTCGCCTTGGTGCTCAAGGAGGAACTGATCCAGAAGAAAGTCGCGCAGCTCGGGACCAAGGTCATTGAGCAGTCCGATCCTCGGTGGAAGGAGTTTCATACGCTTGTTATCGGCAAGCTCTGCAGCTTCGTTGCCGACAACAAGGACATCTGGATAGCCATTCACAAGAGCATGAAAGAGATCGAGCGGGATGGGCACCTCGGATGGGTTCGAGCAGTGGAGGTTCCTGAGTCTGCGAAGGTCGTCGCCGAACTGGCGTCTCTAACGAAGGAGAACAAAGAGCTTCGGTTGAAGATAGCTGCCTTTGAGAAAGACAGCCCTAGAGACCCTTCGCAAGAGCGCGAGCTAAAGTTTCGCGGCATCTCCGAGAAACTGCTCAAGCTCACGGAGTCCTACGGAAATAAGTCATTAAGCATGTTGAACGTGTTTCTCGCCAATCGAAAGAAATTCATTAATGGTGTTAACAATCACTATGCCTCAAACGAGGCGATGAAGTTCTTGTATTTTCAAGCTGCACCTCATCTGAAGCTCTATGGGTTGCTCGAAGATTTCAAATCACCCGGGGCGAAGCATGGTATCCTTCGAACTTCGAAGTTCGGGAATGACTACCTGCAATGGGCTGTGGAACAGTTTTGGGATGATCTCAAGCCTGACGCATCGACGTCTGTTGTCGACGTGAAGCCAAACAAATCGAGGAGTGCCTAAGATAGTGGCCGGTCGAATGCTTCGTATCGGCAAATGCTCTGTATGCGGGACGGGGAACATCGGGATCCGAGTGGCAGCTTCCGGCAGAGCGGTCGTGGGCCTGTGTGACGAATGCGATGCCGTATGGCTCGACCACGGGCTCCGGGACGGGCCCCACTTTCCGCAACAGCCTGAGCTGCCCTGCCCGGGTGAAGGGTCGTCACTGCGAAGTCCACCCGCGCACTGGGCGAGTCAGACCGAGGCTACTGCTGCCGGTTGGATAGACGCCGTGCTCGGAGAGACCGACACGTTCGGATAGGAGCGCGCTGATGGGATTTCAGTGGGGGCATCTTGAATCCGGGAGATTCTATGTCGGGTCTGAAGGCGCCCTGGCGACCAATCCAGCAAGACGGATCAAGATCACTGGAATCGAAAGCATGTGCGGTGACGTGGATCTGACCACCCATCCGCGTAGGTTTCGAAGGCACGCAAGAACGGCTCCAACTCGCGGTCCAGAGCGGTGCGCGGGTCGTGGGCTCCCGTGAAGGAAAGGAACAGCACATCATCGGCAGACGGCAAGTCCTCGAGGTCGAGCACCTTCACTGCACATCCCCTGAGTGGTCGATGGCAACGCACAGCCGCTGGCATCCCCTACCGGTTTATGATCGGCCCGGAGGGTCGCCATGACCAGGGAGCCGCTGAGGGCCATCAGCATCCAGCAGCCGTACGCGGAGCTGATCCTCCGGGGCCTGAAGGACGTGGAGAACCGGAGCTGGGCGACGAAACACCGTGGTCGCCTGTTGATCCACGCCGCCGGCAACGTGGACCGCCAGGTCATGGAGCGCCAGGGCTTCGCAGTGGAGGACCTTCCACGTGGAGCCCTGGTGGGCGTGGTGGATCTCCGGGACTGCACGACTCGGCGGGGCAGTAACTGGCACCTCTCCGGGCAGCAGGGCTGGTACTTGGCCGATCCACGGCGCTTCTCCCGATCCGTGCCCTTCAGCGGCAACGTCGGCCTGCTCAAGGTTCCCGTTCGTCTCGTCCGGCAAGCGTTGCTCGGGGCCCGCCGGCCAGACCCGGTGCTGACCATCTTCTCGTTCGGGTACTCGGGCTGGGGGGCCAAGGTCCAGAGGTTGATCCGCATCGTCGATGCCGTGGAGGCCGCCCGGGGCTTCGAGCCGCCGGTGTTCGTGGACATCCGAATCAAGCGAGCCGTCCGGGCACCGGGTTTCAGGGACGATGCGCTGAAGCGGCTCCTCGGCTTCAGTCGCTATCGTTGGTTCCGGAGGAGTGGGATGTCACGGAGGCCCTGCGGACTGGCCGGCGGGAACGGTTCAGAGCCGCGTGCGCGGCCATGCGATGATCGGCCCTACGTACGTGAAGCCGGCATGCCGCTCTACCCTGTTCGCCTCGGTAGCAGCTCTCTCAAGGTGCCCTCGGCCTGACGACGTCGAGGAACACGCCGGAGGGGATGCCCCAGTTTCCGTTCGCGTCCCGGCCCTCGACGAGGATGAGGTGGCGGCCGGGCTTCCATCCCCCCGTGCTCACGTTCGCCCTCACGCCCTCGATCGTCGCGTTGAACGCTCCGTCGCTCGGGATCATCGAGAAGGGGATCGCCCCGCTCGTCCAGGAGGTCTTGTCGACGGTGTAGCGGGCCGCGGCGATATTCTGCGTAGGCTCGGCTCCCCAGCCGTTGCTGTTGTATCGCGTGTCGTCCACCGTCGCCGTGAGCATCACCACCGCTCCGGCCGTGACCTCGGTGGCGGAGATCGCGACGTTCAGCGCGTCCGGGCCCTTCGGGGTCTGGTACGGCCGCCGCGCGTGCTTGAACGCCGTCCGGAGGGCGTTGAGGTTGTCGGGCAGGACCGTCTGGGTGAAGGTCGAGCACGACTCGAAGAAGGCGCTGCCGATCTCGAACGTGTAGCTGGCGATTCCCAGCTCCCCGTAGGCCCAGTCATCCGTGGTGCCGCTCGCCGAGTACAGGCAGATCGGCGCCTGGCAGACGTCGTAGTGGTTGAAGTACCCGAACTTGCGGCCCAGCGTCGCCAGCTCCGTCTTGTTGGGCGCGGAGGCCGAGCCGTACCCCCACGGGTACAGGACGAGCTGGGCGTAGCTGTGGAGCGTGACCATCACGCCGGTGGTGGTGGGCGGGGCCGGGTCGGTGGCGCCGGGGCCGCGCTGGTCCGGGAAGATCGAGGCCATGTAGCTCTGCATGGCCGCGGTCTCGGGCTCCGAGGTCGCGCTCGCGCCGCGGTAGGTGAGGCTGCACCGGTTGGTGCTGGTCCCGGCGCCGCCCCACCCGAACGAGGAGTTGCGGTTCAGGTCGATGCCGATCTGGCTGCTGGACGTCGGCGGCTCGGAGCAGGCTCCACCCGGACGGCGGTTCTTGCGCTGGGAGTAGCCCTGCTCCGCCAGCTTGCGCCCGTCCGGGTTGCTCTGGGGCAGGACGTGCAGCTCGTAGTTGTCCAGCAGCCAGGTGGCGTCGGGATCGATGCCATACGCGGTGATCACCTCCTCGGCGAAGCGCATCGCCGTCTCCGCGGTGGTGTACTCGCGCGCGTGGATGGCGCCCATGAGGAAGAACCGCGGCTTCGGGCCGGGGAGCGACTCGTTGGTCGCCACCAGCACCTGCATGTCGTAGCCCGGGAGCCCGCCGGTGGCGGCCTTCTCGTACGTGTCGCCGGCGTCCACCCGCCTCACCAGGTTGGGGTAGTTGGCCTCGAGCTGGGCCATGCTGGTGGCGGTCTCCTCGACCGTCCGGTAGCACGAGTACCCGGGGATCGACATCGTCCCTATCGACGACATCCGGTCGAAGATCGCGGTCTGCTCCTCGTCGACCACCACCGCGTACCCCTTGTTCACCAGGTGCTCGTAGGTCTTCTCGTCGACCAGGGCGTCGACGTAGCCGGCCTTCCGGTCGGCGTGCTCCAGCAGGTCCAGGTCCTCGGAGAGGCGGGAGAGGTTCTCCTCGGTCTGGTAGAAGATGTGGACCAGGAGCGTCCTCTCCCGCGACGACGCCGCGAGCGGAGACGACAGCTCCTCGGTCCAGGCCTCGCCGGTGTCGGGCGCGCAGGACGCCAGCCCGAGGCAACCGAGGATGGCCAGGATGGCCGTACGGGACAGCGGACGGTGTGGCGGCAAGGGAGGAGGGGGCATGGGCGCGGACCCTAGCCCAGGGAGCAGCTCTTTCGAACGTGTCGGGTGTTCAGGCTTTCGCGGCGGCGCGAGCTATCCTCGAGCGTGCTCAAGGCTGCACCCACGGAAGATGTGATATTCAGGAATACCGTGGAAGCGCTGTTTCGCCGCGCGGTGGGCTCGAGGCTCGACCGGCGCTGCGTGGAGCGGATCCGGCAGGCGGGGATCGATCTCCAGCGCCCCCTGGAGGAGGCCTACCCGCGGGAGACCTTCTACCGCTGCGTCCGCATCGTGGGCGAGGAGCTGTTCCCGGAGCTGGCGGAAGACGAGCGGATGGTGCAGCTGGGCACCACCTTCATGAACAGCTTCGAGCAGACGCTGATCGGGAAGGCCCTGCTGCAGGGGCTGCGGTTCATGGGGCCCCGGCGCGCGCTGACCCGCATGGCCCAGAACTTCCGGACCTCCAACAACTACCTGAAGGCCGAGGTCCAGGACCTGGGGCCGGGCGAGATGCGGATCACGCTCTGGCCGACCAGCGGCGCGTCGGGCTACTTCGAGGGCGCGGTCCGCCAGGCGCTCCTCCTCATAGGGACGCCGGGGCTGGCGGTCCAGCGCGAGAACGACGACGGGAACCGCTGCACCTTCCACATCACCTGGACGCCGTAGCGGTGAAATCCCGAGGGGCGGGCGACGATTCGCCATGCCCGCGACGTCCACCTCGCGCCGCAACCGCGCGGAAGCGCTGAAGGGGTGAGGGTGGCGCGCCGGCTGCAATAGCCCCGCGCATGCTCAGATCGCTCTGCCTCCTCGCGGCGCTCGCCGCCGCCGCCGCCCCCGTCCGCGCGCTCGCCCAGTCCGGCTCCGGCGAGCTCCCGGCCGGCCAGGCCTGGTTCCGGGACACCAACGTCACCCGCCACCTCTACTCGCCCACGGGCTTCATGCTGCGGCAGGGCGAGGGCTACCTCTCCCAGAAGGAGGTCCTGCTCACCTCCTTCGGATACGGGGTGACCGACAACGTCTCGGTGATGGTGGGCTCCGTGGTCCCGGGCTGGTTCCTCGGCGCCGGGAACCTGTTCGGAGGGGTGAAGCTGGGCGTGGAGGCGGCCGACGTGCTGCACCTCGCGGTGGGATTCCAGGCGCTGTACCTGCCGGTGCCCTTCCCCGGAGGCACGGTGGGGGCGCTGCACGCCACCGCGACCTACGGCACGCGCGACCTCAACCTCACCCTCTCCGCGGCCACCCTGGTGACCTTCCCCGGCGCCGCCCCTTCGCCGTACCCGGCGCTGGTCATCGCCGGCGGCATGTGGCGGGTGTCATCGACGCTCGTGCTGCAGACGGAGCACTGGTTCATTCCTCAGCTCGGCGCGTACCAGGTCGACGGGGTCATCATGTTCAACTCGGTCGGCGTGCGGGTGATGGTGGACAGGAACCTGTCCATGGACCTGGGCATCGCGCGAGTCCCCAAGCTCGACTTCCCGCTGCCGTGGCTGGACGTCACCTGGGCCTTCGGCGCGTGAGCCGGGCGGTTGCGCAGATCGCGCAACCCGGACAGTGCGCGGACCGCGCATTGCGCAGCCGGGATCGCCGGCGCTCTCTCTGGAGAGGTGCTGGCATGGAAGCTGCTCGATGCACCCTCCGTCGAGCGTTCCAACCAGGGCCCACGCCGGGCCCATCCGGAGGGTGCACATGCTCCAGCAGTCTGCTGCCGAAGCGAAGCGGTGGTCGTACTCGTCGAACAGCAGGGGCGCGCTGCGCAAGGCCGCCGAGCTGTACCACCTCTTCCAGGTCGTCCGGCAGGGTCCCCGGGGCCGGGTGGCGTTCACCCTCGACACGCACCGCGCCACCAGGCAGCGGGTGCTGGAGCACGGCGGGCTGGAGCTGCGCGATCTGAAGGTCCTGGACATCGGCCCCGGGCAGCAGCTGCGCCACATGCGCTGCCTCTCCTCCGAGAACGAGGTGGTGGGCATCGACACGGACGTGATCCCGCAGGGGTTCTCGCTGCGCGACTACCGCGAGATGGTCCGCGTGAACTCCTGGATGCGCGTGGCCAAGACGTTCGGGCGGCAGCTGCTCGGGTTCGACGCCCGCTTCCAGCGGCAGCTCGCCGGCGAGCTGGGCATCAAGGAATTCGGGCCGCTGTCGGTGCTGCGCATGGACGCCACGCGGATGGCGTTCCCCGACGAGTCGTTCGACTTCGTCTGCTCGTACTCGGCCTTCGAGCACATCGACGATCCGAAGGCGGCCCTGCGGGAGGTGCAGCGGGTGCTGAGGCCGGGCGGGGTGGCCTATATCAGCCTCCACCTCTACACCAGCCACAGCGGGAACCACGATCCCGCCATCCTCGCCGGGGGCGAGCCGCAGGCGCCCTTCTGGCCGCACCTCCGGCCCTCGCTGCGGGACGCCGTGCACCCCAGCACGTACCTGAACGAGATCCGGCTGGACGCCTGGCGGAGCATGTACCAGGAGGTGATGCCGGGGGTTCACTTCATCCACGAGCGCCAGGACCACCTCGCCGGGCCGCTTTCGGAGCTCCGGGCCGCGGGCGAGCTGCAGGGCTTCACCGACGAGGAGCTGC
>Ga0209382_10010042_pt1 | contig 11834 bp, 12 predicted proteins | sample SoiMetdeltSBSDD5_FD_187599 | JGI IMG/M metagenome (GOLD analysis project Ga0209382, IMG submission 187599) | Bulk soil microbial communities from a Populus tree surrounding site in Tennessee, USA - Soil MetaG P. deltoides SBSDD5 (SPAdes) (version 2) | ecosystem: Environmental > Terrestrial >...
GCCGGAGCGCAAGATCGAGATGAACGGCCGCACCATCTACCTGTGGACCGTGCCGCAGCCGCAGAAGGCGAAGTGAGCGCGCGGTGAAGATCGAAATCGTCTCCGACGTCATCTGCCCGTGGTGCTACATCGGCCGGCGGCGACTGGCGAAGGCGCTTGAACTCGCGCCGGACGTGCAGGTGGAAATCACCTGGCTGCCGTTCCAGCTCAACCCGGGCATGCCGCGCGAGGGCATGCCGCGCGCCGAGTACCGCAAGGCCAAGTTCGGCTCGGTCGAGCGCGGGCGCGAGCTCGACGCGCGCGTCGCCGGCGAAGGCCGCGGCGAGGGCATCGCCTTCGCCTTCGAGCGCATGCAGCGCACGCCCAACACCGTCGCCGCGCACCGCCTGATCGCCGCCGCGCAGAAAGAGGGTAAAGGGCAGGCTGCGGTGGACGCCCTGTTCAAGGCCTACTTCGAAAACGCCGAGGACATCGGCGATCCCGCAGTGCTTGAAAAAATCTCTTCCGCCCTCGGCATCAAGGGCGAGGTCGATGAGAAGGAAGTGGCGGCGCTGGAGGCGAGCATGCGCGGCCTCGGCATCCAGGCGGTGCCGACCTTCATCTTCGACCGCAAGTTCGGCGTCTCCGGCGCGCACCCGCCCGAGGCGCTGGCGCAGGCGATGCGCGAGGCCGCCGCCGGCTAGGTGAAGTCGAGGCGGTCTTCGACGGTAAAGCCGTAGATCGGGATCGGCGGGCGCTTGCCCAGCTCCACGGGCGGCAGCTCGGTGACTTTGAGCGACTTCACCACCGGCCCGAGGCCCTTCATCAGCTCGAGCGAGATCACCACCTCGCCGGCGCGCGCGCGGTGCACCATGCGCTCGGCGATGCTGATGCAGTCGCCGAAGGCGAGGAACTGCTGCGTGCCCTGCGCCTCGGCCATGCCGAACACCGCCTCGCCCAGGTGCAGCCCGCCGGACACCACCGCCGCCAGGCCGTACTCGGTCTTCCAGCGCTCGCCCACCGGCGCGAACTCGCGCTCGAGGTCCTGCGCGCTCTTCAGCGCCTGCGCGGCGAACTGCTTGACCTCGCCGCTGGAGAAAATGGCGAGCACGGCGTCGTTGTGCACCGCCACCATCTTGCCGCCGTTGGCGGCGGTCACCTTGGCGGCGAGGCCGAAGAACTCGTTCACCAGCTGCAGCACCTTGGCCGGCTCGAGCGCCTCCGACATGCGCGTGAAGTTGCGCAGCTCGGCGTAGAACAGCGCCACCTGGCGTCTCTGCGGCGTGGCCATGCTTCAGTTTAGCCGCATCAGGCGAAGAGGACGAAGAGCGTGACGACGAACACCACCAGCGAGCCGCCGGCGAAGAAGGCGAGCGTGGTGCGGCCGACGTCCGGCAGGTCCGGGTCGCGCGGGATGGGCGCGGCGCGATGCTCGTCGTGGTGCTCGTCCTCCTTCTTCTTCTCCGGCTCCGGTCGCTTCACCGGGCGGATGGTGGCGTCCTCGTCCGGCGTGGCGCCGAGCGCGGCCACCTTCTCGTTGAAGGTCCTGAAGAAGTCGTCGGCGACCTTCTTCGCCGCGGCGTCCACCAGACGCGAACCGATCTGCGCCAGCTTGCCGCCGACGCTCGCCTTCACTTCGTACGCCAGCCGCGTCTTGCCGAACTCGGGGGCGAGGCGCACCTGCGCGCTGCCCTTGGCGAAGCCGGCGGCGCCGCCCTGGCCTTCGAAGGAGAGCGCGTAGGAGCTCGGCGGGCGCACGTCGGAAAGCGTGAGCTTGCCCTTGAACTTGGCCGCCACCGGGCCGACGCGCGCCACCATCAGCACGTCGTAGGCGTTGTCGCCGGCGGGGGTGATCGCCTCGCAGCCCGGCACGCAGGACCTCAGCATCTCGGGATCGTTGAGCGCGTCCCACACCACCTGCAGCGGCGCCGGCACGACCTGCTCGGCCTTCATTTCCATGCGTGGTTCCCTTGATTTTTCCGCGAAAGTGTCCTCGCAAGGTCGACGAGGCTTTTCAGATTATGCACCGGCAGGAACAGGTCGACGTGCGGCAGCATGGCGCGCACGCCCGCCGGCCGCGCCTCGAACTTCTCGTAGCGCAGCAGCGGGTTGAGCCACACCAGGGTGCGGCAGGACTTGGCCAGGCGGTCCATCTCCTCGCCCAGGCCCTCGCCCGCCTCGCGGTCGAGGCCGTCGGAGACCAGCAGCACGCAGGCGTTCTGCCCCAGCATGCGCCGCCCCCACTTGTAGTTGAACTCGCGCAAGGACGCGCCGATGCGCGTGCCGCCCGACCAGTCCTTGATCGCGTCGGCCACCCTGGCCATGGCCACGTCGACGTCGCGGTGGCGCAGCTGGCGCGTGATGTTGGTAAGGCGCGTGCCGAACACGAACACCGAGACGCGGTCGCGGTCGTTGGTGATGGCGTGCAGGAAATGCAGGAACATGCGCGCGTACGGGTTCATCGAGCCCGAGATGTCGCACAGCACGACCAGCGGCGGGTGCAGCTCGCGCGGCGCCGCGCGCACCAGCGGGATGACGTCGCCGCCCTCGCGCAGGGACCTTCTCATCGTCTCCCGGATGCTGATCGCTCTGCCGTTGTCCGAGATTCTTTTTCGTCGAGTGCGTATCAGCGGCAGCGGCAGGCGCAGCTGGCTGATCATCTTGCGCGCATCGACCAGCTCCGCCGCCGACATGGTGTCGAAGTCCATGCGCTGCAGCACTTCGCGCGAGGAGAAAGTAAGGCGCGCCTCGAGCTCCATCTGCTCGGACTTTTCAGAGATGTTTTTTTGCGAATACAGCGCATCCGTCAGCCGCTGGCTCTGCTGCTGCTCGGGCTTGGGCGTGCCCTGCGCTTTCGGCAGCATCAGCTGCATCATGCGCTCGGCGAGCTTGGGATCACGCCAGAAGATGCGGAAGGCCTGGTCGAAGATCGGCCGCTGCTCCTCGCGCGACAGCAGCACCGCCGACATGGTCCAGTACCAGTCTTCGCGCCGCAGCAGGGCGGAGGAGTCGCCGACCAGGTCGAGCGCCTGCACCGCGTCGACCACGCGGTCGGGGCCGATGCGCAGGCCCGCCGCCCGCAGCAGGCGGGCGAAGTGCATGACGTTCTCGGCGAGCCGGCCCGCCACCTGATTACGCCGCGGCGGCGGCGGTTTTCGCCTCGGCCACCAGGCGCGCGACCTCGTCGCCGGCGACGCGCTCGAGGTCGTCGCGGTACTTGAGCAGGACGCCGAGCGTGTTGTTGACGGTCTCGGGGTCGAGCGCAACGCGGTCGAGCGCGGTGAGGCAGTTGGCCCAGTCGATGGTCTCGGCCACGCCCGGCAGCTTGAACAGGTCGCTCTTGCGCAGCTGCTGCACGAAGGCCACCACCTCGCGCGACAGCGCGCCGGCCGCCTGCGGCGCCTTGCGCCGCAGGATCTCCAGTTCGCGCCTGGCGTCGGGATAGTCCACCCAGTGGTAGAAGCAGCGGCGTTTCACCGCGTCGTGGATCTCGCGCGTGCGGTTGGAGGTGATCACCACCAGCGGCGGCTCCTTCGCCCGCAGCGTGCCGAGCTCCGGAATCGTGATCTGCCAGTCGGACAGCACCTCGAGGAGATAGGCCTCGAAAGGCTCATCGGTGCGGTCGAGCTCGTCGATGAGCAGCACCGGCGAATCGCCTTCCAGCGCCCGCGCCAGCGGCCGCTTGACGAGGAACTTCTCCGTGTAAATGCCGCGCGTCAGCTTTTCCTTGTCGCGCTCGCCGGCGGCTTCGGCCAGGCGGATCTCGATCATCTGCGCCGAGTAGTTCCACTCGTAGGCGGCCTGCGCGATGTCGAGGCCCTCGTAGCATTGCAGGCGGATCAGCTCGCGCCCGAGGGCCTGCGCCAGCACCTTGGCGATCTCGGTCTTGCCCACGCCCGCCTCGCCCTCGAGGAACAGGGGCCGCTTCATGGCGAGCGAGAGGAACAGCGAGGTGGCGAGGCTGCGCTCGGCGACATAGTCGCCTTTGGCGAGCAGCGCCTGGGTTTCGTCGATCGACTTCGGCAGAGGCGTCGTCATGGAGCGTTGCACGATATCATAGGCCGATGCGCTTTCGCCGCCGCTTTCTGCTCGCGCTTGCTGCGGGACTCGCGGCGCCGCTCGCCGCGCGCGCGCAGCAGAAGGCGCGGCCGACGTCGCGGGTATTCCGCATCGGCGTGCTCGAGCCGACCTCGGAGCGCGCCAACCGGGATTCGCTGCGCGAGGGGCTGACCGACCTCGGCTACATCGACGGCAAGAACATCGCCATCGAGTTCCGCTCGGCCGACGGCCGCGCCGAGCGCTTCCCGGAGCTGGCGGCCGAGCTCGCCGCGCTGAACACCGACGTCTTCGTCGTGCGCGGCACGCCGGCGGCGCTCGCCGCCCGGGGCGCGAGCGGCGCGCCGGTGGTGATGGCGGCGGTCGCCGACCCCGTGGGCGCGGGCCTGATGACGAATCTGGTCAAGCCGGGGGGCAACGTCACCGGCCTCACCACGCTGTCCGACCAGGTGGTGGCGCAGCGCGTCTCGCTGTTGCGCGAGCTCCTGCCACGTGCGGTGCGCGCCGGGCACCTGATGAACTTGTCCAACCCGGCGAGCGCCGCGCAATTCCGCGAGTCAGCGAAGGTCGCCAAGACACTCGGCCTCGACATGGTGCAGCTCGACGTGCGCGAGCCGCAGGATTTCGGCCGCGCCTTCGATCTCGCCGCGGAGCAGAAGGTGGAAGGGCTGCTGGTCAACGTCGACGGCCTCATCCTCGAGCACCGGCGCGCAGTGGCCGAGTACGCCGCCAAGCACAAGCTGCCGGCGGTCTATTCGGACCGCGAGTTCGTCGCCGCCGGCGGGCTGCTCTCCTACGGCGTGCATTACCCGCACCTCTACTACCGCGCCGCGAGCTTCGTCGGGCGCATCCTGCGCGGGACGAAGCCGGGGGAGTTGGCGGTCGAGACGCCGACGCGCTTCTACATGGCGGTCAACCGGCGCACGGCGCGCACGCTCGGCCTCGTCGTCCCGCCTGCGATCCTGCAACGCGCCGACCGCGTGATCGGCTAGTTCGGGCTCTGACCCCGAACTATTTCAGCGCGGCTTCGACCGCGCGCTTCGCCATCACCGTGATGAGGTGCGCGCGGTACTCGGGCGAGGCGTGCAGGTCGTTGTTGAGGCCGTCGGCCTTGACCTTGATCCCCGCCGCCGACTCGGGGGCGAACTTCGCCGACAGCGCCTTCTCCATCTCCGCCTGGCGAAACACGCAGGGGCCCGCTCCGGTGACGGCGACGCGCACCTTGCCGCCGAAATCGGCGACGAACACGCCCACCATGGCGAAGCGCGAAGCCGGGTTCTTGAACTTCATGTAGGCGGCGCGCTTGGGCACCGGGAAGGACACCGCGGTGATCAGCTCGCCCGGCTCGAGCGCGGTCTCGTACAGGGCGGTGAAGAACTTGTCGGCTTCGATCTTGCGCTTGTTGGTCGTGATCGTGGCGCCGAGGCCGAGCGCCGCCGCCGGGTAGTCGGCCGCCGGGTCGCTGTTGGCGAGCGAGCCGCCGATGGTGCCCATATGGCGCACCTGGCGGTCGCCGATCATGCCGGCGAGCGCGGCCAGCGCCGGAATCGCTTTTTGCACGTCCTTCGACGCGGCGACGTCGGCGTGCCGCGTCATGGCGCCGATTTCCACGGCGCTGCCTGACGCTTTGACAAAAGACAATTCCTTCAAAGTGCCCAGGTCGATAAGGTCCGTGGGCGAGGACAGGCGCAGCTTCATCGCCTGCACCAGGCTTTGCCCGCCGGCGAGGTATCTTCCCTCCTTCTTCTTCGCCGCGAGGGAAGTGGCTTCCTTGGCGCTTTCCGCCCGGTGATATTCAAACGCGTGCATGGCTTTTCTCCCGGAGGTGCTTCCATACGGTGTTGGCGGTTGCCGGCATCGCCACGTCCTTCACGCCGAGCGCATCGGTGATGGCGTTCATCACCGCCGCCGGCGCGCCGATGGCGCCCGCTTCGCCGCAGCCCTTCACGCCGAGCGGGTTGTGCGTGCACGGCGTCTCGCGCGTGTCGAGCTTGAACGAGGGCACGTCGGTGGCGCGCGGGATGCAATAGTCGCCGAACGAGCCGGTGCTGAGCTGGCCCTCGGCGTCGTACTTGCAGCCCTCGGTGAGCGCCTGGCCGATGCCCTGCGTCAGGCCGCCGTGCACCTGGCCCTCGACGATCATCGGGTTGATGATGCGGCCGAAGTCGTCCACCGCGGTGAAGGCGACGACCTCGGTGGCACCGGTGTCCCTGTCCACCTCGACCTCGCAGACATAGCTGCCGGCGGGGAAGGTGAAGTTGGTCGGGTCGTAGAAGGCGTTCTCGTTCAGGCCCGGCTCGAGCTTGTCGAGCGGGTAGTTGTGCGGCACGTACGCCGCGAAAGCCACTTCGCCGAAGGCTTTCTTCTTGTCGGTGCCGGCGACCTTGAATACGCCCTTGTCGTACTCGATGTCGGCTTCGGCCGCCTCCATCAGGTGGGCGGCGATCTTCTTGCCCTTGGCGACGATCTTGTCGAGCGCCTTGACGATGGCGGTGCCGCCGACCGCGATCGAGCGCGAGCCGTAGGTGCCCATGCCGAAGAGGACCTTCGAGGTGTCGCCGTGCACGATCTCGACCTGCTCCATGGCGAGGCCGAGGCGGTCGGCCACCACCTGCGCGAAAGTCGTCTCGTGGCCCTGGCCGTGCGCGTGCGAGCCGGTGAACACCGTCACTGTGCCCGTCGGGTGCACGCGGATCTCGCCCGCCTCGAACAGGCCCGCGCGTGCGCCGAGGCTGCCGGCGACGTTGGAGGGCGCGATGCCGCAGGCCTCGATGTAGCAGGCGTAGCCGAGGCCACGCAGTTTTCCGCGTCTCAGGGATTCCGCTTTTCTTTTGTCGAAGTTCTTTTGATCTGAAAGTTCAAGCGCGGCTGCCAGCGTCGCCTCGTAATTCCCCGTGTCGTACTGCAGGGCAACCGGCGTCTGGTAGGGGAACTGGCGGATGAAGTTGCGCCGGCGGATCTCGGCCGGGTCGATCTTCATCTCGCGCGCCGCGGTCTCGACCAGGCGCTCGACCACGTAGGTTGCCTCGGGACGGCCGGCGCCGCGGTAGGCGTCGACCGGGGCGGTGTTGGTGAACACCGCGGTAACCTCGCAGTAGATGAGCGGCGTGGTGTACTGACCGGCGAGCAGCGTCGCATACAGGATGGTCGGGATGCATGAGGCGAAGGTGGAGAGGTAGGCTCCCATGTTCGCCGTGGTGCGCACGCGCAGGGCGAGGAACTTGCCGTCCTTGTCGAGCGCGAGCTCGGCTGTGGTGACGTGGTCGCGGCCGTGCGCGTCGGAGAGGAACGACTCGCTCCTCTCGGCGGTCCACTTCACCGCGCGGTTGAGCTGCTTCGCCGCCCAGGTGACCACCACGTCTTCCGGGTAGAGGTAGATCTTCGAGCCGAAGCCGCCGCCGACGTCGGGCGCCACCACGCGCACCTTGCTCTCGGGCAGGCCGAGGACGAAGGCGGTCATCAGCAGGCGCTCGACGTGCGGGTTCTGGCTGGCGACGTAGAGCGTGTAGCTTTCGTCGGCGCGCGAATAGACCGCATTCGCCGCGCGCGGCTCGATGGCATTGGGGATGAGGCGGTTGTTGACGAAATCGAGCTTGGTCACGTGCGCCGCACCCTTGAAGGCCTCGTCGACCTTCGCCTTTTCGCCAAGCCCCCAGACGTAGCAGATGTTGTCGGGAGCGATGTCGTGGATTGGCTTGCTGGAAGCGGCGCTCTTCGTGTCGACCACCGCCGGCAACTCCTGGTAGTCGACCTTGACGAGCTCGGCGGCGTCGCGCGCCTGCTCCTGCGTCTCTGCAATCACCACCGCGACGCGCTCGCCGACGTGGCGCACCTTGCCCTGCGCCAGCGCCGGGTAGGGCGGCTCCTTCATCGGCTGGCCCTTGACGTCGGTGATCAGCCAGCCGCACGGCAGCCCGTTCACTTTGGCGTTTGCCAGGTCGGCTCCGACATAGACGGCGATGACACCCTTTGCCTTTTTCGCCTTTTCAATATTTATTTTTTTCAGAACGGCGTGTGCATGCGGCGACCTGACGAAGGCGGCGTAGGTCTGGTGCGGCAGCGCGACGTCGTCGGTGTACTGGCCGGCGCCGGTGAGGAATCGATAGTCTTCCTTGCGCAGGACGCGCGCGCCGATGAGCGAGGCAGTCATGGCTTGCCTCCCATGGCTTTGGCGCCGGCGATGATGCTTTTCACGATGTTGTGATAGCCGGTGCAGCGGCACAGGTTGCCCTCGAGGCTCTCGCGCACTTCCTGCTCGGTCGGGCTGGGATGGCTCCTGGCGAAGTCGAGCGCGTTCATCACCATGCCCGGCGTGCAGAAGCCGCACTGCAGGCCGTGGTGCTCCTTGAACGCCGCCTGCATCGGGTGCAGCGTGCCGTCGGCCTTGGCCACGCCCTCGATGGTGAGGATGTCGGCGCCCTCGGCCTGCATGGCGACGATCGAGCAGCTCTTGATGGCGCGGCCGTTCATGTGCACGGTACAGGCGCCGCACTGGGCGGTGTCGCAGCCGACGTGCGTGCCGGTCAGGCGCAGGTTCTCGCGGATGAAGGTGACGAGCAGGGTGCGCTCCTCGACTTCCGCGGATACCGGTTTGCCATTGACCTTCATGGATACTTTGACGGGCATTGCGGTTCCTCCTCGGGGAGAAAATATCCTATCATTTGCTCCCCCATGCGACTACTGATCGTCGAGGATGACGCGCCTCTCGCGTCGGGACTCCGCCGCATGCTCGAGGCCGAGGGGCACGCGGTCGACGTCGCCGCGCGCGGCGAGGAAGCGATGGCCGCCGCGGCGGCCGAGCGCTTCGACCTGGTGATCCTCGACATCGGCCTGCCGCAGATGGACGGCTTCGAGGTGCTGCGGCGCCTGCGCGCCGCTGCGCCGGAGCGCGGCGCGCCGACGCCGGTGCTGGTGCTCACCGCGCGCGACGCGGTGGAGGACCGCGTGCACGGGCTCGACCTCGGCGCCGACGACTACATGGTGAAGCCCTTCGCCACGCCCGAGCTGGCGGCGCGGGTGCGCGCGCTGCTGCGCCGCTCGCAGTCGCACGGCGGGCCGCGCATGGCGCACGGGCCGCTCGCGCTCGACACGCTGGCGCGGCGCGCCACGCTGCGCGGCGAGCCGCTCGAGCTGGCCGCGCGCGAGTGGGCGGTGCTCGAGGTGCTGCTGGCGCGGGTGGAGAAGATCGTGTCCAAGGAAGCGATCATCCAGGCGGTGGCAGGCTGGGACGAGGAGCTCTCGCCCAACGCCATCGAGGTCTACGTCTCGCGCCTGCGCGCGAAGCTCGAGCCTGCCGGCATCCGCATCCGCACCGTGCGCGGCTTCGGCTACATGCTGGAAGAGTTCGCGCCGGGCTGAGTCATGGCGGCCCGCAGCCTGCGCGTCCACCTGCTGCGGATGCTGCTGCCGCCGCTCGCCGCGCTGCTCGCCCTCGGCGCGGTGGTCACCTACACGCTGTCGATCGAGCCCGCCACCGAGGCCTACGACGCCGCGCTGACCGACATCGGCATCGCCCTCGGCTCGCAGGTGCAGGTGAGCGCGAGCGGCTACCGCTTCGAGATGCCGGCGGTGGTCGAGCAGATGCTGCGCACCAGCCGCTTCGACTCGGTCTACTACCGCATCCTCAGTCCCGGCGGGATGGAGATCGCGGGCGATCCCGATCTGCAGCCGCCGCCGGGCGACGCCGACGCCTACGACGGCAGCTTCCGCGGCAACAAGGTGCGCGTGGTCTCGGTGCAGGCGCCCTGCGGCCGCTCGATCTGCACCGTGCTGGTGGCCGAGACGCTGGTCAAGCGCACGCAGCATTCGCAGGAGATCCTGCTGTCGACGCTGCTGCCCGAGGCGCTGATCGCGCTCGCCGCGGCGCTGATCGTCTGGTTCGGCGTCAAGCGCGGCCTCGGCCCGCTCACCAGCCTGTCGGAGGAGCTGAAAGCGCGCTCGCCGCGCGATCTGCGCCCGATCGATGCCGCCGCCGCGCCGGAGGAAACGCGCGCGCTGGTGACGGCGCTGAACGGCCTGCTGCAGGAGGTGGCCGAGTCGAGCCGCACGCAGCAGCGTTTTCTCGCCGCCGCGGCGCACCAGCTGCGCACCCCGCTCGCCGACCTGCAGACGCACAGCGAGATCGCGCTGGCGCAGGCGCTGCCCGCGCCCGCGCGCGCCCCGCTCGAGCACTTGCACGCGGCGACGGTGCGCACCGCGCGGCTCGCGAACCAGCTGCTCACCCTCGCGCGCGCCGAGGCCGGCGCGCGCGGCGAGGTCGCGTCGGTCGACCTCAAGCAGCTGGTCGAAGGCGAGGCCGACACCTGGGTGCACCAGGCGCTCGCGCGCAACGTCGATCTCGGCTTCGAGCTGCAGGCCGCGCCGGTACAGGGCGACGCGCTGCTGCTGCGCGAGGCGCTCGCCAATCTGGTGCATAACGCCCTGCAATACGGCGGCGGCCGCGTCACCGTGCGCACCGCGCGCCTGAACGGCTGCTCGCGTGTCGAGGTGGAGGACGACGGGCCGGGCATTCCCGCGGCGGAGAGCGGGCGGGTGCTCGAGCGTTTCTACCGCGTGCCGGGCACGCCGGGCACCGGCAGCGGCCTCGGCCTCGCCATCGTGCGCGACATTACCTCGAGCCACGGCGCGCACATCGATATCCTCGCCGGCGGCGGAGGTACTGGCTGCCGCATTGAGATAACATTTCCCCATGGATAGCGTCGACATCGAAGTCCTGCGCACGGCGGAAACCTGGCGCAAGAGCGGCCGCAGGGTCGCGCTCGGCACCATCGTCAAGACCTGGGGCTCGGCGCCGCGCCCGGTGGGCGCCATGGTGGCGATCCGCGACGACGGCCAGGTGGTCGGCTCGGTCTCCGGCGGCTGCGTCGAAGACGATTTGATCGAAAAAACAAAAACCAGGATGGTCGATGCCAAGGCCCCTGCCTTGGTGACCTACGGCGTCACCAACGAGGAGGCGACGCGCTGGGGCCTGCCCTGCGGCGGCACGCTGCAGCTGGTGATGGAGCCGCTGTCGGAGGCAAGCCGCATCGGCGAGCTGCTGGCGCAGATCTCCAACCACATCCTGGTGAAGCGGCGCCTCGACATGGCGAGCGGCCGCGCCACGCTCGAGCCCGGGCGCTGGCAGGACGTGCTCGAGTTCGACGGCAAGCTGCTCAGCACGGTGCACGGCCCGCGCTGGCGCCTGGTGCTGATCGGCGCCGGCCAGCTCACGCGCTACCTCGCCGAGATGGCGCGCCTGCTCGACTACCACGTGGTGGTAATCGACCCGCGCGAGGAATACGCCAACGGCTGGGACTTGCCCAACGTCACGCTCGACCGCGGCATGCCCGACGACATCGTGCGCGAGATGAACCTCGACGGGCACAGCGCGGTGGTGGCGCTGACCCACGACCCCAAGCTGGACGATCTCGCGCTGATGGAGGCGCTGAAGTCGGCCGCCTTCTACGTCGGCGCCATCGGCTCGAAGAAGAACAACGATGCGCGCCGCGTGCGGCTGAAGGAGTTCGACCTGTCGGCGGAGGAGATCGCGCGCCTGCGCGGCCCGGTGGGCCTGTACATCGGCTCGAAGACGCCGCCCGAGATCGCGGTGGCGATCCTCGCCGAGATGACCGCCGTGCGCCACGGCGTGAGCGAGCCCTCGTGGGCGGCCAAGCCCGCACCCCGCTTTGATCCTTCGGCTTGTGAAGTAAAGCAGTCTTGAAGGTCATCGGGCTGCTCCTCGCCGCCGGCGCGGCGACGCGGTTCGGCTCCGACAAGTTGCGCCACAAGCTGCCACACGGCGTCGCGATCGCAGCACAGGC
>Ga0209382_10010043_pt1 | contig 11833 bp, 11 predicted proteins | sample SoiMetdeltSBSDD5_FD_187599 | JGI IMG/M metagenome (GOLD analysis project Ga0209382, IMG submission 187599) | Bulk soil microbial communities from a Populus tree surrounding site in Tennessee, USA - Soil MetaG P. deltoides SBSDD5 (SPAdes) (version 2) | ecosystem: Environmental > Terrestrial >...
ACATATGCGGTCGTGAACGGCAACGAGAACGGCTGGACCTCGGGAGAGACGCTCGGCCTGCTCGGCGCCTCCGCCGCGCTGCTCGTGACCTTCCTCGTGGTCGAGTCCCGGGTGCGCGAGCCGTTGGTGCCGCTCGGGCTGTTCCGCCTGCGGAACATCTCCGTCGCGAACGGCGTGGGCGTGCTCATGGCTGGATCGATGTTCGGCTGGTTCTTCCTCTCGGCGCTCTATCTCCAGCTGGTGCTGGGCTACAGCCCGCTCGAGGTCGGGCTCGCCTTCCTGCCCACCACGCTGATCATGGGCGCGGGCTCGATCACCCTGTCCGACCGCCTCGTGATGCGCTTCGGCGTCAAGCCGCCGATCGTCTTCGGCCTCAGCTGCTTTGCGATCGGCCTGCTGCTGTTCGCGCGCGCCCCGGTCGACGGCAGCTTCGCCGTCGATGTGCTTCCGGGCATGATCGTGATGGGCATCGGCGGCGGCATCACCTTCAATCCGCTGCTGCTCGCCGCGATGGGCGACGCCGGGCCAAGCGAGGCGGGACTCGCCTCGGGCATTGTGAACACCGCATTCATGATGGGCGGAGCGCTCGGCCTGGCGGTGCTCGTGAGCGTCTCGGATTCGCGAAGCAGCAGCTTGCGCGACGGAGGTGACGCGGTGGCGGACGCCCTCACGGGCGGCTACCACGCGGCCTTCATGGTGGCCGCCGCGTTCGCCATCATCGGAGCGCTCGCGGCCCTCTACCTGCGTCCGGTCTCGCCGCCGGGTCAGGAGCCGCCGGACGCGGAGGCGGGGGAGAGGGCGAAGGCCGACGCGGCGCTCGCATGACGCGCGTGCTGGGGCACGGACCGTCGAGCCAAGGAGTGTCCGATGATGTGGCGTGCCCTCCGGCGTGCTGGTGCTGCTGTGGGTCATGGTTGCCAGCGCCGCCGCGGACCGCGTCAAAGCAACAGCAATGCGTGCTCCTTGCAGGTCGTCTTCGACCATCCCGGAGTAGGCACCAAGACCTTGCCGTGCGCTGCCAGGTCGGAGTTGCCGGACGAGGAGGGCAACACCGTTGTCATCGAGATCACGGACGCGCTGGTCCACCTGACGCCGGTGCGCTAGGACGGGCTCGACGCCCGCTCGCGGCCGGCGCCGCCGGACGCGCTCGGCTCGTGAATCTGAGCGCGTAGGGCCCGCGTGACCGTGCGGGCGGTCGAGACGAACGCCTGGATCGCCGCTGAGCCCGCCTGCTCGGGGCGCCAGCCGACGGCCACTCGCCGCGGCGGCACCCAGGCGTCGAGCGGCAGCGTGGCGATGCGGGCGTCGGTGTGGTCTATCGAGAGGTGGGTGAGCATCGCCACGCCGCGTCCGCCGGCCACCATCGCCTGGATGATCGCGTTGTCGTCCGCGTAGGCCACCCGGTCGAGGTCGATGCCGAGGCCGCGCAGGTACGACACCACGCGCTCCTCGGTGCGGCAGCCGCGGTAGCCGATCAGCGGTAGCGACCCCAGCCGCTCGAGTGGCACCGCACTCGCCTCGCGCAGCGGCGAGTCGGACGGCACGAGCAGCAGGTAGGGGTCGTCGAGGAGCTCCTCGGTCGCAAGCGATCCGCGAGTAGCCGGCAGGACGCAGAAGGTCAGGTCGAGCTCGCCGCGTGCCACGCGATCAATCAGGTCGAGGTCGCAGCCGCCCTCGTGGATCTCGAGCTGCAGGTCGGGATGCGACTCCGCCAGCCTGGCGGCCACCCCCGGCAGCACCCGGATGCCCACGCTCTGGAGCGTGCCCACCCGCAGCGTGCCGGCGTCCCCGCGGCTGAGCGCGTCGAGCTCGGTCCGCGCGATCCGTACGCGGGCGAGGATCGCCAGCGCGTGGTCGAGCAGCACCGATCCCTCGGGCGTGAGGCCGAACGGCCGCCGACCGACCGGCCGGTCGATGAGCGCCTGCCCGACCAGGCGCTCGAGGGCCGCGATCTGCTGGCTCACGGCCGACTGCGTGTAGCCGAGCTCATCGGCGGCGTCGCCAAACGACCCCGTGCGGGCAATCGCCTCGAGCGCCGCCAGGTACCGCAGCTCGAGGCGAAGCCAACCATTTGAGGGCATCCCGGCAACCTATCCCCAGCGAACATGGAGGCGAGCTTGAGTCGGTTAAGCGCCCGTTGCGATCGGTGCGAGCAGGAATCCGACTTGCTTGAGGGGCCTGTCCGCTCAACCCTCTCGCTGCGAATCGAGATGGGAGAGCGAATGAAGCGTCGCACCATGCTGGCCGGGCTGACTGCGGCCCTGATCCTGATCACGGGCCTGGCGGCCTGCGGAGACGACGACGACGAGAACGGGAACAACTCGGGCGAGAGCGGCGCCAGCACGGTCAACGTGTACTCGTCGCTGCCGCTCCAAGGGGCGCAGCGGCTCCAGACCCTGGCGCTCGTGAACGGGATCAAGTTTGCGCTCGAGCAGGACGGCGGCAAGGCCGGGCAGACGACCGTGAAGTACACGTCGCTCGACGATTCGACCGCGCAGGCGGGTACCTGGACGCCGGAGGCCACCTCGGCCAACGCGCGCAAGGTGGCGCAGGACGACAACGCGATCGCCTACATCGGCGAGTTCAACTCGGGCGCGAGCGCGATCTCGATCCCGATCCTGAACGAAGTGCCGATCGCCCAGGTCAGCCCGGCGAACACCGCCGTCGGCCTGACCTCGGACGAGCCCGGCGCCGACGAGGGCGAGCCCGACAAGTACTACCCGTCCGGCGCCCGCCACTACCTGCGGATCGTGCCCAAGGACACCATCCAGGGCGCGGCGCTTGCCACCGTGATGGCGGAGGACGGCTGCACGAACGCGGCGATCCTGAACGACAAGGAGGTCTACGGCGCCGGCCTCGCCAAGAACATCGAGGCGTCCCTCAAGGACCAGAAGGTCGACGTCGCGACCAACGAGGGCATCGACCCGAGGGCGCCGAACTTCCGCTCCCAGGCGGCCGGCTTGAAGAGCAGCAACGTGGACTGCTTCGTGTTCGCCGGCGTCACGCCGAACGGCGCCGTGCAGCTCTTCAAGGACGTCTCGGCGGCGATCCCGGACGCCAAGCTCTACGGCCCCGACGGCGTCTCGAACCCAGAGTTCTTCGTCCCGGACGAGGGCGGCATCCCGGCCGCCGTTGCCGACAAGGTCAAGGTCACGGTGGCCACGCTGTCGCCGGACCAGTATCCGCCCGACGGGCAGCGCTTCTTCGACGAGTACAAGAAGAAGTACGACGTCTCGAGCGTCGATCCATACGCCATCTACGGCTATGAGGCGATGTCGCTGGTGCTCGACACCTGCAAGCGGCTCGGCCCGGATTGCTCCGACCGGCACGCGCTGATCGACGCGCTGTTCGAGACGAAGGGCCGTGAGTCCGTGCTCGGCACCTATGACATCGACGAGAACGGCGACACGACCATCACCGATTACGGGGTCTATTCGGTCAAGGACGGCGAGCTGGTCTTCGACCAGACCGTCAAGGCGGCCGACTAGGCGGGCGCGCCTTCGGCGGCGCTCCGGAGCGCGGCGATATCGATCTTGCTCATGCCGAGCATGGCCTGCATCGCCCGCTCCGCCCGCTTCGGGTCGGGATCGGAGAACATCTCGTCCATGCCGGTCGGCACGACCTGCCAGGAGAGGCCGTAGCGGTCCTTGAGCCAGCCGCAGGGACCCTCGGCGCCGCCCTGGGACAAACGCTCCCAGTAGTAGTCGATCTCGGCCTGGTCCTCGCAGTCGATCTGGAGCGAGATCGCCTCGTCGAACGTGAACTCCGGGCCGCCGTTGATGCCCACGAAGCGCTGGCCGTCGAGCTCGAACTCCACGGTCATCACCATGCCCGCCTCGCGCGGAGCGCCCTCGGGGTAGTGGCTCCTGCTGACCACGCGCGAGTTCTTGAAGACGGACGTGTAGAAATCGGCGGCCTCCTCGGCCTCGGTGTCGAACCACAGGTTGGTCACGATGCGCTGTTGCATGGGTGCGTCCTCTCGTCGTGGGGCGATGAGCCCGGGAAGGTCACTGCAATGTAGACCGCGGCCGGGGCCGGGATTCATCGCCGGTCGCTCGGGTACACGCGTAGCTCCGACGTCGAGCGAAGGAGGCCGCCGTGCAGGTACTCGCCGGCCAGTACGCCGAGGTTCCCCAGCCGCCCACCCCCGGCCAGCCAGGCGGGCCGCCCGGCCCCACGGTGCCGGACCCCGAGCCGCCGGACACGCCGGTGCCCGATCCGCGCGGCCCGGAGATACCGGACGCCCCGCCACATCCGGAGCCGCAGATCCCGCCTCCGGGCTAGACACCCGGTCCGCTACTGACGGCTGCCACAGCTTGACTTCGAGTGCGCTTGAGGCCCTAGCGTGCCGAGCATGGTTCATGCATCGGGCACGTTCGCCGTCGGCGGCGAGCTGGTCGTGCACCGGCTCGCCGCGGCCGGCATCGAGCTGTCCGAGGAGGACCTGGGCGAGCTCGGTTCCGCGAGCGCGGCTGCCGGTGGCGCACATGCGCAGCGCAGCCTGAAGCCGGGCGCGACGCTAGTCTGCCCGCGATGCCGACTTCCCTCGTGACCGGCGGCGCCGGCTTCCTCGGCTCGCACCTCTCCGACTACCTGATCGCGCGCGGCCACCGCGTGCTCTGCGTCGACAACCTCGAGACCGGCTCGCTCGAGAACATCCGGCACCTGCGCGAGGGCGACGACTTCCGCTTCGAGATGCTCGACATCACGAGCCACTACGAGATCGACGAGCCGGTCGACTTCGTCTACCACATGGCCTCGCCGGCGTCGCCGATCGACTACGCGCGGCTGCCGCTGCACACGCTCAAGGTGGGCGCCTACGGCACGCACAACACCCTCGGCCTGGCCAAGCGCCACCGCGCGCGCTTCCTGCTCGCGTCGACCTCCGAGGTCTACGGCGACCCGCTCGTGCACCCCCAGCCCGAGAGCTACTGGGGCAACGTCAACCCGATCGGACCGCGCGGCGTGTACGACGAGGCAAAGCGCTACGCCGAGGCGCTCACGATGGCCTACCTGCGCCAGCAGGGCGTGAACACCTGCATCGCGAGGATCTTCAACACCAGCGGCCCTCGAATGAGACCTCACGACGGTCGTGCGATCCCGACCTTCCTGCGCCAGGCGCTCCTCGGCAAGCCGCTCACGGTGTTCGGCGACGGCCAGCAGACGCGCAGCTTCTGCTACGTCGACGATCTGATCCGGGGCCTCGTGCTGCTGGCCGAGTCCGAGCTCCACGAGCCGGTGAACATCGGCAATCCGGCGGAGATGTCGCTGCTCGAGCTGGCGGAGATGATCCTGGAGCTGACCGGCTCCGCGTCCGAGATCATCTTCGAGGCGCTGCCGGTAGACGATCCGAAGGTGCGCCAGCCTGACATCACACGCGCGCGCGAGCTGCTCGGCTGGGAGCCCGAGGTCGCGATCCGCGACGGCCTTGCGAATACCATCGAGCACTACCGCACGGTGCTGAAGGAGCCTGGATCCAGATGAGCTCATCCGAAGCCAAGAACCTCGAGGTCATCTCGAACGCGATCGACCAGCACAACCGCAACTGCGAGTTCCCGGCGGTGGCGATCGAGATGAACCCGTTCGAGGTCGAGCGGCTCGGCTGGGACACGATCCGGGGCCTGCCGATCCGGCCGAACCCGGAGCTCGGGACCGGCGAGTTCGACGTGGTGTGCGCGCGGGACGACGACCAGCACGGCCTCGAGGAGGAAGAGGTCGTGGAGGCAGTCTCCGAGCAGACCGTCCGCGTCTGAGTCCGTCCGGCAGCCTCTCGGCGCCAGGCGGTCAAGAGAAATCGGGTTTCGCCCGATAGAGACTGGGTGCGCCCCCTCCGCCTGACGCTCGTCGTCTGCGCGCTCGCCGTGCTGCTCGGTGCGCTCGCCCCTGCGGGCGGAGCGAAGCCCAGCGACGGCTGGCACAAGATGCGTGGGTCCCGCCACGCCGATGCCCTGAGCGGCAGCCGCGGACGCGACCTGATCCGAGGACTGCGCGGGCACGACCGCATCAACGGCCGGCGCGGGCGCGACCGCCTCTTCGGCGGCCGCGGTCAGGATCGGATCTACTCGCGCGACGCCCGTCGAGACCTGGTGGTGGGCGGTCGCGGGGCGGACATCTGCACGGTGGACGGGCTCGACCGCGTCCGCTCCTGCGAGCTCGTGTACCGGCCCGGGGGGTCGGGGCGCGGAGGCCCCAGGGTTCTCGACGACGACGGGACCGGTGCGGACACCCAGTCTTAGCGCGCTCCGCCCGGTTTCAGCCGGTGAGCTCCGCCGTGGTGGCCACGCGCCCGAACTCGGGATCGAGGTTGGACGCCGTGACGCGCGCCACCTCGTCGGCACGCAGGATGCCGCCGCCATAGGCGGCAAGATCGAACGTGTGGGTGGCGTCGATCGCGAACGTCATGTCGAAGCCGAGGTTGGCGCCCACCCGGGCGGTGGTCTCACAGCACATCTGCGTCTGGATGCCGCAGACGGTGATGGCGCCGACGTCGTGCTCTCGCAGCCAGGCCGCCAGGTCGGGGCTGCCGTGGAAGGCCGAGTTCACGTGCTTCGTGACCAGCAGGTCAGGTTCGCCCGTGAGCACGTCCTTGAAGGCGTTGCCGGGATGGTCGCGGCGGAGCGTGTCGTAGGGGGACTCCTCCTCGAGCCCGTCGTGGCGGACGAACACCACCGGCGCGCCGCGCTCGCGCCAGGTGTCGATGAGCGCGCCGACGTTGCGCTCGCAGTCCGGGTTGTTGCGCGCGCCCCAGGCGGGATCGTCGAACGCTCGCTGGACGTCAAGCACGATGAGGGCGGAGCGCTGCACCGCGCGGGAGCATAGATGCGCTTGGGTCGCCGGCGTCCGGCTACCCTGGAGCGGGCGTCCTCCGGCGGTAAAGGGCTCCGCATCGACGTCTCCGGCCCACGATCTCTTGTCGCAATCGCGACCGTCCTCGGCGGTCTGTTTGCCGTTGCCTCGCTCGCGGGCGCCCAGTCCGGCGACCCGGGAAGCGGCGCCCACCTGCTGGTGGTGCCGGACACCGCGCGCGGCGAGCTGGCGCTCGAGCGCACCGACGCGCGCGTGCTTGCCCGCTACCCCGCCTTTGCGCTCGTGGAGTCGGCGGGCACCGACGAGGACGCCCTGCGCGACGCCGGCGCCTACCGCCGCGACGACCTGCGCCGGGTGAGGCTGCCCGGCGGACGCTTCGACCCCGCCGCGCGCGACTCGCTCGCGGCCAAGGACGCTCCCGAGCCGGACGACGCGCTCGTGGTGGTGCAGTTCGCCGGTCCCGTGAAGGAGGAGTGGCTCGCGGGGCTGCGCGAGACCGGCGCGCGGGTCGTTCACTACGTGGCGCAGAACGGCTACCTCGTGTACGCCGAGGGCGCGGCGCTCGAGCGCGTGGCGGCGCTCGTCGGCGGCCCGGCCGGCGTGCGCGCCGCCACGCCCGTGCGGCCCGAGGACAAGCTGGCGGCCACCGGGGGCGCCGTGGCGGTCCAGACCGTGGCCGGGCAGGCCGGGGAGGAGGCACGGGGGCGCGTGGCCGCCGCCGCTGCCGAGCTGCGCGACCCGTCCCAGGTGGAGGGAGTGCGCACGCAGTTCGCGCGGCTCGAGCCGTCGCTCGTCCACGAGCTGGCCGCCGACCCGGGCGTGATCGGCGTCGCCCCCTACGCGCTGCCGGAGCTCCACGACGAGCGGGGCGCGCAGATCGCCGCTGGGAACATCACCGGCAACAATCCCAGCGGGCCCGGCTTCCTGCCCTGGCTCGAGGGGAAGGGCTTCGCCACGAGCGGCCTCTTCAACTTCACGATCGACGTCACGGACGCCGGGCTCGACAGCGGCAACGCGGCGGCCCCGGCACACTCGGACTTCCGCCAGGAGGGGCTGGGCGCGGGCACCAGCCGCGTGACGTACGCCAACAACCACACCCTCGACCCGGGTGGCGCGCGTGACTGCACCGGGCACGGAACGAACGTCGCGTCGATCGCCGCCGGCTTCGGCGTGACCGGCTCCGGCCGGGTCGACGGGAGCGGCTACCGGCACGGCATGGGCATGGCGCCGAGGGCACGCCTCGGCGCGTCGAAGATCTTCGCCTGCGACGGCAAGTTCGAGCTCGTGGGCACCTACACCAACGTCGCCTCCAGCGCCTACGCCGCGGGCGCGCGGATCTCGAACAACTCATGGGGCATCGCCGTGCCGGGGCAGTACAGCGCGGAGTCGGCGGAGTACGACGCGCTCGTGCGCGACGCCGCCCCGGGGGCCGCCGGCAACCAGCAGCTCGTCGAGGTCTTCACCGCCGGCAACGACGGCGACGAGGTGAGCGGCAATGGCAACGAGGGCTACGCGAGCATCACCGCGCCCGGCACGGCGAAGAACGTGATCACCGTCGGCGCGTCGGAGAGCGTGCGCTCGCTCGGCGGCGACGACGGCTGCGGCGTCATCGACAGCGAGGCGAACGATCCCGAGGACATCATCAACTTCTCCGGTCGCGGTCCCACCGACGACGGGCGCCGCAAGCCCGACCTGGTGGCGCCCGGCACGCACATGGTCGGCGCGGCGCCCCAGCACGGCGCGTACACCGGCAACGGAACCTGCACCCCGTCGCTCACGGGCACGGGCGGGCTCTACTCGGTCATCTCCGGCACCTCGCAGGCCGCCCCGCACGTGAGCGGCGCGGCGGCGCTCGTGCGCGACTGGTACCAGCGCGAGGTGAGCGGCGGCACGCCACCGTCGCCGGCGCTCACGAAGGCGCTGCTCGTGAACACGGCGACCGACATCGCCGGTGGGCTCACCGGCAAGGGCGGCACCACCGCGAACGTGCCGAACGCCGACCAGGGTTGGGGCCGCCTGAACCTGGGCGCCGTGCTCGACGGAAGCGCGCGCGAGTACCACGACCAGACCGACCTGCTCGACGCGAGCGGCCAGAGCGTCACGCGTGCCTACGACGTGCCGAATGCGGGCGCGCCGGTCAAGGTCACCCTCGCGTGGACGGACGCCCCGGGCCTTCCGAGCTCGGACGCGTTCGTGAACGACCTCGACCTGGTGGTGACCGCCGGCGGCCGGCGCTATCGCGGCAACGTCATCGCCGAGGGCCTGTCGATCCCCGGCGGCGCGGCCGACCCGCGCAACAACCTCGAGAGCGTCTACCTCCCCGCCGGCGCGGCGGGCAGGATCGCGGTCGAGGTGGTGGGCGCCGGCATCGGCGGCGACGGCGTGCCCGGCAGCGGCGACTCGACCGACCAGGACTTCGCGCTTGTCGTCTCGAACGCGAACGAGACGGACGCCCCGGTGCTCGCCGAGGAGTCGCGCACCCTGAGCGACGGCGCGCCGGGCGGGGACGACGACGACGCGCTCGAGCCGGGCGAGTCGTTCACGCTGCGCGAGACCCTGCGAAACCACGGCGACGTGGGCGCCACCGGCATTACGAGCTCGATCGCGGGCGTGCCGCAGCTGAGCTTCAGCCAGAACAGCTCGACCTATCCGAACGCCGCCCCCGGCGCCACCACCACAGCCGCGGCGGACTACGCGGGGCAGCTCTCCGCGGGTGCGACCTGCGGGGTCGACATGACGCCCACGCTGAACGTGACTACGGCCGAGGGCGGCGTCGAGGCCATCCCGATCGTGCTGCCCACCGGCTTTGCGGGGCCGGCGATCCCGCGCTCGTCCAGCGGCGGGCCGGTCGCGATCCCCGACGACAGCGCGACGGGTGTCACGTCCACGATCACCGTGCCCGCCGGCAGCGACCGCATCAAGGACGTGGACGTGAGCATCTCCGGCATCACGCATGGCTGGGTCGGTGACCTCCGGATCGACGTGATCGGCCCCGACGGCACAACCGTCAACCTCGCTCAGCATCCGGGCGGCCCGGACAACAGCGGCAACAACTTCTCGGGCACCGTCTTCGACGACGAGGCGGCGGTCAACATCTCGTCGGCCGCGCCGCCCTACTCGGGCAGCTTCCGGCCGCAGCGCGACCAGCTCTCGCGCTTCGACGGCAAGCAGGCGGCCGGCACGTGGACGCTCCGGGTGCGCGACCTGTACGAGGGCGACACCGGCACGCTCGCCGGCTGGGGCACGAACACGCGGCCCGCTCGCTGCGCCCGCAACCCACAGACCACGCTCGACTCGGCGCCGTCCGGCCTGGTGGAGAGCGATGCGGCGACCCTGGCTTTCAGCGCCACGGAGTCGCCGGGATCGCCGCCCTTCGAGTGCAGCCTCGACAACGCGCCCTTCAGCGCCTGCACCTCGCCGCAGAGCCTGGCGAGCCTCGCCGACGGCGAGCACAGCTTCCGGGTGCGCGCGATCGACGCCGATGGCGACCCGGACGAGACGCCCGCCGAGGCCGAATGGACGGTGGACACCGAGGCACCGGTCGTGAGCGTGGCGGCGCCCGCCGCGGGCGCGACCGTGTTCACGCCGCGGCCGGCGCTCAGCGGCACCGCCGGCCGCGCCTTCGGAGACTCGGCCACGGTGACCGTGAAGGTCTTCGCGGGCGCGGGCACGTCGGGCCCCGTGGCGCAGACGCTCTTCACGACCAGGTCCGGGGCCACGGGTGCCTGGTCGGTCACCGCGTCCACGCTGCCGGACGGCGTCTACACCGTGCGGGCCGAGCAGGCAGACGCCGCCTCGCACACCGGCCTCAGCAACACGCACACGTTCACGATCACGGCCGACGAGGTGGCCCCGATCGTGACGCTCACCGAGCCGGCCGCGGGCGCGGTCGTCTCCGACACCACGCCCCGGATCGCCGGCAGCGCGGGCCGGCTGCCGGGAGACGACGGCGTGGTCAAGGTCAAGCTCTTCAACGGCACCCTCGCCGCCGGGCTCCCGGCGCAGACGCTGTTCGTGCCGCGCGATGCCGGCACGGGCGCGTGGTCGGTCGACGCCGCCGCGCTCGCCGACGGGCCCTACACGGTGCAGGCCGAGCAGGCCGACACGGCCGGGCACGTCGGCGTCAGCAACAGCTCGAGCTTCGGTATCAAGGCCCCGGTCGGCCCGACGCCGCCGGCGCCGCCGAGCGTGCTGATGGCACCCGCCGAGGAGGACCTGGGCGCGGCGTTGGCGGGCCGGCTCACCGTGCTCGTGTCGTGCACCGCGGGCTGCTCCGCCAAGACCGGCCTGTCGCTCTCGCCGCGCACCGCCCGCCGGCTCGGCGCTCCGGTCAAGCTCGGCTCGGGCTCGGCCGCACTCGCGCAAGGGGGCACCGTCCGCCTGCGCCTGCGCATGAGCCGCGCGGCGCGCTCCGCCCTCCGCTCCCGTGCGGCGGCGGACGCCAGGCTGCGCGTCGAGGTCAACGAGGGGGCCGGCTCGATGACGGTCAGCCGCACGATCGGCCTGCGCCGGGCCGGCCGGCTGCGCCGCACGGTGCGCGGCGGCCTGCCGCTCATCACCGCCTGCTCGGCGTCGTGCTCGCTCGCGGGCAGCGTCACGGTCTCGCGCAGCGAGGCGCGCAGGCTCGGCCTGCCGGCTGCCGGCTCCGGGCGCGTTGAGATCGCGTCCGGCAGCTCGAGCTCCGGCCCGAAGGGCGCCCGGACCGTCCTCCGCATCCGGCGCAGCGCACGCGGCCCGCTGGGGCGCGCCCGCAGCGCCAGCGTGCTCGCCGGACTGCTCGCGCGGACCGCCAACGGCGGCGAGCGCCAGGCCGGCCTCGCCCTCACGCTCAGGCGCTGAAAGCCGTCCCACGGCCCCCTGTGGGGCCCCGGAGCGCTGCTAGATTCCGAGAGCCGGCCGGCCCTCGCCGGGGCCGCACCGGCAAGCGTGGTGGGCGTAGCTCAGCAGGTAGAGCTCCTGGTTGTGGTCCAGGCGGTCGCGGGTTCGAGTCCCGTCGCTCACCCTCACGAAGTCGCTGCACAGAACG
>Ga0209382_10010044_pt1 | contig 11831 bp, 10 predicted proteins | sample SoiMetdeltSBSDD5_FD_187599 | JGI IMG/M metagenome (GOLD analysis project Ga0209382, IMG submission 187599) | Bulk soil microbial communities from a Populus tree surrounding site in Tennessee, USA - Soil MetaG P. deltoides SBSDD5 (SPAdes) (version 2) | ecosystem: Environmental > Terrestrial >...
GCGAGGTCTACTTCGACAACGTACGCGTGCCCCGCGACCGCATCGTCGGCGCGGAGGGCGAGGGGTTCCGGCTCGCGATGCGCACCCTCGACCACACGCGGGTCACGATCGCCGCCCAGGCCGTCGGCATCGGGCAGGGTGCCCTGGACGTGGCCCGCTCCTACGTGCGGGAGCGCCGCCAGTTCGGCCGACCGGTCGCCGACTTCCAGGGCATCCAGTTCATCCTCGCCGACATGGGCAGCGATGCAGATCACCACGGACGCGGTCCAGCTGCTCGGCGGGTACGGGTACTCGGCCGACTACCCGGTCGAGCGCATGATGCGCGACGCGAAGATCACCCAGATCTACGAGGGTACGAACCAGGTCCAGCGCATCGTCATCGCGAGGCATCTGCTCAAGCACGCGGGATGAGCCGGGTCGACAGCCGCCACGATCCACTGATTGGGCAGTCAGCGCGGCGCTGGAAGGACCAGGGAGCCGGCTGAAAGGCCCTGGGCGGTGTTCCCAGGCGATCGGTTGTGGTCTATGGTTCTGCGTGGAAGCGCTCCCAAGCTGGCCTTACCCGACCCTTCGCTTGGAAGGAAGGCACCATGCTCGCCGCTTGGCAGCGACGCGTCATCACGTTCACGGCGGTCAGCCTGATGGCCGTCGCCGGAGCCGCCGCCGGCCTGTTCGCCATCGGGCCGGCCGCCGCGGCCACCCCGATCAGGATCATGCCGCTGGGTGATTCCATCACCGGCGGACCCGGCTGTTGGCGGGCCCTGCTGTGGGACCGCCTTCAGCGCACGGGCTTCACCGACATCGACTTCGTCGGCACGCTGCTGGGTGGTGGCTGCTCCGTCGCCCACGACGGCGACAACGAGGGGCATGGCGGATTCCTGGCCACCAACATCGCCAACCAGAACCAGCTGCCGCCGTGGCTGTCCGCCACGCGGCCGGACATCGTCCTCATGCACCTCGGCACCAACGACGTGTGGAACAACATTCCCGCGACCACGATCCTCACGGCGTTTAGCACGCTGGTCGATCAGATGCGGTCGAGCAACCCGAGCATGAGGATCCTGGTCGCCCAGATCATCCCGATGACACCGGGCGGCTGCACCTGGTGTCCGCCGGGGGTCGCCGCGCTCAACGCCGCGATCCCGGGCTGGGCCGCCGGCAAGACGACCGCCCAGTCGCCGATCGTCGTGGTCGACCAGTTCACCGGCTTCGACACCGTCGCGGACACCAACGGCGACGGCGTCCACCCCGACGACTCGGGCTTTCAGAAGATGTCCGATCGCTGGTACCCGGCCCTGACTCCCTTGCTCGTGACCACGCCCGACACCACGCCGCCGACCACACCGACCAATCTGAGGGCGACGATCGCCTGCCCGGCGAGCGTCACCTTGAACTGGATCGCGTCCACCGACAACGTCGGGGTGACCGGGTATGAGGTCTTCAGCTCCGTCGACGGCGTCAACTTCACCCTGGCCGGCACCACCACGACGACCACGTTGACGCAGAACCTCCGCGGCACGCAGTACCGGGTCCGCGCGCGGGATGCCGCCGGCAACACGTCGGCCTTCACCGCACCGGTGACCACCCTGCCGCCGCCCTGCCCGCCGCCGGACGCGCAGCCACCCACCACCCCGGGGACGCCGACGCCGACGGTCACCTGCGGATCGGTGACACTGACCTGGACCCCGTCCACGGACAACGTCGGGGTGACCGGCTATGAGATCTGGCGGGCGCCCGGGGCCTCCGGCGGCACGTTCGCCCTCGTCGCCACCGTGACGACGACCTCGTTCACGGCGTCGGGCGTGGGCACCAACCGCTACCAGATCCGAGCCCGGGACTCGGCCGGCAACACCTCGCCCTTCACCGCGCCGGTCACCGTCACGACGCCGGCCTGCCCGACCGGGGGCTGTACGGCGGCTTATAGCCAGGTCAACAGCTGGCCCGGCGGGTTCCAGGGTCAGGTGACGGTGACCAATACCGGCACGACGGCGACCACCGCGTGGACGGTGACGCTGACGTTCGCCAATGGCCAGCGGATCACCCAGATCTGGGGCGCGAGGACCACCAGCACCGCCAGTCCGTACACGATCAACAACGAGACCTACAACGGCGCGCTCGGCCCGAACGCGTCCACCACGTTCGGCTTCCTTGGCAGCTGGAACGGGGTCAACAACCCGCCAACGTTGACCTGCACCCGAACGCCGTGACCTAGCTCCGAAGTGGATCGTGGACGCCGACGCGTCCCATTTGGCGCAAGGCGTCCACGATCCACCGGGGCAATGGGCTAGTCGGTGCCGTCGTCGCCGAGCCGTTCCGCCCGTTGGGTCGGCAGCGAGTAGGTGCTCGTGCCCGACGGCGCCGACCACGTTGTGATCACCGGATCTGGAGTGGGATAGGCCGGTGCGGCCGAGCCGGCCGCTCCGTACTCCGGCGGCGTGTAGATCGGCGGCGTGTAGGCCGCGTACCCGGTCGGCCCGGGGATCTCGGTCCGGCGCCACCGCCGCGGGCTAGCGACCGTCAGCAGGAGGGGCACGGCGAGCATGCCCGAGACCGCGCCCGCGGGCGTCCAGAGCGTGCCCTGCGCGCCGAGAAGCGACGCCGGCATCAGGTCGACGAAGCCGTCGCGGTCGAGCAGCGCCCACAGCGTGACGCCCAGGAAGGCGAGGCCGGCGAGCAGCGGGCCGACGGGCGAGATCCGGGCCATCACCAGCGGCGCGTAGAGGGCACCGGCGACCACGACACCCAGCAGGCCGAGCAGCACCTGGGACGTGGTCGGGTTGGCCGGACCCGACGCGGCGAACTTTGCCGCCGCGTATCCCACCCCGCCGTAGATGACCGGGGCGAGGACGAGAGACAACGCGATGCTCAGGAGGTGGCGCATGGGCACTCCTCAACGTCGGGACGCTCGCAACCTAGCGTGCCCCATCCGCGCCAGCTAGGGGTCAGGCTGTCCTCGCGCGCTCCAGCTCCACGCACCGCCGTTCGAGGTCGGCGATGGCCGCCCGGTCGGAGAAGCCGCCGTCCTTCTCCTTGAGGCCGTCGAAGTACTTCCCGGTCGCGCCGGCCAGCTCCGGCGCGGTGGTGACCCACAGCGGCGTCGCGGCGCCCTTCTCGGGGGGGACGGCCATGAGCCGCGCCATAAAGTTGATCATCCCGGCGCGGAACCCATGGGCGTTGCGGTTGAAGTCGGTGCGCACGAAGCCGGGCGCGGCGGCGTTGGCCGTGACGGCGGTGCCCTCCAGCCGGGCGGCGAGGCCCCAGGTGAGCATGCGCAGCGCGGCCTTCGACTGGGCGTAGGCGCGGTAGCCGTCGTACGGGCGGCGGGTGAACTGCAGGTCGTCGGCTTCGTAGTTGCCGGCGATGCCCGAGACGATGTTCACCACCCGGGCCTCGCCCCGCGCCCGGGCGCCGGCCTGCAGCAGGGGCGTCAACAGCTCGCTGAGCTTGTGCGGCCCGAGCACGTTCGTGGCGAGGGTCAGCTCGACGCCGTCCGGGCTCTCCCGGCGGTCGGTGAACCAGGCGCCCGCGTTGTTGACCAGCCCGTCGATGGCGTCGAAGCGCTCCTGCACGGCGGCCCTGAACGCGTGCAGCGAGGCCTGGTGGGCGACGTCGACCTGGAAGGCGTGGACCTCGTAACCGTCGCGGACCCGATTCTCCGGCATGTTCGACAGCTCCATCGAGACCGCGCTGTTCCGCTCGGGGTCGCGGCCGCCGATGATCACGGTGGCACCACGGCGGAACAGCCCGCGGGCGATCTCCTTCCCGATGCCACCGGTGGCACCGGTGACCACGATGACCTTGCCGGTGAGGTCCGTGCTGGGCGCCGCGTCCATGTCGCGTCCTCCTTCGTCGAGACGACGCTAAGCCCTGCGTCGTGGACGATCAATGCGTTAGGCTCCACAATGTTTGTCCCATCGTCCACGGGAGTCACAACTGGACGTACTCGCTGACATCCTCAGCACGGTCCGGCTGCGCAGCAGCGTGTTCGTGCAGACCGAGCTCGCCTCGCCATGGGGCATCCGCGCCGAGCCGCGCCCCGACTTCGCGTTCCACATCGTCTCGCGAGGCCGGGCCTGGCTCGACGTCGAAGGTTGCCCGCCAGTCGAGGTGCACTCGGGCGACGTGGTGATGCTGCGGCCGGGGATGGGCCACACCCTGCGCGACTCGCTCGACACGAGGGCCCGCGACCTGATGGAGCTGCTCGCCGAGGGCCGGCTCGGTCCCGATGCCCCAGTCGACGGGGCCGGTGCGACGACCCAGCTGGTCTGCGGCTGCTTCCGCTTCGACGATCTCGCCGGGGACGCGCTGACCGCCGTGCTCCCGGTCGTGTTGCACACCCGCGACCTGGACTCCGACGTGGGTCCCTGGCTCGCGCAGACCGTTCGGCTGCTCACCTACGAGACCCGGGCCCAACGCCCCGGCGGCGCGACCGTCGTCAACCGCCTCTGCGATGCCTTGTTCGTCTATCTGCTCCGCAGCCATCTGCAGGCGCTGTCGCCCTCGGAGGCGAACTGGCTTCGAGCGCTCGCCGAGCCCGACGTCGGCGCCGCCCTGCAACTGATGCACGAGAGTCCGGCCGCGGCCTGGACCGTCGCCACCCTCGCCGCGAAGGTCGGGCTCTCGCGTTCGGCGTTCGCGGCCCGCTTCACCCGGCTGGTGGGCGAGACCCCGATGCAGTACCTCACTCGGTGGCGGCTGCAGAAGGCGGCCGCCATGCTGCGCCAGGGCGACGCGGACATCGGCCAGGTCGCCACCCGGGTCGGCTACGAGTCGGCGGCCGCCTTCAGCAAGGCGTTCAAGCGCGCGACGGGATCGACGCCGGGCGCCTTCCGGCAGCGCCCGTAAGGTGGGCGGCATGACCCGAGTGCTCTGGCAACCGCCGCCCGACATCCGTCAGCGGTCGCGGATCGGTGACTACCTCGGTTGGCTGGAACGGGAGCGAGGGCTGCGCTTCGACGACTACGACGCCCTGTGGCAATGGTCGGTCACCGATCTGGCCGCCTTCTGGAGCTCGATCTGGGACTACTTCGCGGTGCTGGCGCACACACCGCCGACCACGGTGCTGACGGAGGCGACGATGCCCGGCGCGCGTTGGTTCCCCGGTGCGACGCTCAACTACGCCGAGCACGTCCTCCGGATGCCCGGGATCGCCGACGACGACGCGGTCATCCTGGCCCATTCGCAGTCGAGGCCCGCGGTCACGTTGCGCGCCGCCGAGCTTCGCGATGAGGTTCGACGAGTACGGGCAGGGCTGCGCCGGCTAGGAGTGCGACCGGGGGACCGGGTCGCCGCGTACCTGCCGAACATCCCCGAGACGTTCGTGCTCATGCTCGCCACGACCAGCCTGGGCGCGGTGTTCTCGTCGTGCGCCCCGGAGTTCGGCACGCGCAGCGTGGTGGACCGGTGGCGGCAGATCGAACCGGTGGTGCTCGTGGCCGTTGACGGCTATCGCTACGGCACCAAGCGTGTGGACCGCTCGGCCGAGGTGGCGGCGATCCGGGAGGCATTGCCGTCGCTTGCGCACGTGGTGTCTCTGTCCTATCTGGACGCCGAGGCCCTCCCGCCCGGCGGCGCTCGGCCCTGGTCGGACCTCACGGCGCCCACGGACGAGCCGATGTCGTTCGCCGCGGTTGCGTTCGACCACCCGCTCTGCATCCTCTACTCGTCGGGGACGACCGGCCTGCCGAAGCCGATCGTGCACGGGCACGGCGGGGTCCTCCTGGAGCACCTCAAGATGCTGGGCCTGCACCACGACCTCGGCCCGGGCGACCGGTTCTTCTGGTTCACCACGACCGGCTGGATGATGTGGAACTTCCTGGCCTCGGGCCCCGCGCTGGGCGCGGCGATCGTCCTCTTCGACGGCGACCCGGGCCAGCCGGACCTCGGTGAGCTGTGGCGGCTCGCGCAGCGGTCGGAGTTGACCTACTTCGGGACGTCGGCGCCGTTCCTGCTCGCCGGGCGCAAGGCCGGCATCGTGCCACGGGACCTGGCCGACCTGTCGCGCCTGCGCGGTGTCGGCTCCACCGGCGCCCCGCTGCCTCCGGAGGGCTTCCGGTGGGTCTACGACGCGGTGGGCACCGACCTCCAGCTGCAGTCCATCTCCGGCGGCACCGACATGTGCACGGGCTTCGTGGGCGCCGTACCCCTGTTGCCGGTCACCGAGGGCGAGATCTCCTGCCGCTGCCTCGGCGCCCGGGTCGAGGCGTACGACCCCGACGGCAAGCCCGTGGTCGATACTCTCGGGGAACTTGTGATCACCGCACCGATGCCGTCGATGCCGGTGGGGTTCTGGAACGACCCCGATTCGTCGCGTTACCGCGAGGCTTACTTCGACGTCTTCCCGGGCGTCTGGCGCCACGGTGACTGGATCACCATCACGTCGCGGGGCACGTGCGTCATCACCGGCCGCTCGGACGCGACGCTCAACCGGGGCGGCGTCCGGCTCGGCACGAGCGAGTTCTACTCCGTTGTGGAGGGTCTGGACGAGGTCGTCGACTCCGTCGTCGTGCACCTGGAGGACCCGGAGGGCGGTCCGGGCGAGCTGCTGCTGTTCGTGGTGCTCGTCGATGGTCTCGTGCTCGACGACGCCCTGCGGGGTCGGATCGCTTCGCAGCTGCGGCACGCCTTGTCGCCGCGCCACGCCCCGGACGAGATCCACCAGGTGGGAGCGGTGCCCCGGACGTTGTCGGGCAAGAAGCTCGAGGTGCCCGTCAAGCGGATCCTCACGGGTACGCCCGTCGACGCCGCCGCCGCCCGGGGCGCGCTCGCGAACCCCGATTCGCTGTCCGCCTTCGAGGAGCTGGCCGTACACAGGCTCGCTGCTGCCCCGGAGTAGCTTCCCGCACAGCCGATTTGGAGCCCTCCGTAGCATTGATGGATGCAGGTGGCGGTGTGTGGACCGGCGGCGTGCACCGACGACGAGGCGCGGGCCGCGTTCGCGGTGGGGCGGCTGCTCGCGCGACGCGGCGCGATCGTCCTCTGTGGAGGTGGTCCCGGCGTGATGTCGGCGGCGGCGGCCGGCGCCCGGTCGGCGGACGGGCTCGTGGTCGGCATCCGACCCGACCGTGAGCGGGGCGGACCGTCGAAGGACATGTCCGTCGTCGTCGCCACCGACCTCGGGCAGGCGCGCAACGCCGTCCTCGTGGCGAGCGCCGACGCGGTGATCGCCGTCGGTGGGTCGTGGGGCACGCTCTCCGAACTCGCGCTCGCGATGCGCCGCGCCCACGAGCTCCCGACCGGTGCCCTGCCGGTCGTCAGCCTCGCCGGTTGGCGCATCGTCGACGCGCACGGCGAAGCGATCCCCGGCGTGCTGCACGCGGAAACGCCCGACGAAGCCGTGACCCTGGCCCTGGGCCCCGTCTAGCGTTCCCGCCCACGCCCGTTTCTCCGAGATCTTGGATGATCTGTGCTGCCATAGCTACACAGATCATCCAAGATCTACAGAGTCCTGCTCGGCTCAGGGGCTGGTGCAGGTGATCGGCGACGGGATGGGGTTCGGCGAACCGGTGGCCTGGAACCCGAACGAGGTTGTCCCGTTGGGTGGCAGCGTGCCGTTCCACGGCTGGTTCCTGACGATCACGGTCGGGCCGACTCCGGTACGGATGCCGTTCCAGAGGTTGGTGATGGACTGTCCACCGGGGAACGTGAACGTGACCGTCCAGCCGTTGATGGTGCCGGAGCTGATGTTCTGCACAACGATCTCGGCCGTGAACCCGCCGGGCCATTGGCTCATGGTTCGCCACGTGGCGCGGCAGGGCGAGGTGGGTGGCGGTGTGGTCGGCGGTGGGCCGCCGGGAGTGACGACGACCGACCCGGACAGCGGCGAGATGTTGCCGGCCGCGTCGCGGGCCCGGACCGCGAACCGGTACGGCGTGCCGGTCACCAGGTTCCCCAGGCGGATAAAGTTCGGCGGGCCGGGGTAGGAGAGCGTGGTCGCGAAGACCAGCGTGGCGCCGTTGTCCTGGATCCGGTAGATGTCGTACGCCTCGACGATGATGTTGTCGGTCGACCGGGTCCACGTCAGCGTCACGGCCGTGTCGGTGAGGTCCGACGGCACCGGGGTGCCGGGCGCGGTCGGCGGTTGCGAGTCGCCCGGCGGCATCGTGATCTTCAGGAACGCCCCGTTCGAGGAGTTCCCGGCTGCATCACGCGCGCTCACGATGAAGTTGTAGGTCCGTGACGGCGACAGCCCGGTGATGTCGATGAAGTTCGTGGTGCTGGTCCGCAGCGTCACGATGTCGGTGTAGGCCTGCGTGATGTTGTACTGCGTCACCCCGACGTTGTCCGTCGACGCGGTCCAGGTCAGCCGCAGCGACGTGGTCGTGACGTTGACGGTCATCAGGTTGGTCGGCGTGGAGGGCGGCAGCGTGTCCACGCCCGGCGCCGTGGTGGTCACGGTGACGCTCTCGGACGTCGGCCCCTCGTTGCCGGCCGCGTCCCGCGCCCGGACGGCGAACGTGTAGGTCGTGGTCGGGCTCAGCCCGCTCAGGCGGAACGAGTTGGGGAAGAAGAAGAACGTCGCGTGGCCCACGATCGTCTCGGTGGCGCCGTCGATGCGGATGATCTGGTGCTCCTCGAGCCGCACGTTGTCCGTGGCCGCGGTCCAGTTGAGCGTGAGCGCGGTGTCGGTGACGAGGGTCGCGAAGGGCCGGCCCGGCCTGGTCGGCGGGATCGGGTCGCCCGGCGGCATGGTCACGCGGAGCGAGACGGAGTTGGAAACGTTGCCGGCCGCGTCGAGGGCCTGCACGCCGAACAGGTACGTGTCCGACGGCCGCTGGTCGTTCAGCGTGATCGAGTTGGTCGCGGTGCTGAATGACTGACAGAAGTCGATGTAGCACCGGGACACCGTGTAGCCGGTGACGCCGACGTTGTCGGTCGACGGGGTCCAGGTCAGCGTGACGGCCCCGCTGGCCGGGAAGGTCGCGACGGGCACGCCCGGCGTGGTGGGGCGTTGGGTGTCGGCGGCAGCCTGGCCGGGATGGGCGAACGCGACCAGAGTGGCGGCGACAACGGCGGGCACTGCGAGCCACGTCATGAGACGCGCGCGGCTGGCCCACGACTGGGCATGCGCCATGAGCTCCTCCTTGGGCAAGCGGGCCAGCGCAAGGAGATTGTGCGACGTAAATACGTCTTCCATCAATGCGGCCGGGCCCCGCGGGCCGGGAGTCTGCCCGTTCGGCCAAACCTTACGGCCACACGGTCGCCCGCTCCTGGATCAGTCGCGACTGCAACTTGCGGTTGTCCAGATGTCTACACAGGACCACCGATGCCCGGGCGACGAGTGGCGTCACCAACCAGTCGACCGGGTCGGGATAGACATCACCGTCCACAAGCACCCGAGCGCCTGGGCCGAGCCCGCCGCGTTCGGCGCGGAAAGCGGCCGCCGTGATCAGGTCGCCGTGTGTGGTGGGCGGCTCCTCCGCGATCGCGACGGTCTCCCGATCACCCGGGACGAGCGCCGCGAAATGGTCGCCGTGACGCCGCACCTCGAGCACGTAGTCGAGCACGCCATCGGGCGGTGGCGGGTGCATCGGCCCAGCCAGCGGCGCCAGGGCCATTCCGAACATCTCGGCGCCCCCGGACCGGAGACCGGCGAGATCGGGCCTGGTTTCGCTCGCCAGCGTCGAGAAAGTTTCACCCGTGAAGAGCTCGGACAGACGGTCCGCCGCCACGAAGGAGACCGCCGCGAGCGGTCCGGCCGTACCGTCGAAGTCCACGGCGAGCCCCGCAGCCCAGCATCCGAGCAGCACGGCGGCGGTCTGCCAGTGCGCGGGCAGTCGCACCGCCGCGATCATGGCCGGTTCCAGCGCGCATCCGTCGACCAGCAGGTTCGCCGTCTTCGCCACCCAGTTGGCCATCGTCGCGCCGGAGAGCTCGGTGCGCTCGCCGGTATCGTCGTCGTAGAACGTGATCAGTGGGCGAGTCGGGTCAGCGACCACAGCGCGGGCAAAGGCCGACTGTACGGTCGTCGGGGGCGTTATGTCCATATAGGCTGAACCTTAGTGCCCACAAGGTAAACTCCGCGAGATCTCTCGGATCGGGGGCACCCTAACTCTGCGTCACGGGCGTAGGCTAGCCGGTTGGTTGCCGATGTCCGTGCCCGGTCGAGGAGAATTGCGCTGTGACCTCCGGTCGTTCCCCCCGTGTGCTGGTTGACGCCACGAGTGTCCCGGCAGACCGCGGTGGCGTCGGCCGGTACGTCGACGGTTTGCTCGGCGCGCTCGGCCGGCGCGAGGACGTGGATCTGGTGGTTGTGTGCCAGCGCACGGACACAGAACGCTACGAGCGGATGCTGCCGACCGCCCAGGTGCTCGCCGCGCCGGCCGCGGTCAACCATCGGCCGGCCCGGCTCGCGTGGGAGCAGACCGGGCTGCCGCTGCTCGCCCAGCAGGTGGGCGCCCGGGTGCTGCACTCGCCGTTCTACACGTGCCCCCTTCGGGCCAGTTGTCCGGTGACCGTGACCGTTCACGACGCCACGTTCTTCACCGAGCCGGAGCACTACGACAAGTCGCGCCGGACGTTCTTCCGATCGGCGATCAAGACGTCGCTGCGCCGCGCCTCCCGGGTGATCGTGCCGAGCAAGGCGACCCGCGATGAGCTGATCCGGCTGCTCGACGCCGACCCGACTCGGATCGACGTCGCCTACCACGGGGTCGACCCGGCCGCGTTTCACGCTCCGACGCCGGAGGAGAAGGCCCGGGTCCGCGCGCGGCTCGGCCTCGGCGAGACCTTCTACATCGCGTTCCTCGGCGCCAAGGAACCTCGCAAGAACGTGCCGAACCTGATCCGGGGCTGGGCCCGGGCCGTGGCCGACCGGCCGCAGCCGCCCGCGCTCGTGATCGCCGGCGGCCAGGGCCACGACGACGACATCGACCAGGCGGTCGCGGGCGTGCCGCCGCACCTGCGGCTCCTGCGCCCCGGCTACCTGCGCTTCGCCGATCTGCCGGGCTACCTGGGCGGCGCGCTGGTCGCCGCGTACCCGTCCTACGGCGAGGGCTTCGGGCTCCCGATCCTGGAGGCCATGGCGTGCGGGGCTCCGGTGCTGACCACGCCGCGGCTCTCGCTGCCCGAGGTCGGCGGCGATGCGGTCGCGTACACCGGGCCCGACGCCGACGAGATCGCGCAGGAGCTGGTGCGCCTGCTCGACGACGAGCCGCGCCGCGCCGCGTTGGCCGAGGCCGGGTTGGCCCGGGCGCGGGAGTTCAGCTGGGACTCCAGCGCCGAGGTGCATCTGGCGGCGTGGGCGCGGGCGTTGACCTGACACCCGGCCTCTGCGTGGTTCGCACCGTCCAGGCATGATGAGCGGATGTCCGACGCTGGTCAGAGGCTGTATGCCGTCATCCCCGCGGGAGGCAGTGGCACGCGCCTGTGGCCGCTGTCGCGTGCGGCGCGTCCCAAGTTTCTGCACCCGCTCACCGGGTCGGCGGCCTCGCTACTGCAGGTGACGGTACATCGGCTCGCACCGCTGGCGGCGATCGAGCGGACCTACGTCGTGACCGGCAATGCCCACGCCGAGGCCGTGGCCCGCCAGCTGCCTGACCTGCCAGAGGAGAACCTGCTGGTCGAACCGTCGCCGCGCGACTCGTGCGCCGCGATAGGGCTCGCCGCCGCCGTGATCGCGGGCCGTGACCCCGAGGCGGTGATGGGCTCGTTCGCGTCCGACCACCTGATCCGCGACCAGGCGGCCTTCCTCGCGACGATCGTGAACGCGATGGCCGGCGCGGACGCGGGGTACCTCATGACGATCGGCATCAAGCCGACCCACCCCGAGACCGGGTACGGCTACGTGCATTGCGGCGGGCCGGCCGGGGTCGGTCCGGTGCTGACGGTCG
>Ga0209382_10010046_pt1 | contig 11831 bp, 10 predicted proteins | sample SoiMetdeltSBSDD5_FD_187599 | JGI IMG/M metagenome (GOLD analysis project Ga0209382, IMG submission 187599) | Bulk soil microbial communities from a Populus tree surrounding site in Tennessee, USA - Soil MetaG P. deltoides SBSDD5 (SPAdes) (version 2) | ecosystem: Environmental > Terrestrial >...
CATCGCGCCGGGGAAGGTTGCGGATCTCGTGCTGCTCGACGCGAATCCGCTCGCCGACATTCGGGCCGTGGGGCGGATTCGCGCGGTGATCCGATCAGGGCGCTACCTCGACCGCGCCGCGCTCGACGCGCTGTTGGCGAGTGTATCGCGTTAGGCGGCAACAAGCGCTGTTGTCACATATCCCTCAGATGACGCCGAGCTGAACGAACTGTTGTTCGACGACCTGGGAAGTTTCTACGACCCGACCGCCCACGGCCTCACCGCCCGCCAGTGGATGACCCACGTGGTGGATCTCCTCCGCCAGGAGGCCGCCCGCCGTTCAGGGATCTAGCTCTTCTGCCGCGAGGAACTGGTGAGGTGCTACAGCGGATAGCTCACAAAAAGGAGCTCGACTTCACGGGCGAGCCCGCCCACTGCCTCCTGCGAGGACCGGCGGATCGAGCAGCCCCTGGACCGTCTTCCCGGACCAGCGATGCTGCACGCGCCAGGCGTCGGAGGGCATCGACATCTTCGGGCGGAAGAGCCTCGTCCTCCAATCGGGCAGAGATGATTGCGCGTGCCAGCGCTTCGACAGGTTCATCGCGAGGCTCCTCATGCTTGACCGACCCGGTCTCGGGATCGAGGCGCATCCGCTTGCCCCACGGAGAGACGTTCGTCTGATGTAGGTACGTCGTCAGGTCGGCGGCGAACGGAGGATCGTCAGTCCAGCAGGTGGCGTGAGCGAAGAGGATCTGACCTGGGCGGTGCGTTGACAACGAGGCGAGTGTAGGGCCTTCGAGATTCGATAGATCGTATGCCACGATCAATCCTGGGTCTGCAGGTGCCCCTTCACCATCGCCATCGTGGTGCCAGGCGACTGCTGGCAGCTTGAGAGCTTGCGCCATCGCGTGGCCGAGAATCGAACTTTCACGTTCGGCGACGATGAAAACTCGAGCTGGGTGAAGATCCATCGCCTCGAGCGCGACCGACAATCGTCGGATTCCTTCGAGGCAGCGGTCCTCCGAATCCTGAGTAAACGCATAGCGCCCCAACATTCCTTCGTCGAAACCGATTGGTGAGATGTGGAGCAGAATCGCGCCGTTGAGGACGAAATGCCAACCGCGAAGATCCCGAGTGTCGAGCGACGTCACATCGCGGACGGCGTCCGCTCGTCCCAGCATCCCCTCTATGCGCTTGGCCATCTCGAGGTGCTCGCCGGCTCCGGCCAACAGCGAAGGCAGGAGTCGCCGCGCTTCCGCGAGGTCACCACTCATGATGGAATGAAACGCAAGCAGATACCGGCATAGCCAGCTCGACTCCACGAGCCCGGAAGCACGCAGCCGGCGGCAAGCCTCCGCGTTGTTCCACAGGTGCTCCAGGGCGTAGACGAGCTCCGTGACGATTGGCTCCTGGTTCGGAGCCTGTGCGTTCGCCCGACTCAGGACTGCAGCTGCAAAGCCGTGAAGCTTGTTTTCAATGAGCTGGTATCCAAGGGCATAGAGAGCTTTCGGATCATTGGGGTTGCTTGCGGCGCGCTCGGAGACTTCGGCGAGCTCCTTGCCAGTCACTGTGGTTGCGATGCGTGCAAAGAGGTGGAAGGCGTCCTTCCACTGCCGGTCGCCCTCAAGACGACCGGGGTAGTCGACGACGGCACGCAATTGCTTGAACGCTTCGAGGGGCTCTCCGCGCGAGAGCGCGTCCTCAGCTTCCTGGAGCTCCCTTCGCTTCTGCCCCAAAGCCATTTCGCCTTTGTCCGGCATGCCCACCTGCTACCACAACCCGGAACGGAAACCGGGGCGAGCGATGCCTCACCGCCCGCCAGTGGATGACCCACGTGGTGGATCTCCTTCGCCAGGAGGTCGCCCGCCGTCCGGCGACCTAGCTCTTCTGGCGCGAGGAGTTGGAGAGGTGCTCCAGCTGGCGGTCGGCGCGTTCGGTGACGGCCCTCCTCAGCCACTCCGCGTCCTGGACGCCCTCCTGCTGCGCCAGCATGGCCACCAGATGCCGCAGGTACCGCTCCAGCCGGAAGGTGATCTGCGTCCCGTCCCCGTTGCGCGCGCGCCCGTACTCCGAGAGCGGCGGCGCGCCCCGCCGCGCCCGCGCGTAGCAGCGCCGGCACAGCCCGCGCGCCACCGCCGGCGACCCGCAGATCCGGCAGGACTGCGGGACGTCGTTCGCTGTCCGCCGCCGCTGGGTGCCCATGGAGCGCGCCAGTCTACACTTCCGCAACCCGGTTGTTAAGCGAGCTGATCAGGCCGACGCCATCTCCCGGAGGCCCTGCTCGCGGGTGATCACCGGGGAGTACCCCAGCTCCGCCCGCGCCTTCCGGTCGTCGACGGTGACCGTCTCGCCGATCAGCTTCAGCTCGGAGCGGGTGATCGGCGGCTGGGAGCGGAGGCGGAAGGCGCCCCAGACGGCGTCGCACAGCAGGGCCAGGGCGGCCGCCAGCGGCCGGGGCACCGACCTGTTGCCGGGAGTGACGCCCTGGGTGCGCAACAGGTCGGTGACGAAGGACCGGAACTCCACCGGCTCGCCGTCGGTGAGGAAGTAGACCTCGCGGGGCTTGCCGCGCTCGGCGGCGAGGATGCACCCCTCCGCCACGTTGCGCACGTGGCAGGTGGAGGTGAGGTACCGCCCGCCGGAGATCCACATGAAGCGGCCGTCCTTCACCGCCTTGATCAGCTCCGCCAGCACGGTGGTGTCGTCCTTCCCCCAGATGAAGCGCGGCCGCACCACCACCGTCTCGCGCTCCGGGCCGCTGGCCGCCAGCACCTGCCGCTCCGCCCAGCCCTTGGTGAGCGGATACAGGCCCAGGGGGTAGCTGGGCAGCGGGCGCGTCTCCACCGCGTCCACGATGGGGCCGCCGCCCACCAGGACCGCTTCGGTGCTGACGTGGACCAGCCGCCGGACGTCCGCCGCCAGCGACGCCTCCAGCACGTTCTCGGTGCCGCGCACGTTGGCCTCGACGAAGTCCTTGCGCGCGCCCCAGGCCTTGGCCAGCGCCGCGGAGTGGATGACCCACTCGCAGCCGCGCATGGCGTCCCGCATCGCGTCCACCTGCCCCAGGTCGCCGCGGACGGGGTCGGCGCCGGCCAGGCGCACCGCCTCCATGGCCGCGTCCGACCGGGCCAGGGCGCGCACCTGGTGGCCCTTCTCGCGCAGCACCCGGATCAGCGTGCGCCCCAGGAACCCCGACCCGCCGGTGACGAAGGTCTGCATGCGCCGCATCATCCTTGTCAGCCCTGGGGCCGTCATCTACCTTGCCGCGCCCTCCCCATGTTTCGAAAGCTCCTCATCGCCAACCGCGGAGAGATCGCGCGGCGGATCGGCCAGGTGGCCCGCGGGATGGGGATCTCCACCGTGGCGGTGTACTCGGACGCGGACGAGAAGCTGCCCTTCGTGCGCGAGGCGGACGAGGCCCTGCGGATCGGCCCTCCGCCCGCGAAGGACAGCTACCTCAGCATCCCCGCCATCCTGGACGCGGCGAAGCGGTCGGGCGCCGAGGCCATCCACCCCGGCTACGGCTTCCTCTCCGAGAACGCGGAGCTGGCGCGCGCCTGCGCCCAGGCCGGCGTGGCCTGGGTGGGCCCGCCCCCCGAGGCGATGGCGCGGATGAAGGACAAGAGCCAGGCCCGGAAGATCGTCCAGGAGGCCGGCGTGCCGGTGGTGCCGGGCACCGGGGGCGTGGTGCCGGACCTGGAGACCTGCCGGCGCGAGGCGGAGCGGATCGGCTACCCGGTGCTCTGCAAGGCGGCGGGGGGCGGCGGCGGCATCGGGATGGCGGCGGCCAAGGACCCCGCCGAGCTGGAGAAGGTGTTCCGGCAGTGCACGGACCGCGCGCGGGCGGCCTTCGGGCGCGAGGGCGTGTACCTGGAGCGCTACTTCCACGGGCCCCGCCACATCGAGGTGCAGATCCTGGGCGACCACCACGGCCACCTCATCCACGTGCTGGAGCGCGAGTGCAGCATCCAGCGGCGGCACCAGAAGGTGGTGGAGGAGGCGCCGTCGCCGCTCTTCCAGGGTGGCGCGCACCAGGAGCTGCACCGCGCGCTGCTGGAGGCGGCGGTGAAGGCGGCGCGCGCCTTCGGCTACGCCAACGCCGGGACGGTGGAGATGCTGTACTCGGACGGCGCGGTCTACTTCATCGAGATGAACGCCCGGCTCCAGGTGGAGCACCCGGTGACGGAGCTGACCACCGGGCTGGACCTCATCCGCTGGCAGCTCCGGATCGCCGCCGGCGAGCCCCTCACCGTGCGCCAGGAGGACGTGCGCCGGTGCGGCGCCGCCATCGAGTACCGCATCTACGCCGAGGACCCGGTGAAGTTCTTCCCCTCTCCGGGCACCATCCAGACCTGGTCGCCGCCCTCCGGCGAGGGCGTGCGCCTGGACGCCGGCTACGAGCAGGGCTCGGCGGTGACGCCCCACTACGACCCGATGATCGCCAAGCTGATCGTCTCCGGGCGCGACCGGGCGGAGGCCATCTCCCGCTCCCGGGCGGCGCTGGAGGCGTTCACGGTGGAGGGGATCAAGACCAACATCCCGCTCCACCGGCGGATCGCCGCCGACCCGGCGTTCGCCGAGGGGCGGCTGGACACCCGGTTTCTCGAGGAGCACGCGCGGCCCTGACGGCCGCGGCGTGATGGAAAGGACGGAGCAGCGATGGCGGACCTCAGCGCGCACATCACCGGCACCGTGTGGAAGATCGAGTGCAAGGTGGGCCAGACCGTCTCGGCCGGCGACATCCTGGTCATCCTGGAGTCGATGAAGATGGAGATGCCGGTGGAGGCGGCGGCGGGCGGCACGGTGAAGGAGATCCGCTGCAAGGAGGGCCAGGCGGTGAACGAGGGCGACGTGCTGGTGGTGCTGGGGTAGCGCGTGGAGCACGGCGTCCACAGCGAGGACCGGCCGGACGGCGTCCGCGCGCTGGTCATCTCCAACCCCAAGAAGCGCAACGCGCTGGACCCGGAGCTGCTGGACCAGCTGATCGCGGCGCTCCGCCGGCCGCGCGCCGACGGGGAGAAGGTGCGGGCGCTGTTCGTCCGCGGGGCGGGGAAGTCCGCCTTCTGCTCCGGCTACGACATCGCCGCCCTGGGGGACAACATCAGCACCGAAGGCCCGCTCCCGGACCAGCAGCTCCAGCGGGCGATGGAGGCGCTGGAGGCCCACGACGCGCCCTCGGTGGCGTACGTCAACGGGCCGGCCTTCGGCGCCGGCTGCGAGCTGGCCTGCGCCTGCGACTTCCGGGTGGGCGACGCCCACGCGGTGTTCTCCATGCCGCCGGCGCGGCTGGGCATCATCTACCCGCCGGAGGGGCTGCAGCGGGTGCTGGCGCTGGTGGGCCCGTCGCGCGCCAAGCGGATGTTCCTGCTGGCGCAGAAGCTGGAGGCGGAGGAGGCGCTGCAGGCAGGCCTTTTGGACGAGCTGCGCCCGGAGGGCGAGGCGGAGGAGGCCGCCAACGCGCTCTGCCGCGAGCTGGCCGCGGGCGCGCCCCTGGCGCTGGCGGGGATGAAGCGCACCTTCAACTGGCTGGCCGCGCCCATCCGCACCGCCGAGGAGCGGGCGACGCTGGAGCGGCTGCGGCGCGCCGCCTTCCGCTCCGCCGACGCCCGCGAGGGGCGGAGCGCCTTCCGCGAGAAGCGCGCGCCCAGGTTCAAGGGACACTAGGGCCCCTGGGCCCGCGACCCGCGACGTCGCCGGGCCCTTTTCGCTGCGCCGGCCGGGTGCCGGCGCGCGCGGTGCTCTACGCTCCGCCGCCGACCATGCCCACCACTCCTGCCTGGCGCCGGTTGAGCCTGCTGGCGGCGCCGCTGCTGTGCACCTGTGCCCACCCCCCGGCGCTCGCCGGCTCCGGCGACCCCGCGGCCCGCCTCCAGGCGCTCGCCGCCGAGCACTGGGAGGCCAGGCTCCGCGACAACCCGTTCATGGCCAGCGGCCTGGGCGACCGCCGCTACGACGCCGAGGTGCCGGACGACTCGCCCCGGGCCCTGGAGGCGGAGGCGGCGCGGTGGCGCTCGGAGCTGGAGCGTGCCCGGCTCATCCCCGAGGATGCGCTCTCCGTCGAGGACCGGGTCACCCGCGCCATGCTGGTGCGGGGCCTGGAGGACCTCCTCTCCGGCCGCGAGTGCCACCTGGAGGAGTGGATGGTGAACCACCGGGGCGGCGCGGCGGCGCAGATCCTGGACCTGCCCTCCATCCAGCGCCGCGAGACGAAGGAGGACCGGCAGCGGCTGCTGGCGCGCTGGCGGAAGCTGCCCGGCTACCTCGACCAGGACGCGCAGAACCTCCGGCGCGGCCTGCTGGCGGGGAAGACCGGCACCGCGGACGCGGTGGGCCGGGTGCTGGGAGAGCTGGACCGGCTCCTCGCCCAGCCGGCCGCCGACTGGCCGCTGATGAAGCCGGCCGCGCAGAGCGGGCTTGGCGCCGGCTCGCCGGAGCGGGCCGCGCTGGAGCGCGACCTGGCGGCCACCATCGACGCCCCGGACGGGCTGCGCGCCGCCTTCGGCCGCTACCGGGACTTCCTCCGCCAGCAGGTGCTGCCCAGGGCGCGCCCCGACGACCAGGTGGGGCTCAAGTGGGTCCCCGGCGGGTCCGCGTGCTACGCCCGGCTGGTGAGGATCCACACCACGCTGGACCTCTCCCCGGCGGCGCTCCACCAGCTGGGCCTGGACGAGGTGAAGCGGATCGAATCGGAGCTCTCCGCGCTCGGGCAGAAGGCGCTGGGCACCTCCGACCTGAAGGAGATCCAGCGCCGGCTGCGGTCCGACCCGGCGCTCTTCTTCAAGACGCGGGACGAGGTGGAGGCCAAGGCCAGGTCGGCGCTGGAGGCCGCCCAGGCGGCCCTGCCGCGCTGGTTCGGGCGCCTCCCGGCCGCGCCCTGCGTGGTCAAGCGCATCGAGCCGCACGCGGAGGCGAACACCACCATCGCCTACTACCAGCAGCCGGCGGCGGACGGGTCGCGCCCGGGGGCGTACTACATCAACACCTTCGCCCCCGAGACGCGCCCCCGCTACGAGGCGGAGGTGCTGGCGTTCCACGAGTCGGTGCCGGGCCACCACCTGCAGATCTCGGTGGCCTCCGAGCTGAAGCAGCTGCCGGCCTTCCGGCGCCACTCCGGCGCCACCGCCTTCGTCGAGGGCTGGGGCCTGTACACCGAGCGGCTGTCGGACGAGATGGGGCTCTACTCGTCGGACCTGGACCGCATCGGCATGCTCTCCTTCGACGCCTGGCGCGCCTGCCGGCTGGTGGTGGACACCGGGATGCACGAGCTGGGCTGGAGCCGGCAGCAGGCCGAGAGGTTCATGCTGGACCACTCGGTGCTGGCGCAGAACAACGTGGTGAACGAGGTCAGCCGCTACACGGTCAGCCCCGGGCAGGCGCTGGCGTACAAGGCCGGCCAGCTGGAGATCATCCGGCTCCGGCGCGAGGCGGAGCGGCGGCTGGGGAAGCGCTTCGACCCGCGCGCCTTCCACGACGAGCTGCTCCGGCACGGGGCCGTCGCCCTCTCCGTCCTGCGCGAGCAGGTGGAGCGGTGGATCGCCGCGCGCGAGGCCGGGCCCTGAAGGCCTAGGCGTCGCCGAACAGCTCGCTCATCTTCAGCCGCAGCGCGGAGGCGATCTTGTAGAGCGAGGAGATGGAGGCCGAGGACTCGGCCCGCTCGATCTGCGAGAGCAGCGACACCGACAGGCCGGTGCGCCGCGCCAGCTGCTTGAGCGTCAGCTCCTGCGTCTTGCGCGCGTCCCGGATGGTGCGGCCGATGGCGCGGTGGAGGTCCGCCTCCGGGTCCTTGGAGAGGCCCTTCTTGGCCAGCGCGTTCCGGACCGTGGCCAGGAACTCCGCCGGCTCCAGCGGCTTCTTCACGTAGTCCGAGGCCTGCGCCTTCAGCGACGCCACCGCGGTGTCCACGTTCGGATACGCGGTGGCCACGATCACCGCGATGTCGCTGTCCACCTTGCGGATCTGTTCCAGGACCTCCGTCCCGGAGAGCTGGGGCATCATCATGTCCAGCACCACCAGGTGGTAGTCGGCGCTCTTGAGAATATCGAGCGTCTTGGTCGGATCCGTCTGCGTGGTGACCTCGTAGCCCTCCTTGGTCAGGACCAGCTTGAGGTACTCACAGTTGTCCGGCTCGTCGTCGACGACCAGGATTCGAATCTGCACGGCCCACTCCCAGGTTGCGAACCTGCCGCTGGGGAGAGGTAGCTAGCACATTCTGGGTCGCCGCCTATTTCTGTTTCTTCTGGTCCTCGTATTCCTGGAGGAGCTTCTGCACCTCCGGGGCCCGGTCATGGGTGGGCGCCAGGCGGAGGAACTCCCGGTAGTGCTGGGCGCCCTTCTCCGAGTCCCGCAGGCGGGCGTAGGTGGACCCCAGGGCCAGGTGGCACTCGGCGTTGCCCCGGTCCAGGTCCAGGCACCTGGAGAAGAAGACCTGCGCCTCCTTGTACTGGCGCTTCTTGAGCAGCAGCTTGCCGTCGTCGAACAGCCGCTGCGCCTCCTCGGTCTTCTGCACCTCGGGGTTGGGCTTGGGAGGGCCGGGCGGCCCCTTCTTCTTGCACTGCTTGTCCAGCCTGGCCTTGGTGGCCTGCCACTCGGTGGCGAAGCTGAGGGTGCCCTGGGACTCGGCGAGCAGCTTCTCCGCGGCGTCGCAGCTGTTGGCGTTGAGCTCCTTCCCCGCCAGGGCCAGCTTCTTCTTGTTCTCCTTCTCGTCCACCGCCTGCTTGAGCAGGTCCTCCACCTTCGCCGGGCGGGTGCCGTCCGGGTTCTTGATGGGGTCCAGGATGTCGATGACCTGGTCGAACTCCTGCTTGTCCATCGCCTGCTGGGCGGCCTTCAGCCGGGCCTCCACGTCCACCTGCCGGACCTTCGGGGGTTCGGTGGTGGGCGCCGGGGTGGGATCCGGCGGCTGCGAGGACTTCGAGGAAGGGGGTGGGGGAGGCGTCCCCTGGTCGTCGATGGTCGGGCTGCCGTCGCCGAGGAAGATGTAGCCGGCGATCCCGGCCGCCGCCAGCAGCGCCAGGCCCCCGGCGCCGACGAGCAGCTTCTGCCGGCTGCCGCCCCCGCCGCCGGGGGTGAAGCGGAAGCTCTCGCCCGGGGCGAGGAACTTCATCTTCACGTGCCCCAGCTCGATCACGTCGCCGGAGCGCAGGGAGACCTGCGCGTAGCGCTCGCCGTTGACGGCGACGCCGTTGGCGGACTCCATGTCCAGGATCCGCCACTCGCCGTTGTCCTCCCGCACCACCTTGGCGTGGAGCCGGGAGAGGGACCTGTGGTCCACCGCGACGTCGTTGTCCTCGGTGCGGCCGATCCGGATCTCCGTGCGCACCAGGGCGTATTCGCGCCCGGCCAGCTCGGTGTTGAGGATGCACAGCCGGGGCGCCTCGGTGGCGTCGATGGCCGCCACCTGGCGGCGCGGCGCGCCCTCCACCTGGTCCATCCGGATGACCGCGGTGGACTGGGTGCGCCGGGGGGCTTCGCCCTCGTGGCCGGCCGCCTGCGCCTCCACCTGCATCACCGGCGTGGCCGTCTCCGTGGGGAGGTCCTGTGGGTGCACCTGGTGCGCCAGGGCGTGCGCGGCGGCGTGGGCCGGCGGGTGGACCGGGATCCGCGGGCTGGACTGGTGCGTGGCGCTGGAGCCGTTGCCCACCGGCTGGGACGTGGAGACCTGGATGGTGGCCGCCATGGACGCGGAGGCCTCCGTCTGGATGGCCAGGTCGTAGTCGCCGATCTGGATCAGGTCGCCGTCGTTGACGGAGGTCTGGCCCTGGATGCGCTCGCCGTTGATCTTGATGCCGTTGTAGCTGCCCAGGTCCTCCACCACCACGTGGCCGTTCTGGCGGAGGAGCCGGGCGTGCCGGCGGGACACGTTCCGCTCGGTCAGGCGGATGGTGTTCCCCTCCTGTCGCCCAATGGTGATCTCTTCCCGCACGAAGGGGACGACGGTCTTGCGTCCTTCGTCATCTTCAATGATGAGCTTCATCACGGCATCGGCCTGGGCGGCGGCGCGTCAAACTCTACACCAGAGGCATTCTACCTCAACACGGCACCATCCCCGCTGAACGACTTGGCTTTTCGAGAGTCTGGGCCGAACCGGTCGCCTGTCCATCGGTCGACTGGACGCGCGCGACCGCAGGCAAAACCGCGTAACGTCAGGGCATGGCGGGTCCTTCGCTGCGAGTGCCCGGCGCCCTCCTCGCCGGGCTGACGTGGGTCGCCGCCGGGGTGGCGGGCGCCGGAGAAAGCGCCCAGGAGATCGCCCGGAAGAGCCGCGAGCGGGGGGCGCTCAACCTGCTGGATCTCACCGCCGAGCTGCGCCTGGTCACCACCGGCAAGGACGGGACCTCCAGGGAGCAGCGGATGGTCACCTCCTCGCGGCGGGTCGGGGGGAAGCTCCACTCCATCTCGCGCTTCACCGCCCCGCCGGGGGTGGCGGGGGTGGCGGTCCTCACCGCCCAGGGGGAGGGGACGGCGGCGGACGAGATCTCGCTCTACCTGCCGAAGCTGAAGCGGGTGCGGAAGATCGTCCAGGCGCAGCGGGGAGAGTCGTTCATGCAGACCGACTTCTCCTACGCGGACCTGGGGGCCCAGGGCGCGCGGGAGGACGCGGTGGAGCGCGCCCCGGACGCGGTGGCGGAGGGGCGGAAGTGCTTCGTCCTCAAGGGGAGCGCGGGGGAGGGGTCGCCGTACGGGGAGGTGACGCTGTTCGTGGACCAGGAGACCTACGTCCCCATGCGGGTGGAGTACCGGGACAAGGGCGGGCAGCTCCTCAAGACCTTCCGCACCCTCAAGCTCAAGCGCTTCCAGGAGCGGACCCTCGCCGCCGAGGCGGTGATGGAGAACCAGGCCCAGGGGTCGAAGACCGCGCTCACCGTCCTGCGGCTGGAGGCGTCCAGGCTCGCCGATGAGGACTTCACCGAGCGCGCGCTGGAGCGAGGGTGAGGGCCGGCGCGCTCCTCGCGATCGCGCTGGCGGCGTCGCCCGCCGAGCCTGAAGGACCGGCCGGCGCGGTGCCCGCCGCCGAGGCCGATGCAGGCGCCGGTGCGTCCCCCGATGCGGGGGTGGACGCGGGCGCCCTCGCGGCGGAGCCCATCGAGTCCTTCGAGCCGTTCGAGCCCCTGGCCAGGCCCTCTCCGGCGCCGGACGCGGGCGCGGGGCCGGGGTCGGGGCCGGGGTCCCCGGACGAGGAGCCGGGCCTCACCCGCGCCTGGGCGGAGCTGACCGGCCTGGGCGCGCTGGACACCTGGTTCGATCCGCCGCCTTCGACGGGGACGCCGGAGGACATCCTGGAGAGCCAGCTCCGGGTGGACCTGGGGGCCGACATCCGGCTCGGCAAGGCCGGTCGCATGGTCCTGGAGGCGCGCACGCGCCTGCGGTACCTGGCGCGGGCGGGGCTGGACCGCCTGCGGGGCGGCGCCGCGGAGCTGCGTCCGGGCGACGTCTTCGTGGACGTCTACGGCCGCTGGGTGGACCTCCGCGTCGGCTGGCAGCGCATCCCGCTGGGCGCCAACGTGCTGCTGTCGCCGCCGGCGGACGCGCTCAACCCGCGCGACCTCCGCGAAGGCTTCTTCTCCACCGCCGGGGATCCGGAGTCCTCCGTGCTCAGCGTCCTCGCCGTCCGCGCGCAGGGCGAGCTGGGCCCGGTCCGGTGGCTGGTGGCCTACGTCCCCTTCTTCGAGCCGCACCGCTACGCCGTCTTCGGCCAGGACCAGGCGCTGCTGCAGCCCGCCGCCGAGGTGGCGCTGCCGTTCGAGGTGGACCCCACCATCGAGGAGCGCCTCCAGGAGCACCTGCTGGAGACCGCCCGCCCGGGCGACCTGGGCACCTCCGGCGACCTGGCGGTGCGGGCGCGGGTGGACCTG
>Ga0209382_10010047_pt1 | contig 11830 bp, 7 predicted proteins | sample SoiMetdeltSBSDD5_FD_187599 | JGI IMG/M metagenome (GOLD analysis project Ga0209382, IMG submission 187599) | Bulk soil microbial communities from a Populus tree surrounding site in Tennessee, USA - Soil MetaG P. deltoides SBSDD5 (SPAdes) (version 2) | ecosystem: Environmental > Terrestrial >...
GCCGTTCCGGACCGGCTACCTGCCCGTCGGCTTCACCCTGCAGTCGGTGAGCGGCCAGAGCCTCACCGCAGAGAACCGTGGGATGGTGACGTTCGTCTACGCCCAGCCGGGCACCACCGCTGTCTCTGTGACGATCAGCATCCTGTGGGTCGACACCCCGCCGCCGGACGCGGTCAAGCGGACGAGTCGCTGCAACCCCGGACAGCATTGGTGCGCCACGACGCTACCGGGTGGCAAGTTCTGGGTCGCCGTCGAGGACCCGTCGCAGACCCTGTCGGACGAGGAACTGCTGAAAGTATCCGACGACCTCACCTTCGCCACGCTCGAGGATCCCGGGACCTGGTACCCGGTTTCCTGAGCTGAGTTGCTCCGGGCGGGCGGCTATCATGGACGACATGCGCCGCCCGCCCATCTCGCCGACCGCTGGTTCAGCCAGCGTGTCGAGTGTTGCGTGCGGTCAGCTACCCGGTCGGCGCTGACGGCGCGAGCCGGCGTCCCATCCCCGTCGGTGGCATGTCGCCGCCGCGGCGCGCACCGTCGCCGTCTCGCCCTCAGGCCGGCCGTCTCTGCCGGTTGGTGCGCCTTTCTCGGCTATCCGCCTTGGAAAGGACCCAACGCCATGTCCCGTACCAACTCGATCGTGCTCGAGATCCGACCGGGTGAGGGCGGTGACGACGCCCTGGCCTTCGCCACTGACCTGGCCGGCGCCTTCGCCTCCTACGCCCGGCGCGAGGGATACCACCCGACCGTCCACACTGGACGGACCATCGCCGTTACCGTCACCGGACGCGACCTGGCCCGGCTGGCCCTGCACAGGTTCACCGGTACCCATCGGATCCAGCGGATCCCCCGCAACGACCGGATCGGCCGCCGCCACACATCCACCGCTACGGTCGCGATCCTCGACGGCGGCACGTCGGTCGAGACCGCCCTGTCGTGGGACGATGTCGACATCGACGTTTTCAGCGGCTCCGGTCCCGGTGGGCAGCATCGCAACAAGAGCGAGCAGTGCGCCCGGCTGACCCACCGGCCGACGGGTACCGTCGTCGTGGCGACGGCCTCGCGCAGCCAGCGACAGAACATCCAGGCCGCGTTCCTGGAGTTGCAGCGCCGCCTCGCGGCAGCCGCCGAACGAACCGCGCGGTCGGACCGCAATCGGCGACGGCGGTCGCAGATCGCCTCCGGCGAGCGTCCGATGAAGCAGTGGACCTGGAACGACCAGCGCGGTGAGGTCGTCGACCACTCCACCGGCTGCCGGTACCCGATCGGGGCGTTCATGAACGGTCGGCTGAGCGGGTTATTGCATCGATGTGTCGTCGATGAAGAAGCTGTCCGTGCCGGCGGTGGTCTCGACATAGAACCGCGCGAGTGACAAAGTCCCATTCCAGGACACGGTTCTGGTGCCGGTCAACAACGTCCAACCAGACGAGTTGACCGCACCCTGAGCGAGGTTGAGATAGGTCGTCGTCCCGTTGGCTGTCAACGCCAGAGTGACCTTGCCGGTCGGCGCTCCGCTCTGCGTCCTCATCCATACGCGCGCCGTGTAGCTCCTACCATTGGTCAGCCTGGAGGCCAGGTTCTGGCTGGGGCCGTTCCACGCCGCGGTCCGGCCGGTCAGCAGCAACGAGCGGGTGCCACCGTGGACGACGCTGGTGTTGGCCGCGAGCGTGCCGCTGCCGAATGCGGACCACCCCGTCGTACCCGACTCGATGTTGCCGTTCGTCAAGAGGTCGGCGGGCGCTTGGTCGCCGATGCTGCCGGGCACGGAGCGCAGCGCGTTGAACCACGTGACGGCCATCTTGTCGTACCCGCCGGCGGTGGGATGGATCCCGTCGATCAGGTCGGCCGTGGTCAACGCGCTGTGCATGTCGACCAGGTGGACGTGCTTGCCAGCGTTCACCTTGCTCTGCACGATCCCGGGGATCGCCGAGTTGAAGGTACGCACGGCGGCTTCCTGGTTGGCGTTGGCGAGTGGGGTGATCTGCGCGACGAACACCTCGGCGGTGGGCGCCGTATTGGTGATGCGATCGATCAATGTGGACAGTCGATTCGGTGCGGTACCGAGATTGAAGTTCTGCAGGACATCGTTGGTGCCGATGTGCAGCAGGACCGAGTGCGGAGTGAACGTCTGCATCCAGCCGACGATGTTCGCGTCGATCTGGTCGATCCGCCAGCCAGGATGCCCCTCGTGGTCGTGGTCACCCAGGTTGGCCGGTCCATTGAACTGCGACCCCACGAAGTCCACCCGGTACCCGTTGGTGGTGAAGCGTTGCCACAGGCCGATGCGGTATCCGCCCGGTACCTGGGTCCCATGGGTGATGGAGTCGCCGAGCGGCATGACGCGTACTCCGCCGTTGGACTCGGCATTCGCGACGCTCGCGGGCAGCGCCACGGCAGCGGTCACGACCATCGCCGCCACCGCGGCGAGCCAGCTGGCACGTGTTCGCATGTGCGCCTCCTGCATGTGAACGTTCACAACCACAGACGTCGATGCCAGTGTGGCAAAACGTTGCGAGAAATTCAACGAATCGTTTCGCGGTACCCGTGCTGAACTCGATCGCGCACGCCGCGGTGCTCGGGCAGGCTGCGCGCATGGACATCCCGTGGCTGCTGGACGAGCGGGCTCACGCCGGGGCCGAACACCTCGACCCTGCCTTCGTCGCCGGTTACGACCGCAAGCAAGGCTGGCCCGACCCGGCGACCGACATCGCGGTGTTCCAGGCCCACGGACTGGACGCGGCGTCCACCATCGTCGACCTCGCCGCCGGTACCGGCCAGTTCGCGCTCGCCGCCGCGCGAGTGTTCGGCAGGGTGGTGGCAGTGGACGTGTCCCTGGCGATGGTGACCTACCTACGCGACCGCGCCGCCGGCCATACCGGATCACGCCCGGACATCGTCCAGGCCGGGTTCCTCGGCTACCAGCACGACGGACCGCCGGCCGACGGCGTCTACACACGCAACGGCCTGCATCAGCTACCCGACTTCTGGAAGGTGCTCGCCCTGGACCGGATGGCGGGGATACTGCGGCCCGGCGGCGTGCTGCGAGTCCGGGATCTGATCTACGACTTCCCGGCCCGGCAGGCCACCGAGGTCTTCGCGGGCTGGCTGGCCAACGCGGCCCACGATCCCGCCGCCGGATACACCGCCAGCGACTACGCCGAGCACATCCGCGGCGAGCACAGCACGTTCCGGTGGCTGTTCGAACCGATGCTCGCCGCGACCGGCTTCGAGATTGTCGACGTCGAGTACGACCGACAGCTCTACGGCACCTACACCTGCCTCAAGAAAAGTTAGAGCTGCGCGCAATCACCGACCTTCGCACCGCCGACCGTGTTGGGCGCGCCGAAGTCCTTGACCGGGGCGCTGTTGTCCGTGCAGACCAGTGCCCCGTTGATACGGTTGCCGACCAGCAGCGGCCCGTACACGCCGGCGAGCCGGGTGTACCGCTCGTTCGCGGAGACCTGCGTGTTGTCGGACAGGACGACCGCTCCGTTGAACCGGTTCCCGGCGACGGTCACGTCCTGACTCGTGTCGGTGACCATGACGAGGCCGTTGATTGTGGAGCCGAAGATCTGTACCGCTCGGGCGCCGACCGAGACCAGCGAGCCGTTGATCGTGCTGTCCCGGACGACGAGCGACGCCCCCGCCCGCACTATCACCTGACCGGCCACCTGAGCGTTGATGAGGCATGTCACGCCTTGGGTGGCGGTCACCCGCAACTGCGGGCCGGTCAGCGTGACCGTACACACCGGCGACGCGCCAGGCAGGACGGTGGCCCGGTAGCTCGACGCCGGGCCGACGTTTCCGGCCGGGTCGATGGCACGGTGCTCGACCACGTGCGTCCCGAAGCCGGGCACGAACCTGCCGCTGGGGTGGTCGTCCGGCAGGGTCTGCTCGAACGTCGCCCGCGACAGCCCACCGGTACCGAGGTTGCCGTACGTCAGCGCCTTCACGTTGGTGCCGGAGTGGCGGAACTGGAAAGGCGAGTCGGGCATGGGCCGTTCCGGGAAGCCGAAGTAGTTGAACCAGCCGTCGTGATCCAACCGGAACTGTCCGACCACGAACCGCTCGCTGGGGTAGCCGGTGAGGTCGTCCTGGGGTTCCAGCAACATGTCCCACCCGTCGAAGTACACCGGGTGTTCCAGCGCGTCGGGAAGGGTCGTCAGCGGGGCGGACAGTCTGCGTGGCGCGGTCGCAACCGCGTTGTCGACCGTCCACTCGACACGGTCGGAGACACCGCCGGGGTCCGCGGGATCGGTCACGGTCGCGGCGAGCTGGTGGGTACCCGCGGGCAGGCCGAGTGCGCCGAGGTCGAGGAGGCGACTGTTGTGCGGGTTCGGCAGCGGTGAACCGTCGAGCGACCATGCCACGTCGAGGATGCGGTCGGTCGGGTGGTTGGTTTCCACGAAGACGACCTCGTCACCGGCGACCGGTTGGCTGGTCATTGTCGAGGCGGTTATGTCGGCAGCGGGCGGGCTCGGTACCACACCGGCCGCACCGACTGTCCACTCGCGAGTCTGCACGAACCGAGGCCCGTTGAACCCGGAGTTCGTGGACGTGTTGCCGGTCGAGGGGTTGCGTACCCAGTCGATGCCGTCCGGACCGACGGGGTCCCGCACCTCGACGTGTACGACCGTGCCCGCGGGCAGGCCGAGTGTGCCGAGGTCGAGGCTGCGGCTGCCGTGCGTGTCCAGTACGGTGCCGTCCGCCCCGCCGACCCGCCAGGTCACGAGCAGCTCGTGAAAGCGCGGATGCCCGGTCTCGACCCAGAGCACGCTGTCGGATGCCACCGTGCCCAACGGGGTGTGCGGCAAGCTCATCTGGCCGGCGTTGCGCATGCCGGTGATCCGGGCGACCATGTGCTCCCGGCCGATCTGGTCCCAGTCGAATCCGATCCACCGCATGATGGAGTGCTCGCTCGGCCGGCGCTGGCCACACGGGAACATGCCGCCGCCCTCGTGCAGCCCGATCGACCCGCCGGACAGGCTCTCCTCCCCGACCCACCGCCACCACTTGTGCTGGTCGGCGACCATCCGCGCGGTGTCGGTGTAGATGGTGTGGTGGAAACTGCCCGGCTCGCCGCCGGTGTAGCAGGGTCGGATCACGTCACGGGAGGAGTACGGATACTCGTCGGCCATCGTGCCCAGCGAGTGACCCAGCTCGTGCAGCGAGATCAGCGGGCCCTGCGGCGAGCCGCCGGAGGTCGTGGCATTCATGCCGCCGATCCCGCCGTAGGTGAACGTGTTGAAGATAGCGAGGGTCTGGACGTTCTGCGACGTACGCGGGATGCCCAGCACCGGCATGACGTACGTGTCGAGGATGCGGTTGTGCGCCTGGGTCCCGGTCTCACAGGGGTTGACGCCCGGCGGGTAGAACTCGGCGTAGCTCGCACAGTCGACCGGCGCTCCACCGTAGACAGTGCCGCGGGCGAGCGGGTCGGCGCACCCGTTCTGGAAAATCATCCGCAGCGCGGTGTTCTTGGTGTCGATCGGGCCTTCGCGCTCGCCGGTGTCGCGGATCGTCCCGTCCGGGTGGCGAACCCGCCCGTCCGGGTCGCACCGCACGCCGTAGTGGATGGAGGCGATTTCGACCGCGTAGACGTTGATGTAGTTGCGGTACGTCCGGAACGGTTCGGTCGCCCACATGACCGCCAGGTTGCGGTCGACATCCGCCAGGAAGATGCTCTGCTGGTCGGCCTGGTACCCGTCACCGAGCACGATCAGGTTGAGCCGCTCCGCCGGCGGGCCGGTGAGCTGAATCGGGTGAACCTTCGGTTCGGGAAGCGGCGCCTGCAGTTCCGCGGCCTGTGCCACGGTCGCATCGGCCATGACGAGCGCGGCGGCCGCCACGGCGGCTACTACGAGGGACATCGTTCTGCGCTGCACGCCGATCACCTCATCCGAAGATCACCCAATCCCCAGCACATCGTAGCCAATAAAAATTGACGCTCGTCTACCCCGTGCACCGACGGGCGAGCGGATGTATGGTCTGAAAAACCGTTCTGCGCCGGGCGAGCAGTTAACGCCAACCCATGGGGAAGGGGTAGCTGCAGTGCTCGACCGACGGGACTTGCTCAAGGCTGCCGGCGCGACGGTCGTCGGCTCGACCATCACCGCATCCACGGCTATCTCGGCCAGCGCGATCTCTTCAGCCGGCGGGGCCTCATCGGCCGACGCGGTCATCGCCGCCGAGCCGCCGCAGACCGCGTTTCTCGACGCCAACCCGCGCTGGGTCGTCAAACCGTTCCCGCTGCACCGGGTGTCCATCACGAGCGGCACCATCTTCGCCGAGAAGCGCGACCGGGTGCTGCAGTACGCCGCCGCCTACCCCGTCGACCGGATACTGCACAACTTCCGGGTGACCGCGGGGTTGCCCACACCGCCTGGTTCCGCCCCACCCGGCGGCTGGGACGACGCCACCGGCAACCTGCGCGGACACTTCAGCGGCCACCTTCTCACGATGCTCACCCAGGCGTACGCCGCCACGGGCTCGGCGCTCTACCGGGACAAGGTGAATTTCGTGGTGGCCGAGCTGGCCCGGTGTCAGCAGGCGCTCGCCGCGAGCGGCCAGTACAGCCACCCCGGCTTCCTCGCCGCCTACCCGGAAACGCAGTTCATCCGACTGGAGTCGTTCGCCACCTACCCGACGATCTGGGCGCCCTACTACACCTGCCACAAGATCATGCGAGGTCTCCTGGACGCGTACCTGTTGGTGGGCAACGCGCAGGCGCTCGATGTGGTGACCAAGATGGGCGACTGGGTCCACAGCCGACTGTCCAGGCTGTCGCGCACGACACTCAACCGGATGTGGGCCATCTACATCGCCGGGGAGAACGGCGCGATGAACGAGGTGATGGCCGACCTGTACGCGTTGACCGGCCGGCAGAACTACCTGACGGCCTCGATGTACTTCGACAACCGGCAGTCGCTCTTCGGTGCCTGCCTCGCCAACCAGGACACCATCACGCGGCTGCACGCCAACACCCATGTGCCGCAGTTCCTCGGGTACCTGCGCGTGTTCGACCAGAACGGGGTGGCGGAGTACCGCACCGTGGCCGAGAACTTCTGGCGCATGGTGGTGCCGCACCGGATGTACGCCCATGGCGGCACGAGCGGCACCTGGCCGGCCGCGCCCAATCTTGCCGCCAACACGAACCCGGAGCTGTTCCAGCCCCGCGGCAACATTGCCGGTTCGATAGGCGGCAACGGCGCCGAGACGTGCACCACGTACAACCTGCTGAGGGTCGCGCGCAACCTGTTCTTCCACGACCCGAACCCGTTCTTCATGGATTACTACGAGCGCGGCCTGGTCAACCACATCCTCGGTTCCCGTCGCGATGCCGACAGCACCAGCAGCCCCAACGTGACCTACTTCTTCCCGCTGGCCCTGGGCAGCGTGCGCTCGTTCGGCAACACCGGCACCTGCTGCGGCGGCACGGGTCTCGAGAACCACACCAAGTACCAGGAGACCGTCTACTTCAGAGCGCCCGATCACTCGGCCCTCTACGTCAACCTGTACATCGGGTCGGTTCTCCAGTGGACGGAGAAGGGTGTAACGGTCACCCAGACCACCGACTTTCCGCGCGCGCAGGAGAGCACGCTTACCTTCTCCGGTAGCGCGACCTTCGACCTGCAACTGCGGATCCCGCAATGGGCGGACGCGTTCCGGCTGTGGATCAATGGGGTGGAGCAGACCGGTACCAAGACGCCGGGCACGTATCTGCGCGTGAGCCGGCAATGGGTCAATGGCGACACGGTACGCGTCGCTTTCCCGTTCAAGACCCGGACCGAGTCCACTTTGGACCAGATGGGCGTGCAGTCTCTCCGGCACGGACCCCTGCTGCTCGGCGCGATCAGCACCGCGACGACCCTGCGGAACTTCTCCCTCTACGCGAACGCCAAACTGGACGGTCGGCTGGCGCTGGCGCCGGTCGCGGGTGCCACCAACCAGTTCACCAGCAACGGGTTGCGCCTGCGTCCGGTCTACCTCGGCGACACCCAGGCGCACCACCTGTACGTGCGGCGCAACGAGCCCACCATCGTGTTCGGCACCCGCAGCTCGGGAGTACCCAACCGGGTTTCCTCCGGGCAGAGCTTCCTGGACGCCGTCTGGGTGAGGGCTCCGTTCGCCAACCACGCCGCGTTCATGACCCAGGTCCAACAGGTGTGTACCACGTGGCGCAGTCGTGGCTTGCTCAGTCAGTCGGAACAGACGGCGGTCCTGAACGCCGCACAGGCGGCCGAGCCCGACCTGCGGCCGTAAGCCCTTCCCACGAAATGGAGGTCACCATGCTCAGGCGTTCGATTTCCGTTCTGGTGTTGGGATTCCTCGTGGCGGTGGGCACCGTCGTGGGAGCCGGGCCGGCGTCGGCGGGGACCACGGCAGTACCGGTGGATGCGCCCGACGCGCCGAACCTCGCCGGCCAGGGGCAACTGGCACTGACGATGCTGAGTACGCCCGAGATCGACGCGACCCGGATCGATCCGGACACCGTCCGGCTGCGGGGCACCGCGACCGGCGGAGTCGGAGTAGCCCGATGGGTCGACGGCCAGCCGCTCGCCACGGTGACGGACGCGAACTCCGACGGCCGGGCCGACCTCGGGCTGTTCTTCGACAAGCAGGCCATGCGCGATGCCGGGGAGCTGACCGCCGGTACCACCGCGTTCGTCCTGTCTGGACGGTTGCCGGACGGTCGGTCGGTCGCCGGCTCGGACAGCGTGGCTCCCGCTGTCGTGCTCGAGGTCAAGTTCCAGGAAGCCCTAGCTGTCCGCGGTACCGGCGCCGCCTTGCACAGCGCTCGCGGTGCGGACCTGACCGCGGTGCGGGCGGTGCTGGAGCGCCATCGCGCCGTCGAGCTCGCGCCGCTGCTGCCGGACCAGACGCTGGCGGCGCTGTCCAGGGTCACCACCGCCGCGGCGCCGGACATGGCGTCGTGGTACCACCTCACCCTGCCCGCCAGCGCGGACGTGGATCGGGCAATCGCGGATCTGACCGCCTCGCCCACGGTGGCCTGGGCCTACCCGGCGCCGGAGGCCGCACTGCCACCGGTCACTCCGGACTTCACCGGGATGCAGGGTTACCAGCGGCCGGCCCCGCAAGGTGTCGACGCCGACTTCGCCCGCAGCGATCCACGCTCGCGGGGCTCGGGGATCCGCATCGTCGACCTCGAGTACGACTGGAACCCGTTCCACGAGGACATCCAGCTGACCTGGTCCACTGACCTCGGTGGCAGCCAGTTCCCCCGCTACACGGGTTTCGCCGACGAGCACGGCACGGCGGTCTTCGGCGAGCTGGTGGCCAGGAACAACGGGTACGGCGTGACCGGTGGCGTGCCGAACGCCTCGATGTTCGGCATCTCACCGATCCAGCGGCTCAGCAACGGCGGAACCAGCTACCGCCCCGCCGCATCGCTGTCCCACCTCGCCACCCTGCTCACTCGCGGCGACACCGTCCTCATCGAACAGCAGACGGTAGGGCCGAACGGCGGCACCCGCTACGTACCCCTGGAGTGGATCCAGTCGGTGTTCGACGCCACCAGAATGCTCACCCAACTCGGCGTTGTCGTGGTCGCCACCGGTGGCAACGGCGGCGAGAACCTCGACCGCCCGGAGTTCCTGGGCCGCTTCAACCGGTCGGTACGCGACTCCGGCTCCATCATCGTCGGAGCCGGCTCGAGCACCACCCATTCCCGCCTGAGCTTCTCCGTCTACGGCTCCCGGGTCGATCTGCAGGGCTGGGGCCAGAACATCACCACCACCGGCAGCAACGGCAACCTCTGGGGCGGTACCGATCCGGCCAACCGCAACATCCGGTACACCCGCTCGTTCGGCGGCACGTCCGGCGCCGGCCCGATCGTGACCGGCGCCGTCGTAGCCATCCAGTCCTACCTGAAGGCGACCGGTCGTCCACTGTGGACCTCTGCTCAGCTCAACAGCCTGTTGAAAGCCACCGGTACCCCGCAAGGCGGCAACGTGGCCGAGCGCATCGGACCGCTACCCAACATCCGAGCGGCGCTGGCCTCGATCGGACCGGCTACCTGAAACGGCCGCGCGTACGGTGGCGAACGGCCACCAACGCGCGAGCGGGCGGCGGGGTGCGGCTCGAGCCCGCACCCCGCCTGCGACGCCTAACTTTCCGGTCTGACGAGCCTGAGCAACACACCGCCGGTGCCGAACGGCCGGCCGGTCCGGTTGCCCAGGAAGTACACCTCGCCGCTGGCGTCCTGGCCCAGACCCAGTACGGACAAGGTCTGCTGGAAGAACGCGGGAGGCTGCGCCGGGTTGGTCAGCCCCAGCCGTGCGGCCTCCTCCGGGAAGTTGCGGAACTCCTCGATCTTCTTCAGCGCGCGGCCATCCGTCAGGTTCCGCTGCTGGATGTAGAGCAGCCGCCCGTAGTTGTCCGGGCCGGCCGGGAAGGCGAACAGCCGCGACCATTCGCCGAACACGTAGCGGTCCTTCAGGAAGGGGATCGCGTCGCCGTGATAGACGAACCCGCCGATCACCGAGTGCCCTTCATGATGCGTGTCGTACTGCGCGATCGGGTCGATGAGCCCGGCCGGCAGCGGCGGCAGGGTGGAACAGTCGGTGGTGGCTACGCCGGGACCGGCACCGTTGGGGTCGAAGCACGGCGTCCCCTCCTTGCGGTTCCAGCCGTAGTTGCCGCCCTTGACGATGACGTCGACCTCCTCGATGTCGTTCTGGCCGACGTCGCCGACGATCAGGATTCCGGTCTCGGTGTCGAACGACATCCGGAACGGGTTACGGAAGCCGTACGCCCAGATCTCCGCGACCGCGCCGGGAGTGGCGCGGAACGGGTTGTCCGAGGGGATGCCGTACTGGCCGTTGGCCGAGTTCCGCGCATCGACGTCGACGCGCAGGATCTTTCCCAGCGGTACGGTCACCTTCTGGGCGTTGCCGTCCCCGCTGTGGCCCACGTCCGTGTCGTCGGCGCCACCGCCGTCTCCCGTGGGGATGTAGAGCTTGCGGTCGGGACCGAAGGCGATGTCCCCCGCGTCGTGATTGAACTGTGGCCAGTCGATGCGCATCAGCTCGCGCCGGCTGGCCGGATTGACACCGGCCGCGGGGTCGCCGGGGTGGTTGGCGGTCCACTCGGCGACCACGTTCTGGTGATCAGCGGCGGTACCCGCGGGAAGCGTGGTGGGGAAGGTCGGCGGACCGCTGGTGGGCTCGGAGGTGTAGGTGTAGAGCTTGCCGTTGGTGCGGTAGTTGGGATGGAAGGCCACGCCGAGGAACCCGCGTTCGTCGAAGCTGCCGGGCCCGACCACGCCGAGCACGACCAGCCGGCTCGATACGTCCAGGAACACCGTCTTGGCTCCGGTAGACAGGTCGACCGCCCAGAGCTTGCCGACCTGATCCACGACGTACATGCGTTGTGGCTCGCCCGGGGCTAGTACGCCGCGCAAGGGTGCGGTGAACCCGTCGGCGACCAGGTCGAGCCCGATCTTGAAACCGGCCTCGTCCCGGATGGGCGCGAAGATTGTGTTGTCGTACGGATTGGTGGGTGGATGGGCGGCGGCGGGAGCTGTCCCCAGTGAGGCGACCACAGCGACGATCGCGCCAATGATCAGGGGTCGCACTGAATACTTCATCGATGACCTCCTCTGTTGGCGTCACCTCGCCTACCCACCCGCCCATCGCCGGAAACCAATGCGGACGACTGACTGTCTGATCGACGACACTGGATTAGATCTCATGACGGATCTGAAGATAATTCGCCGATGACCGGCTCCATCATTCGAATGGCGCTGATGTACCTGCGGCAGGTGCGCGGCCGTCGCCGTGCCCGTGGCCGAGGCGCCCGACCCGCCGCG
>Ga0209382_10010049_pt1 | contig 11828 bp, 8 predicted proteins | sample SoiMetdeltSBSDD5_FD_187599 | JGI IMG/M metagenome (GOLD analysis project Ga0209382, IMG submission 187599) | Bulk soil microbial communities from a Populus tree surrounding site in Tennessee, USA - Soil MetaG P. deltoides SBSDD5 (SPAdes) (version 2) | ecosystem: Environmental > Terrestrial >...
CGCGACGTTCTGCGGCTCGCACTACATGCTAAAATCCGGCCGCTCGCCGATGGCCGGACCCGAAGCGACTCCCCGCCGTACCGACCCCGCGGCGCTCGTCGAGCGCATGCTGGCGGGCGACCGTCTCGCACTGGCACGTCTCATCACCCACGTCGAGAACGGCAGCCCGGCCGTGCCGGCGATCATGCAGGCGATCCACGCGCGCGCGCGCGACGCATACGTGCTCGGCGTGACCGGACCGCCGGGTGCCGGCAAGTCGACGGTGGTGGACCGGCTCACGGCGCTGCTGCGCGCCGACGGCGAGACCGTCGGCATCGTGGCCGTCGATCCCTCGAGCCCGTTCAGCGGCGGCGCCGTGCTCGGCGACCGCATCCGCATGCAGGCGCACGCGCTCGATGCCGGCGTCTTCATCCGCAGCATGGCCACGCGTGGCTCTCTCGGCGGGCTCGCGCGCGCGACGGGCGAGGTCGTGAAGATGCTCGGGGCCGCCGGATATCGCTGGGTGCTCATCGAGACCGTCGGCGTCGGACAGACGGAGCTCGACATCATGAAGATCGCCGACACCACGGTCGTCGTGCTCGTCCCGGAATCCGGCGACGCGATTCAGACGATGAAGGCGGGGCTGATGGAGGTGGCCGACGTGTTCGTCGTCAACAAGGCCGATCGGGCCGGCGCGCCGGCGCTGATGGCGGAGCTGAAGTTCGCCGCCCACCTGCATCACTCGAGCACGGCGTCGCGTCGCGACGTCGACTGGGAGACGCCGGTGCTCTCGGCGCAGGCTCAGCACGGGGTCGGCACTCCGGAGCTCCTGGTCGAAGTGCGGCGGCATCGCGCGGCGCTGGAGGCGAGCGGCGCGTTCGCGGTGCGCCGGCGTGAGCGGGCGCGCGCGGAGCTCGAAGCGCTGCTGGTGGACGCGTTCCGCGGGCGCGTCGATCGCGCGCTGCACGGCGGTGCGGTGAAGGCGGTGTTCGACGAGGTCGTGGCCGGCACGCGCGATCCCTACTCGGCCGCGGCCGCCATCCTGCCCGTGATATCGTTGGAGCCCTGATGACGCCCGCCGGCGTCCCCATCCGGGACACGTTCTGGAACGTTCCACCGCTCGCGCAGAACGCGTTGTACCTCGGTGGTCTCATTGCCGTGGCGATCTTCGTCTACGGCTGCTACCGGCACGTGCGGCTCTGGCGCGCCGGGCGACCCGAGCACCGCTTCGACAACATTCCGCAGCGCGTGAAGCTCGTGGTCAAGCACGCGCTCGGTCAGGCGCGTACGCTGTCGCAGGCCTACCCCGGCATCATGCACGCGATCATGTTCTGGGGATTCCTCGCGTTGTTCATGGGCACCGTGCTCGCCACCATCGACTGGGACATCACGTTGCCGCTCTGGGGCTACAAGCTGCTCAAGGGCCGCTTCTACCTCTTCTACGAGACCGTGCTCGATCTCTTCGGGCTCTTCTTCGTGATCGGGCTCGGCATGGCCGTGTGGCGGCGCTTCGTGCTGCGGCCGCACCGCGTCGACCCGACCGCGCGGTTTGCCAACGTGCTCGCGCTGCTGTTCGTCATCAATCTCTCGGGCTTCGTCCTCGAGGCGTGCCGCCTGGCCGTCACTCAGGTGTGGTGGGCGCCGTGGTCACCCGTCGGGTGGGCGCTCGGTCAGGCCATGGTCGCCGCCGGCATGGGCGAGGGCGCGCTGCGCGCCACGCACCTGAGCGTCTGGCTCGGACACGCGGCGTTGTCACTCTTCTTCGTGGCCGTGATCCCGTACTCGTACTTCGTTCATCTCGTGACGACGCCGCTGAACATCTTTTTCTCCAAGCTCACGCCGCGCGGCGAGATCCGGAAGATCGAGAACATCGAGGAGGCGGAGTCCCTCGGCATCAGCAAGCTGGAGGAGTTTTCCTGGAAGCGTCGCCTCGACTTCGCGGCGTGCGTGGAATGCGGCCGCTGCCAGGCGGCGTGTCCGGCGTACATGGCCGGGACGGCGCTGTCACCCAAGCAGATCATCGTGAAGCTCAAGCGGCACCTGTACGGCCAGGCGCCCGGACCGATCCACGGCGAGCTGATCAAGCCCGACGAGCTGTGGGCGTGCACGACGTGCATGGCGTGCGTGGAGGAGTGCCCCGCGTTCATCGACATCGTGGACACGATCATCGACCTGCGCCGCTACCTGACGCTGTCCGAGGGCGCCCTGCCGTCGACGGCGCCGCAGTCGCTGCAGAACATGCAGCGCGCGGGCAACCCGTGGGGCTTGCCGCCCGGCGAGCGGCTGGCCTGGGCGCAGGGGCTCGACGTGCCGCTCATGGAGCCGGGCAAGGAGGTCGAGTATCTCTACTGGGTCGGCTGCTCCGCCTCCTACGACAAGCGCAATCAGGCGATCGCGCGCTCCGTCGTGGCGATCCTCAAGAAGGCCGGCGTGTCGTTCGGCGTGATGACGGAGGAGCGCTGTCATGGCGAGGTCGCGCGGCGTCTGGGCGAGGAATACCTCTACCAGACCGTGCAGGCGGAGAACGTGGAGGCGATCAACCGCTATCGCTTCAAGAAGGTCATCACGCACTGTCCGCACTGCTTCAACACGATCAAGAACGAGTTTCCGCAATTCGGGGGCACCTACGAGGTGATGCACCACTCGCAGGTGATCGACGAGCTCGTCGCGGCCGGCCGGATCAAGCCGATCAAGCCCGTCGAGGGCACGGTGGTCTTCCACGACTCCTGCTACCTCGGCCGCTACAACGGCATCATGGATGCGCCGCGCCGGGTGGCCGGAGCGGTGCCCGGCCTGCGCGTGATCGATCCGCCGAACGCGCGGGAGCGCGGGCTGTGCTGCGGCGGCGGCGGCGGGCACATGTGGATGGAGATCAAGTCCGAGAAGCGCGTCAACATCATCCGCACGGAAGAGCTGCTCGCCACCGGCGCGGCCACGGTCGCCACCGCGTGCCCCTTCTGCCTGGCCATGGTCGATCTCGGCCGCAAGGTCGCCGGCGCCGAAGAGCGCTTGGCCGTCAAGGACGTGAGCGAGCTCGTCGCCGAGAGCCTCGGGTGAGAACCCTGCTGCGCGCGCTGCCTGACGTCATCCGGCTCGTGACGCGCCTGGCCACCGATCCGGTGCTGCCGCGCTCGGCCAAGATCGCGCTCGCGGCCGCCGTGGTCTACCTGATGTCGCCGATCGACCTGATTCCCGACTTCGTGCCGCTCGTCGGCTATCTCGACGACGCGCTGCTCGCGGCGCTGGTGCTCGACGGCGTGCTCAACTTCGTGGACCGCGCCGTCGTGCTCCGCTACTGGCCCGGCTCCCCGGAATCACTCGACCGGCTTGCGCGCGCGGCACGACTGCTGTCGATCTGGGTGCCGCGGCGGCTCAAGGCGCGCATCTTCGCCGCCCGCTGAGCCGCCGCCGTCCGCGCCGTCGGCGTCAGCTCGTCCGGTACGCGACCTCGGTGACGCTCCAATCGCCCTCGGGCGCCGCGAGGCCCTCGGGCAGCGGCGCGCCCAGATGCCGCATGTACAGACGCGCGGCGACGTCACGCACCGTTTGCCCCGGCGGGACTTCGGCGTCGGGCTCGATCACGACGCGGAGGTTCCAGCACCAGATCGATGCGAGCGTCTCGAGCGGCTCCTCGTGCTTCTCGATCGCGGCCAGCAGGTCCTTTGCCATGGACGCCACCCAGCCCTCGAGCTGTGAGCGGCCAAACGGACCGACGCTCTTGAGGTCTTCGGGAGTGAAGCCCGCGCGCGGCGCCTTGCCCGCGAGAATGCTCTGGAGCCGATCCGCAATGTCGGCGACCACGACGACGCCGAGCGGAACCGGTCGCTGCGGCGCTCGGAGATCGAGCTGGTACTCCACGCGTGCCCATCGCATTCTCATCGAGGTCGGCATATACGCGAGCCATCCTTTCGTGACCAACGTCAAGCGGCGCCGTGGCCGGCGCGGCGACCCGAGCGTTCCAACGCAAGGTCTGCGCCAGACGCGACGCGCGCAATGTCGCGCAATTCGCTGCACTGACCGCCCCGCGGCCGTCGGCGTGCTGACGCGAAGGTGTCGCTCTGGCATCGCGGGCCCGCGGCGCTGCGATCGGGGCTGCCACATGGCGGTACAATCGCGGACCGACGATGGATCGCGTTGCATCACGATGAGTCCGCGATTGCAACGGCGCGGTTGATCGCACGGCGGTGACCCGACGCGAGTTCGTGCGTGTGCTTGCGGCGGCGGCGACCGCGGGATTCGCGTTCGACGCGCGACGGGCCGACGCCGAAGGCGTCTACGATCCCCCGCGATTCGGCAACGTCAGCCTGCTGCACCTGAGCGACTGCCACGCGCAGCTCACGCCGCTCTACTATCGCGAGCCGAGCGTCAACCTTGGTCTCGGGGCCGCGGCGAGTCGCCCACCCCACCTCGTCGGCGAGCGCTTGCTGCGCCACTTCGGCGTGACGCCCGGGACGCGTGAGGCGCACGCGCTCACGCACCTCGACTTCGCGCGCGCCGCCGCCACCTACGGCCGTGTCGGCGGCTTCGCGCATCTGGCGACGCTGGTCAAGCGCCTGAAGGCGAGCCGGCCGGGCGCCCTGCTCCTGGACGCAGGCGACACGTGGCAGGGCTCCGCCACCGCACTGTGGACGCGGGGGCAGGACATGGTCGACGCCACGCGCGCGCTGGGTGTCGACGTCATGACGGGACACTGGGAGTTCACGTACGGCGCCGAGCGCGTGCGGGAGATCGTCGAGCGCGAGTTGAAGGGCCACATCGCGTTCGTGGCCCACAACGTGAAGACGCTCGACTTCGGCGACCTGGTCTTTGCGCCGTACGTGCTCCGCGAAGTGAACGGTGTCGCGGTGGCGGTGATCGGCCAGGCGTTTCCGTACACGCCGATCGCGAATCCTCGCGATCTCGTCCCCGAATGGACGTTCGGGATCCAGGAGGCCCACCTGCAGACGGTGGTGGACGAGGCGCGCGGCCGCGGCGCGCGCGCCGTGGTGCTGCTGTCCCACAACGGCACCGACGTCGACGTCAAGCTCGCGTCGCGGGTGCGGGGGCTCGATGCGATCCTGGGCGGCCACACCCACGACGGGCTGCCGCGTCCGCTGGTGGTCGACAACGGCGGCGGGCGCACGCTCGTCACCAACGCGGGGTCGAGCGGCAAGTTCCTGGCCGTGCTCGATCTCGACGTGCGCGCCTCGGGCGTCACCGGGTATCGCTACCGGCTCCTGCCGGTTTTCGCCGATCTCGTGCCCGCCGATGCCGCCATGGCCGCGCTGATCGCGCGGCTGCGCGCGCCGTGGGAGGCGCGGCTGGCCGAGCCGCTCGCGGTGACGGAAGGGCTGCTCTATCGCCGCGGGAATTTCAGCGGCACGTGGGATCAGCTGCTCGTCGACGCGCTGATGACCGTGAAGGGCGCCGAGGTCGCGCTGTCACCCGGCTTTCGTTGGGGCTCCACGCTACTGCCGGGCCAGACGATCTCGCTCGAAGACGTCATGAGCCAGACGGCGATCACGTATCCGCAGACGACGCTGACCGACATGACCGGCGAAGCGTTGCGGCGGGCGCTCGAGGACGTCTGCGACAACCTCTTCAATCCGGACCCGTACTACCAGCAGGGCGGCGACATGGTGCGGGTGGGAGGGGTGACGTATACGTGTGATCCGGCGGCGCGCGCCGGCCGGCGGATCTCGGATCTCAGGATCCGCGGCCGGCCGATCGCCGCGAGTCGCACGTACCGCGTGGCGAGCTGGGCGCCGGTGTCAGCCGAGGCGCGCGCCGCGGGCGGCGAGCCCATGTGGGACGTGGTCGCGAGCTACCTCCGCGATCGCAAGACCGTGCCGCCGCTGTCGCCCAACGTGCCGGCGCTGCGCGGCGTTGGCGGCAACGCAGGACTCGCGCGATGATGACTCGCGGGCACCGCGCTTGCAGCAGATCGATGACGTGTATGCGCGTCTGGCGGCCGTCCTCCTGCTGCCCCTGATGGCATCGGGATGCGTCGCCGCCGCCGCGCTGCCGGCGCTCGGCCTGGCGGCGATGAGCGACGCCGCCGGCGGCGCCGCGAAAGCCGGCGTCGAGTACACGCTCGGCGGCACCGCGTATCGCACGTTCAGCGCACCCGCGGCAGACGTGCGCACGGCGCTGCTCCAGTGCTTCCGCGATCTCGAGATCGAGATCATCGAGAACACTCCGCTCGACGACGGTGGCGCGCGCATCGCGGGACAAGCGCTGCACCGTACGATCACCGTCCAGCTCGAGCCGGTGACGCCGGTGCTCACGCGGCTGAAGATGGGCGTGCGCCGCGGCCTCGTCGGCAAAGACAAATCGACGTCGACCGAGCTCATCGAGCAGACGGCGCGAGCGCTCGCCGAGATCAGGCCGATCGCCGGCGCTTCTCCACGAGCTCCTTGACGAGCGCGGCGAGCGCCGCCGGCTCCACCGGTTTCGTCACGTAGGCGTCGTAGCCGGCGCCCAGCGCGCGCTCGCGATCCTCACGCCGGGCGTGGGCCGTCAGCGCGATCGTCACCAGGCCCCGCGCGAGGCCGCGGCCGTGCAGCGCGCGCAGCAGCGCATACCCGTCGCGCGCGGGCATCGCGAGATCGCTCACGACGACGTCCGGCGCCCGCTGATCGGCGTGACGCAGCGCCTCGTCGGTCGAGCCCGCGCCGGCGACGTCGGCCCCCGCGCGTTGCAGGATGACGGTCACCAGCTCGCGCGTGTCCGGATCGTCGTCCACGACGAGCACGCGCACGTCGGCCAGCAGATCCTTCGCCGCGGGCGCCGGCGCGTGCGTCGTTCCGCGCGAGGCGTCGGACACGCTGCCTCCGAGCGGCAGCGTCACCGTGAACGTGCTCCCGCGACCGAGCCCCTCGCTCGCCGCCTCGACCGTGCCGCCGTGGCGCTCGACAATGTGACGCACGATCGAGAGCCCGAGGCCGAGACCGCCGTACTGACGCGTGATCGTGCTGTCCGCCTGGCGGAAGCGATCGAAGATGTGTGGCGCGACGTCGGGCGCGAGCCCGTCGCCGGTGTCGGTGACGGTGAGGCAGATGCCATCGCCGACGCGGCGGGCGCCGACGTCGATGCGTCCCCCGACGGGCGTGAACTTCACGGCGTTCGACAGCAGATTGGCGAGCACCTGCTGCAGACGGTTGGCGTCGGCCTCGAGCCGGGGCAGGTCGGGCTCGACCTGTCGGCCGATGACGATCGACTTGGACGCGGCCGAGGCCGCCGTGCTGTCGATGACGGCGTCCACGAGTGGACCGAGCGCCAGGGGACGCAGATCGAGGCTCAGCTTGCCGGCGATGATCCGCGAGACGTCGAGCAGGTCCTCCACGAGCTGGGCCTGCAGTCGCGTGTTGCGCTCCACCGTGTCGAGCGCGCGCTCGGTCGCCTCCGGGGCGAGGGTCCCCGAGCGCAGGATTCGGATCCAGCCGAGCACAGGCGTGAGCGGCGTGCGCAGCTCGTGGGACAGCACCGCCAGGAACTCGTCCTTGGCGCGGCTGGCATCCTGCGCTTCGCGATAGAGCCGGGCGTTGTCCGCCGCGAGCGCCGCCCGCTGCGCAAGATCTTCGGCGAGCGCGAGATCGGCCAGCGTGTAGCGGCGCTTGCCGTTGGCGAGCGCGAACGAGACGACGCCCAGGGTGCGGCCGCGCGCCCGCAGCGGCACCAGCATCAGCGAGGTCGGCGGCCCGCCGAACCCGGCGCCGAGATGCTCGGCGTCGGATGCCCGCGCGGTGAGCCAGTCCTCGCTCACGTCGCGAACGAGCGTCGGCTCGCCGCGCTCGATCACCCCATCCACCGCGCCGGCGCCGCCGATGGCGACCGCCGCCGGACGCTGGCTCGACAGCCGCTCCTCGACAATCGGATCGGGATGGGCGGCGGCGAGCCGGCGCAGCCGGCCGCGCCCTTCGAGGACGTCGACGAGCACGTAGTCGGCGAGATACGGAATGGCCACCCGCGCGACGCTGCGAAGCGTGGCCTCGTAGTCGAGCGAGGCCGACAGCACGCGGCTGGCCTCGGCAATGAACGAGGCGCGCCGTCCCATTTCCTCGGCCTGCAGCCGCGCCGTCTCGGCACGGGTGCGCTCGGCGCGATCCTCCTCGCGCCGGTGACGATCGCTCACGTCGCGGACGACGGCGGTGATGAAGCGTCCGCCGTCGGTGACGAGCGGACTCACGCTGATCTCGGCGGGGAACCGACTGCCATCGCGCCGGATGGCGTACACGTCGCGCTGCACGTCACGCGCCACACGGACGTCGTCGGGCAAGAGCAGGCTCGAGGGTCGCCCGACCAGTTCGCCGCGCGAATAGCCGAACAGCCGCTCCGCGCGCTCATTCACGAGCCTGATCGCGCCCCCGGCGTCGACGAGCAGGATCGCGTCCGGCGTCGCGTCGAGCACGGCTCCGGCCGTGCCGAGGCTCGCGGCCGCGGGGACGAGCGGGGGAAGCAGCAGCGCCGCCGCGACCGACGCCAGCGCCGTCACGATCTTGAGCGCGGTGGCCAGCCACGCGCTCGGCTGCCACACCACCCACACCGCGGCCAGATGCGTGGCGCCGTCAGCGATGACGAACAGCGCGAACGCGACGAACACGCGGACGTACGGCAGTCCGGTGTGCCGGCGCGCGAAGTGGAGGAGCGCCGCTGCGATCGCCGCGCACGCGAGGCCGATCGACAGGTCGCTCGCGAGGTCCAAGACGACCAGGTGGTGCATGGCTACCTGGGAATGGAAAGAGTATACGATGGTGGCCGATGATCGAGGGCCCCTCCATCGAGGTCAACGGCCGCCGGTATGCGCGGCCCCGCACGCCGGTCGTCGTCGTCTGTGTCGACGGGTGCGAGCCGGCCTATCTCGACCGCGCCGTCGAGGCGGGGGCAATGCCGTGGCTGGCCTCGGCGCGGGGGGCCGGCACGTCGCTCGTCGGTGAGTGCGTGATGCCGTCGTTCACCAATCCGAACAACCTGTCGATCGTGACCGGCGCGCCGCCCGCCGTCCACGGCATCTCCGGCAACTACTTCTGGGATCCGCACGCGCGCGTCGAAGTCATGATGAACGACCCGAAGTACCTGCGCGCCGAGACGATCCTCGCGCGTCTGGCCGACGCCGGCGCCGCGGTGGCCGTCGTCACGGCCAAGGACAAGCTGCGGCGGCTGCTCGGCCACGGGATGAAAGGCATCTGCTTTTCGTCCGAGAAAGCGAACGAGACCACCCAGGCGGAGCACGGGATCGCCGACGCGCTGCGCTTCGTCGGTCGGCCGCTGCCGTCGGTCTACAGCGCGGACCTCAGTGAGTTCGTGTTCGCCGCCGGCGTCCGTCTCATGACGTCACGGCCGCTGGACGTCATGTATTTGTCGACGACCGATTACGTGCAGCACAAGCACGCGCCCGGCACGCCGGCCGCCAACGCGTTCTATCGGATGATGGACGGCTACCTCCAGCAGCTCGACGCCGTCGGCTGCACGATCGCGCTCACCGCCGACCACGGCATGAATGCCAAGACCGACGCCGCCGGCCGGCCTCAGGTCGTGTATCTGCAAGACGTGCTCGACGCGTGGCTCGGGGCGGGCCGCGCGCGGGTGATCCTGCCGATCACGGATCCGTACGTCGTCCATCACGGAGCGCTCGGCTCGTTCGCGACGATCTATCTGCCGCCCGAGACGCGGGTGGACGAGGCCATCGAGCGGCTCACGCGGCTGCCGGGCATGGAGGCGGTGCTCGACCGCAAGGAAGCATGTCGCCGCTTCGAGCTGCCGGAGGATCGCGTCGGCGACGTGATCGTGGTCAGCGAGCGTCACACGGTCGTCGGCACCTCCGCCAGTCGCCACGATCTCTCCGGCCTGGACGCCCCGCTGCGCTCGCACGGCGGCCTGTCCGAACAGCGCGTGCCGGTGGTGCTGAACCGTCCGACCCGCCGCGAGCCCGGCGCGCGAGTCCGCAACTTCGACGCGTTCGACCTCGCCCTCAACCGAGTCGTCTGAGCCCTGCCGTGAGTCGGGCGAGCGCGGACGCGGCGTGAGCCTGCCGCGTCACGCGCGTGTCGCCATCGTGGGCGGCGGTATTCTCGGCTGCGCGGCGGCCTGGCACCTCGCGCGCGCGGGCGTCCGCGACGTGCTCGTGCTCGAGCGCGACGAGCTCAATGCCGCGACGACCAGTCAGGCGGCCGGCCTCGTCGGCCAGCTGCGGACGTCGGCCCTCAAGTCCGCCATCGTCGGCCAGACGCTCGCCGACATCGCTGCGCTGGAGGCGGAGGGGTTCGTCACGGGGTTCAGACGGACCGGATCGCTGCGTCTGGCCTTGACGCCCGAGCGGGAGGCCGAGATCCGAGAGCAGGTCGCCGCGGCCCGACGCTTCGGCGTGGACGCCACGCTCGTCGGCGCCGACGACGTCACGCGGCTGGCTCCGGGCGTCTACGCCCCCAAGGATCGCCCGGCCGCGTGGATGCCGAATGACGGCTATGCGGAGCCGTACACGCTGGCCTCGGCATATGCGGGCGCCGCGCGCCGGCTCGGCGTGACCTTCGTCACCGGCTGTGACGTGCTGGGCGTTCGCGCGCGCGGCGATCGCGCCTGCGGCGTCACGACGCGCGAGGCGGACGTCGACGCCGACGCCGTGGTGATCGCGGCGGGCGCGTGGACGTCCGCGATCGTCGGGCGCGCCGGCGGCGCGGTCCCCGCGTTCGCGGTGAGACACCAGGCGTGGGTCACCGCGCCGATGGACTGGCTCACCGCTGCGTTTCCCGTGGTGCGGATTCCGGATCGACTGGCTTACCTGCGTCCGGAGGTGGGCGGCCTGATGCTCGGCTTCTTCGAGACGACACCGCTCGGCGTCGACGTCGGCGCGCACGCAGCGTTCACGGTGGCGGCGACGCCGCGCGATCGCGACGTCCTGACCGCCCACGCTCCGGCGCTGTTCGACGTGATCCCCGGGCTCGCCGAGGCTCCGGTCGTGGGCGGCACGGCCGGCGTGCCGACGTACACGCCGGACGGCCACTTCGTCGTCGGTGCGCTGCCCGGCCTGGCCGGCGCGTTCGTGGCGACGGGCTGCTGTGCCCACGGCATCGCGGGCTCGGGCGGCGTTGGACGCGCCGTGGCCGAGGCGGTCACCGGCGACACGGCGACGCTCGACCCCGGGCCGATGGCCGTCGGCCGATTTGGCGCGCGCGCTTGGGACGCCGCGTGGGTTCGTGTAGCCTGCGAGGAGACGTACGCGCATTATTACGACCTCGTGAGGCGTTGAATGGCCGATCGTGAGTGGATTCTGCTGAACCCCGGGCCCGCCAACACCACGGCGACGGTCCGCGCCGCGCTCGTGATGCCCGATCTCTGTCACCGCGAGCCCGAGTACTTCGACATGATGCGCCGCTGCCGCGCCGAGGTGACCCGGCTCGCGGGCTGCGGCGACGACTGGACGACGGTGCTGTTCACGGGCTCCGGCACCGCGGCCGTCGAGGCCGCGATCTGCTCGGCCGTGCCCGCCGACCGCGCGCTGCTCGTGGTCGACAACGGCGTCTACGGCGATCGGATGCTGAAGATCGCCCGCGCCCACGGCATTGCCGCGTACGCGGTGCGCTCGGACATCTTCACGCCGGTGAGCGTCGCCGACGTCGAGGTGGCGCTCGCCACGCATCCCGACGTCAGCCACGTCGCGGTCGTCCATCACGAAACGACCACCGGGCTGCTGAATCCCGTCGCCGAGGTCGGGCGGGTCGCGCATCGCCTCGGCCGGCGGCTGATCGTGGATGCGATGTCGAGCCTGTTCGGCGAGCCGCTCGACGTCGCGCAGGAGCCGCTCGACTTCGTCACCGCCAGCGCCAACAAGTGCCTGCAGGGCGTGCCGGGCATCTCGTTCGTCCTCGCGCGGC
>Ga0209382_10010050_pt1 | contig 11827 bp, 6 predicted proteins | sample SoiMetdeltSBSDD5_FD_187599 | JGI IMG/M metagenome (GOLD analysis project Ga0209382, IMG submission 187599) | Bulk soil microbial communities from a Populus tree surrounding site in Tennessee, USA - Soil MetaG P. deltoides SBSDD5 (SPAdes) (version 2) | ecosystem: Environmental > Terrestrial >...
GTTTGAGCCCGAAATAAGCTTCGGCGATCGTGACGAGAAACCACCACTGTCGCGTGAGCGATGGATCTTTCTCCGCCATGCCGACCAGCGTCTCGGCGATCTTCTCGCGGATCTCGCGCGCTTTGCTTCGGCGATCCGTCGTGCTTTGCAACACAATATTGGTCTCACTGGCTTCTTCCTCCTCCTGGTCGGCGATCAGGTCGAGTACGAACGCGGCGTTGATCCCCGTATATCCGCAATCGCCTTCAACGCCCTGCTCGTAGCCGCGCAAATAGAAGGCCAGCGAACGTTCCAGATGCTGCTTCTGCCCGTCCAACTCCCAACGCCGTTTGTGAATCGCCCCGGCCAATCCCAGCGTCTCCTGATTCTTCGTATTATGCGGGTAGTCGGCTTGGCACAGGATGTTGAACGCGTCGTCGAGCTTTTCGTCCGGCGGCAGATCGGGATCTTTATATGTGACCAGCGCGAGCTGTTGCGCGAGTCTCAAACCGGTGTCGGGATGTTTAGCTTCAGGCTTGTCTCGCGCGCGCTCCAGAATCCTTCGCGCGTAGCCGAAGGCCCGCTCGTTTTTGAGTCTCTTGGCCAGGTCGAACATGATGTCGAAATCCTCGTCCTGCCCGGCGATAATCTTCTTGGCCAGTTTTATGTCATCGGTCGGGCGGCTGATGTTCTTGGTGATGAGGCTGTTTGGCATTGAGTGTCTCCTCGAAAAATCCCTGGGTACGCATAGCTTACAGCGCGCAGTATTGGGCGGGGAGACCTATTGGAGGTACTGCAGCGCGCTCGGGGCCGGATGCGCAAGATCGCAAGTGATAATCACTCGACTCAAGCGAGGCGACTTCGGGGGCGTCTGATTCCGATCAATACGTCTTTCCCACGATTGCACGCTGGAAGCGGCGCGTACCCAGCGGCGATTTTCATTCTTATTGTGCGTCGCAACGCGACAGGAAGGCTCCTATCTGATTGCTACTTCGGTTTCTCCTTTTTGGTTCGCGGTTCGTGCAGATACCTCTCTCGCTCCTCCGGCGTCAATTCGCGCGGCGACAGTTTGCGCGCCGACTCCATCAACTCGTCGAAAGGCATAGACGTCACTCGATCGCGCACCGGGCTTTCAAGCAAACACCGCCTCAACGCGTCTTCGGCCTGCGTTGTGCGTGCGATGCGCGCAGCTTTGGTCGCCAGGATTAAACTGAGGTTGGGATCAGTTTGCAGCAGTGAAATCGAGTTGGTCGCCAATTCACGCGACCGAGCGGTGTCGCGTTGGCGTCCGGCGTCAATGGCGGTTGCCCGCGCCAGTTGGGCGGACACCTCCGCCCGCCTTCGCGCGCTTTCCACCTCCCTGAACGCGTCTTCGAAGATCTTTTTTTGCGCCAGGGCTTCCGCAGCGCTCCGTTCAGCAATCTTTCTCTTCGCCTCTTCCTCCTTCAACATATCGCCGGTTGCGACTATCGCCCTTGCGAGCGCGCGACTCTGATTCAGAGCGTATATCCCCGCCGGCAGAGAAAGAATGAAAGTCGCCGCGATCAATCCCGCCGCGGGCCTGGCTCGCTTGCGCCAATTGACCGGCAATTGATCTTTCACCCATTGCTCATCGAACACCGCCTCATATATCCGGTTTCGCGTCCGCAATTCGGCGCCTTCGCGCCGCACGACGCCGGAAAGCTTCAGGTTCGTTTTGACCGGCGATTGCTCATCGTCCCGCACGGCGTTCCCGGCGAGAATCTCCCCGTAAATCTTCAGCGCGCCTTCGACGTCGGGGGCGCGTTTGGTCAGCATGTCGCTGACGAACTGCAGGTTGCCGTCATGCTCGCCCATCGCGCCCAAGAACGTGTCGGCGACCACGCGGTCGACGTCGGCCTCGGTCCAGCGCAGGTGGCGCGCCTCTACCATCGCCATGCAGAGGCGCTGCGTCAGATAAGGATGTCCGTTCGTCCACTTCATCGCCCACCGCAGAGCCTGTTTGGCTTCGGCGGGCTGGAGGTTCAATCCCTCGGCCAGCGGCGCTACCTCTTCGTATGTGAAATCGCCCAGTTCTACGCGATGCCGGATGTCGAACGGCGTGCGCTGCGGATCGCGGATAAGGTCGCCGGGCGCGGCTGCGCCGAGGAGCGCGAACGAAAGCCGCTTGAATTCGGGCTTGATCGCCCGCGCGTTGTACAGGTACCGGATTGCGGCGTAGAAGTCGTCGGTGAAATCGAGGCCGAGCGTGGCGCCGATTTCGTCAACGAAGACGACCACAGGTACGGCCACTTCCTTCAGCAACACTTCCTCGAAGAATTTTGTCATGCGCTGGGTGGGGCCCAGGTGCGAGTTGGCTCCCCACCACGCGACGGCGTCGACGCCGAGCGCCAACTGGTCTTCTATGATGGCGATCAGTCCCAGGTACCATTGTTCGGGCGTGACCTGCGCGCCGATCTGCGTCAGGTCAATCATCACCGAGCGGATGTTCTCTTTGGCCAGCCGGCCCGCGGTCCGAACCATCAGGCTCGATTTGCCCGTCTGTCGCGCGGTCAGAACGTAGGCGAAGGCGCTTTGGCGACAGAGGTTGAATAGTTCGTCATCGGCCCGGCGTGAAAGGTATAAACCGCCGCCGGCCTGAACCGTTCCGCCGGTGGTGTAGATGGCGTGTTTCATCTCTGATGACATTTCAGTCGTTCCCTTTTCCTCATTCCAGGGCAGGCAGGATTTTTTTGTCTATGAATACCTTGTGATGCGGTTCGAGCGCGCGGACGACCTGATCGACGACTGATTGATCAGGCTCGATTTTGTGTATGTAGCTGATGAAGACGCGCGCCAGCTTTGTGGACGGGGGATCAAACATAGAACCTCGCAATTGAAAGGGATCACGCTTCGCGCAATGTCAGTTGCTCGCAAAAGCGGATTATGTTCAAGGTGTCATGCGTTGTGACATCTCCATATGGTTTTTCGGTCTTGCCGTCAGTTCTCGCCGTACGGCATTTTTGATTGCGACTGCGGTCTTGGCCTCTGCTGATAAGGGCTGTTCACAAACGGGGGCTTGATATTCAAAGACGGCTCCGGCAGAGACGGCAGCCAGACCTCGATCCATCCCTTCGGAACGCTGTTGGATAGACTATTCACCAATATCAGGTTGATGCGCTGTTCAATCCGATTCTCATTGAGCGTCATCTCGACAATCTGTTTAATCGTCCTGGCGTTCGACTCATCCTCGCTGTGGAAGTAGCGCACGTCGCCCGTGGTCGGTTGCGTTACCAGCGCAAACCTGTTTGCCACTGTGTAATTCGGCTGTCTTTTGAGCGCCGCAGCGATCCTCTTGAGCATCTCTAAGTCTTTCCGGTCCTGGCAATGCAGATATATCGCCGGATTGGCCATGCCTGGCGCCGTCGATGGCGACTGCTTCGGCAAGACCGGCGCCGATTTTAGTGGAAGCCCCTCCGATTGCGCTAAAGCGTCAGCTTTGATTTTAGAGTACTCCGGTTTGTCCTGACTCAGTCTGATAACTATCTCGAAATCGGCCTTGGCGTCGTCGAATTTGCGGATTTTTTTGTATGCTTTGCCGCGATTGAGATAAGGCTCCGGGTCGTAGGAGGTCTGGGAACTGATCCCTCTTGTGTATGCTGTGACCGCTTGTGCGATGTCTCCGGGGCCGTCGCGTTTCAGGAGGGCGTCGGCGCGCTTTATGTTAGCTTTGGGTGAGTCCGGATCCAGTGTGAGCGCCTGGTCGAAGTCCTTAATCGCGCGGTCGTAGTCGCCAGACGTCGAACGCGCTTGGCCGCGCCAGAGAAGAGGGGTTGGGTCCTTAGGAGAGAGTTTAACCGCCTGATCGTAATCAGTCACTGCCTTGTCCGGGGCGCCCCGCTCGGCCAGGACTTTTCCGCGATTGGTATACGCGTCGGATAATTTGGGATCGAGTTCAATTGCGCGAGTGTAATCGGCCAGCGCCCCGTCGAGGTTGTGTTTTTTCCAGTAAACGTCCCCACGTCCGACGTAAGCGCCCGCGTTTTTCGCATCCAGTCTGATAGCTTCATTGAAATCGATCAGAGCGTCATCGAGGCGTTCCATTCCGAAATAAGCGCGCCCTCGACTGGAGTAAGCGAGCGCATAAGACGGATCGACTCTGATGGCTTCGTTGTATTTTTCGATCGCCAGGTCGACATTCTCTTTCGCTATCGCATTACCCTCCGCCGTAAGGTCGGCCGCTTTTTGCCGCGATATCCATCGCTGATAGGCCCACCAACTTGCCGCGGTCAACGCCAGGATCGTCACGACGGCGACTATCACCGAGCGCAGCCGGCCGCGCCGCAGGGACTTTTGACTCTTTTCTTTCTGTTGTTGCAACTTCGTTAGCGTGATCCGTTCGGCGGCGTACTGTTTGTCTCGTTCTTCGCGCGCTACCTGTTCGCGGACCCGCCGCTCTTCTTCGGCAAGGCAGCGGTTGATATATACGATCTCGTTTTCGTTGAGATCGTCGGCGCGGGCGGCTTGCCAGCTCTTTGCCAGTTCGAGAGGCGCGCCGGTGAGGAGCGCTCCGCTGTCTTCGTTCAGGCTCTTCCATTCGGCGATGATGACGTTGAGCTTCCGCCGCCAGAGCAGGAATTCACGGTCTTCCTGAATCCATCTTTGCAAGAGTGGCCAGTAGCGCAGCAGGTCGTCGCCGGAGAGTTGAACGGCGGCCTCTCCCGACGCTGTATCGCGCTCGATTGTCAGCAGGGGCGTGGCCCCGAGATTGTTCAGGAGGCCTTGGGCGGCCCTGTCGAATTCGGACAACCTGACCAGCAACCGCGTGTCGCCGCCCGGCTCGCCGGCGTCGGCCACGCGCACCAGTCGCAGCAGCGCCCGCCGCGCGACTTTCGCCTCTTCCGGTCTCAATCCCGCCCAGGCCGCGTCGGCCGATTGGATCAAAAACTGCCTGGGATCGGCGTCGCCTTGTTTGCCCTCGAAAAGCGCCAGGACCGATTGGCGGCGAGATTCCAGATGCTCCGAGGCTTCCATCCGGCTGATCGTCTCGCCCGCCAGATAATCGGTAAGATAGGCGGTCAGGCGTTCCGCCGGGGCCAGCAGCGAAGTGCTGTCGCTCTCGCCGGGGCGGTTGCCGAAGGTGGCTAGAATTTCTTCGTAGGCGTAGTAGGGCAGGTATTTGACCTGGGTGTCTTCCTGGAACTGCGCGCGCGACTGCGGCGGGAGGTGGGAGGGGAAGAGCTTGAACAATTCCTTGGCGTACTCGCGGCGCAGGTCGAGCTTGGTCTTTTCGAAAGGCTCGACGCGCATCGGGACGGGGAAGATGGCGACCTCGCGGCCTTTGCGCAGCCGCTGTTCGTAGATCGAATGCGCGACCGCGGCGCCTCCCTTGAGGCCCTGGTTGTTGAGCGTGAAGCAGACGACCACGGCGTCGGGCATTTGCACCGTGCAGATGCCCGACGTGTCGCTGACGCCCGTCCGGCTGTCGATCAACACGTAATCGTAATCGGCCCGCATATTCTCCTTGACCGCTTCCAGGAAGACGCCCCCGCCGCGGCGCTCGTAGAATTCTTCCCAGTCGAAAGAGTTGATCCGCGCCGAATAGGAAGCCCCCTGCCGCCCGGAGGGCAGCAGGTCGAGCGTGCCGCCTCGGGGGAAGTCCCAATCGAGCGAAACGACGTAGGGCGAGATGTCGGCGTAGGCCTCGTGCCAGTTGTCTTCGCCCGCGCCGGCGTGACCGACGGCCGTGGCGTCTCTGAATTCGATCAACAGGTCGATCAGCCCTTCCGAGCCGGTCAGGTCTTTATCGCTCAGGAACGGCGTGTAGTAACGGTGCAGCCCCGGCGCTTCCAGGTCCCAATCGACCGTCAGGACGCGCTTGCCGCCGCTCGCCAGAATCCAGGCCACGTTGGCGACGGCCATCGAGCGGCCCGTGCCGCCTTTGTATGAATAGAATGTGATGATGTTGCCCAGGGGCTTATCCACCGTAGAGTCCGTGGAAGTGATCATTGCTTCATGTCCTGCGCGGTAAATTCAATTTTCATATTTCATATGCCATATTTCATATGCCATATGGCATATGAAATATGGCATATGAAATATGAAACTGCCTCAAAACCTTTGTCTAACCGATTAGCCTTTAGCTCCCGGGTCCTTCAATATTCGCGAGCGCGACGGCCTCGGCGCCTGTGGCCTTCCGTAGAACCTCCGCTCGTTTGATGATCTTGCTCCTGGTGACTTGCAGCATCGCGGCAAGCCGGTCTTTCATCTTCGTGGCCGAGTCGATCTGCGTGAGCAAATCGGGCGAATCGTTCGCCGTGCGGTTGACGAACGTGGCCTGCAGAAGCATCTCGAGCGTCTGGCGCTGATTCACGGCCTCGGCGTCCTGCGGGTTCCACGGCACAACGATGACGCAGTTGACGAACTGTTTGGGATCGACGACGTCACGCATGTGCTTGCGATAGTCCTCCAACCGCAACGTCCACAGGTCGACCACGATGACGACAATCTTGTTGCCGTTCTCGGCCTCCTTGAGCCGCTTCTCCAATTCATTGTCTACCGGTATCGCGCCGTCCGAGATGAGCCTTTCGCGCTGGATCACGTCCTGAACCAGCAGGTCAACTTCATCCCTCGGGTCGGGCAGCCAGGGGCGCCATTCGCCGCCGCTCTCGCCGTAGGGGTCGAGGCTGGCCCTGAAAGGCTGCAACTCCTGCCTGCGCCCGGCCAGAAAGATGAATTTCACGTAGCGCGGATTGGCGCCGGCGACTTGCGGCTGCCCCTGCGCCCCCAGCGCCCCCTGGGCATGGACGGGCGGCGGATCGGCGGCTTGCGAGGGGAATGTCTCAGTGACCTGATCCATAGGCGGCAGATTCGGCAGGGCGGGCAGTTTGTGCGCTTGCGCGGCCTCGATCAAATCGTCGGCCAGGACGGAAATGAAGTCGTCGTACTGCTGCTTAAACTTTTTGTTTCGCAGCATTGTCCGCAGCCCCTGCTCGGCGTAGGCCTTCCCGTAGGCGTCGTATTTGTATTGAACCTTGCCGAGCGCCGACGGGATGCGCGGCAATACGTAATCTTCTTTCTGCCATAAGACCGGAAACATCAGGCCGGGGAATTCGGCGCCTTGAGGCAGGCTCTTCGCGTAAGCGTTGACGCGCGAATTGAAGACGGCCCACTCCTTGCCGCAGAATTTTTTCTGAAAGTAGTACGGCGAGTAAATGGCTATGAAGACGTGGCTCTGCTGCAGCGCCGAGGCCAGCTTCTGATCCCAGATGGCGCCGGGCTCTATCTCCTCGCCGTCGAAGAACCCCACTTCATCGGGCGAAGCCGCTATTTTCCCAGCAATGTCTTTGCAGAGGTCTTCGTAAAACTTCCTGACAAGCCCGTCCAATTTATTGTCCTCGCGCGCGTAGCTGAGGAAAAATAGGTAGCTCATGTAATGGTGAACCTCTCGGTAAAACTTTGGCCAAGATGTCCAGGCAATACCCCGGGCACGCGTGGATTATAGTTGAAGCAGGCTCGTTTGCAACTTCAGAATTACCTACGGCGAATGTATTCCAGCGAAGAGATCTTGGGAATGTGTGGATAAGCTACCTGGTCTCCTTTGATGATGCGCCAGAGATGACGATTGAACAAATCCATGTCAGCGACATCCTCTTTGCTCACGTCGATCTGTAACGAATCGCTAGCATTTTGTCCCTGAACCGGATTCATTTCATTCAATGATTGGGCGGGCGTAACAGCCTGGTAGGGGCGCAAGTCGGGTACGCCGGAAAATATCTCCTGCAGAGGCCGCCCGAAATGATCGAAATGCGAAAGCGAAGAAAGTCCGAGTATCTTTTCGATTGTCGCAATAACATCCGTCGTATTGACGAAACGATGAACAGTCCCGCCGCGATTATAGGATGAGATGACTAATAACATCGAACGGTGCGAATCCACATGATCAGGGCCGTCCTGCGCGTCATCCTCGAGGACAAAAAAGACCGTGTCTTTCCAAAACTGTGTATTCGATAAAGCCTCAACCATGCGCCCCAGAGCGAGATCGTTATCGGCCATGCAAGCTTGCGGCGTCCGCTTGCCCGGGCGCCCGCCCGCCGTATGGTCCGAAGGCAAGTGTAAGATCTGAAGCGCCGGCGCCTTTCCATCTTTGACAAACCTATCCAGATCCTTCAGCCAAACATCGGCTCTTTTCTGATCGGGAACGTCCATGTTGTATGGTGGATATTCAAGATTGGTGTGCGGAGCCAAGGAAGACTTCAACACGCGATACCGCGAGGGCGCCTCGCCGTCGGGTTTTGCGGGAATAACATACTCGCCGTAATTACGAACTGACAATCCTTTCTTTAGCGCCGCATCCCACAAATACCCATTGACCGGGTCATCCACGTCGCCTTCGTCGTCGGGCGCGGCCCGGCGCCTTGAATAGAGAGATGGAGTCGTTTTTTCCGTGTAATCAGTCACGTAAGCCGCCGTCGACCATTGATGCCCCTGTTGGCTAACCTCAGCATTGACGAAGAATCGGTCGAACAATCCGAAGCGTTCCGCCAGCGCGCGATGATTGGGCGTGGATTGGCGAGAAAAAAAGAGCAGTGACGCGTCGCCATCTCCTTCAGGAAGATCGCCAAAAATCTGATCGTAAGTGCGGTTTTCCTTGATGACGTATATGACGTGTTTGAACGGGGGGTACTTCGGCGCCTCGGGCGGCCGATTCCAATTGTTGGCTTTACTCACGCGCCGCGTGAATCGGTCAATCTGCCGATCGATCGATCCCACAGGAACTTCCGTCAACGTTCCATTTAGTTGTCCGAGCGTGTAAGTTGTTGAGGCGTCTTCTAGCTTCTCAAGAGGTTGTCGCCCTTTCGGATTGGCCGAGGAGCCTCGTCCTTTCCCATTCACGACCCACAGGGAATCGTCGAGAGCCATGACCGCGGTCGGATACCAATCGCAGGGAATTCGGCCGAGAAGTCTATCCCGGACGTTGCGCGAACCGACACCGGCGGTCGCCCGTGATAATACAAAAACCGCCACTGCGTTGTTATCCGCTTCAGCTACGTAGAGACGCCGGCCGTCCGGAGAAAGCGCAAGTGAGTTAGGAGTGCTTCCCTGTTTCGCGCCGGAGGGCGGAGAGTCAGCCAATTGCTTGATGACCCGGAGCTTTTTGGCGTCGACGACGGTGATGCGGTCGGCGCTTGCGGATGCGACAAATAGTCTGGACCCATCGGAATTTAGGACCATCGCCGAAGGATGACGGCCAACCACCAGTCTGCCCACATCTTTTAGCCGTCCTATGGATTGAGGGGCGGCCTCGGCTTGAAAGACAGACACGCTATCTCCGCCCCATGATGAAACGAAAACTTTGTTGTTCGGAGCGACAACCACGTCGTAGGGATAATGATCCGTCTTGACGCGTTGAATGACCGATTTGGCGGCCAAATCAATCACGGCGACCATATCGGCGATGTTTTCTGCGACGTACAGAAAACGACCGTCACGGGAGATGGCAAGACCTGCCGGAAATCGCGTCCCGTCCTTTTGCGGTTCTTTCTCGGCCAAAGGAATCTTATCGATGAACGTGGCTTTACCGTTATTCCAGGAATAACGAAAGACTGCGTCCTCATTACCACCGGAAGCGTAAAGTGTTTGACCGTCGAGAGAAAAAGCCAGACCTAGAAACGCCGCAGGCATCGCGATTGTCTGTGTTACCCGACCTGTCTTGCGCTCGACGATCTGAATGCCTTGCTCGCGCCATCCACTGAGGGACAAAACAAGATAATCGCCTCCGGGCGAAAGGGTCATGGCCATCGGCATGTTACCGACGTCGTAGGATCGCCCGGCCGGATCGAGCCGGACACCTGTCGGCAGGAGAGTTTGTGAAGGATGGTTATCTTGAGCCGACGAATTTTGCGCCAATAAGACCGCCAGGGAGATAATGAAGCCGATCGAATGATTCATGGGGACCTCTTTTCGTTCAAGAATAGCGCTGAAGCGATTCGCCCCATTTGTCTTGCGCTTTGAGGATCATTTCGATCGCTTCGCGCGCCGCGCCGCGACCGCCGGGCTTGTTCGTCACGAAATGGGCGCATTCGCGTATTTCGTCGACGGCGTCCGCGACGGCGATCGCCAATCCCACGCGGCGCATGACGGGCATGTCGGGCAGGTCGTCGCCGACGTAAGCGATCTGGTCGTCGGCGAGGCCTTCGGAGATTTTGATCTGTTCGTAAACTGGGAGTTTGTCATCGACGCCCTGGTGGAGGCGGTCGATTTGCAATTCGCGGGCGCGGGCGGTGAGGGCCGGCGAGACGCGGCCGCTGATTATGCCGAGCTTCAAACCGGCCTCGCGCGCGAGCTTCAAACCTAGCCCGTCGTGGATGTGAAAGACTTTCAAGCCTTCCAATACGCGCTTACCGTCGAAGGTGTAATCCAGGCCGCCGTCGGTCAAGACGCCGTCGCAATCCAGCAACAAGAGTTTTATCTGTCGGGCGCGAGAGATGATGTCTTCAGTAATGTTCATTCGTCTTCCAATAGCTGAGCTGGCTGGGCGAAGGCGACATCCTCGTAAATGTCGTCCATCGCCCGAAATCGGGAATGGGGAGTGGGGAGTGGGGAATGAGTCTTCAAAGAAGTTGCTCCCCACTCCCTACTCCCCACTCCCCACTCCCGATTTTCACATTATTTCACGTCAAACGTCGGCACCTCGCTCAGGAGCAGTTTACCGCCTGTCCGGCTGATGATGTAAACGGCGCGTCCCGAGTAATCTTTGCCCTCGATCTTTATCTTCAGCGTCACGTCGACCGCCGTGCGGCTGGCGTCCCATTCTTCGGCGCGCAGGGCCTCGGTCACCCAGGTCGAAGGTTTTCTGACGACCAGGCCCTGGGCGAACTTCCTGAGGTTGCTCAACTCGACGAACGTATTGACGGCGGCGGCGCTGCCTTGCAGTACGGCGGCGTCGAATTTTTGCAGGAAGGCGCGAACGTCGTCGGGAATTTTCACGGCATTGGCGCCGTGTTCGGCCTTGAGCGCCCCGTCGCGCGCGGCGATGGTGGTCGCGGCGTCAAGGTCGGCCGCCGCCGCGAAGCGGAAGTGTTTCGACGCGGCGTCGAATTTGTTCTGCTGCATGGCCAGTTCGGCCAGGCCGAAATGAGCCAGCCCGTAGGCCTGGATGGGCAGCGGCTCCGCTTTGAGGGCGTCGTCGAACATTTTCACGGCCTCGTCGTTCTTCTTCTGGGCGAGCAGGGCGCGGCCCAGCAGCGCCTGGAGCGTCGGCGCATTGGATGTGGCGACGAGACCTTCGCGGGCTTTCGCCTCGGCCGTCGCGAAATCGTTTTTGCTGAAGGCTAGATTGGCCTGGCCGAAGGCCTCGGATTGCGACGGGCGGCGCGGAAAAACGTCATTCGAGTAATCGCCCTGCAGATAGATTTTGTCGGGATCGACCTCGACGGTTTTGATGTCGGCGCCGGCTGGGAAACTGACCGAGCCATATTCACCGGCCTTGACCGTCACAGTTTTGGAAATCTTCTCTCCCTTGTCGTTTGTCGCCACGACCTCGACCGTGAAATCCCCGCTCGAAACTGTCGCTCCGGACCGGTTCACATCATCGAAGCTGCCGAAGTTGGCGACGGTCGATTCCATGCCGTTGGCCGTGTTTTGCGGCTGACCGATGGCGAAGTCGGGCAGCGTCACGGTCTCGATCCAGTTGTTGAAAAGCTCGTTGACGAGTTTGCGGTCGGCGCCCGCGGAGACCAGGTTCTCTTTGAAGTTCGCGCAGCGCGAGAATTGGCAGAGCGGGTGTGGCTGCGGCGTCCCGCGCCTTTGTTGCCCCTGCCCCTGCCCCTGTTGCGTTTGCTGCGGCGCCAGCCATCCGGCCAGGCTGAGCGCGTCGACCCTGTTGCGC
>Ga0209382_10010052_pt1 | contig 11825 bp, 9 predicted proteins | sample SoiMetdeltSBSDD5_FD_187599 | JGI IMG/M metagenome (GOLD analysis project Ga0209382, IMG submission 187599) | Bulk soil microbial communities from a Populus tree surrounding site in Tennessee, USA - Soil MetaG P. deltoides SBSDD5 (SPAdes) (version 2) | ecosystem: Environmental > Terrestrial >...
GGATTCCTGCAGTGATCGCTGGCAAGACCGGCATCGGCATGAGTCAGCGGATGCAGAGCTTCGTGCTCGACGCGGAAGAGAATCCGTTCAACGTCGTCGCGCCCGGCAAGCGGCCGCGTGCGACGCTTACGCCGTCACTCGCGCTGAAGGACGGGAAGCCGATGCTCGCATTCGCCGTGCAGGGCGGTGACACGCAGGATCAGAATCTGCTGCAGTTCTTCCTGAACGTCGTCGAGTTCGGGATGACGGTGCAGGAAGCGGCCGAGGCAGCGAACATCACCAGCTACCAGATGCGCGACTCGTTCGGCGCGCACGAGTCGTTTCCTGGTCGTATGACGCTGACGAACTCGATCCCGGAGTGGGTGCGCGGCGAGCTGACACGCAAGGGCTACAAGCTCGAGTTCACGCAAGTCAATTCGGGTCCGATCACTGCGATCTACGTTGATCGCCAGCACGGCTCGCTGTGGGGTGCTGCCGCGTATCATGGCGAAGACTATGGCATCGCGTGGTGACTTTCGGATTCGCGCCGCAACGCTCGACGACAAGGCCGAGCTCGTCGAGCTGATCGCGCGTTCGGCGCGAGAGCTCAGCGCTGGGGATTACACACCGGAGCAAGTCGAGGGCGCGCTGCGCGGCGCATTCGGCGTCGACACGCAGTTGATCTTGGATCGCACATACTTTGTCGCGGAAGCCGACGGCAAGCTGGTCGCATGCGGTGGCTGGAGCAAGCGGCGCACTCTCTTCGGCAGCGATGCTAGATCGGGGCGCGATGAGGCGGAGCTGGATCCAGCGGTCGATGCCGCCAAGATCCGCGCGTTCTTCGTCGATCCCGCCTACGCCCGCCGCGGCCTGGGCTCAGCAATTCTCGCGCGGTGCGAGTCCGAAGCGCGCGCCTGCGGCTTCTGCCGCTACGAAATGATGGCTACGCTGCCCGGTGCTCGCCTGTACTCGCGATACGGCTACACCGGCACCGAACGCGTCCACTACGAAGTCCAGCCCGGGGTGACGATAGAATTCATCCCTATGACTAAAGCGATGTCGGACTCTGAACCGACGTCCGATTGATGACCTGTAGGTCAGGCTTCAGCCTGACTCTGCAACAGACGGGGGTCCCATGATTCGCTCAACCATGCAGCGCGTTCCTCTCTCCAGCAACACTTTCCTGGAGCGCGCCGGCAAGATCTACCCGCAAGTCGAAGTCGTCAGCCGCATGCCGGACAAGTCCCTGCATCGCTATCGCTTCGCCGACTTCTATCGCCGCTCCCGCCAACTCGCCTCCGCACTGCTCGCCGCCGGACTGAAGAAAGGCGACCGCGTCGCGACGCTCAGCTGGAATCACTACGCGCACTTCGAATGCTACTTCGGCATTCCCGCCGCGGGCGGTGTGCTGCACACACTCAACTTGCGCCTTGCGCCCGAAGAGATCGCCTGGATCGCGAATCACGCGGAAGATCGCTTCATCATCGTCGACGACGTGCTGCTGCCGCTGCTCGCGAAGTTCAAGGATCAGGTGAAGTTCGAGAAGATCATCGTCGTGCCGCTCACCGGCGCGCCGGTGCAGGCACCGTTCGTCGACTACGAGAAGTTTCTCGCCAGCGCGCCGAGCGGCTTCGAGTATCCGGCGCATGATGAGGATGATCCGATCGCGATGTGCTACACCTCCGGCACGACTGGCCGGCCGAAGGGCGTCGTATACTCGCATCGCTCGATGGTGCTGCACACGCTGGTCGGCAATCAGCCCGATCACTGGAATCTCGCGTCGCATGACAGCGTGCTGCCCGTGACGCCGATGTTCCACGCGAACTGCTGGGGCATTCCGTATGGCGCGGCGATGATGGGCATCAAGCAGATCTTCCCCGGCCCGCATCTCGGCGCGGCCGATCTCATCGACCTGTTCATGAGAGAGAAGCCGACCTACTCGCTCGGCGTGCCGACGATCTGGATCTCGATCCTCCAGCTGCTCGACTCCGAACCGGAGCGTTACAAGATGCCCCCCGGCGTGCGCATGATCGTCGGTGGCTCTGCCGTGCCGGAATCGCTGATTCGCGGCTTCGCACGTCATGGCGTGAGTGTGTTGCAGGGTTGGGGCATGACCGAGACCAGTCCCCTTGCCAGCGGCGCGTTCGTCAAGCCGGAACTGCAGCACTACGACGCAGAACAGCGCATCGCGCTCGCGACGACAGCGGGCGTGCCCGCACCGCTCGTCGATCTGCGCATCGTCGGCGACGGCGACAAGGAACAGCCGTGGGATGGCAAGAGCGTCGGCGAGATCCAGGTGCGCGGCAACTTCATCACCGGCAGCTATCACAACGTGCCGAAGGAGCCGGACAAGTTCACTGCGGACGGCTGGCTGCGGACGGGCGACGTCGCGAGCGTCGACGAGCACGGCTACATCCGCATCGTCGATCGCACCAAGGACCTGATCAAATCCGGAGGCGAGTGGATCAGCTCGGTGGATATGGAAAACGAGCTGATGGGTCATCCAGCCGTTGCGGAAGCCGCAGTGATCGCGGTTCCGGACGAGAAGTGGAGCGAGCGACCGCTCGCCTGCGTCGTGTTCCGCCCAGGCAAGACCGCGACAGCGGACGAGCTCCGCGCGCATCTCGCGCACAAGTTCGCGAAGTGGCAACTCCCCGAGCGCTTCGAATTCCTCGACGCGATTCCACGCACGTCCACCGGAAAATTCTGGAAGACCAAGCTCCGCGACAAGTACCGAGCCTGACAATACATTCCATTCAATCCTTTCCCCGATTGACCCTGTAACAATCCACGTCGTAGCTTCGTCTCGCACGAACTAAAACCAAATCAGCTCAGGGATGGCATCGGGTGCGCTGCATTTCTGAGTTGAGCAGGCACTCGAGGGACCGCCATGGAACGTCCGCACGGCTTGTGGATCGCAGTCGCTGCTTTTCTCGTCATCTCGTCACTGATCAGTCACACGGCGCGCGCGCAGCTGCCAGACGTTTGCACCAGCGCTGGCGGCACTGCGGAGTGCACTGGGCCGGAAGTCGGTAATTACCAGTACATTGGGGGTACCACATCGTGGCCTGGCAGTCCCGCATATGTGTGGTACGCCTCCGAAGCGCCAAGTCTTCAGGCACTTCTCAACTTTGGCACTCAGGTTTACCGCGCATGCACGCAAAATCTGGAGAACCCGGCGTGGCTGCCGATGCCAGCCGGACCACTGGGTCACGGCGGGCGCAACGTTGGCGATATCGCTGTTGTCCAGCAGACCACCGGGGATTACTGGGCCCAGAGCTGGACGCTCGGCGCCGAAACTCAACAGATCAAGTACACCGTTCGAATCAAGGGCACAGCCGCTACTGACAGTGTGCCGGCATGTTCGAACACACTCTATTCCGGGTCGCTGGGAATGACTCGACTGCGCGGCGTTCATTGCCCTGTCGGTTGGATGGAGAATTTCTATACGGCGCCGACCCTCTCCTACTGCTGGCGCGCGCCCCAGACCAAACCCGACCCGCCGAAGAACTTCGGCCCCTGCGCCGATTGCGATATGTCGGTCGGTGACTCGATGAACGCTTCGACCGGCAACAAGTACAACCAGGAGCCCGACTATCGCGGCAGCGGTCCATTCCCGCTCGAGTATGTCCGCCGTCACAACAGCCAGGCATACGATCAGATCTGGCACGGCCCGAGCTATCACGTACGACTGCCAACTTGGCGAGGCACCTACGACCGCGCGGTACTGTTCAACGACCACGCGACCTACCCGATCGCGCGAGTCCATCGTCAAGATGGACGCGTACTGCAGTTCAAGCTGAGTGGCGGCACGTGGTTGCCGGACGGCGATGTCGTCGAGCGGCTGACTCGACTCACGAACGGCTCGGGCGAGACGACCGGCTGGACGCTGATCACGAAGGACGATGAGCTCGAAACGTACAATGCAGCGGGGCAGCTGCAATCAATCCAGAATCGCGCCGGCATCATGCACACGCTGGCCTACGACAGCAGCGGTCGCGTTGCGAGCGTCACGCACAGCTTCGGTCAGCAGCTGACGTTTACGTACGATTCGAGCAATCGCGTTTCGACAGTCACGTTGCCGGGCGGGGGAGTCATCCAATACGCCTACGCGCCGAGCTACGGCAATCTTGCCTCCGTCACGTATCCCGACACCCGAGTTCGGACCTATCACTACGAGAGCGGCTCTGTTCCTCGCGGGTTGACGGGCATCACCGACGAGAGCAGCACTCGCTTTGCAACGTACGGCTATGACGGATCCGGGCGGGCGACGTCGAGCACGAACGCCGGCGGCGCGAATCAATACGGCCTCGTCTACACGTCCGCCACTCGCAGCACGGTCACTGATCCGCGTGGCACTTCACGCACGATTGATCATACGGTGGTTCAGAAGTCGGCACGTGCTACAGCGATAAGCGCCACGTGCAGCGGATGCGGCAGCGGCACGAAAGCGAAGACCTTCGACACGAACGGGAATGTCGCGACGAGGACTAACTTCAACAACATCCAGACGACGTACTCGTACGACCTCGCGCGTGATCTCGAAACCTCGCGCACCGAAGCCTTCGGCACGCCCCGCGCACGCACGATCACGACACAATGGCATCCCACATTCAGGTTGCCGGCACAGATCGACGAGCCCGGCAAGCGGACCACGTTCACGTACGATTCCAGCGGCAACCAGCTCACGAGGACCGTGCTCGACACCAGCACGAGTGAATCACGCACCTGGACCTACACCTACAACGGCTTCGGGCAGGTGTTGACTGCGGATGGTCCGCGCACCGATGTCACGGATGTGACGACCTACACGTATTACAGCTGCACCACGGGTTATCAGTGCGGTCAACTGAACACCGTGACGAACGCGCTCGGCCACGTCACGACGTACAACACCTATAACGTTCACGGCCTGCCGCTCACGATCACGGATCCGAACGGGATGGTGACCACGCTCGCGTATGACGCGCGGCAACGGCTTACCTCACGCACCGTCGGATCGGAGCAGACTACGTTTGAGTACTGGCCGACGGGACTCTTGAAGAAGGCCACACTGCCTGACTCCAGCTTCCTCCTGCACACCTACGACGCTGCCCATCGACTGACGCAGATCGATGACTCCGAAGGCAATCGCATCGTCTACACGCTCGATACGATGGGCAATCGCACCGCCGAGCAGCTCTACGATCCGTCTGCCGCGCTGACCCAGACGCGCACACGCGTCTTCAATACGCTCAATCAGCTGTGGAAGGAGCTCGGTGCGGCGGGCACCGCGGCAGTCACCACCACCTTCGGCTACGACAGCAACGGCAATCAGACCGGCATCAATGCGCCGCTGTCGCGGAACACGGTGCAGGGCTACGACGAGCTGAATCGCATGACACAGGTGACCGATCCGCTCTCCGGCGTCACCCAATACGGCTACAACGCGCTGGATCAGCTGATCTCGGTCACGGACCCGAGAAGTAAGGTCACGAGCTACACGTACAACGCGCTCGGCGATCTCACGCAGCAGGTGAGCCCGGACACGGGCACGACGGCGAATACATACGACTCTGGTGGCAACCTGGCGACCAGCACTGATGCAAGATCGAAGACCGGAACGTATGCCTACGACGCGCTGAACCGCGTCACGAGCGTGACGTATCCGGATCAGACGATCGGCTACACCTACGACAGCGGTACGAATCAGAAAGGCCGCCTCACGCAGGTGAGCGATGCCTCCGGCTCGACCAGCTGGAGCTACGACACGCACGGTCGAGTGCTGTCGCGCCAGCAGAGCATGGGTGTGACGAAGACAGTCGGCTACGCCTATGACAGCGCAGGCCGTCTGCAAACGCTCACGCTGCCTTCCGGCAACGCAATCACGTACGGCTACACGGACGGGAGGATCACAAGCCTCACGCTGAACGGCTCGACGACGATCCTCTCGAACGTGCTCTATCAGCCGTTCGGTCCGACGAGAGGCTGGACGTGGGGCAACTCCACGCTGACCATCCGCGAGTACGACACGGACGGGAAGGTCACGGATATCGACAGTGCGGGCCTGAAGACCTACAGCTACGACGATGCGTTCCGGATCACCGCTATCACGGATGCTGCGAGCTCGAGCTTGAGTCAGAGCTACGGCTATGACCTGCTCGATCGGCTGACAAGCGCGACTGGCACAAGTCTCAACCAAGGCTGGACCTACGATGCTAACGGTAATCGGCTCACGCAGACGGGAAGCGCAGCCTCGACGTACACGATCAGCACCGCGAGCAATCGCTTGAGCAGTGTCTCCGGTGCACTCAGCCGAACGTACAGCTACGACAACAACGGGAATACCACAAACGATGGCACTGTCACGTTCACCTATAGCGACGCAAACCGTATGGTCAGCGCGACGAAGACGAGCGTCACGACGAACTACGCGCTGAACGCCCTTGGGCAGCGAGTCAAGAAGGCCGCGGCCGGCTCCTTGACGTACTTCGTGTATGACGAGGATGGACATCTCATCGGCGAGTACGACGACTTGGGCGGTTTGATTGAAGAGACGGTGTGGTTCGGCGAAGTCCCGGTCGCGACCCTCACGCCGAATCCTGGAGGTGTGAACCTGTCTTACATTCACACCGATCACTTGAATACACCGCGACGCATCAGCCGGCCGAGCGACAACGTCGTAATGTGGCGCTGGGACTCGGATGCATTCGGGACGACGGTTGTGAATGAAGATCCGGATGGTGACTCGAATCCTTTCGCGTACGGCCTGCGCTTGCCGGGCCAGTACTTTGATAGTGAAACCGGGTTGCACTACAACTATCTGCGCGATGGGTACGATCCAGCTGTCGGGCGCTACACGCAGAGCGATCCCATCGGGCTGAGTGGAGGAATCAACACGTACGCCTACGCACTAGACAACCCGGTAGCCTACTCCGACTCGGAAGGTCTTGAAGTACGGTTCGTGTGCCGGCCGCTTGCGCAACCGGGCTTTCGTTCGTTCAAGCATTGCTATGTAGTGGTCACCTGTCCCGAAGAGGGTTGGTCAAATATTTATTCGCTGTTTCCAGAGGAAGGGTTGTTCCCTTTCGTGGGCCGACGACACTTGGGTGTCCCCGGTGCATCTGGACTTCGGGATGACTACCCTGCCGGTAACACTACGGACGATATCCGCATTGAGCCGCGAATGTGGCCCGATGAACCAAAAAGTTGCGAACGCTGCCAGTTCGAGAAAGCAGTGCGCGATCGGTTCTTCTCGTTTCCAAGACTGGATGTGCCGTATCGCTATTGGGGACCCAACTCGAACTCATTCGCCGATGGGCTGCTGGACCTACCAGGCTGGGGTGTACATGCCCCAAGGGTAGATTCTGCGCCGGCACAGGACGAGGGATGGAATACCTGGGGACTTCCGTTGACTCCCAGTGGCAAGCAAGGTGATCGGTGATCGCCGGGATCAGATCTAAGCACGTTGCGATGCTGGCGGTGGTGTGCGTGGCATATGCCGCGTACATCGCTGCGTTTGCAAACCTCGTGCCCATCCGTCTGGACAGCGTTCTCAACCTTGTCGTCGCGCCCGCCATCTTCGGCGTTGCTTTTGCAGTCGCAGCGCAGGGCGGTGGCAGAGTCTTGCCGGCATTCATTGGCATACCCGCCTTCGCCATCTTCTATCTGCTGTCTGGACCTGGAGATCCGGCCAAGCCTCAGTTACACCTGCTTGCGAGTCTCATCACTGCTGGCGTATCCGTCTGCGCCTGCATTGCATCTGCCTTACTACTGAGGCGGAGAGCCCGTTCGAGAGAACGAACTAGACCCTCAACTAGCTAAGCCGGCAGCTACTTTCGTTCTGCATGGACGTCGTATTGTGAAGCGGAAGAGTGTTGGCTGTCCTTCCTATCTGACCGGTCAATGCCCACTGAAATCCCTCCCCGCACGTTGCACAGATGCGGGGAAGGGTAGGGGATGCCTGTCCCCTCAAGTCACATGCAAAACTCGCGGTTCATCGACCTTGTTGGCCGACCCGACTGCATCGAGCAGCGGTGTAATCCGCACCGAGTCCAGTTCCTCCGTGCTCTTGTCGATGAGACTGCGTGCGACGTAGGTTGCCTGCGCGTACGACACTGCTTCGTCGCACTCTGCGTGCAGCAGCACTTCGTACAAGCAGGTGAGCACGCCATGTGCCTGGAGCTGAAGTTGGCGCTGGGCTTCGATGGTCTGTTCCAAGCGGTTGAGAGCCTTCAACGTATCGTCCGTGGTACCCATGTCACTCTCCCATGTAGGGTGGCTGGTTAGACGCTCGGCGGTGTTGTAAGCACCGTCGGGCGTCGCTTCTTCGAGCGCTCGAATGAGCGCGATGGAATCGTACGGCGAATGCGTTTTCTGGATATCCGAACAGGTTGGGTGTTCTCACAGAAATGCGCCTCGGTTCGAGAACCTTTTCCCCCTCAGCCATCACCTACGCGCACCGATCACTAGCGATCGAAGCGGGCCAAGCCCGAAGGTTCTCGATGAAAACGCTCCTGAAGCAGCTGCTTGCAGCTGTCGTTGTTCTTTCAATGGTCGGCTGCACTACGATCCAGCCGCTTTCCGCCAATGCCTCCGAACTGTCGCGCACGCTGAAGAAGGGCGACAAGGTCGAAATCGTTACAGCCAAGGGGCAGCAACTGAGCTTCAAGGTCGACAGCGTCGATGACACCGGCCTGCAGGGTGCGGGCCAGCGCGTCGCGTACAACGACATCCAGAGCATCAGTCGCAAGGAGATGGACACGAAGAGCACGACCTGGGTCATCCTTGGCGTGCTCGCGGCGGGCGCGGTGGCGGCAGCCGCCGGTGGCGGCGGTGGCAGCGGTGGTAGCAGCGGCTACTGAGGCCCGCGTTCGATGCGGCAGTGGATGCTCTCCATGCCACTGTCGTCCGGGTCGTAGTTCGGGTCGTCGGCCGGGAAAGTCTCGGTGGTGATGCGCAGTGCGGTGATTTCCTCGACCGCCCATAGCTTCCCATAGCCAAAGCCACCGGAGTTGCTCGAGCCGCCGACCTGAACTGCGCGCAGGACCTCGGTACCGCGCGTGGAAATGCCGTGGACGTACGGCTCCACGACGCGCGGCAATCCTCCATAGCGGAACTCCAGCAGCAGGCGCTTGCGGATGGCCTCGCAGATGAGGGCTCGTTGTTCGTTCATATCCCGCGGCCAGGCGGACAGGAGGGGCCGAGACTAACGGGCGAGCACAACAGCTGTCTGTCCGTGGATGCCGCGAGGATGAGGGCATATCGATCGTGCGTCGTATTATGCTTTCGCCATGGGCCAGTACATCGGCGCGATCGACCAGGGCACGACGAGCACGCGCTTCATCGTCTTCGATGCGCAGGGCGCCATCGTCGCGGTCGCGCAGAAGGAACACCAACAGATCTATCCGCAGCCCGGCTGGGTCGAGCATTCGCCGATCGAGATCGCCCGCAATACGGAGGAGGTCATTGCAGCGGCGTTACAGCAGGCGAACCTCACCGCGCGGGACCTGATCGCAGTCGGCATCACTAATCAGCGCGAAACCACCGTGGTGTGGGATCGCAGCGGCCGGCCGATCCACAACGCGCTCGTGTGGCAGGACACGCGCGTCGATCCACTGGTTGCGTTCTATTCCGGCGAGGGCGGCAAAGACCGCTTTCGCGCCAGCACCGGCCTGCCGCTCGCCAGCTACTTCAGCGGCCTGAAACTGAAATGGCTGCTCGACAACGTGGCGGGCGTGCGCGAGCGCGCGCAAGCCGGCGAGCTGATGTTCGGAACGATCGACAGCTGGGTCGTGTGGAATCTCACCGGCGGTGTGCGCGGCGGTCTGCATATCACTGACGTAACGAACGCGAGTCGCACGCAGCTCATGCGTCTGGATTCGCTGGCGTGGGATGACGAGATGCTGAAGGTATTCTCGATTCCGCGGCCGGTGCTGCCACGCATCGTCTCGTCCAGCGAAGTCTACGGTGAGGTTGCGGCGGGTCCGCTCCGCGGCGTGCCTATCGCAGGCATCCTCGGCGATCAGCAGGCAGCGCTGGTCGGGCAAACTTGCTTCCGACCCGGCGAAGCGAAGAACACATACGGCACGGGCTGTTTTCTGCTGATGAACACCGGTCCGAAGCCGGTCTCGTCCGCGGCCGGGCTCGTGACCACAGTCGCGTACCAGCTCGGCAAGCAACCGGCACACTACGCGCTCGAAGGTTCGATCGCGATTTCCGGCGCGCTCGTGCAGTGGCTGCGCGACAATCTGGGAGTGATCGCGAAGAGCAGCGACGTCGAGGATCTTGCCGCGAGCGTCGCGGACAATGGCGACGTCTACATCGTTCCCGCGTTCTCCGGTCTCTACGCGCCCTATTGGAAGGACAGCGCCCGTGGCGTGATCGCAGGACTCACGCGCTACGCCACGCGTGCGCACATCGCGCGAGCGGCATTGGAAGCGACGGCGTATCAGACGCGCGATGTGTTGACCGCGATGGAGCAGGACTCCGGCATCAAGCTGAGCGAGTTGCGTGTCGACGGCGGCATGGTCGTGAACGAGCTGCTGATGCAGTTTCAGGCCGACATCCTCGACATCGCCGTCGTGCGCCCCAAGATCACCGAGACGACGGCGCTCGGCGCGGCGTACGCGGCAGGATTGGCAACAGGCTACTGGCGCGACACTGACGAGCTGACGAAGAACTGGGGCATCGCGAAGCGCTGGACGCCGGCGATGTCCAAAGAACAACGCGGCCGGTTGTACGCGGCGTGGCAGAAGGCTGTCACGCGCTCGTTCGGCTGGATCGAGTAACCCGCGTGGCGACGGCCAAAGCTCAGCTCGACAGCTTCATCTCGAAGTACTCGCCGGAGGTCGCGAAGCTCGGCCGCGCGGCGCTCGCACGCATGCGCAAGCTCCTGCCGGCCGCACAGGTGCTCGTGTACGACAACTACAACGCGCTCGCAGTAGGCTTCGGGCCGAACGAGCGCACGTCGGAGATCGTCTTCTCGATCGCGTTCTACCCGCGCTGGGTCAGCCTGTTCTTCGCGAAGGGCGTGGGTCTGCCGGATCCGCACAAGCGGCTCAAGGGCAGTGGCAACGTCGTGCGCCACGTCGTGCTCACCGAAGTCGCGGTGCTCGACGACCCGCCGATCCGTGAGCTGATGCAGCAAGCCCTGACGCGCTCCGGCGCTTCTTTGCAAGCGGGCAAGCGTGGGGCTATCGTCATCAAGTCGATCTCGGCCCGGCAGCGGCCGCGCCGTTCGCCAACAACAACTAAAGCGAGGGCTCGATCATGAGTGGAGTCAACATCTGGGCCGTACTGGTCGCGGCAGTCTCCAGCTTCCTGCTCGGCGGTCTGTGGTACTCACCGGTGATGTTTCACAAGCTGTGGAATCGCGAAGCAGGGCGCGGCGAGAATCCCGAGAAGATGAAGCATCCCGGGCGCGTGTTCGGTGTCGCCTTCGTGTTCGCGCTGATCGCGGCGTGGGTGTTCGCGTATTGGCTCGGTCCGAATCCGGAGCTGAACGATTCGCTCCGCAAAGGCCTTGCGGCCGGCGCCGGCTTCGTCGCCGCCAGCTTCGGCATCAACTACCAGTTCGCGAACCGCAGCTTCCTCATGTGGGCCATCGACGGCGGCTATCACACGGTGCAGTTCGTAATCTTCGCGCTGGTGCTGTCACTTTGGCCGTGAGATTTCCCGCGTGCGCAGCCACTGCGTGACCATCCGGGCTACTGTTCGAGAGATGAATGAATACCACTCAGAAATGTGCAGTTGCGCTGACGTTGCTCGTGCTCGCAGGTTGCGAGAACGAGGCGGCTCGGCGTCAACCGATCCCAGTCGTTTTAGCTGACAGAGGTAAACAGGTCACGCTGCACATCCCTCGCGGG
>Ga0209382_10010054_pt1 | contig 11825 bp, 8 predicted proteins | sample SoiMetdeltSBSDD5_FD_187599 | JGI IMG/M metagenome (GOLD analysis project Ga0209382, IMG submission 187599) | Bulk soil microbial communities from a Populus tree surrounding site in Tennessee, USA - Soil MetaG P. deltoides SBSDD5 (SPAdes) (version 2) | ecosystem: Environmental > Terrestrial >...
TCGCGGGCCAGCGCGGCGAGCGCCACCGGGCTGTCCAGCCGGCCGCCATGGGACGCCGGGGCCGCCATGTCCACGATGGTGCCGAAGATCGACAGCGTGCCGTCCTCGTTGTCCAGCAGCTCGACGATGCGGGCCTGCTGCGGCCAGTCGATGTGCGCGGCGGTGTTGACCTCCCAGAAGCCGCCGCCGAACGGGGCGCCAGCGGCCCGCGGGTACGGCGTGACGGCGTTGCGGTGGGTGTGGCCGTTGACCCAGAGCACGGCGTTGGGGAAGCGCAGCAGCAGGTCGCGCACGGCGGTGCCGGGGACCCGCGGCGCCGCGCCGGCCAGGTTGTCCATTGTGCCGATGGTGTGGTGGCTGAACAGCACGAACAGCCGGTCGCGGCCGTTGCGCCGCACGACGTTGCCGGCCGCGTCGAGGTAGCGGCGGCTGCCGGCGACCAGCTCGCGCTCCAGCCAGGCGAACTGCTCGGGATCCAGCGACCCGTCGGCGCCCCCGCTGGGGTTGACGGTGTCCAGCACGATCCCGCGCACCACGCCGCGGTCGAAGGCGTAGTAGGCGTTGCCGGTGAGCGCGTTCCACCGGTCGAAGCCGTGACCGGCCGGCGAGCCGGTGGTGTTGAAGTGCTCGCGGATGGTCTCCAGGCGGCTGACGAAGCGGCGGTTGGGGTCCGCGGTGACGGTGCGCGCCGGGCCGGACAGCAGGGTCTGCAGGCCGCGCGGGTCCAGCGCCTGCAGCTGCAGCGCGAGCTGGATGATGTCCGTCCCCGGCGGCAGGTCGATGATCTTGCGGTTGCCGACGGCCAGCGGCGCGATCGCCGGTATCGGCGGCAAATTGCCCTGCACCAGCCCGTCGTGGTTGCCGTACACGGTCAGCCACGGCCGGTCCAGCCCGGTGGCGCGGAACGGCCGGCGCACGGCGTCCAGCAGCCCGGGCACGGTCGGGTAGCCGAACAGCGCCCGCGGGCGGTCGTCGGCCGCGCCGGCCGGGGTGCCGTCCGGGTGCCAGTAGCTCGGGTCGTAGGCCACCTGGTCGGCAACGCCCTCGTAGCGCGTCAGGTCCCCTGAGTCCGGCCGCACCGGCTCGCCGTCCAGCAGGTCGATGTACCCCCGCAGCTCGTTGAACTGCACGTTGTCCACGTTGTCGCCGGTGGCGATCGCGAAGGACAGCGGCCGGCCGGTGGCGGGGCCGCGGCGGATGCGGTTGATCGCCACGATCATCGCCTCGCCGATGTGCGCCGACATCAGCTCCTGCGTCCGGTAGGACGAGTCGAACGGCAGGAACGGCGCGAACGGCGAGTCGGGGTCGTTGTACCTGTCCAGGAACTCCACCCTGGCCGGCGACTGGGCGTCCATCATGTGGATGTCGGTGAGCTGCCCGAACGCCAGCAGCGGCCGGCCGCGCTGCCCGCGGCCGTGCTGCGCCGCGGCGCCGAGCAGCTCATCCCGCCGCAGGTACGGCTCGCCGGGCCCGGGCACGATCGGCCGGTAGCCGCCGGCGCCGGGCTGGCCGAGCAGCAGCGTGCGGTCCAGCGTGGTGCCGCCCGGGTCCGGCTCCGGCGGCAAGGCCCACGCCGCGCCCCCACCGAATCCGCCGGTCGCGAGGGCCGCGGCCCCCAGCATCCCGGTGCGTAGGGCGTCCCGCCGGGTCAGGGTCATGGCTCGCTCCGCTCGCCCGGTGAGTGCCGATTGGTGCCGGGACACCAAACGCCACTCACGACATATCCACAGGTTGGCGCCACGGACGGTACCCACCCCGACGGGTGAGGCATAGCAGGGCACGCGCGGCCGTGGCCCGGCGCGCAACAGATGAGCCGTCGGCAGGCTGGATGACGCAACGAAGCCGCGCAGAGCGCAACGCTAGGCGGATGAATGTGTCACGCCTATCCACTTAGCCTTGATGCATGACGGCCACTCCCATCAGCGTCGGGCTCACGACCAGGTTCATCACCATGGACGAGACGTGGAGCACGCACAACTACCACCCGCTACCGGTGGTGATCTCCTCGGCCGAGGGCGCCTGGGTCACCGACGTCGACGGCCGCCGGTACCTGGACTTCCTGTCCGCGTACTCCGCGATGAACTTCGGGCACGGGCATCCCGCGCTGGTCGCGGCCGCCGTCGAGCAGCTGGGCCGGGTGACGCTGACGAGCAGGGCGTTCCACCACGACCAGCTCGGCCCGTTCTGCCGCGAGCTGGCCGAGCTCACCGGCACCGAGATGGTGCTGCCGATGAACTCCGGCGCCGAGGCCGTCGAGAGCGCCATCAAGGTGGCACGCAAGTGGGCCTACCGGGTGAAGGGGCTGGCGGCCGACACGGCCGAGATCGTGGTGGCCGGCTCGAACTTCCACGGCCGCACCACCACGATCATCTCCTTCTCCAACGACCCGGTCGCGCGGGCGGACTACGGCCCGTACACACCCGGCTTCGTCATGGTGAAGTACGGCGACGCCGAGGCGCTGGCCGCCGCCATGACGCCGCGGACCGCGGCCGTGCTGATCGAGCCCATCCAGGGCGAGGCCGGCGTGATCGTGCCGCCGACCGGGTACCTGCCGGAGGTCCGCCGGCTGTGTGACGAGCACGGCGCGCTGCTGATCGCCGACGAGATCCAGTCCGGGCTTGGCCGGGCCGGCACGCTGCTGGCGCTGGAGCACGAGGGGGTGCGGGCCGACCTGTACACCCTGGGCAAGGCGCTGGGCGGCGGCATCCTGCCGGTCTCGGCGGTGATCGGCTCGCAGGCCGTGCTCGGGCTGCTGCGCCCCGGCGAGCACGGCTCCACGTTCGGCGGCAACCCGCTGGCCTGCGCGGTCGGCCGGGCCGTGATCCGGCTGCTGGCCAGCGGTGAGCCGCAGGCCCGCTCGGCGGAGCTGGGCGCGCACCTGCACGCCAGGCTCGGCGAGCTGGTGGGGCGTGGTGTCGCCGAGGTGCGCGGCCGCGGGCTGTGGGCCGGTGTGGAGATCAGCCCTGGCGGCCCGATGGGGCGGCAGGCCACCGAGGCCCTGATGCGGGCCGGCGTGCTGTGCAAGGAGACCCACGACACCACCCTGCGGATCGCTCCCCCGCTGGTGATCAGCCGCGCCGACCTCGACCGCGGGATCGACGCGATCGAGCGGGTCCTGGCGCGCTGACGGCCGCGGGCCGGGGTTAGCGGTTGCGGGTGACCCTCGGCTCGTCCCAGCTGGGCTCGGCGGCCTCGACCACCGAGCCATCGGCGCGGAAGACGAGAAACCGGCCGAAGGAGCGGGCGAACCAGCGATCATGGGTGACGGCCAGCACGGTGCCCTCGAAGCCGGCCAGGCCGTCCTGCAGCGCCTCGGCCGAGACGAGGTCGAGGTTGTCGGTCGGCTCGTCGAGCAGGAGCAGGGTGGCGCCGCTGAGCTCGAGCAGCAGGATCTGCAACCGGGCCTGCTGCCCGCCGGAGAGCGTCTCGAAGGGCTGGTCCGCGGCCGCGGCGAGCCCGTAGCGGCTCAGGGCGTGGATCGCCGAGCCCCGGTCGAGACCGGCGCGGCGGCCATCGCCGCGCCACAGGATGTCCGCCGGGGTGCGCCCGGCCCACTCCGGGTGCTCGTGGGTCTGCGCCAACATGCCGGGCACCACCCTGGCCCCGAGCCGCCACTCCCCCGCGTGCGCCACCCCGGACGCGACGCCGTGCGGGCCGGCCAGCAGCCGCAGGAAGTGGCTCTTGCCGGACCCGTTGGACCCGAGCACGGCCACCCGGTCGCCGAGGAACACCTCCAGGTCGAACGGCGCCATCAGCCCGGTCAGCTCCAGGGACTTGGTGGTGATCACCCGGATGCCGGTGCGGCCACCGGTCAGGCGCGGCCGCAGCCGCTGCACCCTCGGCAGCTCCGGCGGGGGCCCGGCCTCCTCGAACTTGCGCAGCCTGGTCTGCGCCGCCTGGTAGCGCGACGCCATGGCGTCGCTGTTGGCGGCCTGCTGGCGAAGCGTCCGCACCAGCTCGCGCAGCCGGGCGTGCTCCTCATCCCAGCGCCGGTGCAGCTCGGCGACCCGCTCCCAACGCGCTTCGCGGGCCGCATGCCAGGTGGCGAAGGAACCACCGTGGGTCCACGCCGTGCCGGCCTCCAGGGTGACCACCGCGGTGGCCGCCTCGGCGAGCAGCTCGCGGTCGTGGCTGACCAGCAACACCGCCTTGGCGGTCTCGGCAAGCCGCCGCTCCAGCCACCGCTTGCCAGGCACGTCGAGATAGTTGTCCGGCTCGTCGAGCAGCAGCACGCCGTCGGGGCCACGCAGCAGCGCCTCCAGCACCAGCCGCTTCTGCTCGCCGCCGGACAGGGTGCGCACGCCGCGGAAGCGGGCCCGCTCGTACGGCAGCCCCAGCGCCGCGACCGTCACGGTGTCCCACAACACCTCGGCCTGGTACCCGCCGGCATCCCCCCACCCGGCCAGCGCGTGCGCGTACCGCAGCTGCCTCGCCTCGTCGTCGGCCTCCATCATGGCCAGCTCGGCGGCGTCCAGCTCGGCCGCAGCGGCCCGGGTGGGAGGCGGCGCGACGGCCAGCAGCAGGTCGCGCACCGTGCGGTCGTCGCGCACCGAGCCGACGAACTGCGGCATCACGGCCAGCCCACCGTGGCTTGCCACGCTGCCAGCGGCGGGAGGCACCTCGCCGGCCAGGATGCGCAGCAGCGTGGTCTTCCCCGCGCCGTTCTCGCCGACCAGCGCCACCACCTGGCCGTCGCCGACCCGCAAAGACACGTCCCCGAACAGCCGCCGCCCGTCGGGCAGCAGGTAGCCGAGCCCGCCGGCCTCCAAGAACGCCACGAGCGGCCATTCTGCGCCGTACACACCGTCCTCTGCGACACCGTTTCCCCGCCACCCGCTCCCACGCCCCATGGCCAGGCAGCAGGGATCGGCGGGCGTGGTGGGATGGGCGGGTGGACCGAGTGTGGCCCGCGCCAGCAGCGCCGGCGGCCGAGTTGACCGAGCTGTACGACTACCCGCCGGACCTGCGGCGGCCATTCGTCAGGGCCAACTTCGTGACCAGCGCGGATGGTGCCGTGACGCTCGAGGGTCGCTCCGGCGGGCTGTCCGGTGAGGCGGACCGGGAGGTGTTCGCGCTGCAACGCGCCATGGCCGACGTGATCCTGGTCGGGGCGGGCACGGCGCGCGCGGAGGGCTACCGGGGGGTGCGGATGCCGGCCGGGCACGCTCGGCTGCGCGAGCGGCTGGGGCTGGCGCCGGTGCCGCCGATCGCGGTCGTCACGGGTTCCTGCTGGCTGACCGCGGAGCACGTGCTGGTAACCGACACCGAGGTGCCGCCGATCGTCATCACCGTGGCGTCCTCGCCGGTGGCGCACCGGGAGGCGCTGGCCGCGGCCGGCGTGCCGGTGCTGGTCGCCGGGGAGCACCGGGTGGACCTGCCGGCGGCGGTGCGGATGCTCGGCGAGCGGGGCCTGCGCCGGGTACTGACCGAGGGCGGGCCGCAGCTCTTCGGCGAGCTGGTGACCGGCGACCTGGTCGACGAGCTGTGCCTGACGGTCTCGCCGCGGCTGGTCGGCGGCATGGCCGGGCGGATCGCCGCGACGCCGAAGGAGCTGGACCCGAGGGTGCTGCGGCTGGCGTCCGCGGTGCAGGCCGACAGCGCGCTGCTGCTGCGCTACCTGCGAGCGCACTGACCTGGGCCGACCCGGCGGCTGAGGGAGCGGCGGCCACGGGGCAGGATGGCGGGTGTGTTGCCACTGACGCCGCCGATCGAGCCGATGCTGGCGAGCGCCGCCAGCGGAATCCCGCGCCGCAGCGGGCTGGTGTTCGAGCCCAAGTGGGACGGCTACCGCTGCATCGTGTTCCGCGACGGCGCCGACGTCGTGCTGCAGTCCCGCTCCGGCAAGCCGCTCACCAGGTACTTCCCCGAGGCCGTTGCCATGATGCTCGGCGCCTTGCCCGAGCGCTGCGTGGCCGACGGTGAGCTGGTGGTGACCCGCGGCGGGCGGCTGAGCTTCGACGCGCTGTCCGAGCGGGTGCACCCGGCGGCCTCGCGCATCGAGCTGCTGTCGGTGCAGAGCCCGTCCTCGTTCGTCGCGTTCGACCTGCTCGCCATCGACGACACCGCGCTGCTGGAGGTGCCGTTCCGGCAGCGCCGCGACGCGCTGGAGCAGGTCGTGCAGGTCGGTTCCGGCGTGCACCTCACGCCGGTCACCGAGGACCCGGACGTGGCCGCGGAGTGGTTCGAGATCTTCGAGGGCGCCGGCCTTGACGGGCTGATCTGCAAGCCGGCGGACGGCCCGTACCTGCCGGGCAAGCGGGCCATGCTCAAGGTGAAGCACGCCAGGACGGCCGACTGCGTGGTGGCCGGGTTCCGCTGGCACAAGACCGGCGGCGTGGTCGGCTCGCTGCTGCTCGGGCTGTACGACGACCGCGACGTGCTGCACCACGTCGGCGTGCTCGGGGCGTTCCCGGCCGCGCAGCGCGCCACCCTGGTGAGCGAGCTGCAGCCGCTTCGCGCCGGCGCCGAGGCGGACCACCCGTGGCTCAGCGGCACGGTGGCCGACCAGCGCCTGCCGGGCGCGGTGAACCGGTGGCGGGCCGGCGACCTGCCGTGGGAGCCGCTGCGCCCGGAGCGGGTGGTCGAGGTGGCCTACGAGCACACCGAGGGCGGCCACCCGGCCAGGTTCCGGCTCAACCCGCGCTTCGTCCGCTGGCGGCCCGACCGGGAGCCGCGCTCGTGCCGCTACGACCAGCTCGACGAGCCCGCCAGCTACGACCTGGACGCCGTCCTGCGCGGGGAGGTGCGCCGCAAGCGCCCGTGAGTGGCGATCGGTGCCAGAACACCAAACGCCACTCACGACCTTTCGGCTTACCACGGCCTCACTGCGCAGCTGGAACCCTGACACGACCGCTAGTACCTGCACAGACAAGCACGGACGTACGTCCTGGCCGATCGAGGAGCAGCCGTGCCAAGGGCCCAGCTGGCCGCGCTGGCCACCGTCCCAGTGTGTGCCCTCCCGGCCGCCGCCATCGCGGTCGCCGTTGCGGTGCTGGCCGGCTGCGCGGTCGGGCCGTCCGAGCGTCCCGCGGTCGCGGTCCGGGACGCCCCGCTGCCGCCGGCTCCGCGCCCGACGCCAACGGCCAGCGCGGTACCGCTGCCCGGGCTCGAGCCGTCCGGCACCGACACCATCGACTTCGTCGACTGCACGGGGGCGACCCGGCAGCGGCTCGGCGCGGCGGCCACCCGCGAGCTGCGCTACGAGTGCGGCTCGGTGACCGTCGACCTCAACCCGGACGAGCCGCGGCGGCGGGCCGGCATCGGCGACATCCACCTGCTGCGCACCGGTACCGGGCCGGTGCCGCTGATGATCGTCGGCGATGTCGGCGGCGAGCCGGGATCGCTGCTCGCGGCGCGGCTGGCCAACCAGGTGCCACCCGAGCTGCTCAGCTCGTTCAGCCTGGTCGGCGTCGACCGCAGGGGCACCGGCGGCTCCGAACCGGTCCGCTGCGTGCCCGGCGACGTTCGCGAGCGGCTGATCGCGATCGACCCCGGCGGGGTGCTGCCGGCCGCGGCGCAGGACGTGCTCGACGCCGCCAACGAGGCAACCCGAACCTGCGTGCAGCAGATCGAGGACCTGCTCCCGCTCATCGACTCCTGGCGCGCCGCCGGCGACCTGGAGCAGGTGCGCAAGGCGCTGGCGGCCAACCGGCTCAATGCCATCGCGGTCGGGGACGGCTCCCGGGTGCTCTCCGCCTACCTCGGCAGGTTCACCCAGACCGCCGGCCGGGTGGTGCTCGACGGCGCCCCTGACCCCACCCTGGACGCCATTGCCGCTGGGCAGGACCTCGCCGCCGCCGCCGAGCACGCCTTCGACCTGTTCGCGTCCGCCTGCGCCGCCGCCGGCTGCCCGCTGATGCCCGACCCCCGCCAGGCTCTGACCGGCGCGGCCGCCGCGCTGCGGGCCAGGCCGGTCAACGCCACGAACGGCACCACCGTCGGTGCCGGCACGCTGTTCAGCGCGGTGCTGGTCGGGTTGGCAGACACGGCGCAGTGGCCCGCGCTGTTCGCCGCGATCGCCGACGCCGGGCGCGGCGAGGTCGACGGCGTCGCCCGGCTGGTGCGCCCGCTGCTGGACAGCGGCACCAGCGAGCCGGCCAGGCTGGACGCGGTGCTGCTCACCGCGTGCAACGACACCGCGACGCGGGTGCCGCCGGACCGGGTCGGCCAGCTCGCCGAGGAGTGGCGCGGTCGCGCCCCGCTTTTCGGCCCGCTGTTCGCCCAGCGCCTGCTGATCTGCAGCCCGGCGCCCGTACCCACCAGAACCGTGCCGGCGCCGCGCGCCGCCAACACCCCGCCGGTGCTCGTGCTCGGCACCGATGGTGACCCCGTCACCCCGCCGCTCGGGACCCAGCGAATGGCCGAGGCGCTAGCCGCCGGCCTGCTGGTGACCTGGCAGGGCAGCGGCCACGGCGCGTTCCCCCGCACGCCGTGCGTCACCTCAGCCGTGCAAGCCTTCCTCGTCGACGGCGCCCTCCCCCGCAGCGGCACGGTCTGCCCGCCGTAGCCACTCCGGGGCGTCAGACCAGGACGGTCAGCATGAACAGCAGGGCCTCCCACACGGTGAACGCCACGCCGAGCAGGAGCAGCCCGACCACCAGCACGGCCAACGTCCGGCGGGAACCCCGCGCCCGATTGGCCGAGTCGGCGAAGTCACGGACGCCGGCCAGCGCCCCCTCCACGGTGAACGACGGCGGCGTCCGTTCCATCCGGTCCAGATGCGCGGCGAACGCCTGCGCGTCCGGGTCGGCCGGGTCCAGGCCGATCAGGTCGTCGGCGAAGCGCCCCCGCGGAGCTGGCGGGTCGTCCCATGGGTCTCGTTGGGGCATAACACAACGGTAACCCGAGAACGCCCCGGTCACGCGTAGCGTTGATGGCATGAAGCCCGTTGTTGGTGCCACCCCCAAGGTGGTCAAGTCTGACGCAGAGTGGCGCGAGCAGCTCACCGACGCCGAGTACAAGGTGCTCCGCAAGGCCGGCACCGAGCGCGCCTTCACCGGCGAGTACACCGACACGAAGACCCCCGGCATCTACGAGTGCCGGGCCTGCGGGGCCGAGCTCTTCCGCAGCGAGACCAAGTTCGACTCGCACTGCGGCTGGCCGTCGTTCTACACCCCGCTGGCCGGCGACAGCGTGATCCTCCGCGAGGACCGCGGGTTCGGCATGGCGCGTACGGAGGTGCTGTGCGCGACCTGCCACAGCCACCTCGGGCACGTCTTCGAGGGCGAGGGCTACGGCACCCCGACCGACCAACGGTTCTGTATCAACTCGATCTCGCTGCGGTTGCTACCCGACGCAACGGAATAGCGCGAGCCACCTCACCGGGCCGACCTCCTTCAGGTCGGCCCTTTCTGCGTTCTGCGGGCCGCATCACGTCGCCCTGTTCGTGTGGTTACCATCCGCTACTAGCCGGCTACGAAATGGGACGGCCAGCCCGACCATGCCAACGATGCGTGATCACGTGAACTCGGGTTGCTACCGGGTAGCCGCTACTCAAGTCAAGACCTGGACCAGCTGATTGTGTGGTGGTGTGTCATCCGCAGCCGCCCGGCGGGCGAAGCGTCCCTAGCTCCCGGCGGCATTCCACCTGAACTGCTCTAGGAGCAAAATGTCCCGGTTAGCCAACCGGCGGCGCTGGTCGAGGCAGGTTCTGCTCGGCGCGTCCGCCGGACTCGTACTTTGTGGCCTGGTGCCGAACACAGCGGAGGCCGCGAACGCCGCGGCCGCCGCGTACGCCTCAATCACCAGCGAGGTGTACCCGATAAACCCCACCACGAACACCCTGCCGACGAGCCGCTCGTTCTCCACGTCCGGCAGCCCGACCGAGGTGACCAGAACTGCACCCGGCCAGATGAAGGTCGTGTTCCACGGCCTGGCAGCCGGGGTGAGCGGCAGCGACGCCGGCGGGGTCGTCCACGTTCGGAGCTCCTCTTACGCGTACAACTGCAACGCGGGCACGCCGCTGGCCTCGGCCGGCGACGTCATCGTCACCGTGATGTGTTGGCAGCTGTCTGACGGGTCGGGCGGTGGCTGGCCCCAGCTCACCCCGTTCACGATCAACTACACCAGGGGTATCACCGAGTCCGGGGCGCTGGCGACGGCCAGGGTGGACGGGTTCCAGCCGCTCGGCCAGCAGTTCACGCCGGTAACGCAGACCAACAGCGCCGGCGGCACGATCAAGGTGATCCGTGGCGCCACTGGTCACTACACGGTGGACGTCACCGGCCCGGGCGCCGGGGGGGCGCCGGCGGTGACGGGCACCGGCTCAGCGAACTCCCGGTGCGCCATGCTGAACCTGGGCACCGGGCTGGGCTCGGCGATCCGGTTCTACGTCCGATGCGTGGACGCCTCGACCGGCCTGGACAAGAACTCCCACTTCAACTTCACCTACGCCGCGGGAACGAACCTGCTTGGCGAGCTCAACCAAATGTCCGCAGCCTATGCCTACATCCCCCATGTGATGCCGCTGAGCAACACCCTGCAGCCGGCACCCAGCGGGCCCCTGTTCAATCGGATCGGCACCGACACCACCGGCAAGATCACCTTCGCGAGGCCGGGCGTCGACGCGTTGCGGATCCGCTTCGGGCACCAGGGCGACAAGGGGCTGAACAACCCGCAGTTCACGATCACCCCGATCGGTTCGATGGCCCACTGCGTACCGTGGCCCGGGATGGATCCCGAACTGATCTACAATAGTGGCCATTGGGACGTGCAGCTCTGGGTGCAGTGCGATGTCTCGATCGGCGACCCGCCGCTCGCCTTCTTCATTCAGCAATGGGTGCGGCAGTACCAGTTTGCGTAGTTCTGTCCGTATGGCGCCGGCAGGCACCTGAACTGGCTTGCCGGCGCCGCCACAGTGGCCGCATTATGTGCCGACCACGTGCGGCGGCGAGGGGGGCGGCGATGGGTGGCACCTGGGGTATTCCGGGTCCGATGTTTCTCGGGCTGTACTGCGCCGGCCTGGTGGCCGCGCTCGGTTATGCGTTGGCGGTGCTCCGGCGGGTACGCCGGCCGGACTCACTGCGGCCGCACCCGCCGCGACCTCTGGATGCCGCCGAGTTGGCCGTCCTCGCGGCGGGACCGCTTCGGGTTGTGGAGGTGGCCGTCGGCCGCCTGCTGGAGGCCGGCCGGGCACGGGTATCCCGCAGCGGGCTGCTCAGCTCCGCGTCCACGGGCAGCGACGACCCGGTGGAGGCCGAGGTGCTCCAGCGGCTGGACCGGGCGCCGCGGCAGGTGGCGACCGTCCTGCAGGATGTCGCGGGCAGCGATCCGGTGTACCGCATCGGCGACCGGCTGGCCGCGCTGGGGTTGCTGGTGCCCCCGGCCGCCGCCGCGGCGGCCCAGCGGCGGGCCGCGCTCGGGCTGTACGTCGTGCTGGGCGTTGGGTTGCTGCGGCTGGTCGACGGCGTGCGCAACGAGCGCCCGGTTGCCGTGCTGGCCCTGCTGTTCGTGATCACCGTATTCGTGACCATCGGCGTGCGCCGCCACCGGATCGGCGCGCGGACCGTCGCCGGCGATCAGCTGCTGGCCGCGGTGCGCCGGGACGGCCTGCACGGGTCGAACACGCTGGTCGACCCGGCCATCGCGATCGCCGGCTCGACCGGCCCGGTGGCCCTTGGCGGCCTTGCCGCGCTTCCCGACGAACCGACCCGCCAGGCGCTGGCCGCCGGCGCGGTGGCGCTCATCGCGGTGACGGCGTGGACCTCGTGGTCCTACGCCGGGTCCACCGGCTACGCCAGCTACGGCACGGGGGCCAACGGCGGTCCGACGGCAACCGCCGGTTCGTGCGGCGGTGGCGGGGGCAGCGGCAGCGGGGGTAGCAGTTG
>Ga0209382_10010058_pt1 | contig 11821 bp, 7 predicted proteins | sample SoiMetdeltSBSDD5_FD_187599 | JGI IMG/M metagenome (GOLD analysis project Ga0209382, IMG submission 187599) | Bulk soil microbial communities from a Populus tree surrounding site in Tennessee, USA - Soil MetaG P. deltoides SBSDD5 (SPAdes) (version 2) | ecosystem: Environmental > Terrestrial >...
AACGCTGCGTTCCCCGTCGGCGTCAACGCCTCGAGCCGCTACTCGAAATGGCCGGTTTTCAGCTGTCCATTAATGGCCGGCTTTGGGTGTCCACCGAGGCAGTTGTAAGGAAAGACTGGAAGCTCTGAGGAAAACCGGACGGTCCGGGTAGCCGAATGCGCGTGCCGTCCGGACCAGTGTATTCCGAGGATACGACCCACTCCTCCGCGCCTGCTGGAAGAATCTGATTGGCGACGACGCGCTCAAACACCTCGGGAGTGCCCTCGCTCGGTGTGACAGTCGACGTGGCCTCGCAGAATGCATTCTCGACTGAATGTCCCTTCGCTTCCTCCTCTACTGACGGCGGTCGCAACGTGACACTGACGTTGTGAGGGCCGCCATACGAGAAGTTGAGAATCGCCTCCCTCGGCAGTCGCAATTCACGAACGGTGCATATGAGTCTGAACTGTAAGGTGGGCATCCGCAGAGAGAAGGTGAGTCGCAGGCGACGAATCGCGCGTCGGAATGTAGCACACGACGCCCGAATACGACACGGCCCCCTTGCTGACTTCGGCCGATTCCCCGACGGGGCCGGAACCTGTGTGACCCGTCCTACGGATGATCCCCCCTCACTCCGCTCTCAGCGTTGCGATCGGATCGATGGCCGCGGCGCGGCGTGCCGGCAGGAGGGCGGCGGCCAGGCACGTCGCAATGATAACGCTGAGGCTGACGGCGTACGCGAGCGGATCGAACGCGCGCACCACCGCGCCGATCGTCTCCGCCGCGGGCGTTGACAGCAGCACGATGGCCGTGACCGCCGCGAGTCCTCCGCCGGTGAGGACGCCGATCGCGATCGGCCGCATCGACTGCGACAGGACGAGAGTCACGATGTTGCGCGGCGTCGCCCCGAGTGCCATCCGCACCCCAATCTCCGTCCTGCGCTGCTCGACGAGGTACGACAGGACGCTGAACAGGCCGGAGACCGTCAGCGTCAGCGCGAGCGTGCTCAGGATGACCGCCATCCAGAAGATCACCTCGAGAATCGCTGCCTCCAGGCCCGCCATCATCCGCATCGACGCGATCTCGCCGAGGGCGGGATCGGTCGTCACGAGCGCGTCGAGCAGCGCACGGCGCGACACATCGGGATCGCCGTGCACGCGCACGACGAACGACGTGTTCGGCTGCTCCGGCGCGGTCGGCAGGTAGACGCCCGAGTAGGCAAAGTCGAAGATCTTCAGCGCGCTGCGCACGTCCCGGACGACGCCGACTACGGTATACGCCTGTGCGGGAACTCGCGATGCGTCGTCGTCTTCGGTCACGCGGCCGGCCGCGGTGCCGAGCCGGAGCGTCTGGCCGAGCGAGTCCCCGTTCGGCCAGAAGTGCCGGGCCACCGCATCCGAGACCACGACCACACTCGAGGCAGGACTGCGTTCCTCTGGCGCGAAGAGGCGTCCCCTGAGCACATTGATGCCGAGCAGGTCGAAGTACTGCGGCGAGACGAGCTTGCAACCGACGCTCAGGGTCGTGTCGCCGACGCGGGCGTCCATGGACACGCCGCTTTGCATCGGCTCCGGCCACGAGGCGCCAACCGATGCAATGAATGGATGCTCCTCGATGGCTCGAAGGATCGCAGGACGCGTCGACTCCGTCATCCTTCGGACGACGAGGGTGTCGTCGGTCCGGACGCCCACCTCCGCGGTTGCCGAGGCGTAGGTGCTGCGAAGAAATACTGCGGCACACACGAGCAGCAGCGCGGAGGCCGTGACCTGGCTGCCGATCAGCACCTGACGCACGCGGCTCGGACGTGCGTCCTTCGTCACTTCGCCGCGCATCGCGCGCACCAGCTCGAGGCGCGTCGTTTGCAGCGCCGGAAGCAGCCCGAACATCACGGTCGAGACGATCGCGCCGCCGACAAGGAACAGCCACACGCGCCAGTCGCCGGGCGGGATCGCCAGCTCCGCGGAGTCCGTCGGTTCCGTGAACTCCGGCGGCAGGATGCTGGTGACCAGGTGAAGGCTGCCGGCGAGCAGCGCGCGTGAGACGAGAAACGCCAGCACCGCCGCCACCAGCGCGAGGAGGAGATTCTCCGTCAGCAGCTGGCGCACGATTCTCCAGCGCGTCGCGCCGAGTGACAGCCGGACGCCGATCTCGCGGTGGCGCGACAGGCCGCGCGCGAGGAGGAGGTTCGCGACGTTGGCGCATCCAATCATCAGAATCAGGCCGAAGGCGAACAGGACCGGCGCAAGCATGGCCATGGCCACGCCCCGATCCTCCGAGATCACGCCACGGCTCTCGCGCAGGACGATGTGGACGATGCCATCCTCTGGTTTGCGGATGCCCGGCTGCGCCGAAGCCCAGCTGCCGAGCGCGCCCGCCGCCGCGGCCGATGATGTCCCTGGTTTCAACCGTCCGATAACGTCGACCCATCCCCGGTCCCGCGTTTCCCGCGGGCGGAATTGATCGATGAGCGCCAGCGGCGCCCAATAGTGCGGCGGCGACTGGCGCAGCCCGCGAAAACCTTCCGGCATGACGCCGGCCACCGTGTACGGATGGCCATTGAGCACGAGCTGCCGTCCGATGACGGCGGGATCGAATCCGAACAACGCCTCCCAACCCTGGTGGCTCAGCACCATGACCGCTGCCCCGCCACTCTCCTCGTCGGACTCGGTCAGGGTTCGTCCGCGCGCCGCGGACACCCCCAACACGTCGAAGAAGTTACCGGACACGAACATCCCGACGGCTGCGCGTCCATCGACCCGCGTCGGAAAGCTCGGACGCGCCGCCGCGACATCCGTGAACACGGTCGTTTCCCGGCGAATCGCCTCGTACTCGGACCGCGAGAACGGCACCTCGTTGCGCGAGCCTGGACGCTCCAGCCGTTCCATGCTGAAGAGCTCGTCGGGATGCCGTACCGCGTCGACCTGGAAGAAGAACGCATTGAAGAACGTGAAGGCAACGGCGGCAACGCCAAGGCCGAGCGCGATGGTCGAGACGACCGTGAGCGCGACGAGCGGCGCCCGGCGGAACGTGCGCATGGCGAAGCCGATATCGCGGGTGAGTGTTTCGAAGAAGGCGATCCTGCGCTGGTCGCGGCACTGGTCGGCGGCGAGGGGCACGGAGCCGAAGCGCGCGAGTGCGCGCTGGCGCGCCTCCGCGGCACTGAGGCCGGCAGCCATGTGTTTTCGCGTTTCGCACGCGATGTGGAACGCAAGTTCGTCGTCGAGCTCACGCTCGGCCTTGCCGGGCTTGAACAGGGCGCGGGCCCGGAGCTTCAGATCGTTGAGACGCATTTTTTCACCGGGGGGCTTCGCCCCGCCGGACCCCCCTACACGCTCGCTCGCGCGCGCGCCGCTTCGCCGGCGCGCTCCGTTCGCGTGGCTCGACTCGCTGCGCTCGCTCGCGAGGCAGCACCGCTGAAAATTAGTTGCCTTCTCACGAAGTCACGCGAGCTTCATGACGCGATCGATCGCGGCTGACATGCGTTCCCACTCGCTGGCCTCGACCGCAAGCTGGCGCCGGCCGGACGCGGTGAGGCGGTAGTACTTCGCCCGCCGTCCCAGCTCCGAGACGCGCCATTCCGCTTCGATCCATCCCTGGTGCTCGAGCCGATGGAGCGCCGGGTAGAGCGAGCCCTGGTTGATCTGCAGCACGTCGCGCGAAATCTGCTGAATCCGCTCCGAGATCGCCCAGCCGTGCATGACGTCGGTCTGCAGCGTCCGCAGGATCAACAGGTCGAGAGTGCCGGGAAGCAGGTCGGGAATCGTCTGTCGAGGCATGGTGTCGTTATCCGACAATAAAGGTCTTGGTGTCGGCTGTCAACACCAGGTGTCGGAAAGTGGTCGTGTCAAATCCCAAGCTCCACCCTTCGACTCGGCTCAGGGTGCCCCGAGCATTCGTCGAGGGGCACATCCCAAGCTCCAACGCACTCCCCAATCCCAGTTGCCAATTGCCCGGGGCAAACTCGGCGACACCTCCGTCTAATCCTTTCAAGGCGTTGCCGCGATCCCCAACCGTCGTAAGGCGCGTCCGCGCCCGGCGTCGCGGCCGGGCGGGCTCGCAGCAGGTGTGAAAGTGCGGGAAAAATGGACTTGCGTCCTCCAACGCCAACCGGTAAGGTCCGCGGTCAGTTCCGCCGTTCCAACTCACGAATCGGTCTCGACCAGTCGCGCACCGCACCGCATTACTGCCGGGCTGGCGTTCCGTGTAGGAGGATTCCATGGCCTTCGTCGTCGACTGGAAGCCTGCGAACCCGCAGGGTGCCTTGAAGCTGATCTCCAACGAGCCTCTCGGGTCCAAGAGCATCGACAGCAAGCCCGTCGGTATCGGCCTCGAAGCGAACCTGTCGTTCGGCGGCGATGACAGTGCCGGCCTCTCGATCAACAGCCGCGGGTCGTTCACCGTGGCCATCCTGAACGACGCCAACGATCCGGACGAGGACGGCATTCTCGGGTCGACCGCGGTGAAGACGGCCGAGGGCGCGCTGCCCCCGCAACTCGCGTTCGACCCGGCGGTGGCGTACCTGAAGATCCGCGCGGAGGCCGGGCTCAAGGCGAAGGCGGGCCTGCCGCTCGGCGCCTTCGTCAGCATCGACGCCGAAGCGGAAGCGTCCGCAATCTTTGCCGACTATCGGGTGCACCGGCCATCCGAACAGGCGCGCGCCGCGTTCACGATGGCCCTCGGCAACGCGCGATTCGCGACCAAGCTGCAGGACGTGCTCGCACTCGAGCCCGGCGAGGCGCTGGCCTTCCGCTTCGGCGGGAAGGTCAGTGCCGACGTGACCGTCAGCTGGTCGGACCTGTTCACCGGCCAGTTGGGCAGCCTCGGCAAGGCGCTGGGCACGGTCGCCCCGATTGCGGTGTCGATCAAGGCGGGCGCGAGCGCGTCGTTCAGCGTCGGCATCTCCGACGACTTCCTGATCGTGTTCTCGCGGGTGGACGCCAACCGGTGGCGGGCCGGCGTCCGGAAAGTGAAGTCGAGCCGCATTGCGCCGTCGGTGGACGCCGGGATCGACATCGGGCTGGCGAATCCCAAGCAGCTGCAGGAACTGATCGCGGTCGCGCTCGATGGCGTGCTCGGGGCCCCCTTCGAGAAAGTGCAGGACCTGCTGAAGGCGTCGTCACTGGACGCCCTTGGCTCGACCGAGCGCAAGATCGCGAAGACGGTCCTCGATCGGCTCGGCTTGAAGGACGAAAGAGCGACGATCGAGGCACTGCGCGAGCGGGTCGGCGCCATCAAGGAGAAAATCGCCGGGAACATCGAGAAGGTCCTCAAAACGCGGATTGCCCTGAGCTTCGCCTACGAATACAACCGGATCACGAGCGACACCAACCTGCTGCAGGCGACGTTCACGGCCAAGGCGATCAAGGCGTTGCATCCCGACGTCATCAAAGGAAAGACCCAGTCCACGGTCCAGGCGATCCGCGACGGGAAGTCCGGGATCGACCTCGAGCTGTACTTGAATCAGAAAGAGATTGTCCGCACGCACAGCTGGGGCTTCACGCTCGGCTTCGGCAAGTGGGCGACGATTGGCGGCAAGGATTTCAAGAAGGTGTCGACCATCCGCCGTACGGACTTCCAGGGCCGCATCCAGGAAAGCTACCTGGGCGCCCGTTCGTACACCGGCACCTGGGTGGGTGAGAAATCCGAATGGGGAGTGGATCTGAAAGCCGACATGAAGAACTACTCCGCCGAGCCACTGGTCAACGATTTCAGCTTCGGGATTCACCTGCTGTGGCTCGTCGAGCAGAAGGACCTGTCCCCCAGCGAGCTCGAGGAATGGCTCGACAGCGGTGTCATTTGGCGCGTCTTCCGCGAGCAGGACGTGATCGAAGCCCGCGCCAGGCTGGCTCCGGCGCTCTCGAATTCTGCGTCACTGAACGTCCAGATAACGATTCCGAACAGCGTTGTCCGCGCGGTGCTTCCGGACCTCGCCACATCACCGGCTGACAACTTTGCACCCGCGCTCGCCCTGGGGATGCCGTGGATGAAGGTCTCAGACGCGAGACAGAGCGCCGCCAGGCGGCGTCAGTTGTACACACCGCTCTGGGCGATGTACCTCGCCAATCCGGAACATTCGCAGGGGCAGTTCGCGGCCGTGGCGGAACAACACGTGAAAGAGGCCGGGCGGACGGAGCTGATTCTGACCGAGCGCACACCGGTCGGTCCGAATCCGTTCTCGTTCGCGGGTCTCACCCATATCAACGGCAACACGCTGGGAGCGTGCGCGTCGTTCACGCGCGGCTGCAACATCCTCAACGCCGCCATCAACAGCGGCGCTCGAAACCAGAAGACCATCGACAGGGCGGTCGGCGAGATGGACGACCTCTGGCAGCAGTCGCATCACGTGCGGGCGATTGGTGCCTACCTGCTCGATGCTGCCGAGCGCGCCGGGGTCCTGGCCGACGTCACGCGCACCATGACCGTCGACGTGGAGGACATGGACTCCGTCGTCATCACCGCCTGAACGGAGACAGGTACGAGCTGGCCGCCTGAAGCAAGGCCCGAACAGGCGTCCAGCTCACGGGCTCTCGCACAGAACGCCCTGAGATCGACACGCTGATCCCGATGCACTACGATGCTCCCGCCGGCGAAGGGAGCGTCGCAATGGGCGGAGTCGATCAGCGGAAGAGGACCGTCACACGACGACGGTTCGTGACGGAGGTGGCCGCCGCTGGTGGCGCCTCGCTCGCGTACGAGGCGATGACCGCCCTCGGCCTGCTCGCTGCACCCTCACAGGCGGACTTCAACCTTGCCGGCCGTGTCAGTGGCGTCCGTGTCGTAGTTCTCGGCGGCGGCCTGTCCGGGATGACGGCCGCCTATGAGCTGGGCAAGGCCGGCTTCGACTGCCGGGTGCTCGAAGCGCGGGCGCGGCCCGGCGGCCGCGTCTTCACGGTCCGACGCGGCACGACGAGCGAGGAGACCGGCACCACGCAGACGGCGGCCTTCGATGATGGCCTGTACTTCAATGCCGGCCCGATGCGCATTTCCCATCATCACCACACGACGCTCGCCTACTGCCGCGAGCTGCAGGTGCCGACCGAGGTCTTCGTGCCCGATTGCGAGAGCGCCTATCTGGCCCAGACCCGCGGCCCGCTCGCCGGGCGCCGGATACGTCTTCGCGAGGCCAGGGCCGATTTCGACGGCTACATTGCCGAGCTCCTGAGCAAGTCGCTCTCGCAGGCGCAGCTCGATCGGCCGCTGACGGCAGAAGATCGCGATCGTGTGCTGGCGTATCTGCGCGGTCTCGGCGCGCTCGAGCAGGGCGGCCAGTACCGTGGCTCGTCGCGACGCGGACCTGATGCGCCGGTGGCCCTGCGCGATCTGTTCGGCGGCATCCCCGGGTTCTACGTGCAGACCGACTGGTCGTCTCAACCCACGATGATGCAGGTCGCCGGCGGCATGGATCGCCTGCCCGCGGCACTCGCCACGCGATTGGGGAATCGCATCACCTATCGCGCCGCCGTCCGCGAGATCCGGCAGAGCGAGCGGGGAGTGTGGGTCGTCTATGCGGACGCCCAGAAACAGCCGCGGCGCATCGATGCCGACTACTGCATCTCCACGATCCCGCTGCCGGTGCTCACCGATATCGAAAAGGATGTGTCGCCGCCGGTGCAATCGGCCATCGCCGCCGCACGCTATGACGGCGCCGGCAAGATCGGCCTGCAATTCAAGCGGCGGTTCTGGGAACAAGACGACGAGATCTATGGAGGCCGATCGTGGACCGACCAGGAGGTCGGACAAATCATCTATCCCTCGCACGGCCTTACCACAGCCAAGGGCGTCCTCGTCGGCTACTACCTCGATTTCCGTGGCACCATGCGCGAGCGCCCGCCCGCTGAAATCCAGGGCCTCGCGCTCGAGCATGGCACTCGAGTTCATCCGCAGTACCCGACCGAGTTCGAGACGGCGTTCTCCGTCACGTGGGCGCGTGTGCCTTGGAGCCGAGGTTCGTGGCGATCCGAATCGTCCGCCGCAGAGCAGGCACTCGCGGCGTTACGCGAGCCGGACGGGCGCATCTATTTTGCCGGCGACTACATGACCGACATGAGCTCGTGGATGCAGGGGGCGTTCGAATCTGCCCGCGGGGTCGCGACCGCCGTGCACCGGCGCGCGCTCGCCCGCAAATAGGCTGGGACCATCGGGAGCACCACCGAGGCGCCGAAACGAGGCGTGGAGCGCGGTCGGTGCAGCACAGACGATGCGCGTGATCGCTGCCGGCCTGTTCGTCTTCGTGGGATTGCTGGCAGGCGTTGCGCTGCTTGGCAGCATGGGAGCGCACGATCGAGCACCGGAGTGGCTCGTGACGTCTTCACTGGTGCTGCTGCTGGTCGCGCTGCTCGCCAGCGCCCTATGGCTGTTCAACGCGAAAGGATCAGATCCGTTCGGCCGCTTGACACCAGAACAGCGCATCCAGGAACTGCTCCGACTGGGACTCCTTGAATCGACGACGTTCCGGGCGACCCGCGCCTTTGGCGTGGAGGAACATGAAGACGAGGGGCTGCACTACTTCATCGAGCTCGCCGATCGTCGCGTGCTGTTCTTGAGCGGCCAGTATCTGTATGACTTCGAGCCAATGACCGATGAGGGCGAGAACAGACAGCGCTCTTTTCCGTGTTCCGAATTCACCGTCCGACGGCACCTCAAAGAACGGTTCGTCGTGGACATCGAGTGTAACGGCGACGTCCTCGAACCGGATGTCATGCTACCGCCGTTCACCGACGAGGACTGGCGGGGGCATCGAGTACCTGAAGACGGGCGCGTGATCGCGGATACGACCTACGATGCGCTGAAGGAAGATCGTCTCCGTCGAGTTCGGGCGCCGGGTGGCTAGCCCACGGAAGAGCCCAACGCTTCGACGTGGCGATCCGGTGCACATGCATGGACTGACCTGCGCGGCGGTTGTAGAATCGCGCCCAGGCTGCGACCCACCGCCCAATCCTGCCACCTCAACGGAGCCAGAGATGAACATCAGATTCCCGCGGAACGAGGAGCTCACATCAGCTTCAGCGGTCGCAACGACGGCCAGCCGTAAACACAGAGCCGTCATGGATAGACGAAGCTTCGTGACCATGACCGGGGCCGCGGTCATTGCGGCTCTTGCACCTGCGCCCGCCACCGGGCAAACACCGCCCCGCAAGGCCCGTTTCCGGACCGGCCTCGTCGCCTATTCGTATCGTCAGGCCCTCCAGGCCAAGACGATGAAGTACGAGGATCTGATCGATATCGCGGTCGACACCGGGATCGACGGCATCGACATGACCGTCTACTGGCTGCCCGGCACCGACGCCGACTATCTCCGGTCGCTGCGGCAGCGTGCCTACCGGAATCGCGTCGAGATCTACAGCATCGGCACGCGCGTGCAGCTCGCCCAGCCGACGCCGGATCTGCAGGAGAAGCAGCTCGCCGACCTGCGGAAATGGATCGAGGTGGCCGAGCGCGTCGGCGCCACGCACATCCGCGTCTTCGGCGGGCCGAAGCCCGCCGGCGCCACACTCGAGCAGGCGGTCGGGTTCGCCGGCGAGACGCTGAAGCGAGGAGCGGAGATCGCCGGCGCCAGCGGCATTCTCCTCGGCGTTGAAGACGACGGCGGCATCACGGACTTCGCCAAGGAGACGATCGAGATCGTCCGGCGCGCCGACTCGCCGCATGCCGGGATGAACCTCGACACCGGCAACTTCCGCCCGCCGAAGGTCTACGATCAGATCGAGATGTCGATCCCTCACGCGGTCAGCACACACATCAAGACCGAAGTGGCGAACGACGACGGCAAGACGCGCTCGGCCGCTAACTGGGATCGCATCTTCAAGATGTTTGTGGCGCACGGCTACCGCGGGTACATGGGGCTCGAGTACGGTGCGGAGGCCGATGCGGAGACACGGGTGCCGACCGAGCTGCGCCGGCTGAGAGAGATGGCGAACAAGTATTCGGCGTGAACGCCTTCACTCATCCCCCAGCGCGGATACGCGCGCCGAGCCACACGCCGCAGTCCCGCCCGCATGTGTTCGGCGAGCGGTCTACGGCTGACAGCGCGATGAGTGCTGCGGGTGTTATCCCGCGAGCGGTGTGGACACCCCGAGCTTGAACCCGTCCAGATCGTTGAACTGGAACATGCGCGCGCCCCACGGACGGTCCGCCGGCTCACTCAGCAGCGTTCCACCCGCGGCCTTGATCCGCGCAGCAGCCGCGTCCACATCGGCAGCGCCCGCCACGTTGATCTGCAGGTAGAAACCCTGTCCCTTGATCCGGTCCCAACCGAGCTTGCCATCGTCCTGGTTGAGGACGATGTGGCAATTACCCGCGGCGACCACCGCGGCGACGACCTTCCCTTCGTTCTCGAACGTCTGAGCCACCGCAAAACCGATGGCCTCGCGGTAGAAGCGAATCGACGCCTCCAGGTTCTTGCAGGTGATCGAGCAGCCCAGATTGGTCGCGTTGATTGCGGCCGTCGTATCGGTCATTGATCCCTCCGGTGGTCGTGATGAAGGTCGAGGATGGTGCGTTCAACCGAGGAAGAGCGAGTGTACGGTGAGACTCGGGTCGGGCGCAATCCAGGGGTTGGGCCGGGTGTGATTTCGTGCGCGTTCACCAGTTCTTCGCGAGGCTCAGGTGACCCCAAGCCTCACGACTGCCATCGCCAAGTCAGGCGGCCGAGTCTTTCAGTCGAACCATCGAGCGCGCGGCCGCACGAAGTTGGCGAACACAAACTCCGCGACCGACCGTCCGACCTGCTGACCGGCCTGCTGATCGAACCGGTAATGGATGCCGCCGTAAATGCGGGCCATGGCCTCTTCTTCGGCGGCCTGCCAGAAACCGGCGAAGTAGCGTGTGACGCCGGGGAACCCGCCGGACAGATTCCAGGTGATGGCCACTGGCACGTCGTTCGTGTCGCAAACGAGCTGGAGGGCGCGCGCCGCGCTGGCGCCGATCGTCGCCAGATTGCCGGCATACGAGGGATACGGGGGCGTGGTGATCAAGGGCAGCCAGGTCGAATCGGGATCGGTATCGGGATTCAGATCCGTGTCCGCCGCGCGGATCGCGGTCACGGGACGCCACACACCGTACACGAACTTGCTCGCTTGCGTGGTCTGGAGGGCGTCGTGGATCGAGACGTTGAGGAGCACGAACACACGCGCCGTTTCGACGAGCGACAGCTGACGCGCGAGGACGACATCGCGAGCGACGTTGTTCCACACCGAGAAGAAACCCGTGGTCGTGCCGACGCCTGACCAGAGACGCGAGAAGGTCGTCTGCTCCTCGGTCCGTACGGCGCTATCGGACTTGCCGACGAGCTTCACCTCGTTGAGATCGGCGGCGTATCGGGCGCTCGTCAGCGATGGCGGGGGCGGCGGCAGGACTTGTGTCGCCGAGAGCAGCGCCATCGGCGCGGCCTGCTGGAGATGGGTGAACGTGGCGGCAGCGTTGGCCGGGGGCGTCGGCTGCCAGCGCCCCGGAAGCGGCGGCTCGGCGTACGGCGGAAATGCCGAAACGACCCAGCCGTCATGTTGTCGCCACGCCAGGATCTCCCTGGCCACGTGGGCGCCAATCTCGGCGCCCCGGCGGACGAAGTCGGAAGGACGATCACCAAGATCGGCCGACAGGGCCTCGTCATAGCCGGGTGTCGCCGACGGATTGAGAGCCACGAGCACGTCATGGGCGGCCTGTGCGGCTGCCGCCTTGCTCGATCCCCACAACCCTGGTCGCAAACGGACCCGGTAGGGTTCGAAGTCGCGCTCGATGGCGTTGATCGCGTCGAACATCGCGATGTGCGTCATCGCATAGAAACGGGGGCTCAGAGGATTGCCCGGCTGAGGCAGCGTGCTGTTGAGAAGCTGGTTCCATTTCA
>Ga0209382_10010061_pt1 | contig 11820 bp, 10 predicted proteins | sample SoiMetdeltSBSDD5_FD_187599 | JGI IMG/M metagenome (GOLD analysis project Ga0209382, IMG submission 187599) | Bulk soil microbial communities from a Populus tree surrounding site in Tennessee, USA - Soil MetaG P. deltoides SBSDD5 (SPAdes) (version 2) | ecosystem: Environmental > Terrestrial >...
AACGACCGGCGCGGTCGAGGCCGCTTCCTACCCATGCTCTCCATGATGCTGGACATCCTTCCGGGGCCACGGCCCCTGATCTCGGATGTCCGTCAAAGCGGGTCAGGCGGGCCTGTTCTTTTGCTTTGTTGGCAAGGACCCCGACCCGGTTGGGCTGAGCCGCAACTTGCAGACACTGCAACGCGAGGTTCAAGGCGTTGGCTCGAACGAGTTCGTCCGCCAGCTCGGCGCGTTCTATAAGGACGCGACCGAGTGGAGTCCGGCCGACCGGATGCAGAATTTCGGCGAGGTGGTCAAACGGCTCGTGCGTAGCCTTAAAGAGCTGGAACAGACCGACACCGACGTCCAGCTCAATGAGGATGCGTTCGTGGCCGAGCTGATCTATCAGCTCACCCGCGACCCCCGTGAACCCGGCGAACCGCGGTTCACCAGCCGCAGCGGCAACTGGATTGTATACCTGACGTGGTACACGAAATCGTGGCGCAAACAGTCGGCGCGAGCATTGACCATCGAGTTCACGCCGCAGGGCCGCATCGGCTTGGAGAACGTCAGCAACGAACAGATGCGCAAAGTCCTCAACGATCGAGTCAGCAGCCGACTGCGCCACGACAGGCCGTACGCCAGCCTGCGCAAAGGGACCCGCGGCACATACCAGGTGTTCGTCGAGTATAGGCCTATCAACCTACACCGCCATGGAATCGAACCGGTGGCCGAGGCGATCCGCTCGGCCCTTGAAGCGTTGGACGGCTGACCAGATGCGCACGATCAGACGCTGCAGGCGCTGGTCAGCGACCGAGTCTAATCCTTGCCATGCCGGGTCGCCGGGCGACCAGAAAGCGAACCATGGCTGGCCATCGCGGTGTTTGACGAGGAGTGCCAGCCGGAGCTGGTATTTTTGCCCAAGGGCTGAAGGGGTGTTTTACCTTTGGGCAGCAGCGCGGGCGTGAACATGACGAGTGACATGGGCCGATCAACGCATGTGAAAGAACGGGCCGGTGAGGGTCAACCCCAGCCCGTGGCCGGCGTACGAGATCAGCGCAGCCACCATCAGAGCCGCGCCGCAGAGCGCGATGTCCTTTAGAAATTGCGTTAGCTCGATCGCACGCCCGCCATCGCGTTCGAACCAGAAGCCGTGCATGAGCACCGCCGTCGGCAGCAGGAATGCCGCTAAAAGGAGCGCGCCGACGTCGGCCCAGGCACCGAAGAGGACTGAGACGCCGCCGAGCAGAAGGACTACTCCGCCGATGTACGTGGCCAGCTTGGGCGCGGGAACCCGTCTGGTCCTTGCGTATAGGGCCATTGCCTCTGTCTTTCGAAGATGGCCCACACAGGAGTACAGGAAGACAGCCACAAATAGGATGCGACCAATCAGCACCAGAATGCTCATACTTCCTTCCCCCCTCGGGTGGCAGGCGCAGACGCCCGTCTCAAAGTGCGGAGACAAGCTAGGGATGCTCCTCGTCGGAGTAGGAGCGTTGCGAGTCAATGGTTTTGCGAGGCCGTGGTACCGAGACGATGACAGAGTCTCTGGTCGAGCGCGACTCCTGCCTGGCTAGGGATGAGATAAGGGTCTCCTCAAGCAGCGAGTCAGACAGCCCGCTCGGCGTCGGACTGAATGCGTTCAGCAGGGTCCAGATTTCGCGGTGACAGGCCCAGTCGTTGTTGTCGGCATACGTCGTGGCCGCAATCGCCAGGACTCGCCACCCCGCACGCCAGTCCCCGCGATGGACCAGAAGCTCCCCGTACGCGCGCGCGAATCGGGCCAACAAGTGCTCCCGCGCTGGGCTTGCCAAAAGCTCCGGAGTCATCAACGCTTTCCAAACCGTGTAGGTGAGCTGCTCGGCCTCGATGAGTCGATTGGCAATCACGAGGGCGCGAATCTGTTGACATTGTGCGCGCACGATGCCGACTAGATTCCCCATTCGGCGAAATGCGATGGTGGCTTCGGCGGAATGACGCAGAGCCGCTGAGGCGATGTCGGTGACGCCCCGATCGCTTATGCGGGCCGGATCCTGCGATTGGCTCGCCGATGACCGGCGTGCCCTGGACGATGCCATGCCTGCAGGCATGGCGAGCGTCGCCTTCCTGGCGCGCGGCAGACCGTGGCCCGGCGCGGTGTGTCGCCATTGATCGATATATAGGCGGCCGAGCCGGTACTGAGTCGCCGCCGTTCGCCGGGCGTCGCCGTTACTGTGTCGCTCGGCGGTCAGTAGGTGATCCTCGGCGCTCGCCCAGTAACCTCGCCGGCGGTCGACCTCTGACAGGCACAGCTGGGCGCGGAAGTAGATCGGATCATTCAGCTCGCCTTCCAGGATGTCCCCGTAGCTGAGGTCCGGACTTGGCACTCGGTGATTCTCGGCCTGGAGCAACCCGATCAGTCTGACCTCTTCCGGATCATTTGCAAGCTCGGCCGCCGTTGTCAACTTATGCGCCGCGTCGCGATACGCTCCCATCTGCAGGAACGCTTCCGCGCGCTTACGGCATATTCGGGCACGCCGTCGCCTCGCGTCGGTGGCGTCGGCCGCAGAGCTTGACTCCAAAGCGTCGACCTGCTGGCTTGCCCTGTCCAACACTGCGAAGGCTTCGGCGTAGTCCTCGATGGCCACTAAGTACGCGCCCTTGGCGAACTGCACGTCAATTTCGCCGAGCGTGCTGTTGTCGCGCCGGGCGGACTCCTCGGCCACCTCGAACGCATCCATGACGTCGAAGGACTCACTGCCGGCAGGTACGCACCCATGCAGGCTCGCCGCGACGCGCCAGCACAAGGCGTGTCTCTTCCGATCGTGCGCTACCGAAACGGCACGGACGAGATTGCCGTACTCGGCCCGAATCGCGTCTTCGAGGTACTCGGCCACTCGCCGCGGCACCGGCGACGTATCCGCGACCCAGATCGGGTCATCCCGTTCCGTCTCGTACCCTTCGTCGACATGGCGCAGGACCGCATCAATGAGTTCGAGGTATGCGTCGTCGAGCCTTGCACGGGCGTACTTCGCATGGTTGTCCCCTGCAGACATGGACGTCGCGAAGAGCTTCACGACTGGGTTGAACCGGTAGCGCGGCAGGTCGGTCGACTTGTCATAGCCGGCATCGTCGAGAAGCTGCGCAGCCGCGAGCGTAGCCATGACGCTAGCGGCTTCATGGTCCCCGACCTCGACCAGTGGACAAAGCACCCACGGTACGAAGGTTGGCGAGTCGAGCATTGCCAACAGACCCAGTGCTCGCTGCTGAAGCGAGCTCAGTCGTTGGTACTCGGAGAGGAACAGCTCCTTGACACCTCGCCCGCCCCGTTGGAGCCAGCTGAGGCGTTCGGCTGTCGGCCGCAGCAGGTCGGCAACGTGCCGAAGGTCGGTGCCGTCAAGAGAAACGCGCTCCGCCGCGGACTTGATCGCCACCGGCAGCCGGCCGCACAGGTCGACGACCTCGATTGCCTGCTCCGCGCATGTCTGCCACGGTGCCTGGGCCACGGCGGCAAGAATCTCAAGGGCATCGCCTATCGGAGGCGTGTCCAACAGGACTGAGAAGACATTCAGGGCCGGACCCAGGTCTCGCCGGCTCGTGACGATGACGGCACACCCCGGATCGGACGGCAGGACGTCCATGACCTGGTCATGGTGTCGCGCGGCGTCGAAGACGAACAGGATCCGCTTGTTGGCGGTGAGTGAGCGCAACAGGGAGGCCCGGTCCTGCGCGTCACCCGGCATCTCTGCTTCGGGCCAGTTCAGGCTAAGAAGGAAGGAGCTCAGGATCTCGGCCGGTGGTTTCGGCCTGCCGCCGCTCCCGAAGTTCGCATGGAACACGCCATCCGGATAGCTGTCCGTGAGCTGACGGGCGAGCTCCCTAGCGACTGCGCTCTTTCCCACGCCGGGTTTGCCGTGAATCAACAGCAGGATCGGGCTCGTGGTCGGAGACCGCTCGACTGGTGAATCCCGCAGCCGCCGCTCGTTTTCATGGATCCGCAGCAATGTGTTTAGGTCTTCGACCCGCCCTCGAAACGTACTGAGGCGTTCTGGCGGAAGCATCGCAGGCAGCGCGCCTCTTTTGGGGGCGACTGGTAGCGGTCTTATGCTTGAGCGATCCGGTGCCGACTCGATCGCATTTTTGAATCCGTCGACGAGAATTACCGTTGCAGGTGTGAGAACGCCTATCAACACGGCGGATATGATGGTCCCCAGGTTGACTTCACCGCCACCGAGCGTACCAGCGAAGCCGATCACTCCAGCTATTGCAGCGGCGACCCAGACGCGACGTCGACGCAGCCAGACCCGAAGCCGGACCCCACGATTCATCTTCGCAGCTTCCTATTGGTGAAGCATCGTCCAAGGTTAGCCAGAGTGCTGTGGAGTCCAAAAGCCCACAGCGACCGGCCACACCCCGGAGCGTTTCGGTGAGTATGTCGATAGGATCTGGTCCAGCAACTTCATCGCGTTCGCCAGGCTTGGCATGTCACCCAGATCCTCATAACCACGGATCGCCAACTGCAGCTCACGGGTCGCATCGCTGCTGCGACCAGTCTGTCGTTGCGCGTCGGCGAGCTGCACCGCGGCTTGCGCCGCCATCCACCGGTCGCCGCAGACAGTCAATGTGTGCCGCGCCTCCTCGAGTAGCGGAAGCGCATCGTTCGGACGAGACTGGTCCAGATAGGACCGACCGAGTTCCAGCCGGCATCGGGCGACAGCGTAACGATGCGGCATCTGAGCGAACTCCTCGATTGCACGGGACGCCATCGAACGACTCAGTTCATGACGCCCGAGCCGGCAGAACACGCGGGCTCTCTGGTATCCGATCCATGCCTTCCACAGTCGCTGCTTCAGCGCCTCAGCCGCCGAGGCGGCATCCTCTAGCGCGCTGCCTGCTTCTTCGAGGTACGTCTCCACGCCAGCGTCCATGGCGCCGGTGCCATCGTCCCACTCTGGAGCATCAAGCAGGACCTCGGCCCTCGCCCAGAGCAAACTCGGGCGAAGCCGTAGTGCGGCCGCCGCGTCGAGATCGACAGCGAACGCCTGCGTGACAGTGTCCAGCCCTTCTTGAAGCTGCCCCCGCTTTGCTCGCACGACGGCCAGCTCTCGGAGGATACGTACCTGCTCCGAGGCGTCATCTATCCGCGCGGCCGCCTCCAGTGCCTCGTCAAGGGTCAGCTCCGCATCACTCAACCGGCGTAGCCGAAGCTGAAGTTTGCCCAAACAGCGGAGCGCACGCGGTGCAGCTGGTGCGCTCTCTGTCCGCAGAGCGCGCTCGGCTATCTCGGTCGCGTCCGCCACCCCACCGAGCTCCACCAGAACCTCGGCGAGTGCGGCCAGCGCCAAGCCTTCTACCATGCGAGCGTCGGCAATACGCGCGGTCGTTTGCTGGTTGGTGGCAAGCCGATCGGTCGCGTTTCGCCGCTCCGCCAGTGGCGAGCGCATACCGGCTGGCGGGAGACCGGACGGACGCTTATCCAGACTGGCGCGCGCTTCGGCCAGGTTCTCCTGGGCCTGCGCGAGCGCGCCACGCGCATGGTTCAATGCCCGGGACAGCTGCCCACGCTCAAGCGCCGAGTAGACCCGCTCCCGCAGGATCGCCCGGAGGTCGCGCTCGCCTCGAGCGGACCTGAGGTCGCTCAGCCTCTTCAACGCATCCGCTTTCTTCTGCTGAGACGGTCGCAGTCTGGCCCGGGCATAGTTGCTGACGTGCTCCAGTACCCGGAACGCGGCAACGCCTGTGGCGTCGTCGATCACATACTCCACGAGTCTCGAGTGTGCGAGCCGATCACATAGTCGCCAGGCGGTGCGTTCGTCTTTATTCAGCAACGCGGCGAGCATCCACGGGACAAACTTCTGCACCTCCAAGAGCCCCAAAAGCAGCAGCGCCTCGCGCTCCTCCTCCGCCAACAGTGCGAAGCTGAGATCCAGTGTCTGCGAGAACGGGTCTTCGTTGATGGCGGCGCCGCCAGATAGCAGCATCATGTTTTCGACAGTCGCGGTCAATGTCGAGTGTGGACGGCTGGCGATTGCGGCGGCAGCAAGCTGTAGGGCGAGGGGAGAACCAGCCGTTCTCTCCACGATCGATCTCGCGGCGCCCCGCTCTGCCATGACCCTATCGCCCACGATCACGCTGAGCAGCTTCGTCGCGTGTTCCGGGTCCAGAGGCTCAAGTTTGATCGCCACGCTTCCGGCTATGTCCAGGGCATTCCGCGACGTGACGATGACCGAGCATCTCACGCCGTTCGGGAGCAGCTGGCGCACGATATCCGTGTTCGCCGCGTCGTCGAGAACGACAAGCACGTTGCCGCGGGTTGTGCTGGTAAGCGTGCGGAACATCGCTCGCCTTGCTTCGAGCCCATCGGGCACACTGTCGCCGGCGCCTTGCAAGGAATCTACGAAGTCACCCAGGGCGGCCGAGGTGATCGCGTCGATCGTGTCGGCGTCGGCCGATGGTCCACCCAAGGATGCGAAGAGAGTGCCGTCGGCAAACTGATCGCTCGCCCGGTGGGCAGCCGAGATCGCAAGCGCAGTCTTGCCGATGCCCGGAGGGCCGTGGATAACGACGACACGTGGCCCCGCGGTCTCCCGCCACGCAAGGGCCTGCCCAATCTCCCCGAGCTCTTGATCGCGTCCTACCAACATGGCCGACGGCGGTAGCGCGAACGGAATGACATACTTCCGCGGTGTAGGTCGCTTGGCTCGCACGGAAGGCACACCTAACGATGTCCCGCCGTAGGCGTGGCGGCGCAACGTCAGCTGGACGATAGTCAATCCGACACTCAAGGCCAGGGCAGCCGCTCCCCATATGCGAGTAGATGTCGGAATCAGGAAGACAACTGCGACCCACCCCGCCGCCACGATTGCCAGACCTACGCCAATGGCGGTTAACAATCGGGATCGTCGCATCGACACTCCTAGCCACGAGTCTTGACGGCAACACCCACAGTTACACCTCGGTGCAAGGATGACTATCAGCCGTTTGCCCTAGAAACGTCCCACGAGGGAGTGAAGATCAGTTCAGTCGTCAATCAGTAACCGACGCTGACTCGGTCGCTCGAAAGCCAAACCCACTGTTCAGCGGCATATTTCCAAGGGCGAAACCAGATCACGCAGACGGTCCGTACAGATCGCCGAGTGCGGGCTGCACGGTCGACCAAGCCATTCGACACTACGGCGCGAGCCACGCAGACTAACTCTCACAGGGTCATGCTGTCGGTGACACATCCTGCCGATCCGGTCAGCCTCCTCCGGGCCGAGCCCGTCCGCCCTCAACCAACTCGCCAGCGTGTGCCGACCCGCACCGTCCGCCACGTCGCGTCGATCGTTGTCGCGGTGGCCGCGCCGAGTGCACCTGGCCCGCCCGGCTCTGCCACCGCAACCGTTACCTGGGCCGAACGCGTCCCGCTCGCCTGGTAAACCGCCGACTCCCAGCCATCAGAGGCCTTTTGACGCGCCGCATCGACGCGGAGGCGCCAAGCTCCGATTACGGGACGATCGAGAATTCTGCCGGCGCCCGCGAGCGGTGACATAAAGATCGTCATTCATGAATTGCACGATTGAGGCCCATCCCGGAGGTACCCCATGCGACTTCGCACCGTGATCGCCGTTGTCCCGCTCGATTGGCCATCCTGCTGCCCGGTACCGCCGTGGCGGATCCCGTGCCTCCGACGTTCCCGATCCTTTCCCAACCAGTCTTCAACGGCGTCGTCAACGGCAAGATCAGCGACGCCACCGTCTACATCGCTGCCCAGGCCGGCCACCAGCCGCACCGGATACCCGGCTAGCGGCTAGATCCTTCGGTGGCGCGTGTCCGCACCGACTGATACCAACATCGGTTCTCACCGGAGCGGCTTGGCTCACACGTGGTCGATGATGACGCGGGGGTGGGTACCGGTCAGCGCGGCGACGCTTCGCGGGACGGCCAACGCGTGAGCCGGGTCGAACCGCGCGGGATCTACTCCCACTCCCCGCAGGTCCCGGTTGAAGGCGCGGGTGCCCATAAGGATGTGGGCCTTGGTGCGGGGGGCGATCGGCGCGCCGATGCGGTCGTGCAGGTGGTCGCGGCGTGCCACCAGTCGCCGATGATCATCCAGTCCACGGCGGCGACCAAGGCCGAGCAGGCTACCCTAGTCCACTGGCCGGGATCGATCGCATCATGCTTTTGGCGGCCAGCCAGCGTCTTGTCTCGGAACGGACGTTGGCGCCCACCGGTCCAGTGCGAGCTCGACGCGCCGCCTGAGCTGATGGGCTCGCCGCTGCACAACGGCCAGTCTTGCCTACCGTTCGGGAGCTGCCATCGACCAACGATTTCCACGATGTCGGCTGCCGAAACGGCGTTCCCATGGTTGACGGGACCCGCCGAGTATCGAGACCTGCGCAAGCTTCGTCGCGTAAGGCCGTTGACCTGCGGCTTCGCACCGAGGCTCATTGCCGTTGGGAGCGCATCTCACTCCATGCAGGTGGATCGAACCTGCGCAGCCCCAAACGATCGAAAATTGGCCGATGGCGGCAACCAGCCGAGTTCATCCACCGCAGCACCGGAGGCGACCGCCTCGATGTCGCACAGGCCGTCGGCGGGCGGCCTCTCGATGATCCGCCGACAAGGCCCTGAGCCGGACATCGGACGGGCCTTGTCGCGTAGATGCTGGTCCGTTGGACTGCCCCGCAAGAGCCGGTGGTCAGCGGTTTCATCGTCTCACGTCCGTGCGAAGCGGTTCTTGGCGATTTCGTCGAGCTGTGCAGGCAGCTCTTCGGGTGTGCTGGCCATGTCCTGCAACTCGGCGAAGCGGCGGTTGTAGCGGTCGACCTCGTTCTGATCGTCACGGACGATGCTCTCGCGGTCCGCGCTCTCGAGGTACACGAGGTCAGGAAGATCTGGGTCCTTGAACTCCAGTATGGTGAAGGCGCTGCCGAGCCCTGGATGCGCGCCCCTGGAGAACGGCATCATTCGCAGCGTGATCTTCTTGTGTCCGGCGAGTGATTTGAGTTTCTCGATCTGTTCGATCATCACCTTGTTGCCACCGATCGGTCGGCTGACAGTGGCCTCACCGATGATGAAATGAAGGGTCGGGCAGTCGTCGCTCTCCAGCATCTCTTGGCGCAGGATGCGGGCTCGGACGCGCTCGTCAATCTTGGCTGGGTTGGACCGGGTCTCCTTGAGGAGTGCGCGGGCGTAGTCCTCTGTCTGGAAGAGGCCGGGAACCAAGGTTGGCTCGTATTTCTGGATCAACGTCGACGCTCGTTCGTTGGCGAACAGATTGAGGGACGCATTCGAGTAGATGCCCCTGAACGCCTCCCAGTCGTCGGGCCGTCGCGCTGCCTTCGCGATTTCCACAATCTCGGCCACGCGTGCCTCGTCGGCTCCGTATTCGAGTAGCAACAGGCGTACATCCGCGGGCGCGGCAGGCGATACGCCCGTTTCGATGCGGATCAGCTTGCTCTGGGACCACAGCACCCGCTCTGCGGCAGCCTTTTGCGTAATGCCCCGCTGCTCACGTTCCTGCCTAAGGATGTTCCGGATCTTGCGTCGCAGAACCTCAGGTGATTCGGGACTTTCGTCGCCTGCCACGACCGTGCCTCCATCTCGAACGTTGGTGCCAACCAGCCTGCCGTTGCCACGCGTGGCGCCAGTGGTCCAGATGGGAACCATCACGCTGCCAACTAGCACTACGCCACACAACGGTGTACGCTCATCATCTTAGCGAACTCTCAGCGTGGGCGCTGTCCGGAAGCCACAGTCTATCCTGCGAAGACCACGGCGATAGGTAGCGCGGCAAGGTTGATCAATATGAGTCGAGGGTTGGTTCCTCCCGTTAAAGGAGCTCTCGGTGCCGATTGAGAAGTTGCCGGACTCGCCAAGTCCGGCTACGAACCCTCCGAACGAGCGCCTCGGTGAAGCGTCCGAAGTCGTCCCGGTCGCGAAGGCCGAGCCCGCCGCGCCGGACCAATCCGCGGTCCTTCCGGGTTGGACGTTGATCGACAGCATCGTTCGGTTGTTGGCGTACATCCTCGATGACGATGCGCGAGTTGCCCGCCTCTTGAGAATCCTCACCCCGGTTGCGCTCCTCGCCGCGTTCGGCATCCTCCTTGTGCTGACGTCCGACGGATCGATCTGGATCAAGCTCGGCGTCCCCACCCTGGGTGTGGCGCTCTCGAGCGGGTTCTTCGCCTATCGGCGGTGGCGGAAGTCGCGGCAGGCGCAACGAGAAGGAGACGCGAAAGGGTAAGGTACTCGGGTCGCTGTCGGCTCGGTTAGGGACGTCGCCGAGCGCAGCCGCGGCCGGCCACCTCACGTCACGCGAGATCCGCTTGCCCGTCCTTCACGCCCGCGACGAATGCGAGCCACTCCGATCGCGTGAAGACGAGCACAGCGCCGTCGCGATGTTCCGAATTTCGAATGCAGACCCGATCATCAGTGGCCAACCACTCGACACAGTCACCCTCGCCGCTAAAGGTGCTCTTGCGCCAGGCCTGCACGGTCCGGTCCTCGTCCACCTTCGGGCCCCTCTCGAGCGTGCTCGCTCAGGTCATGAGGCGACCACGCCGTCGAGCCCGCAATCTCTGTAGCGGTACTGTAAGAGACTGGCCTGGCGCCGCGCTACCGACTGACGTCGATCTATGGTCCTTCAGGCTTCCGTCGCGAAGGTGACACTAGGCTTGCGCCTGCGGTGAACCGCCGCCAGACTTGGATGCCGCTCGACCGACAGGGGATGACCACAGATGTCTGCCCGCCCGGCTGCCTTTCCCAGCGACAAATCGGGAGCGCGCTCGTCCGTCCCGCATCGGGCCACTCTCTTCTCGGCATACGCCGCGGTCACAGGCTGCGCTGCTGTGGTGCTCGGTGAAGCCATGGCCACAGCGATCAGTCCAGTCGTACCCGCCGCTCTGACGAGGACCGTGGCTATCACCGCCTTGGTTGTCTCGGCCGGTGCTGGCCAGAAGCGAGTGTGTACGAGCATCATCCGCCGGTTGTGGCCGGCGGTAGCCTGACCGACTCGGGACGTCTGCTGACCGTTCGCGACGTCGAGTTCGGCAAGCGGGATCGAAGCCATCCGCTTCTAGCATCGCGTTCACGACATGCTTGACATCAGCGAAGCCATCCTCAAATTCGGCAGATCGATCGCGCTCGCGTCCGGCCTTCGGTGATGTTGGTGGTGAAGCGTCGCCGAGCCGCCCGCGGGCGGCGCTGATCGGCGGTAGGTCCCGAGTAGACGGCATTGACCTCGCGCGCGGCGCCACCTCAGGTCTCGGTCGGCTCGACTGCCGCCACGATCGGCGATCCGGCGGCGGCTGCAGCACGCTGAGCGGAAGCCTCAGCCGCCGAAGCAGTCCCAGTCGGGGCGCGTTGGTGACCCGCTCGCGCAGCAGCGGTACGCCTCGCCGTCGAGTTGGTCGAATGCGACCGCGCGACCGCCATTCGCGCCTACTGTTCGGGCATGGGCCAGCTGCCCACGATTTCCACGATGTCTGCCGCTGCAACCCGGTTCCCATGGTTGACGGGACCCGCCGGGGGCACCCTCGCTGACCAGCCTCAACTACCCACTCTGACCAATGGAAACGCGGTCGCTCGGGTGAGCCGTATGTCCGGTTGTCCCCGGCTCTGGCCGGCGGTCGCCGGCCAGTCTTGCCGAATACGTGCCGAAGTTTGGTTTCCGCCGGTCAGTGCCCGAGCGCGGCCTGGACCCGTTGGCGGAGCACCTCCTGGCCGCCGTCCAAGCACTTGGCGTAGATCCGCAGCAGCACCTCGACGGACTGCCCGGCCCACTCGGCCACCTGCGTCGGTGGTACTCCCCCGTTGAGCCACGTCGAGACGGCCGCGTGCCGAAGGTCGTAGGGCCGCCTTGCCAACGGGGTGGCCGTA
>Ga0209382_10010062_pt1 | contig 11820 bp, 8 predicted proteins | sample SoiMetdeltSBSDD5_FD_187599 | JGI IMG/M metagenome (GOLD analysis project Ga0209382, IMG submission 187599) | Bulk soil microbial communities from a Populus tree surrounding site in Tennessee, USA - Soil MetaG P. deltoides SBSDD5 (SPAdes) (version 2) | ecosystem: Environmental > Terrestrial >...
CTGGTGGCCGACCGGGTCGACGTGCGCGGCAATGTCGAGCTGGACGACGGCTTCAGCGCGTCCGGCGTGGTGCGCCTGCCCGGCGCGACGATCGGCGGCTACCTGCGGCTGTCCGGGGCCACCCTCGGCACCCCGGAGCGGCTGCCCAAGATCGCCGGGCCGGACCAGGCGCCCGGCCGGCCACCCGCCCAGATCTCCCGGATCCCGATCGCGTTGCTCGCCGACGGCGTGCGGATCGGCGGCGACCTGGACGCCAGGGCCGCCCGTGGCGCCGAGACCGACAGCGGCCGCAACGGCCCGCTCACCGCGTACGGCCAGGTCCGGCTCGTCGACGGCAATGTGCGGGGCAGCGCCAGCCTGTCCGGCATCCGGCTGCACGGCGCCGGCCTCGACGTGCTGTTCGCCGACCGGCTGCGGGTCGGCGGCACGCTGTTCATGCGGGCCACCAAGGTCACCGGTTCGATCCGGCTGCAGCACGCGGACATCGGCTCGACCCTGGACTGCACCGGAGCCGAGCTCACCGTGCCGCGGCGCCGTCCGGACGGCACGGTCAAGCCGTCGCTGGACGCCAGGGTCGCCGCCATTGGCAAGGACCTGCTGTGCAGCCGTGGCTTCCTCGCCACCGGCGGGGTGCGGATCCGCAGCGTCGAGGTCGGCAAGTCGGCCAGCTTCGAGGGCGCCACGCTCGGCGGCGAGCCGGACGCGGTGGCGCTCAACGCCTTCGGCCTGCAGGCCCAGGAGCTCAACCTGCGGTTCGCCACACCGCCGGCTGGCGACGTGCTGTTCGGCCGAGCACGCGCCGTCTCGGTATCCGACTCCGCCCACCTGTGGCACACCGCCGGCCGCGTCGACCTCGAGGACTTCAACTACCAGTCGCTGATCGCCGAGCCCGAGGTCGACGTGAAGACCAGGCTCGACTGGCTGCACCGCGTGCTGCCCGAGTACGACCCCGATCCGTACGAGCGGCTGGCCGCCGTGTACGCCAGCGCCGGGCGCGAGGAGCGCAGCCGCCTGGTGCTGCTGGTCAACCAGCGCCGTCGGCACGCGGCCATGCGGCTGCCCGGCCGCATCATCGGCTGGATCCAGGAGGTCACCGTCGGCTACGGCTACCGTCCCCTGCTCGCGCTGCTGTGGTTCCTTGCGGCCTGGGCGCTCGGCGCGCAGTGGTTCACCCGCCACTACCGCCCGGAGCTGATCGACCCGCAGACCCAGCCCATCTTCAACGGCACGCTATTCGCCCTGGACACCCTGCTGCCGATCATCGACATCGGCCAAGATCGGCTCTGGCGGACCAGCGGGACCTCGCAGTGGATCGCGGCCGCGCTGACCCTGATCGGCTGGATGCTCGCCTCGACGGCGGCGGCGGGTGCGGCCCGCGTCCTCAAGCGCACCTAGCCGGAGTGTGGTGCCTTCAAGTACCACCACTAGGGGGGTTGGTGGTACTTGAAGACACCCCATTACTCAGGCGGAGGGCAGCCCGAGGGGCAGGTCCACCAGGCCACTTAGCTCGATCACCAGCTCGCGCATCATGTCCAGCTCGGTGAGTGCCGCCACCGCCGGGTCCGCGATGGAGGCCGGCGACCCGTCAACAGCCGGCGGCGTCTCGACGGACACCAGCGTGACAACGGACGTCAGGATGTCGACGGTCGCCGGTGTGGTGACGGCCGGGACACCGATGGCAGCGGGCATGGCGCCACCCTCGACGGGCACGCTCGCCATGCCGCCGCGCAACACCCGCAACGCCGGTGCCGCCTGGTGTTCCGGCACTGCGGCGCGTCCCGGCTCCACCACGCGAGCCGGCTCAACGGCCGCCACGCAGTCCTTTCCCGGCGGCGCAACGCAGCCCGGCTCCACCGCGGCAATACCGGCCAGGAGCGCCCGGCTTGCCGGGCCGCCGTGGCTTGCCTCGGCCCGGCCGGCCAGATCGGCCAGGTCAGGGAACTCCGGAACAGCCGGCAGGGTTCCGACCGGAGGCAGGCCGGTGCCGTCGAGACCAGCCGGTGCCGCCGCAAGCACACGTTCCGGTAAATCCCGGAACCCCGGACCTGTGCTGCCCAGGTGGGCAAGCCACCCGACCGACGCCCGATCCGCAGGCGGTCGCGCGCCGAGCACCTCCGCGCCGGGCATCTCCGCTCCCCGCACGTCCGCTCCCGGCACCTCCGCGCCGGGCACCTCCGCACCGGGCACCTCCGCGCGGTGTCGGCCGCCGGTGGCCCCGGCCGCCACGGCGTCCCTGGCCGCCCAACCAACGGCGCCCAAGGCCGCGGCACCGTCAACCACCGATCCGGTGCCGGTATCGACGGACAGCGGCCCCGCACTCGAGGCGGCCAACGGTGGTGTTGGCCGGTCCGGGCAGCATTCGCTGGCCGCCGCTACGCCGGCCCCGAGTGCCAGCATTCCGCTGGTGAGCAAGGCGGCCTGCATGCCGCGCCGCGCCCAGGCGTTCATTGTGTTCTCCCTTCGAAGTGACTTTCCGGTTCACGGGACGAAACTGCGCCGCCGGCTGCTTCCGTGGCCGGCGGCCGGTGCGTTTCGGGTGATCTAGGGGGTTCGTGCGGCAATCCGCCGGCGGGGCGGTTGCTGTGCCGCCGGCGAGCGGGCGCGACAGTCAGCCCGGCGAGCTGGCGGGCGGCGGGTCGGTGACCGGCGAGGAAGCAGCCGGCGGCGGGCGCCCCGGCCAGTCCAGGGTCACCGCGGGAGAAACCGGTTGCCCCGGTCCAACCGGGGTCGCCGCCGGCGCCGGGCTGGTTCCCGCGCTGGCCGGGTCGGCCGCAGCGGCATCCGCCGCTGGCGCTGGGACGGCGTCGGCGGCGACCGCCGGGAGAGCGGCGACCAGATCAGGCTGCGGGCGGTCACCGCTCGGCGGGGTGGTCGGTGGGGTCCTGGAGCCGTCAGCCGGCGGGGCCGCCGGTGCGACCGACAGCAGCCTGGCCAGGGCGTCGTCGGTGACCGAGCACGGTGTTGCGTCCGCCAGACCCGCCGCGGACGGCCGCGTCGTGGCGCACTCCGAGCCGGCGGCACGAAGTGCGCCACGCGCGATCGCGCGGCGAAGCGGGGGCACGCCCCCACCGGTGTCGCACACAGGCGGTGTTCCCGGCACGGCTGTCTCCGGTTCGGTAGCTCACGGTCCGCGCTCGATCACCCATCGCCGAGCGCGAGCTGAGCTTCTCCGCAACCCACCGGTAGCTGTTAGCCGACGACCGCTGTGCGCCCGGATCGAGTGGACCCAATCTGCCCGGTCGAGTGGCTGCGCGGGCCGGCATCGGCAAACCTGGTGTCGAGCCACCACATCAGCTCGACCTCGTCCACGGCGGCGGTCGCGCCGTAGTCGACCAGCAGCCGGCTACCGGCAGTGGCGCCGACGGCAAGCACCGGATGTCCGGCGGCCAGCGCACGCATGGCGGCGTCCACGGTGGCCCCGGTGCTGCCGGCGCAGATCGCGACCAGCGCGGTGCACAGCCGCGCGATCGCGGCATTGCACGCCATCGCGGCGTCCATCGACCACGGCTGCCCCGGGGCGGACGGCGAGACGGCGACGCGGTTGCGGCTCCCGGCTGCCGAGCCGAGGCCCTCGGCCTGCACCGAGACGGCGAGGCCACCGGCGGCCAGCGCGGCGGCGACGGCGGCCGTCTCGGGGCCCTCCGCATCACCGGCCAGCACGGCTGCGCCGGCCGCGACCGCCGCACGCGCCGCCAGCTCGGCAAGCGCCGTCGCGGCCGGGCCCGCCTCCCGGGGTGCACACACGGCGAGCACCCGCCGGCCGATGGACTCGTACGGGCCGGTGTGGAACAGCGGCCAGCCGCCGTCGCCGGGCGCGGCCCGCACCCCCCGCCCGGCCAGCTGCCCGGCCTCCCGTTCGAGCTGCGCCCGCTCGAACGGCCGCAGCGCCGCCCACAGCTGGTCCAGGTTGCGGCGGCGCGGCATGGTGCCGGTCTTGGCCGCCAGCAGGGCGTACTCCAAGCTCGAACGCATGTTCGAATCTTGTCAGGCTCCCGGCCACGCCGGCAAGCCCATTGTGATCGGTCAGACCCTGGCGAAGTTGGCGAACCTGCTCAGGTGCAGTTGGTTGGTCACGGTGATCGTGGCAGTGGGACCGTTGCGATGCTTGGCGATGATCAGGTCCGCCTCGCCGGCGCGCGGGTCGTCGCGTTCGAACGCATCGGGCCGGTGGATCAGCAGCACCATGTCGGCGTCCTGCTCCAGCGAGTTGTGAACCACCACGCCGTTGGCGATGAAGTTGTGGGTACCGGGCACGGTCGCGTCGTACACCGGCTTTCTGCCGAGGCCGGTGATCTCAACGACCTCGTCCCAGAACACCGCGTTCACGGCCGGCGCGATGCCGGCGACGTCGCGCAGCCGTTCGGGTATCGGGCCGGCGGCGGCTCCGCCGGCACCGTGCACGCCGATCTCGTCAAGGAACACGAGTTGCTGCTCCGCGCCATCGACGCACAGCCGCCAGCGGTCCCGATATCCGGCGTCGGCGATCCGTTCGATCCCGGCGAGGATGCCCGACCTGAGCAGCAGCTGCGCCATGTCGTCGACGAGCCGGCGGCTCGTCGACTCGTATTCGATCCGAGCCCGACCGGCCGGTTCGTCCCAGCGCACCGATCCACCGGTCGCCCACAGGTGGCACAGGAACAACTGGATCTGCTTGGTGGGCAGCTCGAACACGCATGCCGGCACAGACCCGGCACCGAGGTGCCCGGCCAGCCCCACCACCTCGGAGTCGGGAAGCGGTCTCGGCGCGAGCGGTTCTGGCGTCGTCGCGGGCACGGCGACACGGCTGCCGACGGCCAGATCGGCCAGCTGCGCCCAACCGTCCTTGGTGAGGAACGGGTGGTTCGCCGACGCGTGCACCTCGCGCCCGGACGCCAGCCGCAGCCGGAACACCTCCTTGACGCCGCTGCTGAACACGTTGGTCATCGGGCGGGGCACCAGCCGCAACCGCTCGTCGAACGTCCACACCGGCACATTGCGCTCCCCGCTGTCCAGCAGCTCGCGGAGCGTGACCTCGGCACCGGTGTCCGCCCGCAGGACGCGGGTCTGCTCGGTAAGGCAACCCGACTCCCGCAGGTCGCCGAGCATGGGCTTCTTGTCGGTGCGCTGCTCGGGACCGCGATTGAGCTGGCTGATCGTCACCACCGGCACCTCCAGCTCCTTGGCCAGCAGCTTGAGATGCCGGGAGAACTCCGAAACCTCCTGCTGGCGCGACTCAACGCGCTTGCCGGAGGTCATGAGCTGCATGTAGTCCACCACGATCAGCCGCAGCGCGTGGCGCTGCTTGAGCCGGCGGGCCTTCGCCCTGATCTCCATCATGGTCAGGTTCGGCGAGTCGTCGACGAACAGCGGCGCCTCGCTGATCTCGCTCATCTTGCGCGCCAGCTTGGCCCACTTGTCGTCGTTCATCCGGCCGGTCCGCATGTCGGCCAGCGGGATGCCCGCCTCGGCGGACAGCAGCCGCATGACGATCTCCGTCCTGCTCATCTCCAGCGAGAAGATCACGCTGGCCAGCCCGTGGCGCACCGAGCACGACCTGGCGAAATCCAACCCGAGCGTGGAGTTGTGCGTGGGGATCATGCCGCGGCCGGCGAGGTAGAGGTGGTCCTCGGCGCCCACCTGCACGCAGCGCACCGGCACGCTCGCGACCCGCCGGACGTCAACGACGGACCGCGAGCCGGCCCGCCCGCGCCCGACGGGGTCCGCGCCCGCGCCACGCCGCCGCTTGTGCAGCAGCCGCTTGCGCCCGAGCCGGAAGACATCGTCGCCGGCGGTGAACGTGATCGTGAACGCCGTCGAGGACCGCCCCGCTATCACCGAGCAGCGGTAGCCGAGGCTGACGACAAGCTCGGACACGTCGCGGGCGAACCGCCCGCTGGTAGCGGTGAACACCACGCCGCCGCCCGGACGCACCGTGCCGCCGGCATCGAGCAGCCCCGCGAGCAGGGCCCGCCGCTGCGCCTGCGAGGCACGCAGGTAGGCGGCCGGAACATGCTCAGCGTCAAGCACTCCGAGCGCCCGCAGGTCCTCCGCGGCAACCCGGGGGGGTACCTCGGGATCGGCCGGCGTGAACGGCTCGACACCGCGGCCGCCGGCGCCGAGCCAGACGCCGAGGTCGTACGGCGGGACGAGCAGGTCGCGCTCCGGCAGGCACAGCGGCGCGCAGGTGGCGACGCTGTGGTTGGGCCGCCCGCGGTCGCTCGGGCAGCGCAGCGTCGCGGCGAGCTGCTCGGTGGTGCGGACCTCGGCGCGGCCGCGAGCGGACCTCCGCGACGCCCTGGTCTCGGTCAGCCACTGGTGCGAGCCGTCGGCGACGATCACCGAACCGTCCGAGAACTCGACCTCGTAGCACGGGCGGTCGAGCATGACCGCGGAGGTCGCGACGACCGTGACCGGCCGGCCGTCCGCCCCGATCAGCTGATCGCCGGCGGCGACATCGCCCATGGTCACCCAGCCGTGCGGAGTGGGCAGCGGGGTGTCCAGCGCGAGCGCCTTGCCGATGCCGGGTCGGGCCGCGATGATGATCATCTGGCCGGGGTGCAGGCCGTTGGTCACCGCGTCCAGATCCTCGAAACCGGTCGGCACCCCGAAGGACAGCCCGCGGGTCTCGATGGCCTCCAGCTCGTCCATGGTGGGCTGCAGCAGATCCTCCAGCGCCACGAAGTCCTCGCTGGCGCGCCGCTCGGTGACCTCGTACACGGCGGCCTGGGCCCGGTCGACCACCTCGTCGACGTCGGCCCCGGCGGCGCCGTGGTAGCCCAGCTGCACGATGCGGGTGCCGGCCTCGACCAGCCGGCGCAGGATCGCCTTGTCGGCCACGATCTCCGCGTAGTAGCCGGCGTTGGCCGCGGTGGGCACGGTGGCGATCAGCGTGTGCAGGTAGGGCGCGCCGCCGACGCGGAGCAGCTCGCCCCTGCGCTCCAGCTCGGCGGACACGGTGATCGGGTCGGCCGGCTCGCCGCGGCCGTACAGGTCCAGGATGCACTCGTAGACGGACTGGTGCGCCGGCCGGTAGAAGTCGTTGGGCCGCAGTACCTCGATCACATCGGCGATCGCGTCCTTGGACAGCAGCATGCCGCCGAGCACGGACTGCTCGGCCGAGGTGTCCTGCGGCGGCTGGCGGTCGAACTCGACCGCGCCGGCGGCGCGCACCCCCCGGTCATCCGTCAACGCCACGGCGTGGCCACCCCCTGAGGTCACAGTGCCGACCATTCGAACGTATGTTCGACATACTACCCGGCCCCGCCGACAGAATCACGTGAACACGCAGCGAGACGATCGGCGACGTTAGATCCCCCGTAAAGGCGAGGGCAACCGGCCCTGTGTACGGCCTGGGGACAGCCTGTGCAGCGACTGGGCCGAACTAGCCACAGGCCACCGGAACCCCTGTGGAAAAGTTGTGTACAACTTCGGTAGTTGACGCCGTTTTAGCTGGTCAGCGCATGTGGACAAGCTGTGGACAAATCCTTCAGACCGAGCCCGGCGTGTCGCCGCCGGCCGGACCATCGGCGTGTCGGCCCGGCCCGCATCCGGATGGCTACGGTTCGCTTATACCGATCGTCCATTCGTGCTTCGACTAGGCCGTCGGATCGCATTCCGTAACCACACATCGCCCACCTATGGCCGCTTCCTGCCGGCCGGGCGGATGGATACCGTGAGGCAAGATGCTATCGAATTTAGGAGGAACAATGCGACGCCTTCGCCCCGGACCCCGGCCAGCCGCCCGGCGCGGCGCGGCGCTACGCGGCATCGCCCTGCTCGCCGTCGGCATACTCGCCTTCGGCGGCCTCACCGCCGGCACCTCGCTGGCCCATGACGACCACGGCGGCCACGAGGACTTCCCCGGCGAGGGCGTCGCCGACGGCGAGTACAAGCAGCACGACGGCACCGAGGGGCACCTCCCGCCGGTGCGGCGCAACGTCGAGCTGGTCGGCAGGGCACAGGTGACCAACCCGTCGGGCGCCGGCCTGGCCGGGCGCATCGCCGACGTCACCGCGTTCGGCGACTACGCCTACCTCAACGCGTTCCGGGCACCCACCTGCGCCGCCGGCGGCGTGCACGTCATCGACATCCATGACCCGGCGAACCCGTTCGAGGTGACCGAGGCGTTCATCCCGACCAGCCCGGGGTCCTACGCCGGCGAGGGCATCCAGGTGGTGCGGATGCACAACCAGTTCTTCCGCGGCGACCTGCTGGTGCACCAGAACGAGACGTGCGACTTCTCCCGGATCGTCGACCCGAGGCTGGCCGGCGGCATCTCGCTGTGGAACGTCAGCGACCCCGCGCACCCCCGGCCGATCACGCTGCACACCGGTGACTTCACCAACCCGGCCGGCGGCATCGACCGCTCACCGAACCAGACCCACAGCATGCGGGTGTGGTTCAACGACTTCGACCACCACACCTACGTGGTACTGGTGGACGACGACGAGGCCGCCGACGTCGACATCATGGACATCACCGACCCGTTCCACCCGACGATGGTCAACGACGAGCTCGACCTCGACGCGGTGTTCGGGGTCGGGCAGGCCGAGCCGAGCAATCTCCGGTCGGTGTTCAGCCACGACGTGATGGTCCAGAAGGTCGGCAACCGGTACGTGATGAACATGAACTACTGGGACGGCGGGTACGTGCTGCTCGACGTGACCGACCCCCGGCCCGGCCACGTCACGCTGGTCGCCGAGTCGGACTACGCGGCGCTGGACGAGCAGCGGCTGGCCCACGGCCACGCGATCTCGCCGGAGGGCAATTCGCACCAGTCCGAGCTCTCCCCGAACCGGAGGTTCCTGCTCGGAACGGACGAGGACTTCGACGCGTTCCGGGTCAGCGCGATGATCGACTCCGGACCCTACGCCGGCACCATGTTCGTGGTGACCCAGGCCGACGGCACCGCGCCGGTCGACGCGGACACCGAGATCACCGGCCCGACCACCTTCCTCGGGCTTGCCTGCGACCCGGCGCAGATCCCGCCGGGCACGGGCACCGCGCTGATGGAGCGGGGGGTGTGCCCGTTCCAGACCAAGATCGATAATGCCGTCGCGGCCGGCTACACGGCGGGCATCGTGTTCAACAGCCTCCGCCCGGACTGCATGAACCAGCTGCAGATGGCGGCGACCAAGGACGTGCCGTACGTGTTCGTCAACCGGCTCACCGGCCTGCAGCTGCTCGGCGTGCCGGGCGTGACCGCGGCCAACGCGTGCACCACCGCGGTCCCGGCCGGCGCGACCGGGCATGCCACCGCGATCCACGGGATCTTCGACGGGTGGGGCTACGTGCGGCTGTTCGGCACGGACGTCCCCAGCCAGCGCGGCGCGCCGGGTTCCATCACGCAGCTGGACACCTACGCCGTGCCGGAGGCCCAGGACCAGGCGTACGCCAGCGGCTATGGCGACCTGACCGTGCACGAGGTGGCGATGGACCCGGACGACAGCCGCACCGCCTACATCTCCTACTACTCGGCCGGCTTCCGCGTGGTGGAGTACGGCCACGACGGCATCCGCGAGGTCGGCGCCTTCATCGACGAGGACGGCAACGACTTCTGGGGCGTCGAGGTGTGGCGCGACGAGAACGACGTCAAGTACGTGCTGGCCAGCGACCGCGATTTCGGTCTGTACGTCCTGCGCTACCAGCCCCCCACCGGGCCATAACCCGCGGACGCACCCCACGCCGCCCACCGGCCAAACGCGCGGATGGACCATCCGCCCGATAACACCGAGCAGATGGTCCATCCGCACATTTGCCGGCGGGCGCACGCCTCAGGGCCCTGGCGCGCCGCCCGCCGGGCGATGGCGCCTCAGCCCGCGGACACGACGTCAAGCGAGATGGACGCGGTGACCTCGGGATGCAGCCGGACCCCCACCTTGTGGGTACCGGTGGTCTTGATGTGGCCGGGCAGGTCGATCGTCCGCTTGTCGACCGCCGGGCCGCCAGCGGCCCGCACCGCCGCCACCACGTCGGCCTGGGTAACCGAGCCGAACAGGCGGCCGCCGCCGGACGCGGACCTCGCAGCGAGCCGGACCGAGCCGAGACGCTCCAGCGCGGCCTTGAGCTCGTTGGCGTGGTCCAGACCGCGGACCGAGCGGGCCCGCTGGGCGCGGCGGATGGTCTGCACCTGGCGCTCGGCGCCCTTGGTCGCGATGATCGCCAGACCGCGCGGCAGCAGGTAGTTGCGCCCGTAACCGTCCTTGACCTCGACCAGGTCGCCGGGACCACCCAGCCCGCTGACGTCGGTGGTGAGGATGAGCTTCACGTCGCCACCCCTCTCAGCGCGCAGTCGAGGTGTAGGGCAGCAGCGCGACCTCGCGGGCATTCTTGACCGCGATCGCCACGTCGCGCTGATGCTGGCTGCAGTTGCCGGTGACCCGCCTGGCGCGGATCTTTCCGCGGTCGGAGATGTACTTGCGCAGCAGCGTCGTGTCTTTGTAGTCGATGCTCTGCGGGTTCTTGTCCTTGCAGAACACGCAGACCTTCTTCTTCGGTTTGCGAACGGGGGGTTTGGCCATCAGTCGGATCTTCCTCGAGTGATCGTGGCGGGTTCTGGTCAGAACGGCGGCTCGTCGTCGGGCGCGCTCGGGCCGGCCGGTGGGGCCGAGCCCCACGGGTCGTCGGAGTGCGACCCCGATGAGCCGAAGCCACCGCCGCCACCGCCACCAGACCCTCGGTTGACCTTGTTGACCTTGGCCGTGGCGTACTTCAGGGACGGACCGACCTCGTCGACTTCCAGCTCCACCACCGTGCGCTTCTCACCCTCGCGGGTCTCGAACGACCGCTGCCGGAGCCGGCCGGACACCAGCACCCGCGCGCCACGGGTGAGCGACTCGGCCACGTTCTCCGCAGCCTGCCGCCAGATGTTGCAGCGCAGGAACAGCGCGTCGCCGTCCTTCCACTCGCCGGTGGCCCGGTCGAAGGTGCGCGGCGTCGACGCAACGGTGAAGCTCGCCACCGCAGCCCCGGACGGGGTGAACCGCAGCTCAGGGTCGGCCGTCAGGTTCCCGATGACGGTGATGGTCGTCTCGCCTGCCATCTCGCCCCCTCAGCCGTCCCGCCGCAGGACCTTGGTCCGCAGCACCGACTCGTTCAGCGTGAGCTGGCGGTCGAGCTCGGCGACCGCCGCCGGCTCGCACACCACGTTGAGCACCGCGTAGATGCCCTCGCCGCGCTTGTTGATCTCGTACGACAGCCGCCGCCGGCCCCAGACGTCGACCTTCTCGACGGTGCCACCCGCCTTCTTGATGACGTTGAGGAACGTATCCAGCGATGGTGCTACGGAACGTTCGTCGAACTCCGGGTCGAGGATGACCATCAGTTCGTAATGACGCATGAAGACCACTCACCTCCTACGGTCTGCGCGGCCACGGTCCTTCCGTGGCAGGAGGGTCTTGTCCGCGTCACCCGGCGGCCGGGCCGGCCGGGCAACCCGGCGAGGTTAGCAAGCCGACCGTCCACCTGCTAAATCGCCGCCTCCGCTCCCTGCGCAACAGCATGCCACCGGCCACCGACAACATTCCCGCGAAGGCATACACCCAGGTTCGGGCCCGGCGGCTCAGGCGCGGCGCAGCGTCCAGGTGCGCACCAGCGCGCCGGCCACCGCGGCCAGCATGAGCGCCGCCAGCAGCACCGGCGGTGCGACCGGCGGCTGGCCGCCGAGCGGCAGCGCCTGCACCCGGCCGGCGACGTCGCTGCTCCCGCTATCGAGAATGCCGAGCTCCGGCGCGTAGCCCGGCACCCGCTGGCCGAAGCGGAACGCGGGCGCCGCGCCGGCGCCGAACCGGGCGTTCAGGCCGTACGGCACCGCGGACAGGTCGTAGAGCAGGAAGCGGCCGA
>Ga0209382_10010065_pt1 | contig 11818 bp, 8 predicted proteins | sample SoiMetdeltSBSDD5_FD_187599 | JGI IMG/M metagenome (GOLD analysis project Ga0209382, IMG submission 187599) | Bulk soil microbial communities from a Populus tree surrounding site in Tennessee, USA - Soil MetaG P. deltoides SBSDD5 (SPAdes) (version 2) | ecosystem: Environmental > Terrestrial >...
CAGTTGAACACCTTGATCGCCGATGGTATCGCGATCAGTAATGTGAGCAATACGAACACTGAGCCTAGGAATGGATTAAGTCCGCTTACAAACATGTGGTGTGCCCAAACCAGGAACGCAAGTATTGCAATTGCAAACAGCGATCCCACCATCGCCATGTATCCGAAAATGGGTTTCCTTGCATTTACACTCATAACTTCTGACACTATTCCCATTGCCGGGAGTATAATAATATACACCTCGGGGTGACCAAGGAACCAAAACAGGTGCTGGAATAATATGGCACTGCCACCTTCGTTTGGAAGAGCAGTTTGTGTTGAGGCAATATAAATGTCGGAAAGATAAAAGCTCGTTCCTGCGTGGCGATCGAACAACAAAAGAATGAAGCCTGACAGCAACACTGGAAATGAGAGCACACCGAGCACCGCAGTGAAGAACAGCGCCCATATTGTCAATGGCAGCCGCGTCATGCTCATGCCCTTCGTGCGCATATTCAGAATTGTAGAAATATAGTTCAGACCGCCCAGCAGCGACGACACTACGAACAATGCCATACTCACAATCCATAGATCCACCCCGACTTTCGATCCCGGCGAAGCATCGCCCAGCGCACTCAGTGGCGGATAAGCTGTCCATCCACCGGAAAATGGACCGGTCTGCACAAAAAGCGAGCTGAACATGACAACACTTGCAAGAAAGAAGAACCAATAAGAAAGCATATTAAGGAACGGCGATGCCATATCTCTCGCGCCAACCTGGAGAGGAATAAGGAAATTTGCAAAAGTTCCGCTTAACCCTCCCGTCAGCACAAAGAAAACGAGTACGGTGCCGTGCATTGTTACAAGAGCATAGTAAGTCTCGGCAGTGATCTTTCCACCTTTTGCCCACCTTCCGAGCAGGTCCTCAAGAATAGGGAAAGACTGGTCGGGATAGCCAAGCTGTAAACGGAAAAGTACAGACATTAAGCCCCCAATCACCGCCCAGGCCATACCAGTTATAAGAAACTGCCGTGCGATCATCTTGTGATCCTGGCTGAAAACATATTTCGTTATGAAAGTTTCTTTATGATGATGTACATGGTGCTCATCGTGATGCGCTTCATGAGTAGTTACTACTTCAGGGTGTCCATGCATTGCTGCTTCGTTGCTCATGAGAAAAATTTTATAAAATTAATTAGTTTTTCAGGGACAAGTTTTTTAATTAGCTGCAACAGGTGGAGATGCAGGTTTAGTTGAATCAGCCGATTTCTGCTGGTTTGCCGGATCTTTATCAGGAAAAACCTGCAGGTATGCCGGTTTCTGTTTCGCTTTCCATAAGATAAATTCTTCAGGTGTAACTACTTTCACAATTCCGCGCATAGAGTAATGACCGTTGCCACACATTTGGTCGCAAGCAATTTCATACTCGAATTTGCTGTTCTTAGTTATCTTTTTCATCTCCTCCGTTGTATACTTCGGAGTGAAATACATTGTTGTAGGGGTTCCCGGCACTGCATCCATCTTCATCCTGAAGTGAGGAAGACCAACGTCATGGATCACATCACGAGAGGAGATATTGATCTTCACAGGCTGCCCCTTTACAATATATAACGCCTCTGTTGTTACAATGTCGTCGTGGCTGTACTGATCATCCCAAATAATTCCAAGCTGATTGTTATTAGTTTCATCAATGTTCCTGTAATACTTTTTACCATATACATTATCTTTTCCCGGATACCTGTACACCCAGCTGAACTGTTTTCCTGTTACTTCCACCTGAAGTGCTTTTTCCGGCGCATTTCCTGTGACCTGGTACCAATAATACAAACCGAAACCTACAAGTACGCAGAGCGCAATAGCAGGAACAGTGGTCCATAGAATTTCCCAGTTGGTATTATGAGGGTAAAAGAAGGCCTTTCTTTTCTCTGTATACTGGTATTTATATGCGAACCAGAAAAGTAATATTTGTGTAATAAAGAACACAACACCTGTGATGGCAATGGTGATAAACATCATCGTATCGATCTTTTCACCATGATCAGATGCTGATGGATAAGGCATCAGCGTTCTGTGGTAGAAAAGATCATGGCACCAGTAGATGCCTATCAGTCCCAATATCAGAAATACGACCATCAGGAACGCATTAACACGGTTGCTTTGTTCAAAGGATTTTTTCTCTCCTTTAAGCACGCCAACATATTCACTTGCCTTAGCTATCTGAAATGTGATCAGAAAACCGAGACCAAGTATTGCAAATAATAGAATTGCTGTTGTAGACATGAGATTCAAATATTTTTACACTACACGTATTGCCAGGTTATTGATATTATGTGTGATGAATGATACTTTCCTTAGTGAACGGATGATACTTCGATACCAATGGGTATTTGCTCAACGCTCTTCCCGCTACCAGCATAATAATTCCAATGAAACCCAGTGCTATACCAAAATCAAACAAATTCATTTCAACATGATCGGGAGCCACACTCGCAAACACCATTTGGTAGAAGTTTAGCCACTGCCCGAAAATGATCACAAGTGCCATAATCGTAACAGTGGTGTAGTTGCGTTTAGAGCTTCTTCTCATCAATATCAGGAATGGCGCAAGGAAATTGATTATGAATCCTAACCAGAACACGCCGCTATAAGCTCCATGGGTTCGTGACTTGAAGTAAACTGTTTCTTCCGGAATATTTGCGTACCAGATCAGCATGAACTGAGAGAACCATAGGTATGCCCAGAATACTACGAAAGCAAACATGAATTTTCCGATATCGTGAATGTGCTCCCTGTTAACATACTCGAGGTATCCATTATTTTTCAGGTACACTACAAACAACATTATCAGTGCAAGGCCCGCCACCCACGTGCTGGCAAAAGTGTACCAGCTATACATAGTAGAATACCAATGAGCGTCTATGCTCATTAGCCACAACCACGGCGTTGTAGACATGATAGTGAGTGCAAACCAAACGATGAATAATGCTGCCCATACAGTGTTTTTCCAGATATATCTTCTCCCTTCTTCAATACTGAAAGGTCCCTTATCGGCTTCAAGCGAAATCCTTCTCACCTTATATCCTAAAATGCTCCATAACCCGATTGTAAGAATGGTCCATATAGTGAAGAACGGAATATTCAGGAAAGGCTTTTTACCCTTTAATATCGGATCGTGTTCAACATGTTGGGCATCGGTCCAGTGATATATGCTGGTCATATGGTGGCCGCCATAAACAATTGCAAAAAGTATTATCATCGTGATAACTCCTATAACAGGTACAGCCGAGGCAATTGCTTCCGGTACTCTTCTGAATGCCATTTGCCAACCGCCGAAAGCAAGGATCGTGGCAGTTATGAAAAACATGCTGGCATTAACAACCATCAGAAAATAAACGCTGTTCTGCAAAAGCGCTGCCCAGAAACGCGTTTTGTGATGTTCATCGCCGGTTCCATACATGAAGTAACCAACTATCAGAGCGAGTATTCCCACACCGATAAGTCCATACGACCAGGCCTTGTATCTTCCCGGAACCTCGAAATATTCTTTACTTGTCATGCTCAACATTTTTACTTGTCTGTAACCTTGTTTTTATTTTTTTGCTGCTGTGTCATTTGCCGGCGCTGAATCTCCTGTTCCTGCAGCTGCCGCAGTTGAATCACCTGCCGCAGGCGCTGCTCCACCACTTGCCTCACTTTGTTTCGCATTAATATAGTCAACAATCATCCATCTCTGTTTCGTGCTCAATTGCGGCCCGTAAGGTCCCATCTGTCCTTTGCCGTATGTGATGGAATAAAACATTTGTCCGTCGGGCATATCTTTTACCACCGCATCATTAACCAGATTTTTTGGTGCTGCAGCAAATGGTCCACTCCCGCCATTATACAATGGTCCGTTTCCGTCGAGCTTTGTACCGTGGCAAATTCCACAATTCACCATGTATAATCTTTCTGCCTCAGGCATATCCTTTGCCTCAAGTTTCGGCATTGGATTGGCCACCTGTTTTGCAAGAACATAGTTAGTTGAATCGCCGGGTTTGTCTTTAGCAAGCGGGAAGGGGAATACGTCACCCCTCTTTATAGTTCCCGGCACAGGCATCCTGGTATATTTTATTCCGTGTGAATCGAGATTAGATGTAGATGCATAAGTTTCATAAGCGCGGCTGTATCCCATGTCGGGCATATACGTCCTGCCGGGATGTCTTTTAACATCAGAACAACCCACCGTTGCGATTACGAGAACCAGAACTGATATGATCGATACTTTTTTCATCCTCTGATAATATTTTAATGAGATGGTTCCCTTGAAGCACCAAGCTTTTGTTCTTTATCGTACCTGCCTAACCACCAGCCCGTTTCTGCAACCTGCACATTAGTTTCACTTGCGCCGAGATTAGTAAGAAAATCGCTTACTTCAGTTTCACTGTTATTTGATGAGATGTCAATTACCATTACAAATTTGTCGTCGGTAGATCTTAAATCAAAATGGTGTTTGCGTACAAATGGTGCAAGCTGACAAACATAGCAGAATGTAAGCACCATACCCACGGCAGAAAGCAGTACCGTAAACTCAAACATAATTGGTATCCACGCAGGTAAGGCGAAATGCGGTTTACCTCCGATATTCAGTGGCCAGTCTTTCGTGAACACCCATGTCATGAATCCAAGAGCAAGAGCCGTTCCCGTTATACCATATATAAAACCTGCGGTATGGATACTGGTGTCGCGAAGTCCCATTTCCCTGTCGAGCCCATGTAAAGGAAACGGAGTGTACACATCATGCAACCTGTAGCCGGACTTTCTCACCCGTCTTACAGCGTTGAACAGGTTACCCTCTTCTTCGAAAACACCAACAACAAATTTTTTTATAGCCATTTCAACTCAATTGAAAATTCAGAATATTATTAATGATGTTCCGCATGCGCTTCAACGAACAGTTCATCGGAATGTTTTTTCTCAACAACATCCATGTGCTCCTTGTAATTATCCCCGGACCTTTTCAGAATGTGCTTGATCTCTGCGATCGCAATTACCGGGAAGAATTTCGAGAACAGGAAGTAACATGTAAAGAACAACCCGAATGTTCCGAGATAAAATCCGATCTCCCAGATAGTTGGTGTGTAATAGGTAGCCCAGCTGCTCGGCAGGTAATCGCGGTACAGAGAGGTAACAATAATCACAAAACGCTCGAACCACATTCCAATGTTAACGATAACCGACATGAAGAATGTTACCGTGATGTTCCTTCGCAATTTTCTGAACCAGAAAATCTGTGGCGATAATACGTTACAGCTCATCATCAGCCAGTAGGCCCACCCATAAGGGCTGAAAGGATTTGCACGATTCTCCATGAATGCCCACATTTCAAATGTGTTCTGGCCATACCATGCTACGAACAGCTCGGTGAGGTAGGCTATACCTACTATCGATCCGGTCAATACTATTACTTTGTTCATCACCTCGATGTGCTCGATAGTGATATATTCTTCGAGGCTTAATACTTTTCTTGTAACAAGGAGCAGCGTTTGCACCATTGCAAATCCGGAAAATATCGCTCCGGCAACGAAGTAAGGCGGGAAGATGGTAGTGTGCCAACCAGGAATTACTGAAGTGGCGAAGTCGAAGGACACCACTGTGTGAACCGACAGTACCAGCGGTGTACTTAACCCTGCAAGTACCAGGGAAAGGCTTTCATGACGTTGCCAGTGTTTTGTTGAACCTGTCCACCCGAATGAAAGCATTCCATACATGTACTTTCGCCATTTCAGTCTTGCACGGTCGCGAACTGTTGCCAGGTCGGGAAGTAATCCTGTGTACCAGAATAATAATGAAACGGTGAAGTAAGTTGAGATCGCGAATACGTCCCACAATAGGGGAGAATTAAAGTTAACCCAGAGTGGTCCGCGGGTATTCGGATAAGGAAGTACAAAGAACGCCATCCATACACGGCCCATATGCCAGATCGGAAATTGGCCCGCACACATTACAGCAAATATTGTCATTGCTTCGGCAGCACGATTCACACCAGTTCTCCACCCTTGCCTGAAAAGAAGGAGAATCGCTGAGATAAGCGTTCCGGCGTGACCGATACCCACCCACCATACGAAGTTGGTGATATCCCAGCCCCAGCCCACAGTTTTATGGAGGTTCCATTGCCCGGTACCATAAACAACTTCGCGGTATACTGAATAAACTCCGAACAGCAGCAGAGCTACCGATACCAGGAAACCTATCCACCATAAGCCGCTCGGCCTGGCCTCGATGGGACGAACGATATCTTCAGTTACCTGGTGATAATCTTTATCGCCCACTACAAGCGGTGGTCTTACCTGCGATTCATATTTCATTAATGACATAGTATAGAGCTTTGTACGTACCTCTTATATCTGTTACTCAAATTATATTAATGTTCTGCCGGTTCATGTGCTGCTGGCATTGCATGACCGCCTGCCTCCTCAATCGCATGATCACCTGCAGTTGGTGAATTCCTCACTTTGGCGAGATAGCTTACACTTGGCAATGTGTGCAGCTGCTCAAGCACATAAAATAGCCTGTTCCTTCCTTCGCTTCTTGTTTTGTTGATCTCGCTCGACTGGCTGTTAACATTTCCGAATACGATTGCATTTGCCGGACAAGCCTGTGCACATGCAACGCTTGCGTCACTTTCAGCAAGAGGCCTGTTTTCTTTTTTCGCTTTAAGCTTTCCTTCCTGCTGGCGCTGAATACAGAACGAACATTTTTCCATCACACCACGGCTGCGAACTGTTACATCCGGATTCAACACCATCCTTGTGAGGTCGTCATTCATCATGAACACTGCATCATTAAGTGCACCTGTTCCTTCGTGAGGCTGATTATCCTGGAAGCTGTCGGCTCCTGTGTAATCGGCCCAGTTAAAACGCCGTACTTTGTATGGACAGTTATTCGCGCAATATCTGGTACCGATACAGCGGTTGTATATCATCTGATTGATGCCTTCACTGCTGTGTGATGTTGCTGCCACCGGACAAACGTTTTCACATGGAGCGTTGTCACAGTGCTGGCATAGCATAGGCTGGAAGATCGTTTGTATTGAATCAGGATCGTTTGGATTTCCTGTGAAGTACCTGTCGATACGCATCCAGTGCATATCGTGGAATCTTAACACTTCATTCTTACCAACAACAGGTACATTGTTTTCCGCGTTACATGCCACTACACAGGCACCACAACCGAAGCATGCATTCAGGTCAATCGACATTCCCCATTTAGCACCCGGTCTGTCATAAACCGGATATGGCGATCCTTCTTTTTCAAAATCTTTAAGACCGCCCCATGGTTTCAGTTCATTCGCCCTTTCATCGAGAATGGCAGTGGGATGTTCCTTTAATTCCTGTAAAGTAAGTTCCTGCAACACATTATGCCTTCCCTCGTAAGAATTGTGTGTTTGGTTCTGTGCAATCTTATATGTTCCGTCAACCTTGCTTATCGTAACACCTGTGTTGAATCTGTCAACCGTCGCCCCGTTATATAATGCGAATCCTACAGCATTTTTTCCGGCGCCATTCGCAGCACGACCTATCTTTCTCGCAGTCACTGTTTCATCATTGCCTGCACTTGATCTGCCGTAACCGAGTGCAATTGCAATAGTATCGTCATTCATTCCCGGAATAATCAGCGCCGGAAGGATTATTTCTTTATTACCAGCCTTTACTGATACATTGGGTTTGTTAGTATGTACCTCGTATTCGTCGGCATCTCTTTGACTGGTAAGATCTACACCCAATACTTCGCGTCCGAATTTTGGAGATACCATCACGTAGTTGTCCCAGCAGGCCTTTGTGATCGGATCGGGCAATTCCTGCAGCCACGGATTGTTCGCATGCCGGCCGTCTCCCATTGCTACATTTTCATACAGCACCAGTTCCACCGCGCCCGCTTTTTGCGCAGATCCTACTGATGTTGCCGCTGCTGTTGCCGCACCAGCGTTGTATGTGCCGGCCGGTGCTGTTGCCGCCGCCGCTTCGATCACACCATCCTGCAATGCCTTCATATAGTTATCTGCACTTCCGGTTCTTGTCGTCCAGAAATTCCTGAAATAATTTTCGTAAGAAGTGGTGTTACCAGTCCATTTCAGCAGGGAATCCTGGTATTGTCTCGTAGAAAATAAAGGAGAAATTGTTGGCTGCATCATGCTCACATGACCGCTATACGCTTCAGCGTCGCCCCAGCTTTCAAGATAGTGATGTACCGGCGCAATAAATTTGCAGAGTTCCGCTGTTTCATCCTGTTTATAGCTTAGCGCTATAGATGTCTTTACTTTTTTCAACCCATCTGCAAAACGTTTTCCGTCGAAATAATTATAGGCAGGGTTTACGTCGAGAACAATCAGGGCACCTATTCTGCCGCCTTCCATGTCAGCAACAAGTGTTGCAAACTCCGAATCGAGGCCTTGCTTTGTTTGATTAGTAACGCTCCAGTCAATTGTTTTTCCGTTTGCACCGATAGCCTCATTAATTGCATTCACCACTGTCTGCACAGCAGGGTTATTGCTGCCACTAACTACAACTGCCGCGCCTGCCGCAGCTTTGAGATCTTTTGCCGCTTTTTCAATTCCCGCTTTGAGTTTTGCATTTGTTATTCCGGTCGCGGTACCCGAGTTCAATGCATTCAACAATGCAGAAGCGACTGCTCCTGCCTCAGAGGGCTTATGGGTAAATCTTTCATCAGCGTTTGCGCCTGTCATGCTCAGCATGCTCTCGAACGCATAGAACTTGCTCATGTCAGTTTGAGCTGAGGTCACTTTCCTTGTCGACGCAAAAGCGCGCTGAAAAGTTATCGGGTCAAGCCATGTGCCGAGGAAATCAGCTCCAAGGCTCACAACTACTTTCGCGTTTTCAAAACGATAAGAAGGTATTGCTCTCCTGCCATAGGAAGATTCGTTCGCAAGCAACATACCGCTATATGAAATGGCGTCGTATTGAACCTGCTTTGAGCCCGGATATTTTGCAAGGAACTCTGAAATTACCTGTTTTGCTGATGGTGATGTTACAGTGCCTGAAAGCAGTACAATTTGTCCTGAACTCCTTAGCGCATCTCCAACCATTTTGTCGAGCTGTTCCCACGAAACGGCATTGCCGTTGGCCATTGGAAAACGCTGGCGTGATGTATCATACAGATCGAGCACCGAAGCCTGTACCCTTGCCGAAGTACCACCTTTTGTGAATGCCGACAGAGTATTGCCTTCTATCTTGATGGGACGGCCGTCTCTCACTTTTGCAACAACAGGAACTGATTCGCCGTCGCATACATATGTTGTGGCATAATAGTCTGCAACGCCCGGAGTGAAGTTGTCTGGCTTATTTACAAATGGAATCGCTTTGTTAACCGGGTTTTCGCAGCTTGCTGCAAGTGCCGCTGCTGCCGTGCTGAATCCAAGATATTTAAGAAAATCCCTTCTTGTTGCGCCGCTGGTCTCAAGTTCCCTGCCCGCATCAGCAGCTACTGATGGAAGCTCTTCCCTGAATTCGTCGGCCGCAAGCCTGCTATGCTGCTCGCTTTCGTTGTACTCTGAAAAACTCTGCCAATATTTTTTGTTCGCCATATTTATTTTTTTGCCACGAAACCCACAAGGAGTTAGAAGTAAGAAGAAGTTATTTTAATAGTGACATTTCTGACATTCAGTTCCGCCGATATCACTCACCGTTACACTATCGCGCATGTTGCGTTTGATCTCATCATGATATTTTTCATAGATGCTGTAGAACTGGTTGCCCTTTGTACCTGCAGAATCAATAAAATTCACTTTGGTTTCCCTGTGACAGTTGATGCACCACCCCATGCTCAGTTCAGCGAATTGTTTTACTTCATCCATCTTCTGAATTTCACCATGGCATGTCTGGCACTGAACCTGCCCTGCAACTGTATGTTGTGAGTGGTTGAAGTAAACGTGATCCGGAAGATTGTGGATCCTTACCCATTCAACAGGTTTGCCCTCACCCGTGTAAGCCCTTGAACCCGGATCCCATCCCACGTGTTCGTATATCTTTTGTATTTCAGCTGTACCATCTACTTCTGAACCGTCGGCCCGGAACAATTTCTCACCGGTATATTCATTTATGGTCATGTGACAGTTCATGCAGGTATTAAGGGATGGAATATTTGCCTGCTTTCCTTCGTATGCGCCTCCATGGCAATACAAACAGCTGATCTGGTTTTTGCCCGCATGCACTTTGTGAGAGTAATATATAGGTTGTTCGGGCTCGTAATTTTGCGTTCTGCCCAGGTTTATTGCTCCCTTCACGACAAAAAAGCCACCCACAACAAATAGTAATAATGTAAGAAGCGTGATGTAGCTCTTGTTCCTGTAGAAGGGAATCGGCTCTCTTGCAGGAACTCCTTCCTTATCGTCTGCAAGTTTGCGCAGATTGGCATTCACCTGCAGCATGATAAGCGCAACCACTGCCAGAATTAATGTCAGAATTCCATAAAGTATAGAGCTGTCACTATCATCAGCCTTAGCTCCTTCAGTAGCTGCAGCTCCACCCGTTGAAGGAGCTGGTGCAGATGCCGCTGCCTTATTAATATATGTAACGATCGCATCGATCTCCTTCTCCGAAAGCTGCGGAAATGCAGCCATCATAACTCCGCCAAACTGTTCCTTCAATCCCTGTGTGTAAGTATCAGTTTGCATGAACTTAGGCGGATTATGAATCCATGCATATAATTTTTTCCTATCGCTCCACGGACCACGAGACTCTATGCCCGCAAGCCTGGGTCCAGTAAGGTCTTTGTTAACTGCATGGCAGGACGCGCAGTTCGTCTGGAACAATGTAGCCCCGTCCTGTGCCAGTAGCTTGTTTCCGGTAATTAAAAGCAGTATGAGTAAAAGCTGGAAGAGAGTCTTAACACCTGGTCGATGGTCATTCATATCAGTTGAATCTGATTCAATTATGTGGAAAAATCTCCGGCAATTGGCTGCAAAAATAAGTCTTGATTTTAACATTATATCAACATACAGAAAATATTTTTGGCGCATTATAGAGTTGGATTTCAACGCATTCAACAAAACAGTCAAAACATACGATTTAAGATTGTCATATCATTGTCAAGCAAATTTCCTTCGATATTTCCATTAGTTTTGGCCATGACGAGGATCGCGATTTTCGCTTCGGGAGCGGGTTCGAACGCTGCCAGAATAATTGAATATTTTAAAAGTCATGACCAAACAGGAATTACACTTGTCGCTTGCAACAACCCTTCCGCGGGTGTTTTGCAAATCGCTGCCAAAGAGAACATCCCAACCTTGCTTTTAGAAAAAGATCGTTTTTTTCGCGGCGATGGTTATGTCCCTTTCCTCAAGTCAAAAAATATCGACTTCATCGTGCTCGCCGGCTTTCTCTGGAAAATTCCTTCAACCATCCTTTCGGCTTATCCGAACTCCATAATTAATATACATCCTGCCTTGCTACCAAAGTACGGAGGCAAGGGAATGTATGGCCTGAATGTTCATGAAGCTGTTCTGGGTGCCGGCGATAAAGTAACCGGTATCACGATACATTATGTCGACGAGCACTATGATAATGGAAATGTGATCTTTCAGGACAGGTGCGAGGTATCGCCTTCCGATACGCCCGAATCACTTGCCGAAAAAGTGCACAAACTCGAACATCAGCACTTCCCAAGAGTTATCGACCAGGTAGTGAGACTACGGAACCAATGAACACAGCGTCTAATCATTATATGATAAAGTTGTTGCTGACATTCGCGCTTTTCACGGCCGTGTACCCATGCCTCTCGCAGATACGCGTTTCCGGGCGGGTCTATGACATCTCAAAGTACCGTCCTCTCGAAGCCGTAAGCGT
>Ga0209382_10010066_pt1 | contig 11817 bp, 10 predicted proteins | sample SoiMetdeltSBSDD5_FD_187599 | JGI IMG/M metagenome (GOLD analysis project Ga0209382, IMG submission 187599) | Bulk soil microbial communities from a Populus tree surrounding site in Tennessee, USA - Soil MetaG P. deltoides SBSDD5 (SPAdes) (version 2) | ecosystem: Environmental > Terrestrial >...
CATCAGGCCGGCTCTCGCATGTGCCCACTCGTCGGATCGCGCGACGTTTCGCAGCGCCTGGCGCAAGGCGTGCTGCAGCGGGGCGGGTGTCTCGATCGAGGTCACGAACGGGATCGATGGGCTCGGCGGTGTCGCCGCCAGCGCGCGGGTGAGCTCGCCGAGCTGCGGACGATGCCGGCAGAAGAACGCGTAGGTGACGCTGTCGACGCAGGTCGCATCGGCTTCGCGGCGGGCCACGCGCTCGATATTGCCGGGCTGGCTGTGCGTCTCCGTGATGGCGCCGAAGAAGCGCTCGCCCTCGACGATGTCGGCAATCGCCCGCCGCGGCAGGTTCATTCCCGAGTTCGAGTGCCGGCTGTTGTAGACGAAGTTGCAGCCTCGCAGATCGGCCAATCGGGCGAAGGTGGAGTCGCGGTGGACGACGAACACGCCGGCGTGCGTCGCTCCGGCGCAATGCTCGGCGCCGTAGACCGGTGCGCCGAGCAGCGCGGCCTGACCGCGGTAGATCGTCTGCAGCGGATATCCGCAGACCTGGGTGAGCAGCGTGTCGCGCTCGATCCGTTCAGGCACTGGCCGGCGGGCGAAGTCGAGACTCCCCGGCAGGCTCCCGATGCCCTGCCGCTGCAGCTCGCGTCGGATCGCCTCCCAGAAATCCGCGTTGACCGCTTGCATTTCGGGCAGATTGTACATTGGCAGGCTGACGCGCCAATGCGACTCGGCTTGTGGCTCTGGCATCATCGATTCCTTTCCACGAGCGCCCTGATCGCATATGGGGGGAGGCACGCTGAGTGTGTGCCCCGGCTTGCGCCGTCGTCGCTGCAATGCCGGGGTCGAGCGTAGCATGGTCTGGCCCTGTTCGGCACCGGAGGAGGAGGCATGCGGCGGAGGCGTTGGATGCGGTCGTGGCGTCGCGCAGCGCGGCAAGTAAATGCTTCCGCTGGGACGAAATGCGCGCCACTCTTACGCGACACGCCGGATCGGCTTGTGCCGGCGATGCGAAGGAAGCCACAACGTCGACGGGATGACCCATGAATCAGTTGGATCTCAACGGCCGAAACGCCGTGGTGACAGGGGGGGCGTCGGGATTGGGTTTTGCCATTGCCGAACGCCTTGCCCTGTCGGGTGCGAAGGTCGTGATCTGGGACATTAATGACGAGGCCGCCCGGGCCGCCGGAACGAAGCTCGGCGGCTTCGCGATTGCCGCCGACGTCGCCGACCTCGCCTCGGTGACGCATGCCGTCGGCGAAACGCTTGGGATCGTGTCGACGATCGACGTCCTGGTCAACAACGCCGGAATCACCGGCCCCAATGTCAAGCTGTGGGAGTATCCGGCGCAGGATTGGAGACAAGTCTTCGCGGTGAATGTCGACGGGACCTTTCACTGCTGCCGGGGGGTCGTGCCGCATATGCGGGAGCGGAATTACGGTCGGATCGTCAACATCGCCTCCGTTGCGGGCAAGGAGGGCAATCCCAATGCGTCCGCCTACAGCGCCAGCAAGGCGGCCGTCATTGCACTCACCAAGTCGCTCGGGAAGGAATTGGCCGATACCGCGATTCGGGTGAACTGCGTCACGCCGGCCGCCGTGCGAACGCCGCTGTTCGCGCAAATGACGCAGGCCCATATCGACTACATGCTTTCGAAGATCCCTCTCGGCCGGTTCGGGGAGCCGCAGGAGATCGCTGCGCTCGTGACCTGGCTGGCGTCGGAGGAGTGCTCGTTCAGCACGGGCGCCGTCTTCGATCTGTCCGGCGGCCGGGCGACCTACTGAAGGTCATCGCTGGGCGCGCGCGCCTGTTCGCTGCGAGCGAAGCACCTTTTCGCGAGGCGCGGGGAAGCCGACCGTGGTCGGAAGTCTGCTCTTGGCCGTCGATGGCGCCAGGACTCCGACACCGGGCCGCTAGCGCTTCCGCGACTGCGCGTTCCAATGGCGCTCGAGATTGGAAATCAATCCGTCACTGAAATGGCAGTACGCTTGCTCTTTCGCGTAGAGGGCCAAGTAGCGCCGGAAGAGGTCGAGCGGCTCCTGTCCAATGCGGAATTGACGGCGGTTGCCGACGGCACTGACGATTCCAGAGCTGGTGAGATCCTCGACGGCTTGCACGAGAGCGGCGTCCATTCGATCGGCAGGAGCGATCTCGTCGCAGATGAGTCGGCCTTCGAGACTGCCGCAATCGATCCTGCGGCCATGCATGATGGCTTGGTGGGCGAGGCGGTCGCCGAGGAAGCGAGGTAATCGCAGGTTGGCCATGCCCGGAATGATCCCTTCCTTGCGGGCGGGCAGTGTGAGATAGGCGTCGGCTTGAGCCAGTACGTAATCCATCACCAGCAGATGCTGGCAACCTCCGCCGATGGCGAAGGTGTCGACCGCAGCGATCCAAGGTTTTTCCACGGTGGACGCCGCTAGATCGTCGGGCGAGGCATCCCGTCTGGCAACGCCGCGAAGGATTTTGTTCTCGTAGCCCATCACATGCTGAAAGTAGAACAGGAACGGGATCTTGCCCTGGTAGAGGTGAGTGAGATTGATGCCGGCGGAAAATATCCGCCGCCCGGCGTATTTCGGATGTTGCACCGGGCCGCCGCGCAGCACAGCCACCTCGGAGCCGGGATCGAGGATCGCTAGATCGATCGCTGTCTCCAAAGGCGCCAGTGTCGTTTCGTCCAGTGCGTTGAGTGCTCTCGGGTTGCGCAATTCTACGATCGCGGCTTTTCCGGCTCGGCTCACGGACGCGGCGCCCAGGTCGACCGATCCATCTCTCGCCAACAGCGGCAACAGGTCGAGCGCTTCGGCACGGGGGAGAAGCATCGCGTGGCACAAATGGCGGCCGGCCGCCGGGTGGGCAAGAACATGCGAGAGGAGAATACCGTGGTCTATTTCAAGGCCCTCCTTCTCCTTGAGGGGCCGCGTCCGCTCCGCCGCCATCACCTTGGCGCCAGGCGTCAACCCGGGCACGAGCTTTGCAGCCTCCAGCATGAGTTCGTCGACGCGGAGAAACTTGCTCCCGCGCGCGGCCAACCTGCCGTAGAGCTCCTCGACATGGATGTCCAGAAAACGCTCGCGCAGGTTCCGCTCGGTACGATGGAGGAGCGCAGCGGCCGCGGCGCCGTCAGCCTCCCGTGCGGTCCTTGCTGGAAGTTTGGCGCGGAGCCTTTGGCTCAGATCCCAGAAGTGCGTCGAAGCCGCACTATCGAAACCGAAATCGTTGCGTAGCTCGGGATGAGCGCCGCACCACGCGGTCGCGTCGCCCGGGGAAAAACCGGCCCGCTCCAGTATGGCTCTTTCATTGGCCGGGCCGTCGAGTGTCCAATCCATCGATGTCATCGCAGATGATCCTCAAGCGCGGGATTGTCAGCACGGATAGCGGCTGAAATGATGGCCTCCAGCGCATGTCCCGGAAAAGTGGGCACCGGTTTTCCGATAAGGACATGCGCCACTCCAAGCATGCAGGCGTGGGGGCTCCATGAAGCTCGATATGTCCACGTATGAGCCATTCGGCCTGGAAGCCATCGAGACGGCTTCGCGCGATGAGATCGCGGCTCTCCAAACCCAGCGCATCAAGCACACGTTGGAAAGCGTGTACGAGAACGTGCCCGCCTACCGCAAGAAGTTCGATGGCGCCGGCGTGACCCCCGCCGACTTCAGGCGGTTGGAAGACTTATCGAAGTTTCCGTTCACGACCAAGCAGGATCTGCGCGAGAACTATCCCTTCGGGATGTTTGCCGTTCCCAGGGACCGGATCGCGCGGGTGCACGCCTCCTCCGGCACGACCGGCAAGGCCACCGTCGTCGGCTACACCCGAAACGACATCGACACCTGGGCCGACTTGGTTGCGCGGTCGCTGCGCGCAAGCGGCGCCCGCCCCGGCATGCTTGTCCATATTGCCGTCGGCTACGGCCTTTTCACCGGCGGCCTCGGCATGCACTATGGTGCGGAGCGGTTGGGCTGTGGGGTGATCCCGGTGGCGAGCGGGATGACCGAGCGGCAAGTCCAGCTGATCCTCGACTTCCAGCCTGACATCATCATACCGACTCCTTCCTACCTGCTGGTCATCCTCGACGAGTTTCGCGCCCGGCGGCTCGATCCGAGCAAGACGTCGCTCAAGATCGCGTTCTGCGGGGCGGAACCCTGGACCAACGCGATGCGGGCGGAAATAGAAAGCGCCTTCGATATCGACGCAGTCGATACCTATGGCTTGTCGGAGCTGATCGGGCCGGGCGTGGCAACTGAATGCGTGGAAACCAAGGACGGGCTCTACGTATGGGAGGATCATTTCTATCCCGAGGTTATCGATCCGCAGTCGGGGGAAGTGTTGCCTGACGGCGCGTATGGCGAGGTCGTATTCACCTCTTTGACGAAAGAAGCGATGCCGGTGATCCGTTATCGCACGCGGGATCTGACGCGGTTGCTGCCCGGGCGGGCACGGTCGATGCGGCGAATGGAGAAAGTCACCGGTCGGTCCGACGACATGATGATCGTCCGCGGAGTGAATGTTTTTCCGACCCAGATCGAGGAGCTGGTATTGCGTTGCGAAGGGCTTGCCCCGCATTTCATCATCGAGTTGCGGCGCGACGAACGTCTTGACGCCATGCGTGTCCTGGCCGAAGCACGGCCGAGCCATGCCGAGGAACTTGCACGCGGCGCGTTGGGCCAGCTGCTCGCGTCTCACATACGCAGTGCGATTGGACTGGGTGTCGAGGTCGTGGTCGCCGAGCCGGGCAAGATCGAGCGCTCCGCGGGCAAGGCCCGGCGCGTCGTCGACTTGCGGCCCAAACCATAGGCTGGGTTTCGTCCGTGGCTCCGGTCTCTCAACTCACCGCATCAGGCTGGGCAGCCATAGCGAGATGATGGGAAAGGCCACGAGAATGAAGAGCCTTACCACGTCTGCCACCATGAACGGCAGCACACCGTGGAACACCGTGCGCGTGGGCACGTGCGGCAACAGCGCATTTATGACGAACAGGTTCATGCCGACCGGCGGGCTGATCAGCCCGATCTCTACCACCACCACGATCAAAATGCCGAACCAGATAGGGTCGAGGCCGAGGTGCACGATGAGCGGGAAGAACACCGGCACGGTCAGGAGGATCATCGACAGCTCCTCCATCGCCGTGCCGAGCATCACGTAGATGACGCAGATCGCCGCCACGACCATGATCGGCGACAGGTTGAGCCCGGTGACGAGGTTCTTGAGGTCATCCGGCATCGACGTGTAGTTGACGAACTCGGCGAACATCAGCGCGCCGGTCAGGATGGCGAACAGCATCGCCGTGGTGCGCGCGGATTCGACCAGGGCGTCGAGCAGGGTGTGCCAGCTGAGCGCGCGGCGCGCCAGCGCAAAGCAGAGTCCGCCGAAGGCGCCGATCCCCGCGCCTTCCGTGGCCGTGAACACGCCGCCGTAGATGCCGCCCATGACCACGATGAAGAGCAGCGCCACCGCCCATACGCCCTTGAGCGCCTGCAGCCGCTCCCGCCAGGTCGATCGCTTCCCGCGCGGCCCCGACGTCGGATCGGTCCACACGATCCATTGCACCGCGAGGCACAGCAGAAACGTCGCGAGAATGCCCGGCAGGATGCCGGCGGCGAACAGCTTGCCGATGTTGGTCTCGGTCAGCACGCCGTAGATCACCATGATGGTCGAGGGCGGAATGAGAATGCCGAGCGTGCCTCCGCCGGCGATCGCGCCGGTCGACAGGCGGTCCGAGTAGCCGAGCCCGCTCATTGCCGGATAGGCGACCTTGGCCATGGTGGCGGCAGTGGCGATCGAAGAGCCGCAGATGGCGCCAAAGCCGGCGCAGGCACACACCGTCGCCATGGCAAGCCCGCCGCGCAGATGGCCGATGCAGGTGTAGGCCGCGCGGAACAGCTCCTGCGACATGCCGGCGCGCGTGACGAAGTTGCCCATCAGGATGAAAAGCGGCACCACCGAGAGCGTATAGTTGCGTCCGGTCTCGTAGATCTTGGTCTCCACCATCGCGAACGCGGGTGCGAAGTTCCAGTCGCGCAGATAGGCGACGCCGAGGAAGCCGACCAAGCCCATGGCGACGGCGATCGGGATGCGCAGCAGCGCAAGCGCCATCATGAGGGCGAGACCGACCAGAGCTTCCGTCATGTGGTGGTCGGCTTGTCGGGGTCAAATGTAACCGCGCCGCGCGGCGGCGCCGGGAAAAACACCTTGGTCAGGTGCACGATGCCGGTGACCGCGACCATGATCGCCATGAAATAGACGAACGGACCGACCGGCACGCGCAACACTTCCGTCGTATCGCCGTAGCCGGCGATCTTGTCGGCCTTGATCCACACCCGGTATGCCAGCCCTAGAAACAAAAGGCCGCAGAAGAGATCGACGAAACGGCGCAGGAGCAGGCGCCCGCTGTTGCCGAGCAGCATGTCGATGAAGTCGAGCGTGACGTGCTCGTCGGCCCGCGAGGCGAGCGGCAGCCCGGCGAAGATCAGCGTCAGCAGCAACAGCTCGGTGAGCTCGAAGGCGCCGCGTATCGGCCAATTGAAGATGTAACGGCCGACGACGTCGGCCGTTGTCAACGTCATCAGGCAGAACAGCAGAACGGCCGCGGCGGTCCCCAGCGCACGATCGAGCCAGACGACCGCCTCGGAGGGTTGAGACCTCATCGAATGGGGTCGTTACTTCCCGGCCGCGCCCCGCTTCACCTCTTCGCGGAATTCTGCCAGCACCTTGGCGCCGTCGATGCCCTTGGCGGTGGCGTCCTTGACCCACTTGTCGTTGATTGCCTGGGCGCGCTCCTGCACGCCCTTGACCAGCTCGGGCGACGCCTCGCTGACCTGCGTGCCGACCCGTTTCATCTCCTCCAGCGCGGCAGCATCGGTGGCGTCCCATGCCTTGCCCGCGAGCAGCGCGAACGGCTCGCCCGAGACCGACGTGATGGCGTCCTGGTCCTGCTTCGACAGCTTGTTCCACCTGTCCTCGTTCATGAAGAAGCCGAACGAGGAGCTGTAGAAGCCGCCGGGAAACAGCGTGGCGTATTTGATCACCGATCCGAGCTTGAAGGAGATGATCGACTCGAGCGGGAAGAACGTGCCGTCGGCGACGCCGGAGCTGAGCAGCTCGTAGGATTCGGGCGCCGGCTTGACGAACGCCGAAGCGCCGAGCGCGCGTGCCATCTCCTCGGCGATGCCCCCGCCGGTGCGGATCTTCATTCCGGCCAGGTCCTCGACCTTGGTGATCGGGCGCTTGGTATTGAACATCTGGCCCGGTCCATGCGTGAACACTGCGAGCAGCTTGACGCCCTTGTACTCGCCGGCCTGCTGCAGATACTTCCAATGGATGCGCGAATAGGCCACCGAGTTGATCACGGAGGTGGCGCCGCCCCCCGGCAACTCGGCGATGAGCGGCAGCACGTGCCGGGCGGGGGTATAGCTCGCCGTGACATACGAGACATCGACGAGACCATCCCTGACGGCGTCGAAAGTGCCGGGTGCGGCGGAGGGATGCTTGGGCAGCATCTGCAGCTTGACCCGGCCGTTGGTGGCCTTCTCCACCTGCTGTCCCCAGACCGCAAGCACGTCTTTGGTCAGCAGATGGCTCGGCGACACCCAGCTCGACATAGTGAGGGTGGTGGTCTGCGCGGCGGCGGGCCACGACATGAGCGCGAGCGCTGCGCCGGAAAGGACCGCAGCACCCACGAACGCTGTGCCGGAAAGACGAAGCATTGTCGATATCCTCCCAAATCTGCGATGTTCCCCCAATCGGGCATTTGCGAGCGGCGATCGTCAAGGGCTATTTGCGGGTCCGTTGGCCGCAGTGCGGAGTTACTCCCGCGGCCAGGTGGCCGCGCCGGCATGGGTTATGGCGCCCTCGCGCGCCGAGCCAACCAGCTTGGCGTATTTCTCGAGCACGCCGGCAAGGCGCTCCGGCTGGCGCGGCACATGGGCCGCGCGGCGGGCTGCCATTTCCTCGGCGGGAATCAGGACATCGATGGAGCTCGCGGTGCAGTCGATGCGAACCACATCACCGTCGCGCACCAGCGCGATCGGGCCGCCGGCGGCGGCCTCGGGGCCGACATGGCCGATCATCATGCCCCGCGTTGCACCGGAGAAGCGCCCATCGGTGACGAGTGCGACCTTTTCGCCCATGCCCTGGCCGTAGACAAGCGCGGTCACGCCCAACATCTCGCGCATGCCCGGCCCGCCCTTGGGTCCCTCGTTGCGAATGATCAAGACATCGCCCTCCTGGTATTGCCGCTCGCGCACCGCCGCCGAGCACGCCTCCTCTCCGTCGAACACCCGGGCACGGCCCTCGAACCGGAGCGTCTTGAGACCGGCAATCTTGATCAGCGCACCGTCCGGCGCCAGGTTGCCGCGCAGCAGGATGACGCCGCCGGTGGGGCTCAGCGCCCGCGTCGCCGGCCGCACCACCTCGCCGTCGGGGCCGCCGTGGTGGGCGAGGTGCTCGGCGATGGTGCTGCCCGAAAGCGTGAGGGCATCGGCGTGCAGATGACCTCCATCGAGCAGCGCCTTGAGCACCGCATCGGTGCCGCCGGCGCCGTGGACGTCGACGGCGAGATAGCTCCCGCCGGGCTGCAGGTCGGCGAGCAGCGGAGTGCGGGCGAACACCTCGGCGATGTCGTCGAGCGTGAAGCGCAACCCGGCTTCATGGGCGATGGCCGGCAGGTGCAGGCCGGCGTTGGTCGAGCCGCCGGTTGCCGCCACTACGGCGGCGGCGTTTTCCAATGACTTGCGGGTGACGAGGTCGCGCGGGAGCGGGCCGCCATCGGCCAGGATCTCGGTGACGCGTGTCCCGGCGCGCCGCGCCAGCGCCAGGCGCTCGGAATAGACCGCGGGCAGCATCGCCGACCCCGGTGGCGCAAGCCCCAGCGCCTCGGACACCATTGCCATGGTGTTGGCGGTGAACTGACCCGGACAGGAACCGACCGTTGGCGCACACGCCCGCTCCAGGCTGGCAAGGTCGGCTTCGGTCATGGCGCCCGCCAGGGCCGCGCCGACACCCTCATAGGCCGTCAGAACGGTGACGTCGCGGCCGCGCCAGCGGCCGGGAAGCATGGCCCCGCCGTAGACGAACACGCTCGGGGCATTGAGCCGCACCATCGCCATCATGATGCCGGGCAACGTCTTGTCGCAGCCGGCGAAGCCGACCAGCGCGTCGTAGGCGTGAGCGCGCATCACGGTCTCGATCGAGTCGGCGATGATCTCGCGCGACACGAGGCTGAGCCGCATGCCCTTGTGGTTCATCGATATGCCGTCGGACACCGAGATGGTCGTGAACGGCACCGGCATCCCGCCGCCGGCGGCTACGCCGATCCGCGCAGCGTCCGCCTGCGGCGCGAGCGACATCGAGCAGGGCGTGTTCTCGCCTTGCGTGCTGACAATCCCGATCCTCGGCTTGTCGAGATCAGCGTCGTCGAGGCCGCATGCTCGCAGGAAGGCGCGATGCGGCGCGCGGTCGAGACCTTCGACGACGATGCGCGAGCGGTATTCGCGTTTTGTGCCCATGGCTGGTGATCCGTGTGATGTGACCCCACCCCAACCCTCATGAGCGATAACCTAAGCAACCTCTCCGCTGTCATGCCCGCGTAAGCGGGCATCCAGTAACACGTGAAGGGGCGTTTCGAGGCGGGCGATTACTGGATCGTCCGCCGGAGCCTGTCATCGGGCCGGCCTTCGGCCGGACCCGTTGGCGGACGATGACAACCGAGGCGCGACGGGCTCGTCGGCGCGCCCCTGCGGCACGGCGGCGACGGCGGTCAGCAGGTTCGGCGCGATATGCGGGCGTGCCGCGCTGGCGAGCGAAGCGAGCGGCCAGCGCGGCGACTCTAAAGTGAGCCGGACTGCCGCTCACTGGGGAGGATCGATATCGCGACCAACGGCGATGTTGGGTGTGGAGAGCGATCCATCAGGCTGCTTTTGTGCGGCGCCGATGAAGATCTTGGCTCCAACCTTGAGGTCGGCGGCACTTCCCGGCGTATAGCGCGCGATCGGCGTACCGGTGGGCACGATGACTTTTTTCTCACCGTCCTTGTATTTGACGAGGAGATCCTGGCCATCCTTCCCGGCAACGGTCGTCGCGACATTGGCATTGGTCATCGTGCTGCCGGGCCTGCTGTCCCACGGCGTATGCCTGTCGGCCACGACGCCGCGCTGCGAATCCAGGAAGATGTGAATTGCGTACGCCTTTTGAGTGCCGTCCGGCTGCGGCATGGCCGATACGCCGATGAATGAACCCTCCTTGATATCGTCCAGGGACGCTTTGACCATGGCCGATATCCGGCTGTTATCGGCAAGCTTCACGGTCAGGTTCTGGCCATCACGCGCCTTTATCGACAGCGTATTGCCTTCCACTTTGGCGATTTCACCTCGAACGCGCACAGGCTGTGCCTCCTGCGCCCATGCGGCCGACGTCGTTACGATGAACGCCAGTCCCGCCGCGCCCAGCACGCGCCGTGTCATCTTCTGCATGGTCTGTTCCTCCCTGAATCAGCGCGCGGCTTCAAGCCGCCCGTATGTCCAAAGCCTCGACCCGGCGATAGAACCCCCACAGCGGGGGCACTATTCCCCTTTTTGCATCCCAGGATGGCTCCCGATCTGGCGTGAACACTGGCGCTTTTCCGGCTTTGCTGCAAGACGGACGCAAGGTGCGACGGGCTTCGCCGGGCTGAGCACTGCGCCCAGCAGATCATTCCGGGGCGACTGGTATCTGCTTAGACTCCGCGAGCGGTGGAAAAGCGGACATTCCGCTATCGACGCGAAGAGCCATAAGCAGGCGTCGAAGACAGGGCGACAAGCCCTGATGAAATCTCATCTACATCAACGCTGATCCGGGATCTCCTCGGCGGCATATTTGGAATCACGTGCTTTCGCCTGCTCGCTCGACAAGATGCGCACGCGAGGGCCCGGGGTCGAACCGATCGGCGAAATATTGCGTTTCGTGGGCCACCAGTCCTTCGCGGAATTCCATGATGCTCACCGAGTGGGATGGTATGCCGTCATAGGTAAGGATGAATTCAGTGACCCAGAGATCCCCGCTGCCGATAATTCGCCGGACCGTGAAACGCTTCTTGTTTGGCTGGACGGTTCGGCTCTCTTGAATGTTGTGCCGGCCGCGGATCCGCTCGCCCGATTGCGGATAGTCAAGCACGGCATCCTCGCGGTAGATTTCATGCTCGGCCTTGAAATCGCTCGCGTCCGAAGCATTCCAATGGCGCTCCAGCGCCAGCCGCACGGTTCGATCATCCATCTCGATCTCCCGCCTGCGCTTCCCCGGCTATCATTTCGGCACCACTGAATTTCATTGTGCTGTATACCACCTGGAAATAAATAGGCCCCACCCGACGCCGTGCTGCGCCGGGTCTCTTCACCTCGTCCTCCTCACGCGCCGACCGCGCCTGCCCGAAAGGGCCGGGCCGCGCGCTCCGGGTCGAAATGGGATTGATTTCAGGCCAGCGGGTACTTGGCCGCCGCCGTGCGCACCCGCCGAGTGTCCTCGATCACGGTCGCACCAGCTCGCAAAGTGATGTTGGCGCCCGGCCAGCGCTCGCACGCGGCCCGGAAGGTCGCCATGGCCAGCTCGAAGTCTTCGACCTCGGCCAGGTGCTCGAGGATGTTCTCCCCGCTTGCATCCCAGAGATCGATGCGGTGGGCAAAGTCGCGTCGCGTCGTGATCCCCACGCGCTTGGCCATCGCACGAGGGGCTGCTCGAAATACTCCGGACAGTGCAGCCCCGAATTGCCTGATGTCATCCTCGGCAGTGGCGAACAGGTCTGATTTCCAGAATTTCGCCATTGTCAGCTCCGCCAAAAGCTCTTGCAACGATCGGGCGCCAGCTCAG
>Ga0209382_10010067_pt1 | contig 11816 bp, 10 predicted proteins | sample SoiMetdeltSBSDD5_FD_187599 | JGI IMG/M metagenome (GOLD analysis project Ga0209382, IMG submission 187599) | Bulk soil microbial communities from a Populus tree surrounding site in Tennessee, USA - Soil MetaG P. deltoides SBSDD5 (SPAdes) (version 2) | ecosystem: Environmental > Terrestrial >...
GACCACACGCACCTCGTCGTCCCCGGCGAAGTCCTCGAGGATGCCGGTGGCGGCCTGCCACATCTCCAGGGACACCGCGTTGTGGCGCTCGGGATTGTTGAAGGTCAGGGTGCCGACGCGGCCTTCCTTGCCGGCGAGCATCTTGTCGGTGGCGGCGGTGGCGCTCATTCTGCGGATCTCCGGTGGGGCTCGTTCGGCCTACTCTACTGCATGCACCGCCGCCCCCAAGCAGGTTTCGCCGGCCCCATCCACCCGTCATCCCGGACGGAGCGATGCGAGCGGTACGCGAGCGGCGCTCCGATCCGGGACCTCGGGGGGCAGGCTCCGTCCCACTTGCCTCACGAGGTCCCGGATAGCCTCGCCTGCGGCTCGGCTTCCGGGATGACGGGTCCGATTGCGGGGTGACACGCCCGCGGTGATGGGCCTACTGTTCCGATCCACCCGATCTCTCGTCCCGTGGCCCCTCCGATGTCCACACTCCTCGTCGCCCATCCCGTCTTCCTCGAGCACGACACCGGTGCCGGGCACCCCGAGCGGCCCGACCGCATGCGCGCCATCGACAAGGTGCTGGGACACGAGATGTTCGCCGACCTGAAGCGCGAGGAGGCCCCCCTCAGGGACGACGTGGAGGAGCAGATCGCGCTGGCCCACCCCCAGGGCTACATCGACTGGGTCAAGAGCCACCGCCCGCAGCCCGGCGAGGAGCCGGTTCGGCTCGACCCCGATACGGTGCTCTCGGCCACCTCGTGGGAGCCGGCGCTGCGCGCCGTGGGCGCGGGTCTCCTGGCCGTCGACCGCGTGTTCGACAAGGGCTCGGGCGTCCGCAACGCGTTCGCCCAGGTGCGTCCCTGCGGTCACCACGCCGAGCACGAGCGCGCCATGGGCTTCTGCATCTTCAGCAACGCCGCCATCGCCGGCCTCTACGCCCGCAAGACGTACGGGGCGGAGCGCGTCGCGGTGGTGGACTTCGACGTGCACCACGGCAACGGCACCCAGGACATCTTCTGGAGCGACAAGACCCTGTTCCTCGGCTCCACGCACCAGATGCCGCTCTATCCCGGCACCGGGGCGCTGAGCGAGACCGGCGTCGGCAACATCTTCAACGCGCCGCTGAGGCCCGGCGACGGCAGCGACCAGTTCAAGGAGGCGTTCGAATCGCGCATCCTGCCGTCGCTCCGCAATTTCGCGCCCGACATCGTGCTGATCTCGGCCGGGTTCGACGCCCACAAGGACGATCCACTGGCAAATTTGCAGCTCACCGAGCCCGATTTTGCGTGGGCGACCGCGAAAATCGCCGACATCGCCGACCGGTTCGCCGGGGGGAGGCTGGTATCCATGCTGGAAGGGGGCTACAACCTCGCCGCGCTCGCCAAGTCGGCCGCCGTGCACGTCAATGTGCTGATGCAGGCCGGGCGCTAGACGACAACATCGGCCAGAGCAAACGGCCAAGCATTCGGCCAGGCGAGGCGAGGCGAACCCGACATGGGCGTGGTCAGACCCGTCGTGAAGCATACCGACATCCGGGAGATGAGCTTCGAGCGCGCGCTCAAGGAGCTGGAAAGCATCGTCGAGCGGCTCGAGAAGGGCGCCGTCGAGCTCGAGGAGAGCATCGCCATCTACGAGCGCGGCGAGGCCTTGCGCGAGCACTGCGACCGCCTCCTGAAGCAGGCCGAGGCCAGGGTCGAGAAGCTGACGCTCGGCGCCAACGGCACTCCCACCGGCGCCGAGCCTTTCCGCCCGCAGGAGTGAGGGGACACCCTCTCCCCGCGCAACGCAGGCCTCGCCTCGCGCTCCTTCGGCGCCGGGAGAGGGCTGGGGTGAGGGGCGGCCGCACACGCCAACGTCGGCGCCCCTGGCTGCCCCTCACCCCCGGCCTGCGCCGGGGCAGGCTCTAACCCTCTCCCCGCAAGCGGGGAGAGGGAATCTGCGCCGGGCCTCGGGACCGCGCCGCGACGCTTAGTCTCCGCTTGCGCCGGGTCAATGCGCTATACTGGCTGGCTGCGGGGCAAATCGGCCGATCGGGCGGAGCGCCCAGGAACGCACATGGACCAGACTTCCAAGGACCAGACTTCCAAGACGCCGCTGCTCGATACCATCCACGCGCCCGCTGATCTCAGGCGCCTGCCCGAGAAGAGGCTGCGCCAGCTCGCCGACGAGCTGCGCCGGGAGACCATCGATGCGGTCTCCGTGACCGGCGGGCACCTGGGCGCCGGGCTCGGCGTGGTGGAGCTGACCGTAGCGCTGCACCGCGTGTTCGACACCCCGCGCGACCGCCTGGTCTGGGACGTGGGCCACCAGGCCTACCCGCACAAGATCCTGACGGGACGGCGCGACCGCATCCGCACCCTGCGCCAGGGCGGCGGGCTCTCGGGCTTCACCAAGCGGGCCGAGAGCGAGTACGACGCCTTCGGCGCGGCGCACTCCTCCACCTCGATCTCCGCCGGCCTCGGGATGGCCGTGGCGCGCGACCTTTCCGGCGCCGCCAACAACGTGGTGTGCGTGATCGGCGACGGCGCCATGTCGGCCGGCATGGCCTACGAGGCCATGAACAACGCCGGCGCCCGCAGCGAGCGGCTGATCGTCATCCTCAACGACAACGACATGTCGATCGCGCCCCCCGTCGGGGCGCTGTCCAACTACCTCGCCCGCATCACCTCGAGCGGCACCTATCTGCACCTGCGCGAGGTCGCCAAGCAGCTCGCCAAGCGCCTGCCCAAGTTCTGGGAGGAGAAGGCGGCGCGCGCCGAGGAATACACGCGCACCTACTGGACCGGCGGCACGCTGTTCGAGGAGCTGGGCTTCTACTACGTCGGCCCGATCGACGGCCATAATCTCAACGTGCTGCTGTCGGTGCTCAAGAACGTGCGCGATGCCAAGAGCGGGCCGATCCTGGTGCACGTCGTCACCCGCAAGGGCAAGGGCTATCCGCCGGCGGAGGCCTCCGACGACAAGTACCACGGCGTCAACCGGTTCAACGTCGTCACCGGCGCGCAGGTCGCCTCCAAGCCCAACGCGCCGACCTACACCAAGGTGTTCGGCCTGAGCCTGATCGAGGCGGCGCGCAAGGACGACAAGATCGTGGCGATCACCGCGGCGATGCCGTCGGGCACCGGGCTCGACCTGTTCGCCAGGGAGTTCCCGCAGCGGACCTTCGATGTGGGCATCGCCGAGCAGCACGCGGTGACGTTCGCCGGCGGCCTCGCGGCAGAGGGCTACAAGCCGTTCGCGGCGATCTACTCCACCTTCCTGCAGCGCGCCTACGACCAGGTGGTGCACGACGTGGCGATCCAGCGCCTGCCCGTGCGCTTCGCCATCGATCGCGCCGGCCTCGTCGGCGCCGACGGGCCAACCCATGCCGGCTCCTTCGACATCGCCTACCTCGGCTGCCTGCCGGGCTTCGTGCTGATGGCCGCCGCCGACGAGGCCGAGTTGAAGCACATGGTAGCCACGGCCGCTGCCATCGACGACCGCCCCTCGGCGCTGCGCTATCCGCGCGGCGAGGGTATGGGCGTCGAGCTGCCGGCCGAGGGCGAGCCCCTCGAGATCGGCAAGGGGCGGATCGTGCGCGAGGGCACCACGGTGGCGCTCCTTTCCCTGGGCGCGCGCCTCGGCGAGTGCCTGAAGGCGGCCGATCAGCTCGCCGCCTACGGGCTGTCCACCACGGTTGCCGATGCCAGGTTCGCCAAGCCGCTCGACCGCGACCTCGTCGTGCGGCTGGCCCGCGATCACGAGGTCCTCGTCACCGTCGAGGAGGGCTCCATCGGCGGCTTCGGCAGCTACGTGTTGCAGCTCCTCGCAACCGAGGGGCTCTTGGACCGCGGGCTCAAGGTGAGGCCGATGGTGCTTCCCGATAAGTTCATCGACCACGACAAGCCCGAGCGGATGTACGACGCGGCCGGCCTCAACGCCCCGCAGATCGTGGCCACCGTGCTCGCCACCCTGGGGCGCGAGCAGGGCAGCAGGACCTGGGCTGAGCGGGCCTGACGCGCTCCCCGGCCAAGCCACGTTGCATGCACCGCCGGCCACCGCACGGGTGCCTGAGGTCGACGGGCGTCCGCATGGCCCTGCGGCTGCGCCGGAAGCGATTTGAGGGCACCTCCGGGCCTGCCGGGTACTCGGTGCCACCCTGCCGAGCCGGCCGTCCTGGGGCTTCCTGGCGCGAAATCGGATTGCGCGCCTGCAATCGTTGAGCGGCCGCAACGGTTGAGCAGTCAACCGGCAGCTCGATGCGTTGCAGGCGCTACCGCAGGGGCACGCTGAGCTGCAGGCGGCCGGTCCACACGTCGGCGCTGCCGGCCTCGCCGCCCTCGACGCCCCCCAGCGCCTCGAGCTTGGGGCCGTCGACGAGGCCGAAGGTCACCCCGGCCTCCGCCTTCAGCCGCGGGTCGCCATGCAGGTTGAGCCCCGGCGCGGCGGCCTTGGAGAGCTCGTCGAAGGTCCAGAAGCCGCCCAGCGTCGCCCGCGGCTCGATGAACGCGGAGCGGGCAAAGTCGAGGCGGTAGGCGAGCTCCGGCGCGAGGTCGACGCGGGCGGTCTCGCTCGCGTGCGGCAAGCCCGCCGGCCCGTCGAGCAGCCCCTCCCAGAGGTGGGTGACGTTGACGCTCGGCGTGAAGCGCAAGGCCCCGTAGGCCCAGGGATGGACGAGCTTCGCGCTCAGCAGGCGGCGCTGCGCCCCGGCCGCGCCGCCCGACACATCGTCGGCGCCGGTCTCGGCGACGCCCCAGGCGGCACGCGCCTCCAGGGTGAGGCCAGGGACGAGCTGGATGGTGGTCACCGGCCCCGCCATCCAGGCGTGCTCCGAAAGGCTCCTCTGGCCGGCGTAGAGCGCCTCTCCCGCGGGGTCGAATTGCGCCAGCGCCCCGATCCGGATGGCCGCCCGCACCTTGTAGTTGACACCGATCTCGACGCCGCTGGCATTGCCGTCGACCTCCAGCCCGTCGGCGCCCGGCAGATAGCGCTCGGAGCGCCATTGCAGCTTCATCTCGGCGCCGCCGCCCTGTTTCGGCAGGGCCAAGCCCCCATCGGCGGCAACGGGGGTGGTGCCGTCGAGCCCGGCCTCGCCGGAGCTCGGAACCACGACGATGCCTGGCACCTCGGCCATGGGGGCAACCGCGGGCGCGATCAGCAAGCCGGTGTCCGGCTCGCCGGGCCCGCCGGCGCGCGCTGCCGGAGCGGCCGCCAGCGCCAGGACCACCGCGAGGCGCAAGCCCGGCCCGCCCCGCAAGCGCATCCTCGACCGCATCCGCGATGCCGCCGGAAACGCCATTGGAGCCGGTGCCATGGAATACCTCTCGGATACGGGTCGCGCGTTCCTGCCCGCCCCGCGCTGCAGCGGCCACGGGTGCATCGCAATATCGATCTGAAATGGAACCGAATTATGGGCAATATCAAGGCCATGACAAACCTGTGGGCGTGGCCCGGAAGCCACGCCGGCAGGCCGCCCGGGGCGGTGGACATCGCCGCTTGCCTCTGCTACAAGCTGCGCACACGCATGGAGCGCGGTTCCGGGCGCCTTTGGGCGTTGGTTGCGCGTGCTCCCGCACTCGCACCACAACCGAAACGAGCCACAACCCACACGAGGAAGCCTGCTTGCTAGTCCAGGTTCGCGATAACAACGTCGATCAGGCGCTCAAGGCGCTGAAAAAGAAGATGCAGCGCGAAGGCATCTTCCGCGAGATGAAGCTGCGCAACTATTACGAGAAGCCATCCGAGAAGCGCGTACGCGAGCAGGCCGAGGCCGTGCGCCGCGCGCGCAAGCTGGCGCGCAAGAAGGCACAGCGCGAAGGCCTCCTCCCTGGCAAGGCCCCCACCGCGCGTCCCGGTGCGCCCGGCAGGCCCGGCTCACGTCCCGGCGGACCGCCACGCAGCGGCTCCGGCGGCCCCCCGCGCTCCGGCGGCTTCGGCGGCGGCCCGCGCTGACGCGAACCGGCCCGTCCGGCCTTTCGAGGCGCTCCCGTAGCAACGGGGGGCGCCTAATGCATTGCGTGTCATGCCGGGCGAGCGCGATAGCGCGAGACCCGGTACCCAGGGTACAGGGCTCGGCGCTTTCCCTCCGTGGCTCTGGGTCCCGGATTTTGCCGACGCAAAATACCGGGATGACACCTCACAGACGCAAGCTGCCGATCCAGGCCCGCATCGCGCCGGTGGCCTCGTCGCCGTCGACGGTGTGGCCGCCGTTCGGAAAGGTCACGAGCCGCTTGGGCTCGTTTGCCAGCCGCGCCAGCTCGCGTCCCATCGCGACCGGCACCACCGAGTCCAGCTCGCCGTGCAGGATCAGCAGGGGCACCCTGACCTTGGCGATGTATTTCGTCGTCTCGTAGCGGTCGATCAGCAGCGCCCGCACCGGCAGGAACGGATAGGCCGCGGACCCGAGCTCGACGACCGACGTGTAGGGGGCATCGAGGATCAGGCCGGCCACCGTGTGCTCCGCGGCCAACCTGACCGCGACGCCGGTGCCGAGCGACTCGCCGAACACGACGATCGACCTCGCGGCCACGCCTTCCTGGACGAGGGCGGCATAGGCGAGGCGGGCGTCCGCCACGTTGTTTGCCTCCGTAGGGCTGCCGGTGCTGCCGCTGTAGCCGCGCCAGCTCAGCATGTAGACGCCCCAGCCCTCGGCCATGAAATCGCCGATGCGCTCGGCGCGCATGGCGAGGCCGCCGGCATTGCCGTGAAGGTAGAGCAGCGTCGGCTTGCCCGGCCGCGCCCTGCCGTACCAGGCGACGAGGCGCTGGCCGTCGGGCGTCGCAAGCACCCGCTCCTCCACGCCGGAGAGGCCGGCATCGGCCGGCGCGACGCGCTCCGGATCGGGGAAGTACATGAGCCTGCGCTGGCCGAGATAGGCGGCAAGCGCGATCGCGGCGTAGACGGTCACCGCGCCGAGTGCGAGCTTGATGAAGAGGGACATCGCGAAGGCTTATCATCGGACAAACAAGGCCGGGTCAAGCGAGACGGAGCCGGCGGCGCCGTGCGCCAGCAGCCGAACCACACGGCCGCAAGAAAAGCAGGAAGCGCCGCTTCTGAGCGTTGCACCCCTCATTCGTCTCCCACAAGGTGCATCGAAAGCGCGCGTGTCCTCGGAGGACTTGCACCATGTCTCGGCGTCGCACTGCGCTACCGGCCGGCCTCATCGCCAGCTCGCTTGCGGGCTGCAGTGCTGGCCCAGGCCCCGATTTGGCGGCCCCGCTGTCGCTGCAATCTGAGCTGGATCGTATCCGACCGCGCGGGCAAGGCCCAACACAAGTGACAGGGGCTCAGATCTCCGAAGACGACGCGCGCGGCACGAGGATCGCGCCCTTCGCCGTTGTGGTCGTACTGCGGCTCTCCTAGATTGACCGGTCATGGTCACCAAGGCTCTTGCCTATATCGGCACCGAGAACGCCGTGATGCTCGCACGCATCTTCGGCGCCCTCGTCATCGGCGCGCTCATCGGTCTGGAACGCAGCTTCCACGGCCGTCCTGCGGGCTTCCGCACGCACGCGCTCGTGTGCGTCGCCTCCGCCCTCCTCATGCTCGTCACCGTCTATCAGAGCGAGTGGATGACGCAGCTGGCGCTGGAGGCGATCCGCACCGATCCCACGCGCATGGCCCAGGGCATCATGACGGGCATCGGCTTCCTCGGCGCCGGCGTGATCTTCAAGGAGGGACTCACGGTGCGCGGCCTGACGACCGCTGCCTCGATCTGGGTCACCGCGGCGATCGGCATCCTGATCGGCATCGGATTCTGGGTGGCGGCGCTGATCGGCGCCTTTGCGACCCTCGCCGTGCTCGGCGCCTTCCGCATCATCGAGCGCAGGCTGCCGGCCGAGCACTATGCCCACCACCACCTGCGCTTCCGGCGCGACGCGGTGATGCCCGAGGAGGACGTGCGCAAGCTGATCGGCGTCTACGGCTTCTCGGTCGCCAACCTCTCCTCCCGCCTCGTCGAGGAGGGCAGGTTCTTCGAGTACCGGATGGTGATTCGCAGCCGCGACCGCGACAGCCCGCAGGCGCTCGCCCGCCACCTCCTGGGCCTCCCCGAGGTGATCGAGTTCCGCATTTCCCCCACCGGGGATTGAAGGCAGGCACCCGTCATCCCGGACGAAGCGATGGGAGCCGCAGGCGAGCAGCGCTTCGATCCGGGATGACGGGTGCCTACTGCCTACTGCCTATTGCCTGGGTGTCAGACCCGGAGGGTCTGACACCGCTATACGGCTCGCGCCGCTCGGCGAGGATCAGCGAGGTGAGGGCGAGCACGATCTCGCCCTTCTGGTTGCGGCCCTGCACCGCGCTCGACAGGATGCCGCGGTCGGGGCGCGATTTCAGGTCGATCTTCTGGGTGAGCTGCAGGCGGTAGGAGACGGTGTCGCCGACGTAGACCGGCTTGAACCAGCGCAAGTCGCGGAAGCCCGGCGACGGCCCGTAGGTGGCGAGGCCTACGCCCCGGGCGCGCGCCTCGGCGTTGGCTGCATCGCGCGTCACGATCACGCCCCGGATGAAGTGCGCCGCCGTGTGCCAGCCCGAGGCGCACAGCGCGCCGAACAGCGAGGCCCTGGCCGCCCCCTCCTCGAGATGGAACGGCTGCGGGTCGAACTGGCGCGCAAACGCTATGATCTCCTCGCGCGCGAAGGTGTGGCTGCCGAGCTCGGCGATCGCGCCGACGACGGCGTCCTCGAAGTATACGTCGGGGCTTCTGGGCCCGGCCGGCGCATCCCACAGGCTGGCGATCGGCGCCTTCTCCTTCCTGGCACCCTGGCTCGCGGCGGGGGCCGGAGCCGGGCGCGGACGGCGCAGGCGCGTGAGCTGGTTGGTGATCCAGGTGGCCGGCACCCCGCCGTGCGCGTCCACCGCCTCGACCAGGACCTTGGCGATGCCGACATCGGGGCGCGAGGCGAGGACGCGCTTCTCCTGCACCGTGTAGCGTACGCTGAGCACGTCGCCCGGCCGCACCGGCCTCCGCCAGCGCACCTCGTCGACGCCCGGCGAGCCCAGGGACGCGACGCGGCCGAGGATGCCGTCCACCACCATGCGCATCATCATGGCGCAGGTGTGCCAGCCCGAGGCGCACAGGCCGCGCACGGGCGTGGCCTTGGCCGCCTCCGGGTCGGTGTGCATCGGCTGCGGGTCGAAGACGCTGGCGTAGGCGACGATCTCCTCGGCCGTCACGACCTTGTGGCCGCAGGCGTAGGGGTCGCCGACGGCGAGGTCCTCGTGATACAGGAGATCGCCGCCCCGCACCGTCTCTGGCGCCGTCTGTTGCAATGCCGCTCCCCGGTTCGCAATTGCACGCCGCGCCTTGCTTACAGGCTGGAAGCGCGCTTGTCAGCGCCGGGGCCTCGGGCGACATAGCAGGTACGCGAAGGGAGGGGAGGCACCCGCGATGGCCGCCGATCGCAGCTTGCGCATAGTCGTCGCCGGCGCCGGCAGCGTCGGCTGCTTCATCGGCGGCGCCATGGCCCTGGCGGGGCACGATGTCACCCTTCTGCTGCGCCCTGCCTTGGCGGAGGCCATCGCGCGCCACGGGCTGCGCCTCTCCGACCTCGACGGCGCGGACCGGACGCTGGCACCCACCGCCGTGCGGCTGGCGACCGATCCGGCGCCGGCCTTCGCCGAGGCCGATGTCATCCTGGTCACCGTGAAGAGTGGCGACACGCCGGCCATGGCGGGCCTGATCGCGGAGCACGCGCCGTCGGGCGTCACCGTGGTGAGCCTCCAGAACGGCGTGGGCAACGTCGACGTGCTGCTGGCCCGCCTCGGCGGCATGGCGCGCGTGGTGGCGGGCATGGTGCCCTTCAACGTGGTGCAGACGCGCCCCGAGGGCGCGCCGCCGCGCTTCCACCGCGCCACCAGCGGGACGATGCTGATCGGCGCCGGCGTGCCCGACCTGCGCGCGGCGCTCGAAGTGCAGGGCCTGCGCGTGGCCGAGAGCCGCGACATGGCCGGCGTGCTGTGGGGCAAGCTGCTGCTCAACCTCAACAATGCGCTGAACGCGCTCGCCGGCATCCCGCTCGCCGCGGAGCTCGCCGACAGGCGCTGGCGCCGGCTGCTCGCCCGCCAGATCGAGGAGGGGCTCGCCGTGCTTCGGGCCGCCGGCATCGAGTCGGCGCGCATCGAAGGCGTACCGCCGCGCGCCGTCCCGCGCATCCTGCGGCTCCCCGGCTGGCTGTTCCGCCGCGTCGCCCGCCGCATGCTGGCCATCGATCCCGAGGCGCGCTCCTCCATGTGGGAGGACCTCGAGCGGCGGCGGCCGACGGAGATCGACCACCTGCAGGGCGCCATTCTCGCAACTGCGGCCAAGACGGGTAGGCGCGCGCCGCTCACCGAGCGTATCGTGCATCTCGTGAAGCAGGCGGAGGCGGCCAAAGCGGGCTCGCCGCGGCTCACGCCTGAGCAGATTGCGTAGGGCGCATGAGGGAGACGACATGGATGCCGATGCGATCGTGGTCGGCGGCGGGCTGGCCGGCCTCGTGGCAACTGCTGAGCTGATCGACGCCGGCAAGCGCGTCATCCTCCTCGACCAGGAGCCGGAGCAGAGCCTCGGCGGCCAGGCGTTCTGGTCGTTCGGCGGCCTCATGTTCGTCGACTCGCCCGAGCAGCGCCGCCTGCGCATCCGCGACAGCTACGACCTCGCCCTGCAGGACTGGATGGGCTCGGCCGGCTTCGATCGGCCGGAGGACCACTGGCCGCGCCGCTGGGCCCAGGCCTACGTCGCCTTCGCCTCGGGCGAGAAGCGCGCCTGGCTCCACCAGATGGGGCTGCGATGGTTCCCGATCGTCGGCTGGGCCGAGCGCGGCGGCTACACCGCCACCGGCCACGGCAACTCGGTGCCGCGCTTCCACGTCACCTGGGGCACCGGCCCGGCCCTGATTGCGCCGTTCGTCGCCAGGGTGCGCGAGGCGGCCAAGGCGGGCCTCGTCTCGCTGCGCTTCCGCCACCGCGTCAACGGCCTGACGCAGTCGGCGGGCGTGGTGGACGGCGTCGCCGGCGACATCCTGGAGCCGTCCGCCGTGGAGCGCGCGGCGCCCTCCTCGCGCGCCGTGGTGGGAGACTTCGCGCTCGAGGCGCAGGCCGTGATCGTCACCTCGGGCGGCATCGGCGGCAACTTCGACCTGGTGCGGGCGAGCTGGCCCGCGAGCCTGGGCGAGCCGCCGCGGCACATGCTCGCGGGCGTGCCGGACTACGTGGACGGCCGCATGCTGGGGATCGTCGAGGCGGCCGGCGGCGCCTCCATCAACCGCGACCGCATGTGGCACTACACGGAGGGCATCACCAACTTCGCGCCGATCTGGAGCCGCCACGGCATCCGCATCCTACCCGGCCCCTCGTCCTTGTGGATCGACGCGGTTGGCCGGCGCCTGCCGGTGCCGCTGTTCCCGGGCTTCGACACGCTGGGCACCCTGGCGCACCTGCGCCAGACCGGCTACGACTGGTCCTGGTTCATCCTGACGCAGAAGATCATCGCGCGCGAGTTCGCGCTGTCGGGCTCGGAGCAGAACCCGGATCTGACGGGCAAGAGCATCCTGAAGGTGCTGGGACGCCGCTTCGGCGTGCCGAGCCCCGTCGACGCCTTCAAGCAGAAGGGCGAGGACTTCATCGTGCGCCGCACCCTGCCCGAGCTGGTGGCCGAGATGAACCGCCGCACCGGCACCGCCCTGATCGACGCGGAGGCCCTGGAGCGGGAGGTGGCGGCCCGCGACCGCGAGATCGCCAACCCCTACACCAAGGACGCCCAGATCACGGCCCTGCGCGGCGCCCGCAACTATGTGGGCGACCGCCTGGTGCGCGTCGCCAAGCCCCACCGCCTGCTGGACCCCAAGGCCGGGCCCCTGATCGCGGTG
>Ga0209382_10010070_pt1 | contig 11814 bp, 8 predicted proteins | sample SoiMetdeltSBSDD5_FD_187599 | JGI IMG/M metagenome (GOLD analysis project Ga0209382, IMG submission 187599) | Bulk soil microbial communities from a Populus tree surrounding site in Tennessee, USA - Soil MetaG P. deltoides SBSDD5 (SPAdes) (version 2) | ecosystem: Environmental > Terrestrial >...
ATGAAATTCGCCGTCATCGTCTTTCCCGGATCGAACTGCGACCACGACGCCTACCACGCCGCGAAGCACGTGCTCGGCCAGGAGGCCGAGTTCGTCTGGCACAAGGACACCTCGCTCGGCGCGGCTGACGTCGTCGTTCTCCCCGGCGGATTCGCCCACGGCGACTACCTTCGCACCGGCGCAATCGCGCGCTTCTCGCCGGTGATGGCCGCGGTCAGGGCGTTCGCCGATGCCGGCGGACCTGTCCTCGGCGTCTGCAACGGCTTTCAGATCCTGCTCGAGTCCGGGCTCCTGCCCGGAGCGATGCTGCGGAATCGAGGTCTCAAGTTCATCTGCGAGCACGTCCACGTGCGCGTCGAACAGGTCGACACACCGTTCACGGCGGCCTGTTCTCGTGGCCAGGTCCTCAGCATCCCGATCAACCACGGTGAAGGCAACTACTTCGCGTCCGACGACGTGCTCGACGCGCTCGAGCGCGATCGCCGGGTGATCTTCCGTTACGTGGACGCGGCGACCGGCGAGCCCTCGGAGCTCTCGAACCCGAACGGCGCCGCACGGAGCATCGCTGGAATCTGCAGCGAGCGCCGCAACGTCGTCGGCATGATGCCGCACCCGGAACGTGCCTGCGAACCGATGCTCGGCAGCGGCGACGGCCTGGTGCTTTTCGAATCTGTAGTACGGGCGCTCTCTTCCGCAGGCGCCGTCGGGACCGCAGCACGATGACCATAGACGCCGCGCTCCTCGAGCGCCACGGCCTGAAACGCGACGAATACGACCGGATCGTGAAGGCGCTCGGGCGCGAGCCGTCGTTCACCGAGCTCGGCATCTTCTCCGTGATGTGGTCCGAGCACTGCAGCTACAAGAGTTCGCGGATCCATCTGAAGAAGCTGCCAACCAGGGGCCCGCGCGTCCTGCAAGGACCTGGCGAGAACGCCGGCGCCGTGGACATCGGCAGCGGCCTCGCCGCGGTCTTCAAGATCGAGTCGCACAACCACCCGTCGTTCATCGAGCCGTATCAGGGCGCGGCGACCGGCGTGGGCGGAATCATCCGCGACATTTTTACGATGGGTGCCCGGCCCATCGCCCTCTTGAACTCGCTCCGCTTCGGACCGCTCGACGGCCCGACCGGTGCGCGAACACGCCGGATTCTCGAAGGTGTGGTTGCGGGCATCGGCGGCTACGGCAACAGCATCGGGATCGCGACGGTCGGCGGCGAGATCGCGTTCGAGGACGCTTACGCTGGAAACCCGCTCGTCAACGTGATGTGTCTCGGGATCGTCGAGGCGAACGCTCTCGTGAAGGGCAAGGCGTCGGGCGTCGGCAATCCCGTCTACTACGTCGGTGCCAAGACCGGGCGCGATGGCATTCACGGCGCGACCATGGCGTCGGCCGAGTTCGATGAGCGCTCCGCGGAGAAGCGGCCCGCCGTGCAGGTCGGCGACCCGTTCATGGAGAAGCTGCTGCTCGAGGCCTGTCTCGAGCTGATGGCGACCGACGCGCTGATCGGGGTGCAGGACATGGGCGCGGCCGGGCTGACCTGCTCGACCTGCGAGATGGGCGCGCGTGGCGGAGCCGGGATTGAGATCGACGTGAAGCACGTGCCGCAGCGCGAAACCGGCATGTCGCCGTACGAAATCATGCTGTCCGAATCACAGGAGCGCATGCTGCTCGTCGTCAAGCACGGGCGCGAGCGCGAGGTCGAGGCGATCTTCGACAAGTGGGATCTGCACGCCTCGCATATCGGCTTCGTCACTGACGACGGCCTGATGCGGGTCAAGGATGGCGGCACGATCGTGGCCGAGATCCCGAACACCGCGCTGGTCGACGATGCGCCTGTCTACAATCGGCCCACGGCACGCCCTGCCTATCTGGACACGGTGAACACGCTGGATCTCGGCGCGCTGCGGCCGGCGCCGCCGGCCGATGCGCTCCGGGCGGTGCTGTCTTCTCCGACGATCGCGAGCAAGCGCTGGATCTACCGTCAGTACGACACCATGGTCCGGACCAATACGCTGGTGCTGGCCGGCATGGGTGCCGGGGTCGTGCGAATCAAGGGCACGCCGCGCGCGCTGGCGATGTCGACCGACGGCAACGGCCGTTACTGCTATCTCGATCCCAGGAAGGGCGCGATGCTGGCCGTCGCCGAGGCCGCGCGCAACGTGGCCTGCGCCGGGGCGCGTCCGATCGGCGCCACGAACTGCCTGAACTTCGGCAACCCTGAAAAGCCAGAAATCATGTGGCAGCTCGTCGAAGCCGTGGAAGGCATTGCCGAGGCGTGCCGTGCGCTCGATGTGCCGATCACCGGCGGGAACGTCAGCCTCTACAACGAAACCGACGGCAGCGCGATCTATCCCACCCCCGTCATCGGTGTCGTCGGCGTCATAGAAGATGCGTCCTGCACGCTCGGCCGCGTGTTCCGCAAGAGCGGCAGGGAGATAGTGTTGCTCGGGACTGCCGACGCCGACCTCGGCGGCAGTGAGTATCTGAAGACGGTTCATGGCGTCGTGGCAGGGGCAGCTCCGCTCGTCGATCTCGGCCGCGAGCGTGCGCTGATCGACGTGCTGGTCGAGGCGGCGGCACAGCGGCTGATCGAATCCGCGCACGACTCTTCCGACGGCGGGCTCGCGGTCACGCTCGCCGAGGCAGCATTCGACAGCGGCGGGATTGGTGTGTCAGTCGATCTGCCCGGCATCGGCGCGGGCCAGGGCGATGCGTGGACGAATCTCGGGGTGCTCTTCGGCGAGGCCGGCGGCCGCGTGATCGTGTCGGTGTCGCCCGGGAACCGGCCGGCGCTCGAGGCGCTCGCCGCGCGGTCAGGGGTCCCTGCCACGCTGATCGGCACGACCGGAGGACCGCGGATCACGATCAAAATCGACGGTCAGGACGCGATCGACGTGGTGCTGAGTGAAATGGAACAGCTGTGGTCATCGCTACTCGGCCGGTATTTCGCCGGCCGGGCAGCGTAGAATAGCGGCAAACTGCGAGTCTTCAGAAGGCGGGGCGATGCAGATACCGAGTCCGCTTGATGCAACCGCAGAGCACACCAGCGGCCCGTCGCGAACGGAGCGGAGCGGGCACCGGGCCCCGCGCAGCGTAGTGAGCTTGGCGGGGTGCAGGGGACCCCGCCATTCAGAGATGGATAAACTAAAAGAAGAGTGCGGCGTCTTTGGAATCTTCGGGCACCCCGAGGCCTCGAGTCTGACCTCGCTCGGGCTCTACGCCCTGCAGCATCGGGGACAGGAAAGCGCCGGCATCGCCGTAGCCGACGGCACCAGGATGCGGGTGGTCCGCGGCATGGGGCAGGTCGCGGACGCCTTCACGGAGGAGACGCTCGCCGGCCTCGGCGGGCATCTGGCGATCGGTCACACGCGATACTCGACGGCCGGCGACAGCACCATCGAAAACGCCCAGCCGTTCCTCATCGATTGTGCTCACGGACAGATCGCGATCGGCCACAACGGCAACCTCGTCAACGCTGGCGAGCTTCACGACGACCTCGTTCGCGCGGGATCGATCTTCCAGACCACCAGTGATACCGAGGTCGTGCTGCATCTTTACGCGCGATCCAAGGCGCCAACCGTCGAGGAAGCACTCGTCGAATCCATCTCGCAGGTGAGCGGCGCATTCTCGATGGTGCTCCTCACGAAGAACCGCTTGATTGCGGCCCGGGATCCCCACGGATTCCGCCCGCTTGCGCTCGGGCGCCTCGGCGACGCCTGGATCGTGTGTTCGGAAACCTGCGCCATGGACCTGATCGGCGCCACCTACGAGCGTGAAATCGAGCCGGGTGAGCTCCTGATCATCAGCGACGGCGGCCTGCGATCGATCAGGCCCTACCCGCCGGCCCAGCTCGCGCACTGCGTATTCGAGCACGTCTACTTTGCGCGTCCCGACAGCTATGTGTTCGGCCGCAGCGTCAACGAGGTCCGCACCTCCTTCGGGCGCATTCTCGCGGCGGAGGCTTCGGTTCCGGCTGACGTCGTCGTTCCGATTCCCGATTCCGGCGTGTGCGCGGCGATGGGCTTTGCCGAGGCATCCGGCGTCCCGGTGCGGTTCGGCCTGATCCGCAACCACTACGTCGGCCGCACCTTCATCCAGCCGCAGCAGTCGATCCGCGATTTCGGCGTGAAGGTGAAGCTCAACCCGGTGCGGAGCATCCTCGAGGGCAGGCGTGTCGTTCTCGTGGACGACTCAATCGTCCGCGGGACCACGAGCCGGAAGATTGTTCGTCTGATCAAGGCCGCGGGTGCCCGCGAGGTGCACGTGCGCATCAGTTGCCCGCCGACCGTGTCACCGTGTTTCTACGGTGTCGACACGCCCAGCCGCAAGGATCTCATCGGCGCCACGCACACCGTCGAGGAGATTCGCGAGTTCCTCGAAGCCGACAGCCTCGCCTATCTCAGCCTGAAAGGGCTGCGCGAGGCGGTGGGCGACACCCGCAACATTTACTGCACCTCCTGCTACACCGGGGTGTATCCGGTCTCGTTCCCGCAGAATGAAGAGGCCTACCTGCAGCTGGCCCTCAAGGCGGTCGACTAGTCGCCGATGCGCGTGAGACTGGTCCCTGTCCTGCTGATCGTCCTCGGCTGGCTGGCGGCGAGCGGCCCTGCCGCTTCGGCGCAGGTGGCGCGCGCTAGCGAGTCGCCGGCGGCTGAAAAAGTCAGCCCCGCCCAGGTCAAGTCGGCGATTGATCTTCTCGGGTCGCTCGATTTCCCCGTTCGAATGAATGCCGGCCGCACGGTTCGTCGCGCGGAATCAGCGGTAGCGGTCCCGGCGCTGCTCGAGGCTGTCGCCGCTCACAAGGACTCGTACGTCCGCTTCAAGGCGCTGGTCGTGCTGTCCGGGTTCAACGATCCACGGATCGGCGACACCATGGTCAAGGTCCTCGACGACCGCAACGACCGCCTCCGTGCCGCGGCGTACGCCTGGTTCGAGCATCATCCCGAGCCGAAGATGGTGGCGCGCCTCCTCGCCGCGCTTGACAAAGAGGAATCCGAGTTCGTGCGACCGGCATTGACGCGGGCGCTCGCCGCTCACGGGACCGATCCGAAGGTGCAGGAGATGATGACCCGTCTCGTGATGAGCGGACAGGATCTCTTTCGCGCTGTCGTCATCGAGGCGCTCGGAGAATACCGTGCGGCCTACGCGCTGCAGCCGATCATGGACGTCGCGAAGCTGGATGGACCGCTGCAGGACGACGCGGTGCTGGCGATCGGGCGAATCGGGGACAAGCGTGGCTTGCTGGGGCTCGCGGACCTGCAGCGCAACGCCTCGCGGAATCTGCAGCCGTCGATTGCCGCGGCGATCTGCCTGCTTGGAAGCAACTGCAGCTCGCACGTCGCGTTCCTGACCGAGTCGCTCAGGTTCGCGATTGCGAATCCCGGCTACCAGGAACTGCTCCGCGCCGCCGCCGGTGGACTGTCCGCCGTCGCTGTGGCCGGCAATCAGGACGCGGCGGCGACCCTCTTCGAACGCGGCGCGCCGACCCGCGACCCGGAACGGGCGGCAATTGCGCTGGCGATTGGAACACTGGCGCTGCGGAACACCACCCTGACGCTGAAAGCGCTCGAGGGCCAGAAGGCGCTCGACCCCGCGATCGAGCTCCTGCGCGAGGCATTCGACATGCTCGAAGAAGACATGGAGGAGGAACGGTTCTACGTCACGGTCAGACGCGCGTACTGGGCGGCCGCGGCGAGCTCACCCGCGCGGAAGATCGCCGATATCCTCATCCAGAAGCTCGAGTTCTGAAGCGTCGGCCTTCAGGTCAGGGTCACCGTGGATTACAAGCAGTCAGGAGTGGATATCGACGCCGGCAACGAGGTGGTGAGGCGCATCCGCTCGCTCGCCAAAGGGACCTTCACGCCGGGCGTGCTCTCCGAGATCGGATCCTTCGGTGGACTCTTCTCGCTGTCGGCGGCAGGGATGCGGGATCCTGTCCTGGTGTCGAGCGCCGACGGCGTCGGCACGAAGCTGCGCGTTGCCTTCATGACCGGCATCCACGACACCGTGGGCCGGGACCTCGTGAATCACTGCGTCAACGACATTCTCGTCCAGGGGGCGATTCCCCTCTTCTTTCTCGACTACCTCGCAACCGGCCGGCTCGATCCCGACGTGGCCGTGCAGATCGTCGAAGGCCTGTCAATCGCATGCCGTGAGAACGGATGTGCGCTCCTTGGCGGCGAGACCGCCGAGATGCCCGGCTTCTACGCCGATGGCGAGTACGACGTAGCCGGATTCATCGTCGGGGCCGTCGATCGCGAGCATCTGATCGACGGGCGCACCGTTCGCTCCGGAGATGTCCTGATCGGCCTGCCGTCATCAGGGCTGCACACCAACGGGTACTCGCTGGCGCGACGGATCGCTTTCGATGTGGCGGGATTGGATGTGAACGACGTGGTCCCGGAGCTTGGCACCACGCTCGGCGATGCGCTCCTGCGGCCGCATCGCAGTTACCTGCCGGTGATCAGGCCGTTGCTGGGCACGGGACTCGTCCGGGGCATGGCTCACATCACGGGTGGAGGCATCACGGACAACCTCCCGCGCGTCCTGCCGGACGGGCGAGGAGCGGTGATCGATCGCAAGTCCTGGCAGGTTCCGGCGCTCTTTCAATGGCTCCAGCGCCAGGGGGGCGTCCCGGACGAGGACATGCGGCGCACCTTCAACATGGGAGTCGGCTTGATTGTGATCTGTGGTCCGGACGCTGCGGATGCCGTGATCGATGTGCTGGCCGGAGCCGGCGAGCGCGACGCCGTGCGCATCGGAGAAGTCCAGGAAGGGGCCGGTGTCCGATACCGGTAAGCCCCCCGTCGTCCGCACGGGCGGCTCAATCGGCATTTTGATTTCAGGCCGCGGCAGCAACATGCAGGCGCTGATCCGTGCCGTCGAGGACGGCCGGCTCGACGCGCGCATCGCCGTGGTGATCTCGAATCGACTCCAGGCACCTGGACTCGATCTCGCCCGGCAGGCCGGTATCGAAACGCTGGTGGTGGATCACCGGCAGTTCACGACCCGCCAGGATTTCGACCGGACGCTCGCGACGGAACTGAAGGCGCGGAACGTCGTCCTGGTATGTCTCGCCGGCTTCATGCGGCTGGTTGGCGCCGACCTGCTCGAAGCGTTCCCTTACAGTGTTCTCAATGTTCACCCGTCGCTGCTGCCCGCTTTTCCCGGCGTGAATGCCCAGCAGCAGGCGCTGGAGCACGGGGTAAAGGTTTCGGGCGCGACCGTTCACCTCGTGACTCCCGAGCTCGACGGCGGCCCCATCATCATCCAGGCCTGTGTGCCGGTTCGCTCCGACGACACGTCCGACTCGTTGTCGGCCCGCATCCTGACCGAAGAGCACCGCATCTATCCGGAGGCCGTGAAACAGGTGCTTGCAGGCGGCTGGCGCGTGGACGGCCGCCGGTTCATGACGGTCGCGTGACCGAGGCCTACCAGGCTCCGGGGATGAGACGGTACGGCACGCGTCGCGCGTAGTCGGCGTAGCCCTCCAGGTTCGCCTGCAGGAACGCATCCTCGAAGAAGACCCGCCGCAGGATGAGCGCGGCGTAAAGCGCCGCAAAGGCAAACGCGAGCCACGAGCCCAGCGCCAGCCCGCTCGCCATCACCGACACGATCATTCCGAGGTAGCCAGGATGGCGGATGGTTCGATACGGACCGCCATCGATCACCCGGTGGCCGCGCTCTGTCTGGACCCGGACCACGGGCGAGAAAAAGCGATTGGCCCGCATGGCCTGCACGACGAAGAGCGCCGCCGGCACCATCACCACGAGCGCTATGGCCCGCAGGGTGTCCGGCACGGGAGCCAGGTGCCAGCGGCCGGCATCGAGCGTCCCGATCACGAGGTGCGCGAGCGCGAGCAGACGGATCGCCCGCAACGGCAGGCGATCGGCTCCGGGTTCAGGCGGACGAAAGCGCTCCCTTGCCAGGTCGTCGTCGATGGACACCATGGCATACAGCCCGAAGATGGACCACGCTCCGAGATAGAGCGCCAGCCATCGATCAAAACCTCCGTTGAGCAGGACGAGCACGGTTGTCAATCCGAGCAAGACGATCCCGAAGCGCATGAGCCGCGTTGCCATGACGGTCCTCACAATCAGCGTCATATTTCAAAACATATATTTTGAATATTCAAAATATTTGGCAGAGTAGCCGAAAGGGGCTCGGGCTGTCAATAGATTCGGGATCCGGGGTCCGGGATCCGGGGTCCGGGGTCCGGGGTCCGTGGGTGGTGGTAGTCAGCGGCAACAAGCCCTCTCGAATTAGGTCTGGTTGCCTCTAACTGGCACGGACGTCCGGACCCCGGACCCCGGATCCCGGACCCCGATCAGCCGATCAGCGGCTCAATCCGAAGGATCGCCACTTCCGGCGGGCAGTTGACGCGAACCGGGATGTAGACGGTCCCCACGCCGCGACTCACGAACACGGTCGTGTTCTCACGCCGCTCGGTGCCGGCAATAATCGGAAACTCGCGCGCCGCCACCGCGCCGATGCCGGGCAGAACGATCTGCCCGCCGTGCGTATGACCGCAGAGCAGGAGTGGGACCGACAGCGCCATCGCTTCGACGAGCCGCTTCGGCGTGTGCGCGATCATGAGCAGGGTGGGCGAGGCGCCTCGAACCACGCGCGTGATATCCGCCATTCGATGTGTCCAGTAGCGGAGGCCGGCGATATCGACCGGCTCGTTGTGGATCGATATCTGGGTGCGGGCATCCCGGAGCACGATGAACCCGGCCGCCTGCAGCGCGGCCGGCACGTCCCGCTCGTCGTCGTGATTCCCGAGCACGGCGAACACCCCGTGCGGCGCCGTGAGCTTTGCCAGCGCGTCGGCGGCCGGCTGGATGAAGCGGTGATCGCGATTGGTCACGTAATCGCCACCGACGACGATCAGGTCGGGCTGACGTGCCATCACGAGATCCACGGCGTGGGCGATCATCTCGTGCGAGACCGTCGAACTGCGATGGAGATCGGTGAGAAAGCCGATTCTCAAACCGGAGAGCGCGCTGGGCCAGCCGGCGACGTCGAGCGTCTGCTCGGTCACTTCGATGTGATGCCGTTCGTACAGGAACCCGTGCGCCGCGGTCCCTGCGGCGGTGCCGAGCGCCACGGCGCCGGCGGCCCGTAGCAAGTTCCGCCGCGACAGAAGGCCGCTCGCGGGCGGCAGATGCAGGGACGGGTCTTGAGACCCGCCCTCCATGGACGGCGAGACCATTGCCGCAATGTTAACGTGCCGGCAGCGGAGCCTGTCTCGCCGAAGCGCGCAGCGCGCAGGCGGACGCTTCGGCGAGGCAGGCTCTGTCTTCGTCGCAGGCCACCGGATATTCGAAACCGCGAACCTGCGATTCCCGTCAGGCCCGGTTTCGTTCCATGATGCACAGAATGACCATCGATGAACAGGTCGGGTACCTGACCAGGGGCTGTATCGACGTCGTCCGTGTGAACGAGCTGCGGGCAAAGCTGGAGCGCGCCGGGAAGAGCGGCAAGCCCCTTGTGGTGAAGGTCGGCTTCGATCCGACCGCGCCGGATCTCCATCTCGGGCACACGGTTCTGATCCGGAAGATGAAGCACTTCCAGGATCTGGGCCACACCGTCGTCTATGTCGTCGGCGCGTTCACGGCGCTGATTGGGGACCCGACCGGGCGATCGAAGACGCGCCCGCCGCTCACGATGGAAGAAATCGCGCAGAACGCCGAGACTTACAAGACGCAGATTTTCAAGATTCTCGATCCGGCGAAGACGGTCACGCGGTTCAACAGCGAGTGGCTGGAGCCGCTCGGGAGCGTGGGGTGGATCAAGCTGGCGGCGAAATACAACGTCGCGCAGATGCTCGAGCGCCGCGAGTTCAAGCAGCGCTACGAAGCGGGCAAACCGATCGCCGTCCACGAGTTCCTGTATCCGCTGGCGCAGGCGTACGACTCGGTGGTCTTGAACGCGGACGTCGAGCTCGGTGGGACCGATCAGCTGTTCAACCTGAATGTCGGCCGTGATCTCATGCCGGCGTTCGATCTCGAACCGCAGATCGTGATGACGACACCGCTGCTCGAGGGGCTCGACGGTGTCGAGAAGATGTCGAAGAGCCTCGGCAACTATGTGGGCGTCACGGAGCCCGCCTCCGAGATGTTCGGCAAGCTCATGTCGATCTCCGACGAGTTGATGTGGAAGTACCACGCGCTCCTGACCGACCTCCCCCCGGAGGACATCGAGCAACGGCGTGATGCCGTGGGTGCAGGCCGGCTGCATCCCAAGGACGCGAAAGTGGATCTTGCAAAGCGGATCGTCGCGGACTTTCATTCGGCGGCGGACGCCGACGCAGCCGCGACGGCGTTCGAGCAACGGTTTGCCAAGGGAGAGATCGATCGCGCATCGCTCGAGGTGAAAGCGTGGGTGCTGCCTCAGGAACCGAAGGCCTTCCGCCAGGTCCTGATTCAGCTGAAGCTGGCGAGCTCGGGCGCGGAAGCGGATCAGAAGCTCAAACAGGGGGCCGTGAAGGTTGACGGAGCCCGGGTCGAAGGCCCGTTCGATAGCCAGGAGAAGTACCTGAAGCGCGGCCAGGAGCACGTCGTCGAAGTCGGCCGCCGGGCCTATCTCGTGCGCGTGAGCTGAGACCGCCGGCAAAAAGATCGGCGACTCCCCTTGCGATCCCCCATCGGCGGGGTATACTAGCCATTCGCGTCCGGCGCTCTCGCCGATGAGGTGGGAGCGGGCGCAGTTCTTTAAAGTTCTACAAGCCAGTCGGTTACGCACGTTCTGATGAGCTCTGTTTTTGGGCGCATGCCTGAGTTGACAGTCCTCGGAAGCGCAGCGTATATTGGTTGGACCGAGCTAAACTGACGAGGCGCGAGAGCGCTGAGTCGACCAACTTCCTTCAGCTCGCAATCCCAAGTCGCACTTCCAGGCGCGCGGAACACCGGGAACGGTGGCGCGTGCGTATGAGGTCGACGTTCTCAGGCGCCTCGAAAGAAATCGACGCGGGGTAGTGAGAAAAAGGATTGACGGCGAGGCAAGCGCTCTGTAGGATTGAAAGGTTCCCCTGAAGGAAATATAGCTGGAGGGGAGCTTGGCGAGCGCCGGGCGCGAGTCCGATGCACGCCAGGCACGGCAAGCCGGTTCTTTGAAAACTAGATAGAACGTGCAAGCACTTTACCCATCGGCGCCGCAAGGCGGCGGTGGGGTTTAGAACCCGTCGAGTATCAGCGGGTGGCGTTGTTGTAGGGCAGGGCCTCACGGCCCGGTGCCTACGAACAGATGGCGGAGGTCTAGTTCACCTTCTGCGGTCTGGCTTCGAACCACCTACACACTTGACGAACTGAACAACGTTAGAGAGCCATTTTCAACAGGCGATCAACGTTAAAGGGATTGTCTCGCCGGAGCGCCGTAAGGCGCGAAGGCGGACGGCCAATTTAACTTGAGAGTTTGATCCTGGCTCAGAATCAACGCTGGCGGCGTGCCTAACACATGCAAGTCGTACGCGAAAGGGGAGCAATCCCTGAGTAGAGTGGCAAACGGGTGAGTAACACGTGGGTGACCTGCCTCAGAGTGGGGGATAACGTCCCGAAAGGGACGCTAATACCGCATAACATCCTGCCTTTGGAAAGGCGGAGATCAAAGCCGGGGATCGCAAGACCTGGCGCTTGGAGAGGGGCCCGCGTCTGATTAGCTAGTTGGTAGGGTAATGGCCTACCAAGGCAACGATCAGTATCCGGCCTGAGAGGGCGGACGGACACACTGGGACTGAGACACGGCCCAGACTCCTACGGGAGGCAGCAGTGGGGAATTGTTCGCAATGGGCGCAAGCCTGACGACGCAACGCCGCGT
>Ga0209382_10010071_pt1 | contig 11813 bp, 10 predicted proteins | sample SoiMetdeltSBSDD5_FD_187599 | JGI IMG/M metagenome (GOLD analysis project Ga0209382, IMG submission 187599) | Bulk soil microbial communities from a Populus tree surrounding site in Tennessee, USA - Soil MetaG P. deltoides SBSDD5 (SPAdes) (version 2) | ecosystem: Environmental > Terrestrial >...
GCCACTGGAGCGCATTGTTCCGGATAGGGAAGCCTTCTTCGGTTTCCTTCAGGAGCGGTGGCCGCATTTTGTCAGGTGTTGGCTTCGACAACGATCTCCATCTCACGGCGCAGAGACAGCCCTGGAACTCGCTGCTGAACCAGCGCTGGGGTATACGGGTCCGACGGTTTTGCCCTTCGACCACGACGATGTCCGAGTCTATATCGACAACCTCTTTCTAGAAGGTTATCTGAAGCCGTATGCTACTGCAGACCATGGACTGCACCTTGAGCACACCGACCTACCCGAGTGGCTGAGCGTGGGCTTGCGCATAGATCCAGAAGCGGATCGCATGCGACGTGTTGAAGGTCTACTTGCGTCCATGGCAGCATCAATACCCTCAGCCGAAGCGAGGCACCATGACTGGTTTGCCTTTGCACATCGCTGGGCTGAACTCCTGGCTGTCTGGCATCAACTTTCCCCTGCTGCGCAGCCGCCGCTGACGCAGCGATTCCAGGAGGTACGGGAGCACGTTGATTGCACTTTCCTGACGTGGGTACAACAGCGCTACGGTGGATTGCACAACCTGCCTGCGGCCCAGCCGGCAATGCTGCACCATATCCCTCGGTATCTTGCCCACGAGTTGGATACACCCGGCGTGGGGAAAGTAGCCCTCGTTGTGCTCGACGGGCTCGCCTGTGATCAGTGGGTGGTGCTGCGCGAAATCCTGGGACAACAACGGCCGCAGTTACACTATCAAGAAGCAGCGGTGTTTGCCTGGATTCCTACCATCACCTCGGTGTCCAGGCAGGCGGCTTTCGCGGGGAAACCGCCTGTGTACTATCCTGGGAGTATTCATCGGACTGACAAAGAAGCAGCGCTGTGGTCGCAATTCTGGAGTGATCACGGCTTGAGTCAGCCAGAGGTTGCTTATGCCAGAGGACTCAGCCAGGGCTCCGGTCTGTCGCATGTCGAAGCCGCTCTTACCCATCCCAAAGTCCGAGTCATCGGGCTTGTTGTGGATGCTATCGACCAAATCATGCATGGGATGACACTCGGAACTGCTGGTATGCATAATCAGGTGCGTCAGTGGGCAACAGAGGGCTTTCTGGCGCGCCTCCTCGATCTACTCTTCGACCATAGTTATGCCGTCTTTTTGACATCTGATCATGGTAACATTGAGTGCGTGGGTGGTGGGCGTCCTGCAGAGGGCGCTGTGGCGGATCTCCGTGGCGAGCGGGTCAGGGTCTATCCCGATCCAGCCCTGAGGGCTCAAGTGCAAGCGCGTTTCCCTGACGCACTGGCCTGGCCTGCCCTTGGCCTCCCTGAAAACTACTTCCCTTTATTGGCGCCCGGACGGTCTGCCTTTGTGCAAGAGGGAGTGAGAATTGTTGGCCATGGGAGCATTACGCTTGAAGAATTGATCGTGCCTTTCATTTGTATTGAGAGACGAGGTCCATGAGCACATCGATGCAGATAGGGTTCAGTCAGCGTATCCAACTGGACTGGCTTGAGCATACCGCGGCGCTTGTTTTGGCCGGGCAGACACGAGAGCAGATTGAGACGATACTTCAGGAGCACCTGCACGACAAGTTGTCGATCGGAGGCACCGCGCAGCGGGGCAATCGTGAAAAGGCCATCACCATGCTCCTCAAAATCTGGGTCTCAGTTCCCACATGGTTACAGCCATTGCGAGATGACGGTCTAGGCCATCTGCGGCGCTTGCCTCACGCTGACCACATCGCCGTACATTGGGGTATGATCATGGCTGCCTACCCGTTTTTTGGGGCAGTGGCAGAAACGGTTGGCCGTCTCATGCGCTTGCAGGGCGCATGTGCTGCTGCCCAGATACAACGACGCATTCGGGAACAGCTCGGCGAGCGCGAAACCGTCGCACGGGCAGCCAGGCGTATTCTGCGGTGCTTTGTGGATTGGGGGGTTCTGCAAGAGACACGGGAAAAGGGAGTTTATCAAGCAAGCCCAGCACGGCCTGTCCAGGACAAACCGCTTGCAGCGTGGCTCATTGAAGCCGCACTCCTGGCTCAGGGTACTGATACAAGCGTGCTGCAAATACTCCTGCAGACTCCCACTCTCTTCCCCTTTTGTATTCCACAGCTTTATGCGGCTGACCTGAAAGGGCAGGGTAGAGTAGAGATCTTCCGCCAGGGGCTTGATGAAGATATGGTTGCCTTGCGTGCACCTTCTGGAACAAATGATTAGAGCTTTATCCAAGATACCGACCCCTGAAGGAAGACACTCCTATTACACTTCTTGCTTAATCCTCCAGGGTTGTAATGTCGCCTGGCTCCAGCCCCAGTTCGTTGGCCTTGAGCAGACGGCGCATGATCTTGCCGCTGCGGGTCTTGGGGAGTTTGTCCACAAAGTCGATTTCGCCTGGTTGGGCAATGGGACCAAGGTCGTGACGCACATGGTTCTGCAGCGTCTGCAGCATCTCTGACGATGGTTGAAACCCCACCCGCAAAGTAACAAATGCTTTAATGGATTCGCCTTTCAGGGTGTCAGGTTTGCCAATGACGGCCGCTTCGGCGACGGCCGGGTGACTGACCAGTGAGCTTTCGACCTCGGCAGTGCCGATGCGATGGCCGGCCACGTTCATGACATCGTCAGCACGGCCTACGACCATGAAATAACCATCGGCGTCCTTGATGGCCACATCGCCGGTGAGATAACAGCCAGGAATTCTGCCCCAGTCGCGTTCGTAACGCTCAGGATCCCCATAGACCGTGCGGAAAAAGTGCGGGAAGGGACGTTTGAGCACCAGCAGCCCACCTTGTCCGGGCGGTACGGGATTCCCTTGCAGGTCCACGACATCCGCGACAACGCCAGGGAGAGGTTTACCCACCTTCCCAGGGCGTGAATCGATACAGATCGGCGTGCCAAGGCAGGGACCACCGGTTTCCGTCTGCCACCAGTTATCGGCCACATAGCCCCAGGTGCCAGCCCCTACCAGGTACTGATGCGCCCAGCGCCAGGCTTCCGGATTCAGGGGCTCGCCAGCACAGGTAAGATACCGCAGGCTTTGTAAGTTGTACTTCTGGGGGTATTCTGGGCCGTAGCGCATAAACATACGCACGGCCGTGGGGGCGGTAAACATGACCGACACGCCGTGCCGCTCGACGATGCTCCAGATCACCCCTGGATTGGGATAATCTGGGGCGCCTTCTCGAAACACTGTAGTCGCCCCAGCCACCAGCGGTGCGTACACGATATAGCTGTGCCCGACGACCCAACCGATATCCGATGTACAGAAGAACACGTCCTCATCACGGATGTCCCAGAACGCCTTGAGGTGATAGTACGTCCCGACCATGTACCCGCCATGCACGTGCAGCACGCCCTTGGGTTTCCCCGTGGTGCCGCTGGTGTAGAGGATATAGAGGGGGTCCTCAGCGTCCATCACCTCCGGGGCACACTCGACACTCTGGCTCTCCACTAACTCGTTGAAGTCCAGCTCTCGTGCTGTGCGCAGTTCGACCTGTGGCGTCTGGCGGCGGTGCACAATCACCGTCTCGACATAGTCCAGGCCACCCACCGCTTCATCGGTGATCGACTTCAGATCAACCGCTCGACCACGGCGGTAGGTCACATCAGAGGTCATCACGACTTTCGCCTGGGCGTCCTCAATGCGGCTGCGTAGCGCCCCAGCGCTGAAGCCAGCGTATACCACGCTGTGGATCGCACCGATGCGGGCACAGGCCAGCATGGCCGTGATGCCTTCGATGGTCAGGGGCATGTAGATGACGACGCGGTCGCCTTTCCCTACCCCCAGAGATTTGAGCGCATTGGCGACACGGTTCACGCGGCGCAGGAGCTGTCCGTACGACAGCGTCACCTCGCTACCATCCTCGCCGACCCAGATAAAGGCGACTTTATTCTTGCGCCAGGAATTGACATGACGATCCAGAGCATTGGCGGTGATATTGCACTGCGCCCCAACGAACCAGCGAAAGCGCGGATAATCCCATTCAAACACCTGGTCCCAGGGACGAAACCACTCCAACTCTCCAGCCACGTTGGCCCAGAAGGCTTCGTTGTGCTCAATGGATTGGCGCTGGGTCTCATCGAGATTCCGCAAGTAAGCCACCTGTCGAAGTGCTGCTGGGGGTGTGATCACATCGTCAACGCGGCTGAGACTTTCTAGATGACTTGCGTCTGCCATGGGTGTTCTTCCTGTCTGTGGCAGGACCCCCTCTCCCCTGCGGGAGAGGGGACGTCCAACCGTGGGTTACTTATCCGCTGAGCTGTGGTGCTATGGTCTCGCCAGGTAATTGCGGGGTCCTTCTAGCATAATCCTCTGTAAGTGTCAAACGGCGAGGTGCGGCGGAGGAGTAGCCGGCCGTACCAGATTGGCTGGTGAATCCGTTCTTGCAGATGGTATAATCGACCCACGTGTGTCTTTTGAGAAGCTGTTTTAAAAACCCTTATGTTAGTCGTTTCAGTAATGCATGGATCACTCTGAGCGATGCGTCCAAATGCTTTGTGGCAGCGTTTTTCCTCTATAAGAAGCTATTTTAACAACCTCTATCAGAAAATTTGCAGTCGGCTGCATTTTTAAACCGACTGAATTCTTAAACAGCTTCTGAGCTTGTATCCTTCATCCAGAGGAGAAAGTCTCATGGTACAGAAGTCATGGCTTGGGCTCTTGTGTGGCGGTTTACTGCTCGTTGCACCTGTGATGGCATGGGCCGACGCTGGTGGTGGGGGCGATAGCGGGGGCACTAGTCGGTGGGATACTCCCCAGGAAAGGCTGTCCAAACCACAAAAGGTGCAAGCGGAGTATGAGACGGGCTATCGTTATCTCAAAGCAGGGGAGTACAAGAAAGCCATTAAATCCTTCGAAAGCGTTCTCAAGGAGGACCCCTCACGCGCCCTGGCCTACAGTAACATGGGCTATTCCTACCGCAAGCTGAAGCAATACGATAAAGCCATTGAGCTGTACGGTAAGGCCTTAATGCTCGACCCCAAGCTGGCTGAGGCGCATGAGTATCTGGGCGAGGCATATCTGGAGATGGGCAACATTGAGGAAGCGAAGCAACATCTGACGATTCTCCAGAGCCTCGACCCAAAATTGGCCGAGGAGCTGCGTGCCGAGATTGCCCGCTATGACAAGCGCTCCTAAAGCTCCCTCTGGCGCGACTGTGTTGGCGCAGGGCCGTAAGGCCCGTTCCCCGCGTCTGCGACGGCGGAGGGGGGAGCGCAGCGAGTGTTTAACGGCGCCCCTTCCCCTCGGGAAAGGGCGAGGGGTGAGGGGCTCAGAGGGTCTTGGAAACAAAGCCCCTCACCCTAACCCTCTCCCAGAGGGAGAGGGAAGGGAGGCAAGGCGAGTTGGTTTAGTTACCTACCGCGGCTGATTCAGCTACTTCGAGCCCACAGAATTCTTCGTAGTTCAACAGCTCAGTGATCGTCGGATTGGCCCCGCACAGCGGGCAATCCGGATCACGACGGATACGGATCTCGCGGAACCGCATAGCGAGCGAATCGTACATCAACAGGCGGCCGATCAGGGGTTCTCCCTTCTCCACGATGAGCTTAATCGTCTCGGTCGCCTGTATCACTCCAATGACCCCGGGCAAAACTCCCAGGACGCCGGCCTCACTTCACGACGGCACCATACCCGGCGGGGGTGGTGTGGGGAACAGGCAGCGGTAGCATGGGCCAGCATGCGGCGTGAACACACTAGCCTGTCCTTCAAACTGGAAAATGCTGCCATGTACCACCGGCTTACCCGCAAAAAAAGCGGCATCGTTGACTAGATAGCGCGTCGGGAAGTTATCGCAGCCGTCGACGATGATGTCATAGTCCTGAAAGATAGCCATGACGTTGTCCACCGTCAGACGTTCGTTATGGACGCGCACTTGCACGTCAGGATTGAGTGCATTGATCATCTGCTTGGCCGATTCGGTCTTCGGCATGCCAATGCGATCAGTGCTGTGTAACACCTGGCGTTGCAAGTTCGAGAGGTCCACGACGTCCGCATCCACAATGCCAAGCGTACCAATGCCAGCCGCGGCCAGGTAGAGCCCCGAGGGTGAACCCAGACCACCGGCTCCCACCAGCAGGACTTTAGCGTCGAGGAGCTTTCCTTGCCCCTTCTCCCCAATCTGGCTCAGTAGAAAATGGCGGCTATAGCGCTCCAACTGCTCGGCGCTCAGCTGCCGATCGCGCACGACAGCATACCCTGTATCCCGCCAGCGCGTGATCCCGCCAGCCATCGACGAGACCCGATCGTATCCCATGGAGCGCAGCACTTTCGCCGCCAGGAGTGAGCGCGCCCCCCCTGCACAATAGACCACCACGTCCTTGTCCGTATTGGGTATTTGCCCGGCCGCCTGAAATTCTAAAAAGCCCCGTGGAATCGTCACGGCGCCGTCAATATAGCCGGCACGCACCTCATCTTTCTCACGGACATCGAGCAAGATAAAATCGTCGCCACGCTTGCGACGCGCTTCCACCTCCTCGACGCTCACTTCCGGAATTTCCCGGCGTGCCTCCTCGAGGAAATCTTGTTGCGTCTTTGGCATGCTGTGCTCCTTACACGAACGTAAAAACTGGGCTGATGATAGTTAAGATGAGGTATTGTAGGACATCGGTGTCGTCTATGGCAAGTCAGGAATGCTCCAGGGTTTTTGGCTGGCCATTGACTCTAGCACCAATCAAGGCTAGGATGAAGATCACATAGACACACATGGTACATGAGGTCCACGAGCGCCTCTCTGGCGCCACTGTGTGGGCGCAGGAAGCATAGAGCGACCTTCCCCGGTGTTCGCCACCGTGACATGGAGGATATGCCAATGCCTGTCGAGGCACCGTCCGCAGATACTCTCAAAGCTATCTATACGCGCATGTGGCGCATTCGCCTCTTCGAGGAGCAGGCGGAATACCAGTCCAGCCAGGGCAAAGTCATGGGCGCCCTGCATACCTACATTGGTGAGGAAGCCGTGGCTGTGCCTGTTTGTGCGCATTTGCAGGATACGGATTACATCACCAGCACGCACCGCGGCCACGGCCATTGCATCGCCAAGGGCGCCGACATCAAACGCATGATGGCCGAGCTATTTGGCCGCGCCACCGGCTATTGCAAGGGCAAAGGCGGTTCCATGCACATTGCGGACTTTACGATCGGTATGCTGGGCGCCAACGGCATTGTGGCCGGGGGCTTTGGACTCGCCACTGGCGCCGGGTGGGCGGCGCAGTTGCGCAAGTCAGGCCAGGTGGCCGTCTGCTTCTTCGGCGATGGCGCCGCGAACCGGGGCCCATTCCACGAAAACATCAACATCGGCGCGGTCTGGAAACTGCCCGTGGTGTATGTCTGTGAGAACAACCAGTATGCTCAGTGGACTCCGCAGAAGGACGTGACGCTGGTTACCGATATCGCCAACATGGCACCGGCCTACGGTATCCCTGGCGTGCAGGTCGACGGCATGGACGCTCTGGCCGTGTATGAAGCGGCTGGGGAAGCCATTGCGCGGGCACGGCGGGGTGAGGGGCCGACGCTGCTGGAGTGCAAGACATACCGCTTCCACGGGCATAACTTCGGCGACCCGCAAATGTATCGGAGTCGCGAGGAAATTGCCGACTGGGCGGACAAACGTGATCCCATCAAGCGCCTGGCAACCCATATGCAGGAGGCCGGGATCCTGACAGATGCCGAGGATCAGGCGATTCAGCAGCAGGTTGCCGCGGACATCCAGGAAGCGGTGCGCTTTGCGGAGAGCAGCCTCTATCCCACGCCCGATGAGCTGCACAAGGACATTTATTCGTACGAGTATGCCTAGAGAGGGGATAACTCATGCCAAAGATCAGCATGCGTGACGCCTTGCGTGACGCTCTCCATGAAGAGATGGCGCGGGACGAGACGATCATCGTTCTCGGTGAGGATGTCATTGCCCACGGGGGGCCGTATGCCGTGACGCGCGGCATTTATGAAAAATATCCCGAGCGCATCCGGCAGACCCCCATCTCCGAGGCCGGGATCGTCGGTACGGCCCTGGGGGCAGCGCTGTGCGGTATGCGGCCAGTGGCGGAAATCATGTATGTTGATTTCATCACCTGCGCTATGGACGAAGTGGTGAACCAGATGGCCAAGATACGCTACATGTTTGGTGGACAGACCGATGTGCCGGTGGTGCTGCGCCTGCCCTCGGGCACGGCGCGTCTGATCGCGGCGCAGCATTCGCAGACCCTGGAAGCCTGGTTTATGCACGTCCCGGGCTTGCAGGTGGTAGTGCCCTCGACACCCTATGATGCCAAAGGACTGATGAAGACCGCCCTGCGTGGCCGAGATCCGGTGATGTTCATTGAGTACAAGCGGCTTTATACGAACGAAGGCGAGGTGCCCGAGAGCGAGTATACCATCCCCTTTGGCCAGGCTGACGTCAAGCGCGCTGGCCAGGATGTGACCATCATCGCCACAGGTCCCATGGTCGGTAAAGCCCTGGAGGCGGCGGAGACGCTGGCGGCAGAGGGCATTGAGGCAGAGGTGATTGATCCGCGCACGCTCGTGCCACTCGATAAGGCGACGATTTTTGCCTCCGTCCACAAAACTAACCGGGTCATCGTCTCGGACGAAGAGGTCAAACGCGGCGGCGCCAGTGCTGAAATCGCCTCACTGATCGCCGAGGAGTGCTTTGATGCCCTCGATGCACCCGTCAAACGCGTGGCCTCTGCTAACGTGCCGATGCCCTTTAGCCCCGAGTTAGAAAAGCTCGTGGTCCCCAAGGCCGAGCACCTGGTGGCGGCGGTGCGGGAACTCGTCGGGTAGAGGGAGAGGTGCCATGGCCATCACATTCGGTATGCCCAGTCTTGGGCATACTATGGAGAAAGGCAAAGTCATTGAATGGTTGAAACACGAGGGGGACCCGATTGCCAAGGGCGAACCTCTCGTGGTTATTGAAACCGATAAAGTGATTACCGAGGTGGAATCCCCGGCGGATGGCGTCGTGTTACGCATTGTCGTGCCCTCCGAAGAGGAGCGTCCCATTGGGGCTCTGCTGGCCGTGTTGGGGGCACAGGGTGAACAGGTGAGCGAGGTGGAGCTGCAGCAGATGCTCGGACCGGTGGCCGTTCAAGTTCCTACTACGCCAGCACCCGTGGTAGCGCCGGCGCCAATGGCGGTGCCCCGTGCAGACGCGGCGGCACGGGATGGTGGGGAACGGCTGAAAATCTCTCCGATTGCCCGCAAACTGGCTGACGAGTTGGGCCTGGATGCCAGTACGATTCAAGGCACGGGGCCGGGCGGGAGGATTACCAAGGACGACGTCCTGCGGGTGGCAGAGGCTGTGAAGACTGCCGCTCCAGCCGCGGCGCCGGTCACTCCCGCGCCAGCCGCACCAGTGCCTGTGGTCACGGCGTCAGCACCTGCGCGAGGGCGCCTGGGGGTGAGCAGTACGATCCCCCTACGCGGCATGCGTGGACGGGTAGCTGAGCGCATGTTCCAGAGCTGGAACACGATCCCGCGTGTCACCGAGGTGATGCAGGTGGACATGAGTGCCACCGTGGCCTTTCGTGAGGCGATGCTGGGGCAGTGGGAGCAACAGTACGGCCTGCGTATTTCGCTGAACGACATGATCACCAAGGCGGTCGCCATGGCCTTACGGCGCCAGCCACGGCTTAATGCCACACTGGTGGACCAGGAAGTCCGCCTGCACGACAGCGTCAATGTGGGTATTGCCGTGAACCTTGACGAGGGTTTAATAGTACCAGTAATTTTTAATACTGACCAGAAGGATCTGGGACAGATCGCGCGCGAGGGGCGTGACCTGGCAGAGAAAGCGCGTGCCGGTCGTCTGCAGCTCGACGACATCAGTGATGGGACGTTTACCATCACCAATCTGGGCACAACCGGTATTGAGCTGTTCACCCCCATTATCAATCCCCCGCAGGTAGCCATTCTAGGCGTTGGCATGGTGCAGCGTCGTCCCATCGTCGTCGGTGATGCCCTGGCCATTCGTCCTGCGGTCTATCTCTCCCTGGTCTTCGATCACCGTGCCGTGGACGGCGTCCCAGCCGCTAACTTCTTGCAGGAGTTAAAACGCCTGCTCGAAAAACCCCAGGACTACGCGCTCTCATGAGTGTCTCCGACAACGCCACCAGGCGCCCTCTTCCTTGCTGCGTCTCCTTCCCCCTCTCCCTCCGGGAAGGGCTGCGCCCTCGTGCGTGCCAACGCACGCATGCGCCGACACAGTCGCGCCAGAGGGGGGGGGTGAGGGTCCTCATTCCCAGCCAGACATCTCCCTGGCTGCTCACCCTATGCCTGCTGTATTGTCTATGCACCATACCAGTGACCTCCTCAGCACAGACCTGGCAAGAAAAAACCAGCACCCACTTCCGCGTCTTCTACCAGCAGAACCCTGCATTTGCCGCAGCCGTGCTCGAGTATGCCGAGGCCTACCACAGCCAGATTCGTCTCGATCTTGGCCTCACGCACGTTGTGCAACGTGATCAGGTCCCCTGGCTCTGGGACAGACGCTGTCAGATCTACCTGTATCCTAACCGCCAGGCCTACCGACAGGCGACGGGCGCCCCAGCTTGGTCCAGCGGCTTTGTCAACTACCCGCGGCGCATGGTCTACAGCCACCTGGAGGTATCCTCCTTCCTGGAGCAGACCTTGCCGCATGAGCTGGCCCACATTATGTTTCGTGAATTCGTGGGTTTTGACAACAATCGTATCCCACGCTGGCTCGATGAGGGCGTGGCGCAATACGCCGAACTCAGCCGGCGCGCGGAGGCCTGGGACGTCATGCGACAAGGACTGGTGCAGGACATCTACATTCCCCTGGGGCAGCTCAATGCCCTGCATGTTGGGCATGCCTCCGGGGGTACGGCACACGTGTTCTACACCCAGGCCGCGACGCTTGTGCACTTCTTCCTGGCTGCCTATGGCCCCAGGCGTTTCATCGATTTCTGTAGCAATTTGCGGGACGGTTACAGTGTCGAGCGTGCCTTAAGTTTTGCCACGGGTGGCAGCATTGCGTCCTTGAGTGCGCTCGAAGACGCCTGGCGCACGTTTCTCTTAAGTGATTTTTAACGAGTAGCGGATTGGGATGAGCGACATCCCATGACCAGCACCACACGGAGTCACACCATGCGATTCGGCTTATTTACCGGCACAACAGGCATCTCCTGGTCACAATTGCAGTCGTTGTGGCAGCACCTCGAAGCTACCGGTTGGGATGCTGCCTGTGTGACCGATCACTTCATGCCCAATACGCGCAATCCTGTGGACGACACGCTGGAGTGCTGGACTGCTCTATCTGGTCTGGCGCTGTCCACCCAACACCTGCGTATCGGCACCCTCGTCGTCGGAAATACCTATCGCCATCCCGCCGTGGTCGCGAAAATGGCCGCGACGGTGGACATCATGTGCGGCGGACGTCTCATCTGTGGTATAGGTGCTGCCTGGCAACGCAATGAGCATACGGCCTATGGGATTCCTTACTACACCGTTGGGGAGCGCTTGAACCGCCTTGAAGAAGCCTGCCAGGTGCTGCTCAGTCTCTGGACCCAACCCACCACGACTTTCAACGGCAAGTATTATCAACTTACCGAGGCCCCGCTGTTCCCCAAACCGCTGCAGCAGCCGCATCCCGAACTGCTGGTCGGCGGCGGTGGTGAACGACGCACGCTGCGCATTGCCGCCAAATACGCTGATCACTGGAATGTCTGGGGCGGTCCTGAGACCCTGCGCCACAAGGGCGAGGTGCTCGCCAGGCACTGTGACGCAGTTGGCCGTGATCCCGACCAGATCACGCACTCCGCGAATATGCCCATGGCCATTACTGACAATCCTGAAGACGGTGAACGTCTGGTGCGTG
>Ga0209382_10010072_pt1 | contig 11812 bp, 6 predicted proteins | sample SoiMetdeltSBSDD5_FD_187599 | JGI IMG/M metagenome (GOLD analysis project Ga0209382, IMG submission 187599) | Bulk soil microbial communities from a Populus tree surrounding site in Tennessee, USA - Soil MetaG P. deltoides SBSDD5 (SPAdes) (version 2) | ecosystem: Environmental > Terrestrial >...
CACCGCTGCTGCATCAGCCGGCGCTGCCGGCGTCGGTGGCGCGCCGCAAGGTCCGCGAGCAGGATCACGAGCTCGACGTCACGCTCGACAACGATCTGATTCGGGTGGCGATGCCCGCGCTCGAGCGCAAACAACCCGTCGAGTTCAACGCGTTCATTCGCAACGCGGATCGCACCGTCGGAACGATGCTCGGATCCGAAGTCACGCGGCGTCACGGCGGGTGTGGTCTACCCGACGACACGCTCCGGATCAACTTCACCGGGTCGGCCGGTCAGAGCTTTGGCGCGTTCGTGCCGCGCGGCATGACGATGACGCTCGTCGGCGATGCCAACGACGGCTTCGGGAAGGGTTTGTCGGGCGGCAAGCTGATTGCGTATCCACCGCGGCTGTCCACGTTCAAGTCGCAGGACAACATCATCATCGGCAACGTCGCGTTCTACGGCGCGACGAGCGGCGAGGGCTACGTCCGCGGCGTGGCCGGCGAGCGCTTCTGCGTCCGCAACAGCGGCGCGACCGTGGTTGTCGAGGGGGTGGGCGATCACGGCTGCGAGTACATGACCGGCGGGCGAGTGGTCGTGATCGGGCGGACCGGGCGGAACTTCGCCGCGGGCATGAGCGGTGGTATCGCCTACGTACTCGACACAGATGGCAGCTTCCCGCGCCGGTGCAACCGCGAGATGGTCGATCTGGAGCTGCTCACCGACGAGGATCTCGCTTTCATCCGCGTGGCGATCATGAAGCACGTCACCTACACGCGCAGCCACTATGCCGAAGGGCTGCTCGCCGATCCGGCCATGCTGCGCCGCATCGTCAAGGTGATGCCGCGCGAGTACAAGCGCGCGCTGGCCGAGCAGGCCAAGCGCGCCATGGAGACCGAGGAGACGACGGTCGTGGCGACCCTCACCCTCACGGACATCGCGGCGAAAGCGGCCGTGGAGGATGCGGGGACGCCAGTCCATGGGTAAGCCGACCGGGTTCATCGAAATCCATCGCAAGAAGCAGCCGACGCGCCCGGTCGCCGAGCGCGTGAAGGACTGGCGCGAGGTCTACCTGCCGTACCCGGAGGGGGAACTCGAGGCGCAGGGCGCTCGCTGCATGGACTGCGGCATTCCGTTCTGTCATCAGGGGTGCCCGCTCGGCAACCTGATTCCGGACTGGAACGATCTCGTCTATCGCAATCGGTGGGATGCCGCGATCGAGCGGCTGCATGCGACGAACAACTTCCCGGAGTTCACCGGCAAGCTCTGTCCGGCGCCGTGTGAAGGCTCGTGCGTGCTCGGCATCAACGACGATCCGGTAACCATCAAGTCCGTCGAAGCGGCAATCATCGATCGCGCGTGGGACGAAGGGTGGGTCACGCCGCGTCCACCGACGTCGCGAACCTGGAAGAAGATCGCGATCATCGGATCGGGCCCGGCAGGGCTGGCGGCAGCCGACCAGTTGAACCGCGCGGGACACTCGGTCACCGTGTTCGAGAAGTCGGATCGGATCGGCGGCCTCCTGCGCTACGGCATCCCCGAGTTCAAGATGGAGAAACGGCATCTCGATCGCCGTCTTGCCGTGATGGAGACCGAAGGCGTCGTGTTCCGCGCCGGCATCAACGTCGGCGTGGATGTTCCGGCCCGTCGTCTGCGCGAGGACTACGACGCCGTACTGCTTGCCGGCGGCGCGGGCCAGCCGCGCGATCTGCCGGTGCCTGGTCGCGAACTGCGGGGCGTGCATTTCGCGATGGACTATCTCACCCTCCAGAACAAGCGCTGCGAGGGCGATCACATTCCCGACGACGAGTTCATCACGGCGCAGGGGAAGCACGTGATCATCATCGGCGGCGGCGATACTGGCGCGGACTGCCTCGGCACGGCGCATCGCCAGGGTGCCCTGTCGGTGCACCAGTTCGAGCTGCTGCCGAAGCCACCGAAGGAGCGCGCGTCAGATAACCCCTGGCCGCTGTGGCCGCAAATCTTTCGCGTCTCGACGGCGCACGAAGAGGGCGGCGAGCGTTTGTACGCCGTCTCGACTGAGCGCTTCTCGGGCGACGCCTCAGGGCACGTGCGCGCGCTGCACGCCGTGAAGGTGGAGATGGTGAAGACGGACGGTCGCATGCAGTTCGAGAAGGTGGCGGGCAGCGAGTTCGAGATCTCCGCCGACCTCGTTCTGCTGGCGATGGGCTTCACCGGCCCGGAGAAGGGCGCGCTGCTCACCGATCTGGGCGTCTCGCTCACCGAGCGCGGCAACGTCGGTCGCGACGGACGTTGGATGACCAATGTCCCAGGCGTGTTCACCGCCGGCGACATGCAGCGCGGTCAGTCGCTCATTGTGTGGGCGATTGCGGAAGGCCGCAGCGCGGCGCGCGCGATTGACCAGTTCCTGATGGGGGAATCGCAACTGCCCGCACCGCTGGCCTGACCCTCGCCTTTCGCACGTCGCCGGCCGTTTATCCTAAAGCGCTCGCAAGAACGCGGTCAGGTCCGCCTGTTCTTGCGGGGTCAGTCCTATGTCGAAGCGCTCGTCGTAGAAGTTGACGACGTCCTTCGGTGTCGCCGCCGAGCCGTTATGGAAATACGGCGCGCGCGCCGCCAGGCCACGGAGAATCGGCCCCTTGAACTTGCCGATATCTGCCCACTTGCCGGTGATCATCGCGCGACCGGGATCGGTGGTCTGCGTCGTCTCGCCGGTGGTTTTCTTGACGAAGGTGTAGAGCGGCAGGTCATCGGTTCGCCGCGATGCATCGGCGAGACCGATGTTGAGCGGTGCCTTCACGGAGTGGTTCCCGACGTTCGGTGAATCATGGCACACCGTACAGGTGCCGTTGAACGACTCCGGCACGCGCACGCCGCTGGCAAACGTTTCTCCGTTGAGCCCGTTGACGCCTTGAACCGTGAATCGGCGCGTGTTGAAGATCTGCTGACCACGGGCAATCGATCGGCGTATTTCGGTGTACGGATCGCGATCGTTGCTCGTCAGACCGGCCCAGGCGTCGAACAGCATGAACGCGGTGCTGTTGAATGCCGCGCCGGTCGGATTCAGGCCCACCGGATCGTTGATGCCGATGAAGAACGGTTGCTGCGAGAGTCGCACTGCACCGCCTGTGGCGCCCTGGCTGCTCAGGCTTCCCGCATCGCGATCGAGCCCCTGCGCGCTGAAGAGTGCAGTCTCGAAGACGACAATCTGGCGGCACTCGTCAGCCGTGAGGTCGCGGGCCGCTTGCGCGTGTCCGCGCGTCGCCGCGTTAGCCTGTTTCGCAAGATCCTGGACCACGGTCGTCGTGGCCGACGACTCGCGGCCGTCCCACATCACCGCGCTGAGAAACGCGAGGTTCGTCGAGGGCAGCGGGCGCCGGTACACCGATACCGTCTGCAGCGGCGCGCCACATCCGTAAGGATCGTCGACCGACAAGACGCTGAATTCCGCATCGCCCGGGACGTCGATGCCGACACGGATCAATCCCTTCGATAGCAGCAGGCTGTACGCAGTAGCGCGATTGCCATTGATGTCGTCGACGCCTTCGCAGTTGGAACCGTCGTTGCTGCGAAAGATCGGATCGGCACCGGTCGTCGCGACAAAGCGCGCCCGCACGTTGTCTGGCGTAATGGTCCACGCCGCGTCCGGCTGATGGCAGGTGACACATCGACGCCCGTTGGTGCCAAGGTCCTGAAAGAACGGATTGTCCAGATCGACGGCGCCGCTCCGGTTGAACGTTCGAAGCTGGCCCGAGATGTTTTCAAACGCGAGCAGATTCGGATCGGTGCTTTCCGCCCCCACGCCGCCCACGATGTGCGCGGCAGCCGCCAGAACGGCGATCAACGAGCAGACGAGTATCGACGTCTTCATGGTTCGGTCTCCTCATCTACTGACAAAGATCACGAAGCGTTAAAGACGACACGAGTCAGTCGTCGATCGGCTTGAGAAGATGCGTCGCCGTGAATTTGCCGACCTTACTGCCGACCGATGCACCTACCTCGACGCTGTTGCGCCAGTGCATTCCGCCCCACACCCGCGCGTCGCCTTCCTCGGTACGGATTTCTTTGAAGTCGGCGTATTGGCGAACCGCGCCTCCGTTGCCGTTGAAAGTCAGCGGGAGCTGAGTGGTGCCGAACCACACCGTGTAGAAGCCCAGTGCGCTCGCGCCGATCGTGGTGTGTGCCGAGGGATACTCCGGGTGCGATGGCGTGACGATAAATGGTGTCCACGCGAGATCCGGTTCAGTCTTGGCGTTGCCGTCGATATCGCCGGCAGCAATCGCGGTCACCGGCCGCCAGAACATGTAGGCGTACTTCGCATCCCAACACGCGATGATCGCGTTGGTGATCGCGGCGATGCCGATGGCCTCGAAACGAGCGGCGGTCAACAGGTCCATCGAACTCGCTACGCTGCGGATGTTGGCGGTCCACAGCGCGGTCGCTGACGGCGACCAGAACAGCGCCGTCGCCGACTGCGCGGGAGTTCGGCTCGTCTCGGTAGCCCGACCGAGATTCTTGATCTCCTTGTAATCCATCGTGTAGGTCCGGCTGTCGAGCGCTGGTGGCGGTTTCGGGCGGAATCGCGCCGGGTCGTCATACCCGAAGGGCGTGACGAATTGCAGAAAGGGCCCCTGCGGATCTGCAAAGGCTGGGGGCGTGGGGATCCACACGCCTGGCCCGCTCCCCGCCGTGTAGCCCTCGAGCTCCGGATCGTTGCGGTGATCGCCAATGCGCGCCGTGAGCACCGCAATCGCTGCGGCCTCGCCGACGATGATGCCACTGGAGATCGCGGTCTGGCTCGCGGAGAGGCCGGCAATCGACGCGTCGTAGGCGCTCTGGATGGTTGCAGTCTTCGTCGGGAACTCGTTGAGGGCGACGATGTACGCCGCACGGATTGCCGCAGCTTCCGGGGATGCACCCAGAACCGACACGGGCCTCGACGCAAAGGGCCGGTAGGGCCCGTCGAGAACGGCGTTCACGGCATCGAACATCGCCAGCTGTGCGATGGTGGTACGGACTTGCGTGCGTTGAGCGTTCTCAGGTATCGATGCTCCAAGCGTCGTGAATCGATTGCCCCAGTCGTCGAGCACTGCGGGTCCGGCCACGGCGGCGGCGGCCGCGACTGGCGCCCGTGCCGTTATCTGCCCATTGAGCCCGCCGATCATCAGTAGCGCGACCGGGATTGTGACAAACGATGTCCTCATGTCCGATCTCCTCATCTAATGAGAGAGATCACCGGCCGGGCATGAAAGACGACACGACGCGACCCGAAGAGGAGGGCCGTAGGCAGCTATGGCGTGATGTTCACCGGACCCTGATACTGGTCCAGCCAGCGCAAGATTTCGCCGATCAGGTCCAGTCGAGTCTGTAAATTCACGTGACCGCCATCAAAGAGGATGTGGCGCTTGTCCTTTGCGGGTGTACCGAGCGCATTGAGAAGCGGGATCTGGGATATGTCCACAGGGAATATGAAGTCGTCGCGCCCGTTGAGCATCAGCACGGGCACCTTCACTCGCGGCGCGTAGTTCCATGGGTCCACTTCCGGCGCCGTCGGCGTTCGGGCACCTCCCGACACGAGTACCGCAGCTTTGAGCCTCGGCTCCGGGGCCAGCAGAGTTGGACTGAGGCTGGCGCTGCTGCTGATCCCATAGAACACGAGCTTTCTTGTATCAACCTCGGGGCGCGTTTCAAGATAGTCGATCGACCTCTGAACATCCTTGGACCACTGCAATAGTCGATCGCGCATTTGGTTGGGGCCCACGACCATCGGCGATGGTCCGCGTTCCAGCGTTCCCTGAACGGCAACCACGAGGACGGCGCGGCCAGCGCGCACCAGGAACTCGAAGGGATCGGGCAAGGTATCGATTGACCGGAAGAAGAACACGTTGCCGCTGGGAACGAAGAGCACCGTCTGATATGGCGGCGTCGTGTTCTTCGGCATGTAGAGGTGCGCAACGACGCGGTCATTACCATAGGCGGCTCGAAAAGTAACCGTCTCTCTCCGGTAGTACGGTTTCGAGTCGTCCATCGACTCCGTTCGAGCAGCGAGATCCATCCTGTCGTAATGGTGAAGGGAGGCATAGACACGAAAAGCCGCATCGTCGACGGGCTTATCGCCGCGCCGATCGCCGGTCACCGCAGTGACCGGCTCGAACAGCGATGCGGGTGGACTCTCGACGAAGCGCGCGCACCGGAATCCAAAAATGGGGCGCCGCTCAAAGGGCTCGTCGGCATCGAGCCACACAAACGTGTAGCTCGACTCGTTCCAACTTCCACCGAGGAGCGCCCGTTTGCTGCCCGCGGGACTGGCGGACCATTCCTTGACGTTGCCCGCCATGTCGAGCGCGCCGTACTGCGACAGTCCGCGGTTCCTCCCGACTGGCTGAGGACCGTGTCCGCTGAAGTTGCTCAACTGGATGATCGTCGAAAAATATCCACCGCCCGCCGCCTGGTACCAGTGGTACGCCGTAGGCAGCGTCTTCTGCACGGAGTCGCAGTACGCCGCAGCTTCGTACCAGCTCACGCCGCTGACCGGTAGATCGGCCGTGCCGTCGGGATAGGTGCCAAGCTGCCAAGTGGCCGGCCCTGCCCGTGACGTGGCGTCGAGGAACCGCGTCATCGCCTCTTCCCATGAAATGGAACCGCCCTGAACGAACGGCTTTTTCCAACTCGTACGTGTTCGATACCCGCCGGCGTCCACGAAGGATTTGAACTGTCGGTTGCTTACTTCATGCTTGTCCAGCCAGAAGCCAGGAATGGGCGAGGGCGTGGTCAACCCGGATGTCATGGAAACACCCGCGCCGGCTGCGTCTACCCAGATCATGTCCGGCGGCGCGAGATCGCGTCTGTGCAGCGTCAGGTCGAGATGCCCGGCACTTGGACTCAACGCGAGCCCGACCGGATCGAACGGCCGCTCGATCGATGCGAATCCGGCTTTAGAGACGCGCACTCGATAGTAACCGACATGCGGGATTCGATTTGTCTTCAGAGGCGTTACGCCGAGCAACTCCCAACTTGGGTCGCCGAGCCTGGCATCGACGTAGTCTGACAGGTACACCTCCGCTCCGGGTGGGGTCGTTTCGATGGACAACGTGGGGGCGTAGAGTGCCTCGCTAAACGCGACCAGGGCGCGCGATGCCGGGTCGACACGCTCGGCGTGCCGATAGAGCTTCAACGCAGCGAATGGCCGGTCGCTTGCCAACAAGCGAGCGATCTCTGGCGAGGCCGTCTGTTCAACCCAACGCACTTGCGCCGCCGTGAGGTACGAGCGCACGGCCAGACCGCCGAGGACGAGTGTGAGGCCCAACGCAAGGGCGATCGCCGGAAGGCGCAACCGATTTCGAGACCGACCTGCGGCCTGATACTGAATCAGCTCGCGGCGGACCTCGGTTGCAGACGAGTACCTGGCCGCGGGGTTCTTCTCCAGGCATCGCAGCACGACGCGTTCGATCTGTTCCGGGACGTCGCGGCGAAGACGGCGTAGCGGATCGGGAGACGCCTTGAGGATGGACGCCAGCGTCGAAAGAGTTGTGTCACCCGAGAACGGTCGCCGTCCCACGAACATCTCGTAGAGGAGGGTACCGAACGCGAACAGATCCGACCGCCCGTCAACTGGTTTGCCCTCAACCTGCTCCGGCGACATGTACGCCGCCGTCCCCACAATCTGTCCTGCCCGGGTCGCGGCGTCCACGTGCGCGACCGTCGCCGTTGATGCGGCTTCGTCAATCCGCGCGATCTGCTTGGCCAACCCGAAGTCCAGCACTTTGGCGCCCACCGGTGTGATCATCACGTTGGCCGGCTTCAAGTCGCGATGCACGATGCCGCGCGCGTGCGCCGCTGCAAGAGCGTCCGCAATCTGAGCGCCGTAGTCGATCACGAGGTCCACGGGCAATGGACCGCGGGTCAGCACGTCGGCGAGCGTCTCGCCCTCCAGCCGCTCCATGACGAGGTAGTTGGGTCCGACATCGAAAATCGTGCAGATATGCGGATGATTGAGCGCCGCGGCAGTGCGCGCTTCGCGCTGGAACCGTTCACAGAAGCTCGGATCGCCCGCGAGCCGCTGGGGCAACACCTTGATGGCGACCACTCGATCGAGGCGGGTATCGGTGGCTCCGTAAACCTGGCCCATGCCGCCCTGACCAATCAGCGAGAGGATTTCGTACCTATCGAATCGCCCATCGCTCCGCCTCGCGAGCCATATGCTACCAACGCCCCCCTGCCCGATGGGAGACCCCGGCGTCGACGGTCTGATCGTGTGTCCTTCGGGCACGGCATCCGCAGACAACGAGACGGGGCCGCGTTCGAGGAAGTGTCGCGCCGCCACGTCGCGTTGATCGTCGAGCAGCATCTGGAGGTCATCGGCGAGCGCCGCGTTCTCGAGGCGGAGCGCCGCCAGCCAGCGGACACGGGCCTCGTCGCTCGAGATGTCCAAGACCTCGTCCAGATACGGAGCAAGACGCCGCCACCGTTCGACGTCGAATGCCGTCATGCGAAGCCCTCAAGATGGTCGAATCGCCCGATTGAGATACAGGCGTGCCTTCTCCCAGTGGCGCTGAACCGTCCGCTCCGACGTCGCCCGCATCGCCGCGATTTCCGCGAACGAGAAGCCGCAGAAGAATTTGAGATCGACCAGTTGCGCCAGCGCCGGATCGACTTTGGCCAGTTCGTCCAGCGCGTCGCTGATCGAGGTGAGCTCCTGTTCGTCTGGCAGCTCCATCACGTCGCCCTCGATGGATGTGATCTGGAAGCGATCGCCGCGCTTCTGGGCACGTCGGGCGCGCACGTGATTGAGAATGAGGCCGCGCATCACGCGCGCGGCGTAGCCCATGAATCGACCGCGATCTGGAAACGTCGCGCCGCCTCGTCCGGCGATGTCGAGATACGCCTCGTGCAGAAGCGTCGTCACACCGAGGCTTGGAGGCTTTCCGCTTCGCGCCAGCTCGCGCGCTGCGAGCCGGTGGAGTTCGCGATACAGCAGGGTGTACAACGCTTCGTGCGACAGACTATCGCCCCGATCCGCAGCGGCGATCAGTGAGGAAATGGAGCCCACCGGCACGTTCCGTCCGTTTCGCCCGGAACGGCGACAGCCTACGGTTTGGAACAGGGCTGACGCAAGCTGTTCCATGGGATTTGCGTCTGCTTCTTTCGCTCGTCGAGTCGCTGTGCCGCAACTCGTCTGTTCGCCCTGACGCGGGTGAGCATTCCTGCGCAGGTCCATACAGTTCGATTCACTAGCGCCCTCGTCGTGTTCAGCCGAAAGACGAAGAGTGCCTGTACTCTTTGCCGCCGCCCTGTTCCTGAACGCGCTGCTGATCTTCTGGGTGCAGCCGCTGTTCGCGAAGATGGTGTTGCCGCTGCTCGGCGGGTCGCCGTCGGTGTGGACGACCTGCATGCTGTTCTTTCAGGCGGCGCTCCTCGCCGGCTATGCCTACAGCCACGCCGCGGTCAGCGCGCTCGGCGTCCGGCGTCATGCGTTTCTCCACGCGGTGCTCGTCTGGGTTCCGCTGCTGGTGCTGCCGATCGCGGTGAATCAGGATTCGGCGGCCGCCGCCAGCCAGCCGATCACGTGGCTTCTGCGAGTCATGGGGGCGAGTGTGGGTCTGCCCTTCGTCGTGCTCGCCTCGACCGCACCGCTGCTGCAGCGTTGGTATTCGTCGCTCGACAATCGATCGTCGGCTGACCCGTATTGGCTGTACTCGGCAAGCAACATCGGCAGTTTCGCGGCGCTGCTCGCATTCCCGATCGTGCTCGAGCCGGCCATTCCACTCGGACGTCAGACGGTGGTCTGGCGAGCGGCATACGCCGGCGTCGCCGCGCTGCTGACGGCGTGTGCCATTGGCGTGTTGAAGCACGGATCGTCGCGCGAAGTCGCGCGACCAAGCGGTGGTGTATCGGCGGCACAGCCGATCACGGCCGCAACGCGGCTGCGATGGCTGGCGCTGTCGTTCGCTCCGTCGACGTTGATGCTTGGCGTGACGACGTACTTGTCGACCGACGTCGCTCCGGTGCCGCTACTCTGGGTCTTGCCGCTCGGCTGCTATCTGCTCACGTTCGTCGTCGCCTTCGGCTGGTACTCCGATGCCGCGCACACCAACATCCGGCGGCTGCTGCCGATGGTGCTGCTGCCGCTCGTGCTGTTGATCGTGTCCGACGTGCGCACGGCCTTCTGGATCGCCATTCCGATACACGTGCTCGCGTTTACCGTGCTGGCGATGCTGTGTCATGGCGAGCTCGCCCACGATCGCCCCGGTGTGCAGCACCTGACCGAGTTCTATTTGTGGCTGGCCGCGGGCGGTGTCCTCGGCGGCATTTTCAACACGCTGATCGCCCCGCAGGTGTTCACCTCCGTGGCCGAGTACCCGCTGGCGATCGCGTTCGCCTGCCTCGTGTGCGTGCCGAGGCAGCAGTTCCGCGACGCCGTCGCCAATCCGAGATCGCTGATGCAACCAGCGCTCGCGTCCGGGCTCGCGGCGGTCGTGCTCGTTGCTGCCCGTTTCGGTGGCGTGGCGCGGCTGCCAACGATGGCCTTTATCGCGGCGCCTGCCCTCATCTTCATGCCGGGGGCGAAGCACAACACGGCGCGGTTTTCGGCGGGCATCGTCGGCCTGCTTGCCGCGCTGGCCATTGGTAACGCAGTTGCGCCGGCCGGCGGCGGCCAGACGCTTTACGCCGATCGCACGTTCTTCGGCGTGTATCGCGTGCGGACGGATCCGTCGCGCAACTTCGTGTCTCTGATGCATGGGACCACCATTCACGGACGACAGGTGATTGGCGACACGAATCCCGAGCCGCAAACCTATTTCCATCCGCACAGTCCGATCGGGCAGGTGTTCGAGACGATGAGCACCGAGGCCAAATCGGTCGGCGTGATCGGCCTGGGCACCGGCACGCTCGCTGCGTACGCGCAGCCTGAGTCGCATTGGACGTTCTACGAAATCGATGCCGCCGTGGAGCGCATCGCACGTGATACGCGGTACTTCCACTATCTGGAGCGCTGCGGAGCCCGCTGCACGGTCGTGCTCGGCGACGCCCGGCTCATGCTGGCAGCCAGCGATGCCGCGCACGACGTGCTGGTGCTCGACGCCTTCAGTTCGGATGCGATTCCGGTGCACCTGCTGACGAAGGAGGCGCTGCGCACCTACGAAGCCCGCCTTTCAACAGATGGGGTGCTGGCCTTTCATATCTCAAACCGTCACATCAATCTGGCGCCAACGATCGCGCGCCTGGCACGCGAGCAGGGCCTGACCGCGCTCATGCGTGTGGACAAAGGCTCGAACTTCAAGCGTGGCTTCGAAGGCTCCGAGTGGGTGGTCATGGCGCGCCGTCCCGAGCGTCTGCAGCGACTCGTCGCCGATACGCGCTGGAAGCCGCTCGTCGCTGACGCGCGGCCCGCGTGGACTGACGATTTCTCCAACATCTGGACCGAATTGCGGTAGGTAGGCCGGGTCTGCCTTCGACTTCGCTCAGGCCAGGGAAGACCCTCCTCTGCGTACTCCAGGCGAGTCTAAGGACTCGCCGCTACGCATCCTGTCTTTCCGCGGGGCTTCGGCGAGGCCCGCCTTCGCCGCGGGCTTCGGCGAGGCAGGCATTATCGTCAATAATCGATCCGAACATATGCTCATCGTGATGAAGTTCGGTGGAACCTCGGTCGGGTCCGCCGAGCGTATTTCCCAGGCCGCTTCTCTCGTCACCTCGGCACTCGAGCGCGGACACCGCGTCGCGGTGGTCACATCCGCTATGAGCGGTGTCACCAATGCACTCATCGACGCGGCGCGCACCGCATCCACCGGGCGATGGGATCCCGAGATTCGCCAGCGTCTGCTCGCCGCGCACAAGGCAGCGGCCGACGCCAT
>Ga0209382_10010074_pt1 | contig 11810 bp, 11 predicted proteins | sample SoiMetdeltSBSDD5_FD_187599 | JGI IMG/M metagenome (GOLD analysis project Ga0209382, IMG submission 187599) | Bulk soil microbial communities from a Populus tree surrounding site in Tennessee, USA - Soil MetaG P. deltoides SBSDD5 (SPAdes) (version 2) | ecosystem: Environmental > Terrestrial >...
GATCATCAACACCCGCCGCCGCACATCCGCCACCGCGGCCATCTGAATATCACGAGCCCGCACCCGCGTCGAAACATCCAAACCCGGAACTTCCAACGACGACATACGCATCTCCTCGCACGATCGGGCGATGGGGGGCCTTCCCGGCCGCCAGCCTGGCACAGACCGCACATGGTCACTAGATCTCCGCGGCCACCCGGCGCCGGGCGGCGCAGCTGCCGCCGTCACCCCGGCGGCCCCGTGGCCGACGAGATTCGTGCATATCACTTACCGATCCTGTAGCATTGGACCTCCGATTCTCCGCCTACGACCCAGAACACTCGGCGCCTGGCGCGCGTTAGGTTGGTGCTTATGTAGCGACTTGTTCTGTCGTGGTCGGGCCGTCCGGCATCCCGGGCGCCACCGTACGGCCGCGCCGCGACACCGAGGGCGCCAGATCGTATGCGGTGGGCCGCCGGTGGCCCACCCCGGACCGCAGCGTGGTGCACAGTGGCCGATGGACGCAGCAACATGCGACTGCACTCGGGGCTGGATCGGCTCGAGCGCTGGTCGAGGACCGCGGGGCAGACCGAAAAGAATGCCGTCTACAAGGCGCTGTTCGCCGTTGCCGACGGATCAGTGTTCTGGGCTTACGAAATCCTGGACGACACCAGCCGGGGGCATGAGTTCTTCGTCCTCGTGCGCAAGAACCTCGTTGTCAAGATTTGCCTGCACGACCGCGACACGTTCGGGATCGTGTACATCGGCTCGCTGCACAGCGCGCCAGATCTGGACCGGGGCATCGACCGGGTGGCCTGACCGGAACCGGCGGCCGGTGCCGGCGAGTTCCGACCGGTTCCCGCCGCCGGTGCCGGCCGCCGTGCCGACCGGTTTCCACCGCCGGTGCCAGCCGGTGCCGGCCGGTGCCGCGACAGAGCCGCGAACGCCTGGCCGGCACCGCACCCGGGCACCGAAGAAGATCAGATGTTCTGCGGGAAGCCGAGGTTCACCCCGCCGTGGCTCGGGTCGAGCCAGCGGCTGGTCACGGCCTTGGTTCGGGTGAAGAAGTGGATGGCATCGGGGCCGTAGGCGTGCGAGTCGCCGAACAGCGACTGCTTCCAGCCGCCGAAGGAGTAGTACGACACCGGCACCGGGATCGGCACGTTCACCCCGACCATGCCGACCTCGACCTCGTTCTGGAACCGGCGCGCCGCCCCACCGTCGTTGGTGAAGATCGCCGTGCCGTTGCCGTAGGGGTTCGCGTTGACCAGGTCGAGCGCCGCCTCGTACGAGGGTGCCCTGACCACCGACAGCACCGGGCCGAAGATCTCGTCGGTGTAGATCGACTGCTCCGGCCGCACGTGGTCGAACAGCGACGGGCCTAGCCAGAACCCGTCCGGCTCGCCATCGACGGCGTGCGCGCGGCCGTCCACGACCAGCGAGGCGCCGGCCGCCACCCCGTCCTCCAGATAGCCGGCGACCCGGTCCCGGTGCGCCTCGGTGACCAGCGGGCCCATGTCGCAGCCGGGGCGGCGGCCGTCGCCGACCCGGATGCCGGCGATCCGGTCCACCATCCTCGGCACCAGCTCGTCGCCGACCGGGTCGACCGCGACCACCACCGAGACGGCCATGCACCGCTCACCGGCCGAGCCGTACCCGGCGGAGACGGCGGCGTCGGCGGCCAGGTCGAGGTCGGCGTCCGGCAGCACCACCATGTGGTTCTTGGCGCCGCCGAGGGCCTGCACCCGCTTGCCGTGCCGGGTGCCGGTCTCGTAGATGTAGCGCGCCACCGGGGTCGAGCCGACGAAGGAGACCGCGCGCACGTCCGGGTGCGACAGCACCCGGTCCACCGCGACCTTGTCGCCGTGCACCACGTTGAGCACGCCGTCCGGCAGGCCGGCCTCGGCGAACAGCTCCGCGAGGAACACCGGCGCCGAGGGGTCCTTCTCGGACGGCTTGAGCACCACCGTGTTGCCGCAGGCGATGGCCAGCGGCACGAACCACAGCGGCACCATGGCCGGGAAGTTGAACGGCGTGATCACCCCGACCACGCCGAGCGGCTGCCGGATGGCGTACACGTCGACGCCGGTCGAGGCGTTCTCCGAGAACGCGCCCTTGAGCAGGTGCGGCACGCCGCACGCGAAGTCCACCACCTCAAGGCCCCGCTGCACCTCGCCGGCCGCGTCGGAGAGCACCTTGCCGTGCTCGGCGGTGAGGATGGCGGCCACCTCGTCGCGGCGGGCGTGCAGCAGCGAGCGGAACCCGAACAGCACCGACGACCGGGCGGCCAGCGAGGTCTGCCGCCAGGTGGCGAACGCCCGCCCTGCGGCCGCCACCGCCTCGTCGACCTCGGCCTGGCCGGCGAAATCCACCCGCGCGGCCACCGAACCGGTCGCCGGGTCGAACACCTCGCCGGTCCGGTCGGCGACGCCGCCCCAGGCCTTGCCGTCTATCCAGTGCGTGACACGCCTCATTGGGTCAGCTCCTTGTGTACGACCTGGATGGCCGCGCCGAGCACGCCGAGGGCCTCGTCGGCCTCGTCCTCGGTGAGGGTCATCGGCGGGGCGAGGCGGATGACGTTGCCGTACAGGCCGCCCTTGCCGACCAGCAGCCCGGCGGCCCTGGTCTCCTCCATCAGCCGGGTGGCGGCGCGCGCCGACGGCTGCGTGGTGCCGGGGACGACGAGCTCGATGCCGATCATCAGCCCCTTGCCCCGCACGTCACCCACCACGTCGTGGCCGGCCGAGGCGGAGCGCAGCCCGGCGAGCAGGCGCGCGCCCAGCCGGGCGGCGTTGGCCTGCAGGTCGTGCGAGAGCAGGTACTCCAGCGCCGCGGACGCCCCCGCGGTGGCCAGCGGGTTACCGCCGAACGTGGAGATGGAGTTGGCCCGCAGGCAGTCCATCAGGTCGGGCCTGGCCACCACGCCACCGATGGCCAGCCCGTTGCCGAGGCCCTTGGCGAACGTCATGGCGTCCGGCGTCACGCCGTGCGCCTGCATGCCCCAGAAGTGCTCGCCGGTGCGCCCCCAGCCGGTCTGCACCTCGTCGGAGACCAGCAGGATCCCGTACTCGGCCAGCACCCGCGCGAACGCGCCGAACAGCCCGTCCGGCGGCACCGCGAACCCGCCGACGCCCTGGATCGGCTCCGCGATCAGGCAGGCCACGTCGCCGGAGGTCGTCGTCTCGATCACATTGCGCAGGTCGTCGACGCAGGCGGCGATGTAGTCGGCATCGGACAGGTCGCGGAACGGGCCGCGGTAGCGGTAGCCGCCGAGCACGTGGCTCACCCGCACCGGCGACAGCGAGGACGCCGACCAGCCGCGGTTGCCCGTGACGCCGACGGTCGCGAACGCCCGCCCGTGGTAGGAGTTGCGCATCGCCAGCACCTGGTTGCTGCGCCGGAACTGGGTGGCCAGCATGAGCGCGGTCTCGTTGGCCTCGGTGCCGGAGTTGGTGAAGAACACCTTTGCGTCGGTTATCCCCGACAGCCGCGCGATCCGCTCGGCCAGCGCCACCTGAGACCGGATCAAATACAGCGTCGAGGTGTGCAGCACACCGGTGTCCACCTGGCGGCGGATCGCGTCGCTGATCTCGGCCACGTCGTAGCCGATGGCGTTGGTCAGGATGCCGGCGAAGAAGTCCAGGTAGCTGCGGCCATTCGCGTCCGTGACCCGCCGGCCCTGGCCCCGGACGATCTCGATCGGCTCGTCGTAGAACAGTGCGATCCAGTTGGGCAGCACCGCGCGGTGGCGGGCAAGCAGTTCAGCGTGGTCCATGGCACGAGTCTGCCCCCGCCTATCCCCAACTACCTACGACAGTCTGTATCGCACCTCCGGCCAAGCCGCCACACTCTGTACGCCTGTGGATAAGTCGTGAGTGGCGTTTGGTGTGCTGGCACCAAACGCCACTCACAGGGCCGGAGGCCACATTGCTGACGGTGTCCGACGTGCTCGCCCTGCCGGTGGTGCGGCGCGGGCTGCCCCGGGTGGTCGCCGGCCGGACCGGGCTGGACCGGCCGGTGCGGTGGGTGCACGCCGCCGAGGTTGCCGACATCGGACACCTGCTCAGCGGCGGCGAGCTGGTGCTGACCACCGGCATCGCGCTGCCGTCCGACCCGGCGGCGCTGGCCAGATACGTGGACGAGCTGGCGGCGGTGCCGGCCGCCGGTCTGGTGATAGAGCTGGTGCGGCGGTGGAACGACCGGCTGCCGCGGGCGCTGGTCGACGCCGCCGAGCGGCACGGGCTGCCGCTGATCACGCTGGCCCGCGAGACCCGGTTCGTCTCGATCACCGAGGTCGTCGGCGAGATGATCCTGCAGGCCCAGGTGCGGGAGCTGCGTGCGGCCCAGACGATCCACGAGCAGTTCACCGCGCTGACCGTGGCCGGCGCCGATCAGGCGGAGATCCTGCGCGAGGTGGCTCGCTGCGCCGAGCTGCCGGTGGTGCTGGAAAGCCTCGGCCACCACCACGTGCTCGGCTTCGACACCGCCGGCGAGAACCCGGAGGAGCTGCTGGCGAACTGGGAGGCCCGGTCGCGGGCGGTGACGCTGGCCGGGCGCACCGGCTACGACGAGGCGGCCGGTTGGCTGGTGACGATCGTCGGCGCCAGGGACGACGACTGGGGCCGGCTGGTGCTGCTATGCCCCGAGACCCCGCCGCACCGGCACCACGTGGTGATCGAGCGGGCCGCGTCGGCGCTGGCGCTGCACCGGCTGGTGGCTCGCGACCGGGACAGCCTCGAGCGGCAGACGCACCGCTCGCTGCTGCTCGCGCTGCTGGCCGCCGGCCCGGTGCCGGCCGACCTGGCGGCCAGGGCCGACGCGGTCGGCGTGCCGCTGGCCGGGCGGCGGCTGGTCGGCGTTGCGGTGCAACCGCGCAGCCTGGTCTCGGCGACCAGGGCGATCGCCGCTGCGCAGGCGCTGAGCGACATCACCGACGCCACGGCACAGGCCGCCCAGCGCGCCGGGGCGTCCGCGCTGGTCGGGGTCATCGACGACACCAGCGTGCGGGCGCTGCTGGCGCTGGCGCGCAACGAGAACGTGGACGCCACGTTGCGGCGGCTGGCCCGCGCCGTGCACCGTGCCCCGAGGGTGCCGCCGGTGGTGGTTGCGGTGGGCAGCGCGGTGACCGAGCTGGCCGACGCGTCGCGATCGCTGGCCGAGGCCGCGCACGTGGCCGAGGCGGCGCTGCGGAACCCGTCGATCGCAGCGGCGCCGGCGGGCGCTGGCCCCGGCGGCGCGGCGGCCGCCTCCCAGCCGTCCGGCACAGGTGCTCCAGGTGGTCCGGGCGGCCCAGGTGCTCCGGGTGGTCCGGGCTTCTCCGGCGGCCAGCTGCCGGCCAACGGACCCGGCCACGAGCCGGAGCCACGGCCGTTCTACCGGCTCGACGACGTGCGGCTGCGCGGCCTGCTGCACCTGCTGCACGACGACTCGCGGGTGCAGGCCTTCGTGCAGCGCGAGCTCGGGCCGCTGCTCAGCCGCGACACCGAGGCCGGCCGGCGGCTGCTCGACGTGCTGCGCAGCTTCTGCGAGCACGGCGGCAACAAGTCCGCGGCGGCCAGCGCCGCGCACCTGTCCCGGCCCGCCTATTACAAGCTGCTGGCCCGCATCGAGCGGCTGCTCGGCGTCTCGCTGGACGACCCGGAGTCCATGCTCTCGCTCTACGTTGCCCTGCTCGCCGCCGACACCACCCCACGGCGCACCTGACCGCCCGCATCGCCGATCGTTGCATGCAGATGGGCTAGGAATACATCTAGAATGGATGTATGTCTGGTTTGGTGCAGATCAGAAACGTGCCCGCCGAGGCGCGGCGCATTCTTAAGGCTCGCGCCGCCGCCCGCGGCAAGTCCCTCAATGCGTATCTGCTCGAGATGATCGACCGCGAGGTAACGCGCCCCACGATCGAGGACGTCATGAAGCGCGCCGCCACCCGAGCTGAGTCCGCCACCGCAACCGCCGTTGGCGCGCTCGCGGCCGCCCGCGCGGAGCGCGACGAGGAGCTGCGGCCCTGGGCATGATCGTCATCGACGCCGCCGCCATCGTGGACGCACTGACCATGGCCCCGGAGGCCGACGCGGTGCGCGGCCGAATGTCGGACGAGGAACTGCACGCCCCACACTTGATCGACTTCGAGGTGGTCTCCGCGCTCCGCGGACAGGTGCTCGGCAAGCACCTCAGCGCTGCGCGGGCGGCCGACGCCCTCACGGACTTCGATGATCTGCCGCTCGTTCGCTGGCCCGCGGTCGGGGCGCTGCGCCGTAGGGCGTTTTCGTTGCGCCACAACCTGTCCGCATACGACGCAGCCTACGTGGCCCTCGCCGAGGCCCTCGGTTGCCCGCTGCTGACCAGGGACGCCCGCATCGCCAAGGCCGGCGGCCACGCGGCACACGTTGAGGTTCTGTAGGGTGCTGGTCAGTCGATCCGCAGCTCCCGCCGGGTCTCCTCGATCGTCTCCCGGCTGATCCCGGGCGTCGGGCTGTTGGCGAGAGTCTGCTCGAGAATGGCCATGATCTCGGCCTTGTCCGGTCGCATGGCCGCCTGGATTAGGTGCTCGCGCAGATAGGCCTGCAGGGACTGGCCGGCAGCCTTGGCGCGGCGCCGGAATGTCTCGGCCACGTAATCGGGGACGTTGCGGATCTGGATCGTTGCCATGACGCCATTTACCGTGACTCGGGCGCTAGGTTGCCATCACACGATGGAGTGGAGCAACCTGTAGCCCGGCAGGGGCAAGGCCAGACAGGTTGCCAACTGTGGGCCCGGCGGGTACCGGACAACGATGCCGGAATGACCCCGCCACCCGCAGCGACCGCAACGCAACCGGCTCAGGTCGTCCAACCCGACGGCCGAGTGGAGCTCGCCGACTACGCGTCGATCGAGCACAGCCCGTACACCAATGCGGACCTGGCCCCGGTTCCCATCGAACGGCGCCGCTGGAGCACGTACAACTACGCGGCGCTGTGGATTGGCATGGCGCACAACATCCCGAGCTACCTGCTGGCCTCCGGGCTGATCGCGCTCGGCATGGACTGGGTGCAGGCGCTGCTCACGATCACCCTCGGCAACCTGCTCGTGCTGCTTCCGATGCTGCTCAACAGCCACGCCGGCACCAAGTACGGCATCCCGTTCCCGGTGTTCGCCCGCGCGTTCTTCGGCATCCGCGGCGCGAACGTCGCCGCGCTGCTGCGGGCGTTCATCGCGTGCGGCTGGTTCGGCATCCAGACCTGGATCGGCGGGCAGGCGATCCAGGTGGTGACCGGCAAGCTGGTGGGCGACAGCTGGACCCAGGCCGGCGCGCTGGCCGGCAAGCCGTGGACGCTGTGGCTGTCCTTCGGCGTGTTCTGGCTGATCCAGATGATGATCATCTGGCGGGGCATGGAGACGCTGCGCCGCTTCGAGAACTGGGCGGCGCCGTTCGTCATCGTGGTCGCGGTGGTGCTGCTGGTGTGGATCCTGGTCAAGGCCGGCGGGCTCGGGCCGGTGCTCGACCAGCGGTCGGAGCTGGGCTGGGGCGCGGACTTCTGGAAGCTGTTCGCGCCGTCGCTGATGGCCATGGTGGCGTTCTGGTCGACGCTGTCGCTGAACATGCCGGACTTCACCCGGTTCAGCGCCGGCCAGCGCCAGCAGGTGCTCGGCCAGACCCTCGGGCTGCCCACCACCATGTCGTTCTTCGCGATCCTGTCGGTGCTGATCACCTCCGGCACCGCCGTGGTGTACGGCGTGCCGATCTGGGACCCGATCGTGCTGGCCGCCCGGTTCGACAGCACGGTCGTGGTGGCGCTCGGCCTGCTCACCATCGTGGTGGCCACGATCGCGGTGAACCTCGCGGCCAATGTGGTGAGCCCGTCCTACGACTTCTCCAACGCCGCGCCGCGGCTTGTCACATTCCGGATCGGTGGGATGATCACCGGTGTGCTCGGCATCGTGATCCAGCCGTGGCGCCTGCTGGAGAGCCCAGACGTCTACATCTTCGCGTGGCTCGGCTTCTACGGCGGGCTGCTCGGCGCGGTGGCCGGCGTGCTGATCGCCGGCTACTGGCTGATCAACCGGACCCGCCTCGAGCTGCCCGAGCTGTACCTGCGCGACGGCCGGTACTGGTTCACCGCCGGGTTCAACTGGCGCGCGCTGGTGGCGGTCGGCGTCGGCATGCTGCTCTCGGTCGGCGGCGCGTACTCGGCCATCGACGCCACCGGCGCCAAGAACGGGCCGTTCCCGACGGACGGGCTGATCCCGCTACTCCAACCGCTCTACGACTACAGCTGGGCCGTCGGATTGGTGGCAGGCTTCCTGACGTTCGTGGTGCTGTCCCGGCCGGCGCCGCGGCGCGAGCCCGCCGGCCAACTGGCCACGGTGCCCACCGGCTAGCCCCCAGCTTGCCCAACCAGCGTTGCCGAAGGAGACGAGCAGACAGTGGCAGACATCGTCAGGGCCGCGATCGTCCAGCAGAAGTGGACCGGCGACAAGGACTCCATGATCAAAGTCGCGGTCGACCACATCCAGACCGCCGCGGCGCAGGGCGCACAGGTGGTGTGCCTGCAGGAGCTGTTCTACGGCCCGTACTTCTGCCAGGTGCAGGACGCCGAGTACTACTCCTACACCGAGTACGTTCCCGACGGGCCGACCACCAGGCTGATGTGCGAGGTGGCCAAGCAGCACGGCGTCGTGCTGATCGTGCCGGTGTACGAGCAGGAGCAGCCCGGCGTCAACTACAACACCGCCGCGGTGATCGACGCCGACGGCAGCTACCTCGGCAAGCACCGCAAGAACCACATCCCGCAGGTGAAGGGATTCTGGGAGAAGTTCTACTTCCGACCGGGCAACCTCGGCTACCCGGTGTTCGACACCGCGGTCGGCCGCATCGGCGTGTACATCTGCTACGAGCGGCACTTCCCGGAGGGCTGGCGCGCGCTCGGCCTCGGCGGCGCGCGGATCGTGTTCAACCCGTCGGCCACCAGCCGCGGGCTGTCGCAGTACCTGTGGCGGCTGGAGCAGCCGGCGGCGGCCGTGGCCAACGAGTACTTCATCGGCGCGATCAACCGGGTCGGCGTCGAGCCGCTCGGCGACAACGAGTTCTACGGCCAGTCCTACTTCGTCGACCCACGCGGCCAGCTCGTCGGCGACGCCGCGTCGGACACCGGGGACGAGGTCGTCGTACGCGACCTGGACATGGACCAGCTGGCCGAGGTCCGCGACCTGTGGGCGTTCTACCGCGACCGCCGGCCGGAGACCTACGACAGCCTGACCCGGCCGTAGGGGCCGTAAGCTCGGCGCTTCGATCGTGGGCGTCCCGCGAGCCGCGGCACGGTGCGTGGGCGTCCCACCGCTCGCACGCCATGGAGGCGATGGACGATGAGCATTCTGATTCGGGGCGGCACCGTCGTGACGGCGACCGGAGCGACGGCCGCCGACGTGCTGGTCACGGGTGAGACGGTGGCCGCGCTGCTGGCGCCCGGCCGCCCGGACAGCACGGCCGGCGCGGGCACCGTGATCGACGCGACCGGCAAGTACGTGCTGCCCGGCGGCATCGACGTGCACACCCACCTGGAGATGCCGTTCGGCGGCACGTTCTCCGCCGACGACTTCGAGACCGGCACGCGCGCCGCGGCCTGGGGCGGCACCACCTGCATCGTGGACTTCGCCGTGCAACCCAAGGGCGAGGGCCTGCTGTCCACACTGGACAAGTGGCATGCCAAGGCCGACGGCCGCACGGCCATCGACTACAGCTTCCACATGATCGTCTCGGACGTGAACGAGCAGACCCTCAAGGAGATGGACGCCTGCGTCGACGCCGGGGTGAACAGCTTCAAGATGTTCATGGCCTACCCCGGCGTGTTCTACGCGACCGACGGCGAGATCCTGCAGGCGATGCGCCGGGCCGCCGGCAACGGCGGGATGATCATGATGCACGCCGAGAACGGCATCGCGATCGACCAGCTGGTGGCCGCCGCGCTGGCCCGCGGCGAGACCGACCCGGTGCACCACGGGCTGACCAGGCCGGCCGAGCTGGAGGGCGAGGCGACGCACCGGGCGATCGTGCTGGCCGGGGTCACCGGCGCGCCGCTCTACATCGTGCACCTGTCCTCGGCGCCGGCGCTGGACGCGGTGACCGCGGCCCGCGACACCGGGCAGAACGTGTTCGCCGAGACCTGCCCGCAGTACCTGTTCCTGACCCTGGACGACCTGGCACGCCCGGACTTCGAGGGCTCGAAGTACGTGTGCTCGCCGCCGCTGCGGCCGGCCGAGCACCAGGCCACGCTGTGGCGCGGGCTGCGCGGCAACGATCTGTCCATCGTCTCCACCGACCACTGCCCGTTCTGCTTCGTCGGGCAGAAGGAGCTGGGCCGCGGGGATTTCTCCAAGATCCCCAACGGGATGCCGGGCATCGAGCACCGGATGGACCTCATGCACCAGGGCGTGCTGGCCGGGCACCTCTCGCTCACCAGGTTCGTCGAGGTCACCGCCACCACCCCGGCGCGGATGTTCGGCATGTACCCGCGCAAGGGCACCATCGCGCCCGGTTCGGACGCCGACATCGTCGTCTACGACCCCGCCGCGCGGCAGACCCTGTCTGTGCAGACCCACCACATGAACGTCGACTATTCCGCCTACGAGGGCATGCAGATCACCGGCCAGGTGTCCACCGTGCTGTCCCGGGGCCGGATCATCATCGACGCCGGCGAGTACCGCGGCAGCGCCGGCCACGGCCGCTTCGTCCGGCGCGAGCTGTGCCAGTACCTCACCTAACCGCCGCCAGTGGTGTGCCTCCAAGTACCACCATTACGGTCTGCGGTGACCTATAAGTACCACCATTGACGGGAGAGGGAGCGACTGTGGACTTCGGCGTGGTGCTGCAGACCGACCCGCCGGGCCGGGCGGTGGTGGACGGGCTGGTGCGGGCCGAGGGTTGTGGCTTCGGCTACGGATGGACGTTCGACTCGTGCGTGCTGTGGCAGGAGCCGTTCGTCATCTACTCGCAGGTGTTGGCCAAGACCTCGACCATGATCGTCGGGCCGATGGTGACCAACCCGAGCACCCGAGACTGGTCGGTCACGGCCTCGCTGTTCGCCACGCTGAACGAGATGTTCGGCAACCGGACGGTGTGCGGCATCGGCCGCGGTGACTCCGCCCGGCGGGTGATCGGCCAGGCGCCCGCCACGCTGGCCGTGCTGCGCGAGGCCATGGTCGCGATCAAGGCCCTGGCCGAGGGCCGGGAGGCGACGCTGCACGGCGCGCCGGTCAGGATCCCGTGGATCCGGGACGGCCGGCTGGAAATCTGGATGGCCGCCTACGGTCCGAAGGCACTGCAGCTGGTCGGCGAGGTGGCCGACGGCTTCATCCTGCAGACGGCCGACCCCGACATCACCCGCTGGACCATCGGCTCGGTGCGGGCCGCCGCGGCCGCCGCCGGCCGGGACCCCGCCGCGATCACCATGTGCGTGGCCGCCCCGGCCTACGTCGGGGAGAACCTCGGCCACCAGCGCGACCAGCTGCGCTGGTTCGGCGGCATGGTCGGCAACCACGTCGCCGACCTGGTGGCGCGCTACGGCGAGGGTGGCCCGGTACCGCGCGCCCTGACCGACTACATCCGTGGCCGCGAGGGCTACGACTACGCCCACCACGGCAAGGCCGGCAACCCGTCCACCGATTTCGTGCCGGACGCCATCGTCGACCGGTTCTGCCTGCTCGGCCCGCCGTCGGCGCACATCGACCGGCTCACCGAGCTGGCGGAGCTCGGCGTCGACCAGTTCTCCCTGTACCTCATGCACGACCAGAAGGAGCAGACGCTCGCGGCCTATGGCAGCGAGATCATCCCCAAGCTCACCGCCTGAGCCACGGCC
>Ga0209382_10010080_pt1 | contig 11805 bp, 15 predicted proteins | sample SoiMetdeltSBSDD5_FD_187599 | JGI IMG/M metagenome (GOLD analysis project Ga0209382, IMG submission 187599) | Bulk soil microbial communities from a Populus tree surrounding site in Tennessee, USA - Soil MetaG P. deltoides SBSDD5 (SPAdes) (version 2) | ecosystem: Environmental > Terrestrial >...
AGCCCTGAGGGAAATCATCAGCGGAAGGCGACTTTCTGCTGTGCCTTTTGACGATCAGAACGAAGCGCTGGCTGAACGGATTGCTGAGAAGGTCGCCTCGCGGTTGCGCCGGGTCGAGAAGAAGAAGGCCGCTTGAAATGACTGCTACTAAGCGCAAGAAATTCAATCCGCGAATCTATGGAGAGCTGTTGCTCGATGTCCTGCCGCGCCCGATTCAAACCGAAGCCGAAAACGAGCGCGCGCTTGCCGTCGTCGACCGTCTGATGTCGAAAGGCGAAGATAATTTGATGCCGGAAGAAAGCGCCTTGCTGGAACTGCTCGTTCAGTTGATCGAACGTTTTGAGGAGAAGGCCTATCCGATTCCCGAAGCGCCGGGTTATCGTGTGCTGCAAACGCTAATGGAAAACCGTGGTGTCAAGCGGGCCGATCTACTGCTGATCTTCGGTTCGCGCGGCATCGCCTCGGAGGTTTACAACGGCAAACGCGCAATCAGCAAAGCCCAGGCGAAGAAGCTCGGCGAATTCTTCGGCGTCTCTCCGGCGGTCTTTATCTAAACCTGCGCAATCCCATCCTCTCGGACACGCCGGCCATCCGCCGCAACGTCTACTTGCTCCCGAAATTTTCCTTGAGAGCTATGATTTCTCTTCTATACCCGCAAAGTGTTCTTGAACCCCGGACGCCCGATGAGATGTTCCGCGAAGAAACGGAGGCAATGGCGGCCGCCGGACACAGCGTACATATAATGGACACCGAAGCGTTGGATTTAGGCCCGTCCCGAATCCGGCCGCCGTTCGAGACTGGCGCGCGCGTGGTCTATCGCGGCTGGATGCTTACTCACGGCGAGTACGTGAACCTCGCCGCTTCGGTCGAACGGGTCGGCGGTCTTTGCTTTATCTCGCCCGAGCAGTACATCTCGACGCACTACCTGCCAAACTGGTATGCCATTGCCAAAGACTATACTCCCGAAACTGTCTTCCTCGACACCGACGCCGATCTGGCGCCTGAGTTGCGGCGACTCGGATGGGAGAAGTTCTTCGTCAAAGACCACGTCAAATCCCTGAAGACCTCTGTCGGTTCCATTATTGAAGACCCGGAGCAGATCGAGACAGTGGTTTCGGAAATGGAGAAGTATCGAGGTTTTATCGAGGGCGGTCTTAGCATCCGGCGCGTCGAGGACTTTATAACGGGATCTGAGCGGCGGTACTTCGTCCTGAACCGAAAGCCGTATGCCGCCGAGCCGGGCGCGGCCGTCCCGGAACCAGTGGCATTCTGCGCGGGAGCGATTGCTAGCCCGTTCTTCAGTATGGACGTGGCGCGCCGAGCGGACGGCGTTGAGCGCATTGTCGAGATAGGCGATGGACAGGTATCCGATCTTGTGGGATGGTCCGTTGAGCGGTTCGTTGATATCTGGAAGGACACTGAGTAGCTGCGTTTCACATCAGTGAGAGCAAAGCTCACGGCTGCAACCAGGGCGGTGTACTTAATCCTTGCTCCAGCAAGTTCTTTATGTCGGTGAGCGCATAGCCCCAGAAGAAGTTGACGTGCCTGTACGCGGATTCGCTGTAGAAGTGATCGTGACGAACGGTCAGGCGGGTCGCGGCGCCAGTCCAATCAAGACTGAACGTGATCACAGTGCGATTTTCAGGCGCATCTGGCAGGCGTGAGATCTCGCTCCATTGGCTGTACTGCAAGAGTTTCTCGAGCTCGATGGCGAGCACAGTGCCGCGGTCCCGAACGATTTCCTTCTTATTAGGCCACTTGGCGGTAAAAGTGATGTCGCTGCCGAGTTCCCACTCAGACTCGACACGCGCGCCTCCCATCCATTGCGCGATCTTGTCCGGTTCCGTGAGCGCGCGCCACACGTCATTCATGGATGCGGAGATCTCGATGGATTTTACGACAGCGGATTCCGGCGCCGTGTCATTTGCCGCATCGTTATGATCCGTGGTCATAACATCGTCCATTCCGATTCCTCCGGTCAGGCGAATTGTACCAATCAGCCGTCGTATGTTCCCGTCGCTGAACCCTAAATTTATCCTTCCCGCCGCATTGTACAGAACAGCGCACGCGGAAGCGGATCGAGCGTGCCCTGATAGACGGTCTCTTTTATTGACAGCACGTTCAACCGGCTACCGAAAATCTCCCGAATCTGTTCGGGCGTGAATCGGTACGGCCCTTCCTCTCCCGGCTGTAAGCGGCTGAAGCATTTCAGGAACAGATAGCCGTCTGTCTTCAACAGGCCACTGACTATCCTGACATAATCTCCTCTCCGTTCGGGCGCGAGGACGTGGAAGCATCCGCGGTCGAAAATGAGGTCGAACTGCCGGTCGAGCCTAGTGTCGAGTATGTCGTCCTGTTTCCAGGTAATTTCGAGCCTCTTTTTCTGCGCCTTTTCCCCCGCCATGTGGATGGCCGCTTCTGAAATATCTGTCGCCGTCACCGCGAATCCTCGCCGGGCGAGGTGTATCGCCTGAGTTCCAGGTCCGGTACCGAGGTCGAGCGCGCTACCGCTTCTCAACCCGAGTTCGTCCAGCGCCTTTTCGAGGTCTTCATCCAATTCAGGATTGAACCAGGGCATGGATTCGATTTCTTGTTCCCGATACAAATCCTCCCAATGTGGAAACTCATGCTTCTCATCTTCGGACATATTCATTCTCATAGCCTACAGCGCCCGAACCGGCGGCGCCAACCGATAAGCCTCACCGCCTGAATGAAAAATCAGCAGGCGCCTCCCGACTTGCGATCCCTCGCCTCGATACTGAACGGAAAGATGGAAGCGGCAGGCAAATTGGCGAAAGGATTATCGCTATGTCCACAACACCCGATCTTGCATCCATCAAACCATCACTCGATAAATTGCAAGCCATTGAACGTGAATTGACAGTGTCGCTGATCGAGCGCGATGAAGTCATTCGCGCCTCTCTGGTCGCATTGCTCGCGCGGCAGCACGTGGTCGTTCTCGGACCTCCCGGCACAGCGAAATCGGCTCTAGTCACAAGTCTTGCCGAGCGCATCAGCCCGCAAAACGGCGCGGGGCTGCGGAGCTTCGCATATCTGATGACTCGATTCACGACGCCGGAGGAACTCTTCGGCCCTGTGTCGGTCAGCGGTCTTAAGCGCGACGAGTATGTGCGCATCACGGCGGGTAAACTTGTCGAAGCAGAACTCGTCTTCCTCGACGAAATCTTCAAGGCGAGCAGCGCGATTCTAAATGCCTTGCTGAAGATCGCCAATGAGCGCGTCTTCCACAACGGCGGCCAGGAGATGCAGATCCCTCTGATCTCGCTCTTCGGCGCAAGCAACGAAATGCCGCAGGGTAATGAACTCGAAGCGCTCTGGGATCGATTCCTGCTCCGCTTCCGCGTCGGCTATGTCACCGACACCGGGTTCGTTAAATTCATCCGCGCCGCTGCCGCGAAGCATAACGGTCATGGTTCAAACGGCAGCCGGCCGTTGACGCTCTTGCAGTCAGAGCTTGGCGCCCTGCAACAGAGCGCCGCCCAGGTCGCAATTCCGAACGCGGCGATCGACCTGATCGAGCAGTTGCGCAGAGACCTTGCGGCCAAAGGAATCGTCATCAGCGATCGGCGATGGGGACAGGCTCTCGGAGTTTTGCAGGCTCACGCGCTCACCGAAAGACGCGACGCGGTGACAGAAGACGACCTGATCTTCCTCAAACACGTCCTGTGGCAGTCGCCCGAGCAACAGGCGGAGATCGGCAAGGCGCTCGCCCGCATCGGCAACCCGCTCAACTCCAAAGCCGTTGATTACGAAGACCAGGCGGCGTCGGTGCATCGTGAATGCATGGACGCGCAGAACGCCGCGCAGAGCGAGGAGCAGAAGATGCAAGCGGCGATTGAGGCCAACACCAAGCTCAAGCAGATCGGCGCGAAGCTGCAGGAACTGCGCGAGCAGGCCGCCGAACAGGGGCGCAATACGAATCGCATCGATAAGGTGATCGAAGCCGTTGCGAAAATGAAGCAGGAGATCGCATCGCTCGTTCTCTAACCATTCGATCGGGAGAGCCAATGGAAACAATTAGCGAACAAATCCAGGAGCCGGAACCGGTCGCCGAAATGGAAGACATGGAGATCGTCGCGGGCGCAATTACCGACGGCAGCCAGGCGATCGCGCACGACGGCTTCGATGTGGAGACCTTCGAGCAGGCGTCGGATGACTACGCGCGATTGGCCAGAATCGCGACAGAGACGGCGGGCGCGATCCGCACCGGACCGGCGCTTTTGCGAGACCTGTTCTGGAGCTTCCACAAACGCGCGCCGCGAATCGCGCCGGTTGCGCCGCTCTCTCCTGCGCATGAGATCAACCGTGAAATCGTCGAGCAGATTCTATCGACGGCTGAATGGCGGGAGATGCGCGAGAGCGGCACGGTGGGCGATCCGCTTTCGAGCGCGATGGCGACGATCGGGTGCGCGGCCTCGGCTGTCGCCGCGCTCGATAAAGAGACAATCCGGTATCTCAACCAACTGCACGAGCTGGCCGGCGAGGTCGAGCGACTGTTTGCGCACGCCGAAGCGCTTGATGAACTGGCGGCGTTGGCGCCAGAGGAGGAACGCTCCAACCAGTTGAAGAGAGAAGCCGCAGAAGCGAGAGCCGACGCCGCAAAGAAAGAGAAGAGGGCGGAGCGTCTGAACCGCAAGCTGGAAGAGTCGAGCGAGGAGCGCGAGCAAAATGTGCGCCGGGCCGTGCGGCGAGGTCTGGCGGAAGCGATGGCCGAGGTCGAGCAGGCCAACGACGCGATCAAGGCCTTCGGCGGCGGTTACGACGCTGGCTTTGGAATGGAGAACGGCGCCGGCGGGCGCAATTCACTCTCGACAAAAGAGAAACTCGTCATTGCTCAACAGGTAGGGCGTTCGTCGAAACTGCGACAGATAGCCGCCGTCTGCGGCCGCTTCACGCGCATCGCGCTTCAGCAGCAGAAGACTCGCGTCAAGTATCCGCCCGATGAGATCACCTCGATCACCGCAGGCTCTGAGATCGAGCGCCTGTTGCCGAGCGAGATCGCGCTGCTGGCCGATCCCGACCTCGAAGACCTCTTCTACCTCAGGTTCGCCGAACGCGGCCTGATGCAGTACGACCTGATCGGCCACGAGCCTCAAGGACAGGGGCCGATCATCATCGCAATTGATGAATCGGGATCGATGACGACCGACTACGGAGGGATGACGGGAGAAGTTTGGAGTAAAGCGGTGATGTTGGCGCTGCTTTCAATTGCGCGGCTGCAGAAGCGCGACTTGGCCGTGATCCACTTTTCCGGCCCGGACGACTTGCGGCTCGACCTTTTTCAGAAAGGCGAAGCCACTCCTGACCAGGTGATCGCCTGCGCCAGCTTCTTTTTCAACGGAGGGACGGTCTTCGAGCCGTGGATGAAAAAGGCTCTGGAGCTAGTGGACGGATCGCAGTTCGAGAAGGCCGATGTAATATGCGTCAGCGACGGCATCAGCGATGTTTCTCCCGAAGCGCAGGCGGAATGGACGAGGAGAAGAGCGGAACGCGGTATGCGTGCATACGGCGTCCTGATCGGCTCGAATCAGGGAGAGGCGCTGCTTGATGAAATCGGCGACGCGGTCTTTCGTCTCGACGACCTGCGCGGCGATCTGCCGGCGCTCGAAGTGATCTTCTCTGCGGTCTAAACCTGGCGTTCTACGCGACGCCGGACGCAACGTTGGGATGTCCGAAAAGGTCAGACCTCACGCTGCATCACCACGTACTTCTCGCTCGGCCGATCAACATGGAGATTGGCGAAGGAGAAATGCGCATCTCATCGGTATGCTGCGGAATCGGCGAGGCCGGCGAAACCATCCCGATCGCGTATGACGGAAACCGAATCACGGCGGGCTTCAACGCTACATATCTCAACGACTTCTTCCACGCGACCGAGGGGGAGGAGGAAGTCCTGTTCGAGTTCAAAGACGGCAAGACACAGGCGCAAATCAACGTCCACACGGCGGACGATGACCGATTTGTAGAGATCGTGATGCCGCTTTTACTCAGCTAAAGCGATGAAATCTCGGAGATGAGGCAATGAGGACGTTATGGCGATTCCTGATCCGATCAAAACCAACTTCCATACTTTGGGCAAGGCATTCGAGAAGGAGGATGTCGCGCTGCTCGAATGCCGGGACCGCAATACTGGCGAACCCGCATACGCCATCTGCGCAATCAATATCCTACGGCAGGCCGATCGCGAGCCCGAGATCGAAATAGTTCCATTCGGGCTGATGTTCAAGAGCGATCCTTACGAAATGCTGATTCCCGCCTCAGACCCTGAATTCGATGATCTCACGAAGAAAGAGAAGATGAAGGCTGCAAGCAATAAGCGGAGACGGAAGCGGGAGAGCCGCCCGCAGGATTGAGCTTGGGTCTCCTGACTCGAGCTAGGGGAATGGCGATCTCTCGCTCCGCTCCTTCAACATGTCTGGCAAGGTGGAGATGGTCCAGCCTTCCTTCGCTTCGGCCATCGCTTCAAATATCCAAGTGGGCGGCAAGTCATGCGGAAGCGATGATCGGTTTTGGCGATCACTACGATCGTCGTTATCTTTCTCTATCCGTCCAGGGGCCCTTCCACCAAATTAGCGCCAAAGGAGAACATTTATGTCCGCTTCACAGATCAATGACCTGATAAACCCGGCGCGCCTGCGGCTCGGCATCAAGCGAGCTTTCACAGGCGACATCAATGAGATACTGAGTGAAATATTTCAAAACGCAGCCAGGGCAGGCGCGCGAAACATTCGGATCACCACTGACGATCGGGGATTCACCTATCAGGACGACGGGCGCGGCTTGCGCGACGAGTCCGACTTCGAGGCGCTCTTGAAACTCGGAGAGTCCGGCTGGGATCAGCTTGTCGAAGAAGAGGAACAGCCGCTCGGGCTCGGCATCCACAGTCTTCTCGCACACGATGAAGTCGAGTCGGTGACCTTCAGCTCGAACCTGCTTTCTCTGACGATTGATGCGCGGCTTTGGTGGGACTGGCAATACGCCGCTGGATGGAGAGAGAACATACGGACAATCTGCTTTCCCGCTCCGGGAATGAATATCGGCGTCATGTGTGCCAAGGCGCTGACCGACCAACTCGTCAAGGCCCTGACAGATGCCTGGCTAATCTATCGCTCTCCTGCCCGTGGCTATATTGGTCTACTCACCATAAAGATCAACGACACGGTCGTCAACACAAGTGTCCCGGAGGATGCGTGGCCGAGCGTTCCGTTGATCGAAACCTCCTATCAGAACAATCGGCTGGTCATCGGTCTTTACGGGAAGGAAGGATATGCCACCCAAAATGGAATCTGGGTCAACTTTTATGGCCAGATGATCCCGGTCGACCAATACAGCCGCTTTCAGGCGTACCTCGAGGTCAGACAGGGAAGACCGATCAATCCTATGTCTCCTTCGCGCCGCGGCATTATCAAAGATGAGGCGTTGAACAAACTGTGCGATTTCGTTCGCGATTCGCTCTTCGAATATTTCAGCCGGACGCCGATTGAAGAGATAGACCCGCTGGCGCTCAGTCAGTTCTACCACGATTATCCGGCGCAGGCGTCGAATCTTCCGTGCTTTGTGGCCGCCCGGCGCAAACGGTATGAGTCCGGAGACGACGTAAGCAAAATGACCTCGTTGTCCGCGCCACAGGTCCTGAGTTACGAGAATTCGCCGCTGTTGCTCGCGGACAAGGCGCGAGTCATTCGGGAAGACGAAACAGTAGATTCTGTCGAATATGGCCTGCACACATTTCTCGAATTGACCGGCGCGGCGTATAAGGTATTGGAGGCGGATGAGTCGCGGCTCGATATCCGGCATCTGTGGTGGAAACCTGGAGAGCAAATCCCGCTTCCGATTGGGTGGCGCCAAATTTTCCATAAGGCCGGGCAATGGAGGCTGGGTACGGAACAGGAGCCGCCAGAGGAGTGGCGCGAGATCAGTAACCACGTGGTCTTCACATTCAACGACCCGAACAACTGGGACGTCGACAAAGTCGATTTCACGGTCGGCGGCGCCGATCCGCAGGATTTCTATCAAACTGACGCTTGGGCCGGCTTCGATCCGAGCAATGACCAGGGCCGCAGTCGCGAGGAAATGTCGGAGAGCTACCAGGCATCGTGCGAGCGCGAAATCAGAAATCTGATCGGCAATTCCGTTCCAAAGAACTTCTCGTGGGATGACCTTCTGAGGTTCGTGCCTGAAGGAGAGCAGATCATTGCGGTCACGCCAGAGTATAAGAGCCGGCGGAAGCATCGGCCTGCCGGCGTAATTCTCCTTCTGAGCAACGATGAAATGGTCAGGTTCAGCCTCTTCTGATTGAGAAGTAGGCTGCGTATGCTGCACAGGAGGCGGAATAGTTATGGTCGATATTGCAGTAGCCGCGGATAGAAAATAAATTTATTGCCTGACAAATTCGGAGGAATCGATGCGACCACAACCACTTATTGCAGTGACCGACGTCGAAACCAGTAGCCGATGGTATCAAAGACTCCTTGGCTGCCGGAGCGCGCATGGTGGTTCGGAATACGAACGACTTGAGAACAATGGCGTGTTGACTATGCAGTTGCACAGCTTCGAGGTCGACCACCATCACGGGCAGATCGGCGATCCGGCGGACAAACCCTACGGCAATGGAGTCCTTCTGTGGTTTGAAGTTGACGACTTTGACGATGCGCTAGCCCGCGCCGCTGAGATGAAGGCTGAAGTGGTGATACCACGCCATCGCAATCCACCCGAGGGCGACGGCGGACCGAACCACTGGGAGCTCTGGTTACGAGATCCAGACGGATACACTGTCGTAATCGCGAGTCCGGATGGGACGGCGGGCTAATAGCATACAATGGTATAGAAGCATGGCATCGCACACGCGTCAAAAAGAATCGTATCGAGGTGGGTGGGTCAAGCTAACGCCTGAGGAAGTGAAATGGTACTCGGCAGAAGGCAAACAAACCATCAAAGAGAAGGTTGACAAAATCATTGAGCGCTATATGAAACCGTCGGTCGTCCGGAGCCGAGGCGGTCGGGCAGGATTCGGGGATGTCCAGGATCTATATACCAGGTGGCACGGCGACAATCTGATTCTTATTGCAAAACGCCGAGGCGGTCGAGGACCTGGTGGGTATTCCGAAGACTTCGAGACAAAATCGGGCCGACTCACTCTCGTGGGGGCGGATTTGTTTGATGTTTCGTATTTCCGTCATACCGGGCGGTGGTGGACAATTGCGACTGATCGCACCTTGAAAGAATCGCTCGAGTATTTTCGGGAACCCAGTCCCGTGTGGCCCTGGTAATTACGCGTTTTGCCTGGCGTCTAGTTCGGCAATCAATTTTTTAGGCGCCGTCAGACGATAGGCGCCCACCAGGATCGCTTCGACTTCTGCCCAGTCGACCTGAGGCGTATCGAGCCACAGCCCTGTCCAGCCAAGATGACTAACGTACTTTGGGATGTGAAATCTGTCCGGGGCATGGTTTGCCAACTGTCGGGCGACGCCTCGCGGGGCCTTGCAATTAATGGCCAGACGTCCATCAGCGTGATGATTATCGAGGTACCAGCCGAAGCGCTTTTGGCGCACTTCAAGGCTCAAATGATTGCCATTGGCTACAGTGTCCGCCTCGGGAAAGCTTTCAACAATCAAGGCAATTCGCGCCCGACGTTCTGCGGCGATCTTCCGGGTCATTTTGAATGACGCTTGATCTACAGCTTTGTTCATCGATTGATTCCTCTCACATGCTCTAAAATGCGCTGCGCCACTTGTTCCGGCTTGCAATGAGAGGTGTCCAGCGTCAGGGCGTTTGGATGTGGCGCTTTGAGAACCTCGAATTCCTGGAGATACCACAAGATCGTGGTCAGGTCGATGTCCTTGAGTCGCGCTCGGCGTTCCGGAGTATTCTTGCGTTGGCGTATCATCTCGGCGTCGCAGGTCAGCCACACTGGGAAAAAAGCGGCTTTTCTCTGTTTAGCCAATCGCTCGATCCGGCGGAACAACGCCTTGTCCTCTGGAGCTTTCGCATCGAGCACATTCGTAAACACAAAACTTTCTTCCGGCGGACAGAAATCACGGATGACGGTCAAGACCGCTCTCCGGATTGTTTCGATATGCCGCCCGGCGCCCTGCGGAAAGGGAAAGGTCGATGTGCCATCATAGCCGACAACGCTGTACACCGGAGTATTGATCAACTGGTTGTCGACCACCTTAGCGCCCGTCATCCGCCCGATTTCTTTGGCGACCGTGTATTTCCCGACGGCAGGAATACCGATAAGGTAGATGATTGTGTTACGTAGATTCATATTGGCGCATCCATTATTACGCAATAGATAACGCGAGAGCCAAGAAAACCAGACAGAAACTAAGGAAGCAGATCGGATCTTTCCGCCGCCACACCAGCCAGGCGCCGATGCTGCGCCCTGCCTCCGCCTATGCGCATCAGGAACAACTCAGTCAACACGGAGAGCCGCTCCGGTAGAAAACAAAAAAGACAGTGGACAGCAAGGCGCGCATTGGCGCACGAGCGCCGTGCGCCGTGAAGGTCACACTTCGCTGGGATATCAGCGGTCTTCAACCGTCAATCAGGGAGGCAAAATGAGCCGCATCATTATCACTATAAGTCAACCGATCTTCTTTCGTCTTCTCGCGCACGCGCCGGAAGAGTTGCAGCGAGAGGCGAAAGAGGACGCCCGGAGAGCAATACCAGCGCTTTGCTTCACGGAAGACGACATCCGGGAAAAGTTTGCTCAAGAGGAGCAGTGGGAGGAAATGTCTGAAGATGGTCAGAAAGGGGCGATCCAATCGCTGATGGATGCGAGCGAGTACGACCACGCGGCCAAACTCGCCGATGAATCCATCACCGAAGCTGTCGGGCGCTATATTCACGGCGCCATGATCGAAAAAGAGCAGCGGCGGGAAGGAAACGATCCTATATGACAGAAGGGGGGCAGTCTCTTATTCGAGAGATCGCTGAACCTGAATGGCGCCGCGCAAATGATCGCTGTGCGCATATATTGCTGATGCCGTAATCGAATAGAAGGTGAGATGGCGGACGAACGAACCGAATTCGGATTCAAGCGAATTGTCTGCGATTGCTCTGCTTGCGGCCGATTCTGCCTCGTGATGCCGGGGTACCTGGTCCCCAGTGATATCCAGCGTATCGCCGAACGTTTGAATGAACCTGACATCGTGCGATTCGCATTCGACAATCTCCTCGCAAGTCCCGGCGCGATCGTGATTGCAAATGGAGATTATAAGACTATCCCGACACTTGTGCCGGCAAGAAAGCCGGATGGTTCCTGCCGCTTTCTGAAAAGTGGAAGATGCGAAATCCATGCTGAGGCTCCATATGGCTGCTCGTTCTTCTCAGCGGAGCAAACCAAAGAAGAAGCCGATGCGATCAGCGCGCGTGGATTACAGGAGATTGCGAAAGCGTGGCGGTGTGGCGACCTGTATGCGCAATTGTGGCTGATGCTCTATCAGGCTGGCTACGTCGCGCCTTCGCCGATTGAATCTCGCGCGAGGATGCGGGCTGCGCTTGCTGCGGAAGAACACACCGGAGAGGATCGTTCTGCCGGTGATCGTCAGTGAATAGTAATACGTTCGGTTAGTGGCGATAGCCGTTTCACCTTTTGTCCAGTTACTTGGCGAAACCTTTTCGAGGATAGTCGAAGATGAAGCCGCTACAGCACGCTCGCATCACTGCTCACCGATATGGCGGCGAATGGCAGGACTGGATTGCGATTCACAACTGGATCGATCGCAGCAAGGCGATCTTTCCCAGCGTGCAGCACCGAATGTTCCTTCATTCGGATTTCGG
>Ga0209382_10010081_pt1 | contig 11805 bp, 10 predicted proteins | sample SoiMetdeltSBSDD5_FD_187599 | JGI IMG/M metagenome (GOLD analysis project Ga0209382, IMG submission 187599) | Bulk soil microbial communities from a Populus tree surrounding site in Tennessee, USA - Soil MetaG P. deltoides SBSDD5 (SPAdes) (version 2) | ecosystem: Environmental > Terrestrial >...
CAGCACGATCTGGAGGTTCTGCATCACCCGGTGCGTCTGCGCCTCGATGCCGCCGTCGACCACGCGCCCGGTCTTGGGATCGTTCGGCATCTGGCCGGTGACGAAGAGGAAGTCTCCCGCGCGCACGGCGTGGCTGTAGGGCGCGGTGGGCGGCGGCGCCGGCGCGTCCGGCACCATTAAGAAGTGGATGTCGGTCATGGCGGCTCGGTCCTCCAAGACTTGTCTACGGCTCGATCGCGTAGCGCGCTTCGACGCTGACGCTGACTTCCAACTGGCCTGGCTCGATGGGCCCGGCCATCGACTGGACCGCCACGCGCGGCAGCGGCCGCACGGGCGACGACTCCGTCACCGACAGCAGCCGGCCCAGCTTCACACCCGCGGCGGCCGCCACCTGCGCGGCCTTCTCCGCGGCGATGCGCATCGCGGCCGCGCGGGCCTCGGCCTCGAGGCGCGTGGGATCGTCGAGCGTGAGCTGGATGTTGCGGACGACGTTCGCGCCAGCGGCCACCGCCGCGTCGGCGATCGGGCCGAGCCGATCGACCTGGCGCGCCCGGACCTGCATCACGTTGGACACGCGGTAGCCGACGATTCGGACGCCCTCCTCGCCCGGCTGTCGCGACTCGGCGATGGGATCGATCTGGAAGATCGCCGTCCGCACATCGGCGTCGCTGACGCCGAGCGCCTTCACCCGCGCAACCACCTCGCGCATGGTTCGCTCCACGCGCGTGGTGGCGTCGGCCAGCTGTGGTGCCCGCGCCTCCACGCCGACGTCGATGATCCCGGTGTCGGGCCGCGCCATGACACGCCCGGTGCCGGTCACGACGATGCCGCGCTCGGCCGCCGGGATCGTCGCGCAGCCAGTGAGGAGCAGGGCTATGAAGAACGCGGTCCTCAACACGGCGCTGTCAGGACGACTGCTGCTGGGCGGCGAGAATGCGGAGACCGTCCTGAGCAGCCCTGGCCACCTCGGGATCCGCGTCCTTGCTGAAGCGGCGCAGGGCCGGCTCCAGCCGCGCCGCGCCGATGTCGCCTGCGATGACGAGCACCATTGGTAGGTGCGCTCGACGACGGATGGCTTCCTCGACCAGCGGCTCGGCGCGCTTGCCGGACTGGACCAGGAACATGCCCGCCGCGGTGCGGACGTCCTCGTCGGGCGAGCCGAGCGCTTCCAGCAGCGCGCGGCCCGCGGAACGCAGCCCGGTCGCGTTCCAGACGGACTTGAGCGCGTAGAGCTTGGCGAGCTGCATCGGGCGCATCGCGCTCATTCTAGCGCCGCGCTCGCGTGCCGCGCGGCGCTCAGAGCATCGATTTCAGGGCGTAGCGCTCCCACGTGTCGGGATCGTGCGTCGTGAAGTGATCGAACCAGATCGGCAGCACGTTCTCCTCGATGCGGCCGTCCTGGAACCGCTGGCCGCCGCCGTCCGCGAGGATGACCAGGTCCAGATGCACGCGGATCGACACGACCTTGCCCACGCGGGTGAAGTCCGGCGCGTACTTCGGCCAGTGCACGGGGCAGCTGAGCAGGACCAGCGTGCCGATACGCGTGCCGGCCTGATTCGCCAGCATCGACACGCTGCCGCCGTGGCTGTGCGCGAAGACGTCGAGGCCGTCGAGCCCGCGCTGCTGCACCCAGGCGTGCAGATCCGTTCCGCCGAGCGCGCGGGCCGCGTCGCTGTAACCGCCGGACCAGTCGAAGCGGTCAGCGGCGCCGTACAGGTCGGCCCTCACGTTGTCATGCAGGTACTTCCAGAAGTCGCCGGAGGGCGGCTGCCACCAGTCGTTATCGCGCGCCCACGTGCCGTGCACGAGGGCGGACGTGTGCGACGGGCGGCGTCGCGAGCGGCGTGTCCGCGCGGCGAGCAGCGCGAGGAGGACGGGATTGCGGGGATCCAGACGCGCCAGCGCATGGGCCGCGACGGCGCGCACCAAGCGATCATCGCTCAGCGTGCCCTCCTCGAGGATTCGAATCGGCGTCTCGGGATCCACCGTGACCGTTGGATAGGACGCCGCCGCCGCGACGCGGACCAGCGGGTCGGGATGCCGGCAGCCAACCTCGAGCAGGGCGGCGGCCGTTTCCGGATTGGGGTCGGCGTAGAAGCGCCGGGCGACGCCGGGCAGTGTCCGGGATACGGCGCGGACGTTGGCCCTGGAGCGTCGCAGCCGCGCGAGTCCGCTGATCGCGACGCGCGGCGACTCGGGCGTTGCGGCGGCCGCAAATCGCTCGGTGCCCGGCGAGAGTCGCGGAAAGCCGAGGCGACGCACATCCGCGCGCGGGAGGGGCTCCGCGACGGCGGCTCGCGGCTGCCTGGCCGCGAGGGCACGTGCTCGGGTGGCGGCCACGTCGCCTCGCAGGTGCTGTCCGATCAGGAGCAGCGTGGCCGCCTGCGACATCACGTGCCTTCGCTCCGTCACGCTCTTGAAGGCGTCCGGTCCTGGAACCGGCTCCAGAGGCGGCCGCGGCCGGGAGCTCCCGCCGACGGCTCGTCGCCGGACGATCCGCGTCGACTTCCGTCGTCGCGTCGTGCGCGATCGGCGCTTCCTTGCCATGGCTCCGTCAGACTACACGCCGAGTGCGGCGCCGCGGAGCCCGTGCCGAGGGCTCACCCGAGATCGAAGTGGTAGAGGCGCGCGGCGTTGTCGCGGGTGATCTTTCGGCGCTCGGGGTCCGGCACCCCATCGAGGATGCGCGCGAGGATCTTCCGCGACAGCGGGAACGTGGACTCGGTGTGCGGGTAGTCCGAGCCCCACATGAGCGTGTCGACACCGATGAGCTCGCGATCGCGAATGCCGAGGCCGTCTTCCTGGAACGACAGGAACACGTTGCGGTGGAAGAACTCGCTCGGCCGCGCGTCGCCCTTGAAGCGGTACCAACCATCCCGGCGCGCGCGCTGCGTATAGGTGTAGTCGAGCCGGTCGATGAAATGCGGCGCCCAGGAGAGCTCGTGCTCGGCGGAGCCGACTCGCAGTCGGGGATAGCGCTCGAAGACGCCCGTCAAGATGATGTGGCCCAGCGACATCCGTACCCAATGATCGGCGTTCGCGAGCGACGACGGACGACGATTGCGCATCGTCTCCTCGACCGCGCCTCGCTGGGGACGATTGGTGTCGATGTGCAGCGCGAGCGGCGCCTCGAGGTCCTGCGCGGCTGCCCAGAGCGGCTCGTACTGGGCATGGTCGTACGACACCTCCTCGGGCGGGTACACGCTGATCATGGCGCCGGCGAGGCCGGCCTTGCGTGTGCGCTCTAGCTCACGGACCGCGGCCGGCACGTCCTCGACGTTGAGCAGCGCGATCCCTTTCAGCCGCCGCGGATTCGTGCGACAGAACTCCCCGAGCCAGTCGTTGTAAGCGCGGAACACGGCGGTGAGCAGATCGACGTCGGGCACGCGAAAGAGCTGGAGGCCTTCCGTCGGGTAGAGCACCGAGCCGTAGATGCCATCAGATTCATTTTCTTTGAGAAACTCGGCCGGGTCGTACGCGCCCCGGCGCACCTCGTTGAACCGAGCGGCGGGTCGCAGGCGGTCCTGGCTCTCGAACCGCACGCCCGCTTGCGCGCCGCCCTGGAATGAGTTGGTGCGGACGCCGTCGACGATCCACCAGTCGCCGTCGTGCTCGGGGACGACGCGGGGGCCGCGGTCGCGGTACTTCGCGTCGAGCCGCTCCGCCCAGACGTCGGGCGGCTCCACGATGTGGGAGTCGGACGAGATGAGCTTCCCGTCGGTCATGCGCTCTCCTTGGTCCGGATGGCCTTTACGATCGCGCGGACCCGCTCGCGCAGCAGGACGGCGTCGAGGTCGACGGCGCCGTTGGCCAGCAGCGCGTCGTACACGCGCTCCTTGAGGAAGTGACGATACGAGCCGGAATACGCGAGCAGTTCCGTGGCCACCACGTCCTGGACCGCGGGCGGGAGGCGACGCTCGTACTCCTCGCGCTCTCGACCGTAGCTGAACGGCGCCGTCGTCACCGGCGCCCGCTCGAGCCGGCGCCGTCGCGTCGCGTCGACATCGACTGTCGTACCGTCACGGAGCACGACGCCGTAGACCGCCGCCGCGGCGGCCGTGCTGACGAACCCGTTGGCGACGTCCTGCCGGACCATCTCCGGGTCGCGCTCGAAGGGATCGCCGTAGCCGCCGCCGCCGGGCGACACGATGCGGACGACATCGCCGGGCGCGAGCTTCAGCACGTCGATTTTTCCGACGACCTGCTCGTCCGGCGTCCCGGGATTGACGACGGTGCCGCTGACCTCGCCCGGGCTCGCACCCGCGCGGCCCCAGGGCCGGAGCCGAAGCCGCTCCATCCCGCGCGCGGTGATGATCGTGTTAGGGACGTTGATCTCGAACTCGAAGACGACGCCGGCACCGCCGCGCCACCGCCCCGGCGCCGCGTCGTCGCGCAGCATGTAGCGCCGCACGAACACGGGGGCCTCGAGCTCGATGCTTTCGGTCGGGACGTTGCGCAGCGATCCCGCGGAGAAGTTGACGCCGTCGATGCCGTCCTTCGTCGGCCGACCGCCGCACCCACCCTGCATCGGCTGCAGCACGTTGACCTTGTACGTGCCCGTCTCGCCGTCGAGGTGCGACAGCAGGACGATCGCCACCTGCCCGGCGCCGGCGGCGGGGATCTGCTGCGGCATGGCCTGGCTCAGGGCGCCGAGCACCGCGTCGGAGACGCGATACCCACAGGCATGGCGCACGCCGGTCGCGACGAACGGCAGCGGGTTCAGCACCGAGCCTTTCGGAATCGCCACGCTCACCGGCCGAAGGATGCCGCGGTTCAGCGGGAGGCTGCGGTCCGTGGTGCGCAGGTAGTTCACGATGCCGAGCACGACCCACTGGTTCGGCTTGTCGTACGTCGGGAGGTTGAAGGCGGCGCGGACCTGGGGGTCGGTTCCGCTGAAGTCCAGCCGCACGTCGCTCCCGCGGACCTCGACGCGGACTTTGATGCGGACGTGATAGGCCGAGAACAGCTCCCCCTCGACGTAGTCCGAGAACTCGTAATCGCCATCGGGGATGGCCGCGAAGATCTGACGGGCGCGGCGCTCGCCATAGTCGAGCAAGTCCGGGATCGCCGTGCGGATCGCTTCCTCGCCATACTGCGCGACCACGTCGTCCATCCGGCGCTCGGCTGTCGTGAGCGCGGCGAGCAGCGCCTTCATGTCGCCCCAGTTCTGCTCGGGGATGCGGACGTTCGCGAGAATCATGTCGAGGAGCTCTTGGTTCAGCTTGCCGGCCTTGACGAGCTTCATCGGCGGGATCGACAGGCCTTCCTGGAACTTGTCGAACGCCGTCGGCGAGATGCTGCCCGGGACGAGGCCCCCGACGTCGGAGGAATGGATGAAGCACCAGGCGAAGCAGAGCAGGCGACCGCCCGCGAAGAGCGGCTTGAACATCATGATGTCGGGCAGGTGCGTGCACATCCCGCGCGTCCGGTGAGGATCGTTCGTGACGATGACGTCGCCGGGCTCGACGCCGCCGACAGCGCGGATCGCGTCGCCCATGTGCATCCCGAGCATGTTCGTGACCCCGATGTTCCGGGGGTAGCAGAAGATCTCGCCGTCCGTCGACACCAGCGCCGAGTCGAAGTCCCACGTCTCCTTGATGAAGACCGTGAACGAGGCGCGATGAATGATGTAGCCCATCTCCTCGACGATGCCCGTGAAGCGGTTGTTCAGGACCTCGAGCAGTACCTTATCGGTTGCCATTGATCGCCTCGCCAATGAGGTTACCGGAGCGGTCCGCCGTGACCGCGTAGCCCGCGGGCACCAGCACGGTCGTGTCGTACTGCTCGACGATGACCGGGCCCGCGAGCCGGACGCCTGCCTCCAGGCTCGCGCGGTCGAGCACGCGCGCGGTTCGCGGCGCGCCGTCGAGGAAGATGCGCCGCTCACGCACCGCCGTCGCCACCGGTCGGCCGGCCGCATGCGCCGCGATGTCGGGCTTCAGCGTCACGCCGATTGCGGTCGTCCTGAGATTCAGGATCTCAAGGTCCGCCTGCTCGTCGGTGTACCCGTACACCTGTGCGTAGTTCGCGTGGAACGCCTTGCGCAGCGCTTCGCCGCTCGCGTCCGCCACCACGTTCTCGGTGACAGGGATCATGAGCTCGAACGACTGTCCCAGGTAGCGAATGTCAACGCTCCAGAGGGAGTGTGTGGCCTCGAAGTCGAGCCCCTGACCGGTGAGCCAACGGCGGCCCTCGTCGGCGAGGGCGTGGAAGCCGTCGCCGATGCGCTTCATCAGCGCCGGCGCCGCCTCGCGACGCAGCGACTCATGGATGGTGCGCACGAAATCGCGACGCACGTCGGCCACGAGGGAGCCGATCGCGCACAGGACTCCGGGGCTCGGAGGCACGACGACGCGCTTGATTCCGACCTCGCGCGCGAGGAGGAACCCGTGCGTCGGACCTGCGCCGCCGAAGGGCAGCAGCGCGAATCGGTCGAGGTCGACCGCCTTGCGCGCCATGAGCGGGACCAGGGCGGCGTACATCTGCGACGTCGCGACGCGCAGGACGCTCTCCGCGGCCTCGGGCACACCCAGACCGAGAGCGCGGCCGAGCTGCTCGAGGGCCGCGTCGGCAAGTGAGGCATCCAGCTTGACCCGGCCGCCGAGAAAGCGCGCGGGGTCGATCACGCCGAGCGCGACGTACGCGTCGGTCACCGTCGCGTCGGCCCCACCCTGGCCGTAGCACGCGGGACCCGGCCGGGCACCGGCGCTATGCGGGCCGACCTTGAGCACGCCGTCGCGGTCGATCCACGCGATGGAGCCGCCGCCCGCGCCGATCGACGTCACGTCGATGGCCGGCATGATGACCGGAAAATCGCCGACGTGATTCTCAGTCGAGAAGCGCGGCTCGCCGTCGACCACGGCGACGTCCGCGCTCGTACCGCCCATGTCGAACGTGATCACGCGCGCGTGTCCGCCGAGACGCGCCACGAATGAGGCGCCGATGACGCCCGCGGCGGGACCGGACAGGAGCGTCTCGACGGGGCGCTCGCCCGCCTCGGCCGCCGTCATGACGCCACCGTTGGACTTCGTGGACAGCACCGGCGCGGTGACGCCCAGGCTCCGCAGCTCGCGCTCGAGATCGGCGAAGTACACGGACATCCGGCGGCCGACGTAGGCGTTCATGACCGCAACGAGCCCGCGCTCGTACTCGCGCATCTGCGGCCACAGCTCGGACGAGAGCGACACGTAGAGATCGGGTGCGTGCGCGGCGATGATCCGTCGCGTGGCCAGCTCGTTCGCCCCGTTCTTGTAGCTGTGCAGGTAGCAGACAGCAATGGCCGTGACGCCCTCCGCGACCAACCGTTCCAGCGCCCGCACGATCACGGCCTCGTCAAGACCCCGGAGCACCCGGCCATCAGCGAGCGTGCGCTCGGGCACCTCGATGACGCGGGCCCGCGGGACGAGGGGTGCGGGCAGCTCGGAGAAGAAGTTGAACACATCGGGGATGCGATGACGGCCGATGTTGAGGACGTCGCGGAAGCCTTCGGTGATGAACAGGGCCGCGCGCGCCCCCTTGCGCTCGATGATGGTGTTCACGGCGAGCGTGGTGCCGTGCACGAACGCGCCGATCGCCGTGGGATCGATGCCGTGCTCACGCGCGAGGGTCTCGACGCCGGTGAACACCGACGCCGACGGCCGCTCGGGTGTGGACGGCAGCTTGAGCACCGTGAGCGCGCCCGAGGTCTCGTCGAGGAGCGCGAAGTCCGTGAAGGTGCCGCCGATGTCGACGCCGAGGCGCAGGCGGCTCATGCCGTCACCCGCAGGCGGAAGACGCGCTGCGCGACGCCGAGCAGCACCGCGATCAGGAGGATCTGCAGCGTCGACGCGGCCGCGATGGTCGGATCCGGCTGCCACACGATCTGCGAGAAGATGTGCACCGGCAGCGTGACGGTTTCCGGTCCGCTGACGAAGAGCGCGATGTTGATGTCGCTGAAGGACACGATGAACGCGAAGACGGCGCCCGAGACGAGGCTGGAGCGGATCAGCGGCAGGGTGACTTTCGCGAAGGCCTGCGCGCGGGTGGCGCCAAGGCTCATCGCCGCCTCCTCGAGCGAGCGGTCGGCGCCGGCGAGTCCCGCCGAGACGGTCCGCACCACGTAGGGGATCGCGATCACGAGGTGTCCGAGCACGAGACCGGCCACGGAAGTCTCCCATTTGAGGCGTGAGTAATAGAGGAACAGGGCCGCGCCGAGCAGGATCTCCGGCACGACGATCGGCGTGAGGAACAGCGTGTCGACGAGGCCGCGCCGGCGGCCGAGGAAGCGCACCAGTCCGACGGCGGCGAGCCCGCCGACCACGGTCGCCGCGACGCTCACGACGGCGGCGATCACCAGGCTCACCCGGAAGAACGCCCGCACGAACGTGTCGCTCGTGAAGAACGCGGCGTACCAGCGCAGCGAGACGCCCGGCGGCGGAAAGCGGAAGGCGTCGGTCGGATCGAACGAGACCGCGACGACGATCAGCAGCGGCGCGAGCAAAAAGAGGTAGATCGCCACGACGACGGCGAAGAGCGCTCGGCCTCTCACGCCTGGCCGCTCCGGCGCGCCAGGCCGCGCATCGTGCGGAGGTAGCCGAGCATCACGGCCGCGGTGACGATCAGGAGGACCACGGCGATGCTCGCGGCGAACGGCCAGTTCATCGAGGTGAGGACCTCGTCGTAGACGAGATTGCCAAGCATCCGAACTTTCCGGCCGCCCATCAACGCGGGCGTCACCAGCGCGCTGATCGAGACGGTGTAGACGAGCAGGGAGCCGGACACGAGGCCCGGCAGGCTGAGGGGAAGCAGCACTCGCCAGAAGAGCTGCAGCGAGTTCGCGCCGAGGTTCCGGGCGGCTTCCTCGACCGAGCGCGGGATCGTCTCGATCGCGGCCATGAGCGGCAGCACCATGAACGGAAGCAAGAGCTCGGTGAGACCGATCACGACCGCGGGCACGTTGTGGAGAAGGTCCACGCCGCCCAAGCCGGCGGCCTCGAGCGTGGCGTTGACGAGGCCCCGGCGGCCGAGGAGCACCAGCCAGCCGAAGATGCGAATGACGCTCGAGACCATGAGCGGCGTCACGAGCAGGAACAGCCAGACGCCGAGCCAGCGCGCGGGCGCACGCGCGAGGAAATAGGCGACCGGAAAGCCGAGGATCGCGCACATCGCGGTGGTGAGCAGGCCAATCTTGATCGTCGTCCACATCACGCCGACGTAGTACGGATGGAAGAACTTCTGGTAGTTCACCGCGGTGAGCACGGGCAGCCAGATCTTGGTGGGCGAGTACGTCAGGACGCTGAGCCCGATGATCAGCGCCAGTGGTACGAACAGAAACAGCGTCAGGATGCCGAGCCCTGGAGCGACGAGGGCGGCGCCGAAGCGCGCGTGGGCCGAGGTCGCGTTCACGGCGTGACCGCCTCCGAGGCGACGGGTGCATCCACCGCGACGGGGAGGAGGCGGACATCGTCCGGCGCGATGCAGGCCGTGAGGGCTGTCCCCGCCGCCCAGTCTTTCTCCGCCAATGTCGCTTTCAGACTTGCGGTCAGCGTCGGACCGCCGTCGAGGTCGAGCAGGACTTGAAGGTCCTCCCCGAGGTACACGACGTCGGCGACGCGCACTGGGAGCCGGTTGACGTCTGCGCCGGGCGGCGGCGTGGCCGCGAGCCGGATCCGCTCGGGCCGGATCAGCACGGTCACGGTGGTCGCCCCGGCCGGCGTCCGATCGGTAGATCGCAGCTCGAGTGCGCCGGCGCGCACGATAACGCCGGCGGCGCCGGCGGACACAACCGCTCCCGCCAGCAGATTCGACGCGCCGATGAAGTCGGCGACGAAGCGTGTCCGCGGCGACTCGTAGATCTCGCGCGGGGTGCCGATCTGCTCCACGTGGCCGCGCGACATCACAACGATGCGATCCGAGAGCGCGAGTGCCTCGCCCTGGTCGTGCGTGACGTAGACCGTCGTTTTGCCGAGCCGCCGCTGAAGCTTCTTCAGCTCCGTCCGCATCTGCAGCCGCAGCTTGAGATCGAGGTTCGACAGCGGCTCGTCGAGCAGCAGGAGGCTCGGCTCGAGCGCCAGACAGCGCGCGAGTGCGACCCGCTGCTGCTGGCCGCCGGACAGCTGTCGCGGATAGCGGGCCTCGAGCCCCGCCAGGTCGACGAGGCTCAATGCGTCGTGCACACGACGCGTGATCTCCGAGGCGGGCCGCCGTCGGAGTCGAAGGCCGAACGAGACGTTTTCGCCGACGGTGAGATGGGGAAACAGCGCATAGTTCTGAAAGACGAGCCCGACGTCCCGGCGGTGCGGCGGCCGGCCGGCGATCGACCGGCTGTCGATCAGCACGTCGCCAGAGCTGGGCGTCTCGAAACCCGCGATGCACCGCAGCGTAGTTGTCTTTCCGCAGCCGCTCGGTCCGAGCAGCGAGAGGAACTCGCCGTCGGCGACCGTGAACGACACCGGACCGACGATCGCCGAGTCGCTGTACCGCTTGACCAGCGCGCGGACTTCGAGATCGCCCACCGGCCGCCCTCAGGCCTTGCCGAGCACCTCCTTGTTCCAGCGATCGAGATTGGCGCTCCGCGAGTCGTTGATCTTCTTCCAGTCGAGCTTGACGCTGTTGCCGAGCTCCTTGTCGGGCACGCGGACCCGTTCGAGCTCCGGCGTCAGCTTGGCGCGCCGGCTCGCGGGCGGGTATTTGAAGAGCTTCGTCATCTCGAGCTGATACTGCGGATCGAGCGTATCGTTCACGAAGCCGTGTGCGGCTTCGGCGAGCGCGGTGCCCTTCACGATCACGAAGCCGGCGCCGAGCGCGATCGCGTTCGGCACGTACTCGATCGCCACCGACGTCCCGCCGTCTTGCAGCGCGAACGTGCGGCCGTTCCAGAACGGCGCCATCACGATCTCCTCGCGCTGGAACAGCTTCATGCCGTGGTCGACATTCTCCATGATGATGGCGTCGTTCTTCTGCACGAGCTCGGCGAGCGCCTGCATGCCGGGCGTGGTGTTGTCCTCGCTCCCGCCGAATAGCTTGTTCACCGCGTGGAGCCAGTACACGCCGTACCACCCGTAGGCCGGGATCGCGACCTTGCCCTTGTACTCTGGGCGCCACAGATCCTTGTACGAGGCGGGCTTCTTCGCGAGCTTGGTGTTCCAGGTGAGCGCCCACATCAGAAACACGTATGGCGCGTAATACGGCACGCCGCGCTGCTCGAGCGTCAGCTCACGCGGGACGTCCTTCAGATTCGGCAGCTGGGCGACGTTGTAGGGCTGAATGCACCCCGCGTCGGCGAGCAAGACCGCCTCGGCCTGGCCGTGTGTCGAGACCGTGAACGTCGGCGTGCCGCAACTCGCGATGATCTTCGAGGCCGCCACGGATTCGAGCTGCGCCGCGTGCGTCGCCGTGACCTTGAATCGCTTTTCGAAATCCGGCTTCGTCACGAAGCTGGATTTGATGCCCTCGCCCCAGGAGCCGCCGGTGCTCGCGAAAATGAACTTGTCTTCGGCGGCGGCGCGCGGGGCGCGTCCGGCCTCCGCGAGCATGATGGCCGAAGCGGTTGCTCCCTGAATGAAACGCCGGCGGCTGACGTTCTGTTCTCGCGCTGGGTTGTCGTTCATCGGAGCCTCCTGTGGGGCTGTGACGGCGGTCGGACTCTGCACGGCCCGACAGATCGTGTCAAGCGCCGGCCGGACGCGTTGGCCAGGTCCCGGGGCGTCGCCACGCGTCGAAACGCAGGAAGGCGACGCGCTACGGGCGGCTCTATTTCGCGTTCATCGCCGGATTGAGCTTCGCGCGGAGACTCTCTTCGAAGCGCGCGCATTCGACGAGCCCGTC
>Ga0209382_10010084_pt1 | contig 11802 bp, 14 predicted proteins | sample SoiMetdeltSBSDD5_FD_187599 | JGI IMG/M metagenome (GOLD analysis project Ga0209382, IMG submission 187599) | Bulk soil microbial communities from a Populus tree surrounding site in Tennessee, USA - Soil MetaG P. deltoides SBSDD5 (SPAdes) (version 2) | ecosystem: Environmental > Terrestrial >...
GGCGTGGAGCCGTGGCTCCCGTTCGGCGACGTCGCGGCGTGCAACGTCGAGGACCAGCAGCGCGATCCGGAATCGACGCTCTCGCTGTGCCGCGACCTCATCTCGCTGCGGACCGCGGTCCCGGAGCTGCGCACCGGTGTGTACGCGCGCCACGCCGCCGACGGCGGTTTGTGGGCATGGCGGCGCGGCGAGCAGGTCGTAGTGGCGTTGAACCTCGCGGATGACCCGGCCGAGATCGACGTGCCCGACGGCATGGTACGGATCGACACCCGGCGCGAGCGCGACGGCGAGCGCGTCGCGGGATCGCTGACCCTCGGCCCGTGGGAGGGTGCGATCGTCTGGCTGGACGAGGCACCGGCATGAACGAGCTCCCCCAGACCAGGTACGTCCGCAGCGGCGACCTCCACATCGCGTACCAGGTGATCGGCGAGGGGCCGTTCGACGCCGTGGTCTTGCCGGGTTGGGTGTCGCACATCGAGTTGGCGTGGGAGCTCCCGCCCTTCCGTCGAGCGGTTCGTCCAGCCGCTACGCCGGCGCTTCTTCGTCGCGCGGCTCCTCGTCGGCGTCGAACTCGGCTTCGAGCGCGGCTGCTTCCAACTCCGCGATGGCCGGTCCCCACTCCTCGCTGCGCCGGAACCCGCGCACGCCGTACCAGATCGACCACGACATCAATGCCATCGTGATCGGGAAGCCGGTGACGAAACCGACGGCGACGAAGACGTCGACGCCCAGCGCCGCCAGCACGATCAGCCGGAGCACGGAGCGCGACACCATGTACACGCCCCACGCGAGGGAGATGTGCCCGAAGATCCGCCGGTGGGTGCGCGACGCCTTCACCTCATCGGGCAGCGGCAGCATCTCTTCCGCGAACACGCCGGCGAGTGGCCTCCCGATCACGGTCGAGCCGATGAAGAGGAGGCCGTAGCCAGCGTTCACGACGACCGGGATGGCCAGGTAGATCTCGGCGCTGCCCGTCCACAGGCCGACCACCGCCTGGATCAGCACGAAGAGGAGCGCGATCCGGACGACGAGCGCGGGCCGGCCCTGGTTCCGTTCGTTGCGATACGCGACGAGCGCGACAACCGTCGCGGCGACGATCCCCGGGACGAGGCCCCACAGCTTCCACAGCACGTAGAACGCGAGGATGGGACCGAACGCGTCGCGCGCGAAGCGCGGGCCGTTGCCGAGCAGGATGCCCTTGGCCGTGATCGGCGGTAGGTGAGCCTCGCCCGGCGTCGGGGTGCCCGCCGCGTCGGCCACGACGATCAGGCCGCCTCGTGCGATGTGGTCCACGCGAGCAGGTCCTCGCGTTCCCAGGTGTTGACGATGCGCTCCAACGGCACGGCCGCCTCGGCGGCGCGTGCACAGCCGTACGGCTGCCACTCGAGCTGCCCCGGCGCGTGGGCGTCGCTGTCGATCGACACCTTGCAGCCGGTGTCGACGACCAGCTCGAGCAGACGCATGGGCGGGTCGAGACGCTCGGGCCGGCAATTGATCTCGACCGCCTTGTCGAAGTGCGCGGCGGCGGCGAACACGAGGGGCGCGTCGAACTGCGACTCGGGTCGACCCTTGCCGACGACCATGCGTCCGGTGCAGTGGCCGAGGATGTCGGAATGCGGGCTCGCGATCGCCGCGACCATCCGATCTGTCATCGGCTGGGCGGGCATGCGCAGCTTGGAGTGCACGCTCGCGACGACGACGTCGAGCTCGGCGAGCAGGTCCTCGTCCTGGTCGAGGGTTCCGTCCTCGAGGATGTCGACCTCGATGCCGGTGAGGATGCGGAACGGCGCCAGCTCCTCGTTGAGCTTCGTGACCACCTCGAGTTGCTCGCGTAACCGCTCGGCCGTGAGCCCGCTCGCCACCTTCAGGCTGGGCGAGTGGTCGGTCAGGGCCATGTACTCGTGGCCGAGCTCGGCGGCGTGCAGCGCCATCTGCTCGATCGGCGACCCCCCGTCCGACCAGTTGGAGTGCAGGTGGAGGTCGCCGCGCAGCGCGGCCCGAATGGGTGCGCCGGGCCCGGAATCGGGCGCGTCCTCGGCCCGGAGCCGGGCGAGGTACTCCGGCACGTCGCCTGCCAGCGCCTGCTCGATCACGCCCGCGGTGCTGCTACCGACGCCGGGCAGGTCCTGGAGGCGTCCCCGGCTCGCGAGGGCCTGGAGCTCGTCGGCGGGCATCTCGCGGATGGTGTCCGACGCCCGCCGGAACGCCTGCACCTTGTAGGTGGCGCCCCGCGCCCGCTCGAGCAACGTTGCGACCTCGTCCAGCGCCTCGACCGGGTCCATGGCTGCGACGGTACCCTCCGCGGCGGCGTCGGCGGCTTGCCGACCAGTGCCGCACAGCAGGAGCTTGCGACGGGCGAGAGGAGATGGAGTGGCGGAGCATGAGAAGTCGGTGTCGGTGGAGCGTGAGATCGCGGCGCCGCCGGAGAAGATCTTCGACGTGCTGGCCGACCCGTCGCAGCACCCGGTCATCGACGGGTCCGGCACGGTGAAGCACACCCGCGGCGAGGAGCCGTCCCGCCTGGCGCTGGGCACCAAGTTCGGCATGTCGATGCGCATTGGGATCCCGTACGCGATCACGAACACCGTGGTCGAGTTCGAGGAGAACCGCCTTATCGCGTGGCGGCACTTCGGTGGTCACCGCTGGCGCTACGAGCTCGAGCCAGTCGGCGCCGGCACCCGAGTGCGCGAGACGTACGACTGGTCCACCGCGATCCTCGGCACGCGCCTGTACATCGCTGCAACGGGCTGGCCCAAACGGGCCGAGCAGGCGATGACCCAGACGCTCGAGCGACTTGCCGCCCACGTGACCGGCAGCGACGCCGTCTGACCCTCGAGGAACCGCGGCGACCCGCCGGTACAGTGGCAGGCCCGGAGGGATGACCGAGCGGCCGAAGGTGCTCGCCTGCTAAGCGAGTGGGGCTCACGCCCTCGAGGGTTCAAATCCCTCTCCCTCCGCGAACCCCAGCCAAACCGGAGGTTTCGCTGGGGACCCCGCTTCCCGTCGGGTGTGCAAGCCTCGAGGTGCAGTTCACCGCGCCGTAGACCCGCCCGAGGACGCTCCGATGCCCGATCCCGCCGAGCAGCTCATGGCCTTGGGGGCCGCGACGCTGGGCGAATCGGGCGGCCGGCCGATGGCACCCCGGATCCGGCCCGTGTGGCCCGGCGCCGGCCTGGCGGCCCCCGCCTTCGCGGTCCGGTGCACACCCGGCGACAACCTCGCCATCCACGTGGCAGTTGCACGCGCCCCGGCCGGGAGCGCGCTCGCTGTTGACGTCGGCATCGAGCCCGAGCGCGGCTACTGGGGCGAGGTGCTCACGACGGCGGCGCAGGCCCGAGGGATCGCCGGTCTCGTGATCGACGGCTGCGTGCGTGACGTCGCGGCACTCGAGGAGCACGGGTTCCCCGTGTTCAGCACCGGTGTGGCGTTGCGTGGTGCCACGAAGGAGCTGCCGGGAGCGGCGGGCGGTACGGCGGACGTCGGCGATGTTCCCGTGGAGACCGGCGACTGGCTGGTCGGCGACGCGGACGGAGTCACCGTCGTGCCCTTGGAGCAGCTCGATGACGTTTTGGCCGCCGGAACGGCCCGCGCCGAGCGCGAGCAGGCCCTGTTCGACGCCCTCCACGCCGGGAAGACGACGGTAGAGCTCCTCGGCCTCGACGCGACGCCGATCGAGGAGGGCGAGGACCGGTAACGCGCTACGAGCGGCGGGCCCCGACGAGGATCGACAGCATCGTGCACGGCTCGGACGACCGGTTGCGCCAGGCGTGGCGGGTGCCGTTCTGGACGACGCAGTCGCCCGGCCGCAGGTGCACCTCGGCGCCGTCGTCGAGCTCAAGGTCCATCTCCCCGGAGAGCACGAGGTCGAGGTCGACGGTGTCGGTGGTGTGCATGCCCGGGTTCTCGAGCTCGTTGTGCTCGAGCATGCCGGGCAGCTTCTCGTTCACCTCCGCCAAAGCGCCTTCCAAGTCGAGATCCTCGGGCAGCGTCCCCGACCCCTCGGGCGGGATCGTTACGAACGTGAAGCGATAGCCGCGTTCGGGCGGGAAGAAGGCATGCGCCGCCGGCGGTGTGCCGTCGGTGGGGAGCGAGGCCGTCTCGTCACCGCCCCACACCCGCGCGAACTCGAGCCCGGGCATGAGCGACAAACTGATCGGCTCGATCTGCTCGTCGCTGACGAACACCGACTTGCCCGCGTCGGTGTGGCCGGTCACGACTCGTCGCATCTCAACCTCCTGTGACGGCATTCTTCGGGGGCTCCCCTGCGAGGACGGCGACCACGTTCTCGGCCGCGACCTGCGCCATGCGCGTACGGGTCGCCAACGTGGCGCTCCCGATGTGCGGGAGCAGCACAGTACGGGGCGCGGCCAGCAGCCGCGGGTGCACCTCGGGCTCTCGCTCGTACACGTCGAGCCCGGCGGCGAAGATCGCGCCCGCCTCGAGCGCGACCGCCAGCGCCTCCTCGTCGACGACGGGCCCGCGCGACGTGTTCACGAGCACGGCGTCTTGTTTCATGAGCGCCAAGCGACGGGCGTCGATCAGGTGGCGAGTCTCGTCCGTGAGGGGCACGTGCAGCGTGACGATGTCGCTCTCGGCCAGCAACCGGTCGAGATCGCCGCGCCACCCGGCCATGCCGGTGTCGCGACGCGTGTGATGCAGCACCTCCATGCCGAATCCGGTAGCACGCCGGGCGACCGCCTGCCCGACGCGACCGAACCCCACGACGCCGAGCACGGCCGCGTGCACATCGCGCCCGAGGTACTGGTCGACGTCCCACCCGGCCCATCGTCCGGCCCGCAGATCGGACTCCGCCTCCCAGACCCGCCGCGCCGCCGCCAGGATCAACAGGAACGCGAGGTCGGCCGTGGTCTCGTCGAGCACTGCCGGTGTGTTGCACACGGCGATGCCATGGTCGGCGGCAGCGTCGACGTCGATGTTGTCGTACCCGACGGCGACGTTCGCCACGACCTTCAGGCGGGGTGCGCCCGCGGCGAGGACGGCGGCGTCGATGCTGTTGGTGAGCAGGCACACGATGGCGTCCGCTTCGGGCGCGATGCCGACGAGCTCGTCGTGCGTGAAGCTCCGCTCGCCGTCGGGCTCGATCAGCTCGTGGCCGGCTTCGACCAGTGGATCCATCCCACCGGGGAGCCGGCGCGTGACCAGGACGCGCGCCAACCCGGTGTCAGTGCTCTCGATAGTTGACGGCGCGCGAATCCTTGACGCCGACGGCGAAACAAAAGCAGTGGATCGGCGCGTGGTCGCTCACCGGACGGAGACTGTGCACGAGATCGGGCGGGATGTGCACGAGGTCGCCCTGCTTGATCTCGCGTTCCTCCCCGTCGATCGTCATGATCCCCCGCCCCGAGGTGACGTAATAGAACTCGTGGGTCGGGTGCGAATGCGGATCGACCAGGCCACCACCCGCGACCTCGAACTCGCTCACCAACTCGAGGAAGCCGCCGTCGGTGATGTCCTTCATCTCGCGCGGGTTCACCAGCCACCACACGGGCACGGTGCCGTTGTGCTCGACGACCGGCGGCACCTCTTCGATCGACCGCACGTCCATCGGTCCCTCCCTCGCCGTATGCTGACGCGCTCGTAAGAGCGTAATCACCGGCAGGGAACGCGGCATGGCCGAGACGATCACCATCGACGCCCAGCCCTTCACCGCTGAGGCATGGCGCGAGTTCGGTTGGGTACCCGTCCCCGACAGCGATCCGTCCGACGGCATCCACTCGCTCGAGTTCGGCTGGGAGGACGCCCACCTGAACTACATCAGCCACGCTCCCGAGGAGGTCGAGCGCAGTGGGAACGCGTTCGTTCTCAGCCGGCTGTACCACCACGACACCCACACGCAGGCGCTCATGCCGCTCAACTCCCCGTCATGGATCGCGGTGGCGCCGGCGTTCGTCGACTTCTCGCACGTCGAGCAGGTGGAGAGCGTGCGCGTCTTCCTGCTCGATCCCTTTGCGTGCATCGTCCTGCACCGTGGTACCTGGCACTTCGGGCCGTTTCCTCTCGGCCCAAGGCCCTTACGGATGCTCAACCTCCAAGGCCGGCGCTACGAGGAGGACAACGCATTCGTCGACCTCGACGAGGTGGCAGGAAAGCGCGTGATGGTGCGGGCAAGCGTCTGACCCGGGCTAGTCGTCCGACGTCCGGGCCCGGTCGAGCAGACGATTCATCGCCGGCGGCGTCTGCGGAGCCGCTGACCGGGCGGACGAATCAGCCGGCCGCCTCGACCCGCTGCCAGAAGGCGTCGACGCGGCGGTTCCACTCGTCGGGCACTTCCTGGAACGGTTGGTGGGCTTCCTCTTCCATCACTTCGAACTCGGCCCCCGGGATGAGGTCCGCGACGGCGCGGCACAGCGGCGGGCGCGCCGTCGGGTCTCGGCCTCCGGCCAGGACGAGCGTCGGAGCAGTGACACCCGGGAGACGGTCGGTCGTCTCATGGACGATCAAGGCATCGAGGAACCGCTGCACGTCCTCCGCCGATTGCTTGTGGGGGAAAGCGAGCACCTCCTCGATGAACTTCTCGACCGTGCCGTCGTTGTGGGCCCGAGCGGTGTAGATGTCGAGGAAGAACCCCTCGAGGAACGCGCGCTCGCTGGGAGCGACCTCGACGAGCCAGCGCACGAACAGGCACCAGGAGCGCAAGTAGTCGTCCATCACGGGCCACGTGCTCTGGAGCACGAGACTCCGAACGAGCTCGGGGTGACGGAGGGCCAACTCCTGGCCGATGATGCTGCCGCCCGAGAAGCCGGCGACGTGCGCGGACGCGATGCGGAGTGCGCGCAGCACGCCGGCCGCGTCGTCTGCCATCGCTTCCATCGACACGGGGCTTTCGGGCATGGCCGTGCGACCTGATCCCCGGTTGTCGAAGGCGGTGACGCGGTACCGGTCCATGAGACCGTCGAGCTGGAACTGCCACGATTCCACGGTGTCGCCGAGACCGCCGATGAGGAGCACGTCGGGCCCTTCGCCGACCTGCTCGGTCCAGATGTCGAGTTCGCCGATGCGGACGTGCTTGCCCATGCCTAGGACTCCTCCCCCTGACCGTGCCAGGCCTCCATGTGCTCGGCGTGCGTGTGCAGGTAGGCGCCCGGCTTGAAGTAGCGGTCGTAGAACTCGAGGTCGAGATGATGCGCCTGGACGTAGTTCAGGATGAACACGCTCGGGACCGTTCCCGGGAACTTTCCGAACGTGTCGAAGATGTACTGCGCCTGTAGAGCAATGCAGGCCTTGAAGTCGTCGTCGTGAACCTGAGCGCTGGCGCGGAACCCGGGGCTGTCGCTCCAGGCGCCCGGGGTCTCCGGGTTGAACGGGCCGCCGGGCCCGAACTTGCGCGCGGCAAAGGCGTCGACGGCGGACGCCATGTCGCGGTAGTGCGGCGGGCAGTAGGCCTCGAAGACCCCTTGTCGTCCGGTCGGGTTGGGCGTCGACCAGCGCTCGTCCTCGTCGTAGCGGAAGCCAAGACCGGGAACGTCGGCGTTTCCGGATGCGCCCAGCATCGAGAAGCGGTCGATCCCGTCGAACATCCAGCCGCCGAGGCCCATCGCCTGGAGAAGGAGCACTCCCGCGTAGCACGCGGTCGCAAGCTCCGCGGTGGCCTCGGTGATCGCGTACTGCTCCGTGAACGTGAGTGGGAAGGGCTCCTCGACGTCGACCAGCTTGCTGAACGCGTCCAGCCCCGGAATCTCACGGTGGTTGACGTCGTCGTAGATCGCGTACCCGTTCTGGGCGAAGAAACAGAGGATGGCGATCAGGTGCTGGGCGATGTCTGCCACGGGGATCACGAGCAGCGAGCCGGGCACGTTCACGCACCAGGTGTTGTGCCCCTCCACGTAGGGCTCTTCCGCCGGGAGGTGCAGCCGCCCATCGGAGAGCTTGCGGAGCCGTTCCCGATGGCGCTCGACCATGAGCGGCGCCGTCACGTCCTCGGCCGCCGGGTCGACGAGCGCGCCGGCGTCGCGGGTCGGGAAGAAGTAGACGCCCGAGTCGTCGGTGAAGAACAGCTCCGCGGTGTGAAAGCCGGCGGCCGACGGGAAGGTGCGCCCGGCAGCGCCCCCCGCGTAGTTCGACGCGTGCGGCGCGTAGTGCGCATTCCGGGTGATCGAGTAGTGCCAGCCCGTGGTGCCCCCCATCGTGCTCAGGACGAGCATCCGCTCGAGCTCCGTGAGCGGCAGCGGTTGCTGACGGGACCGGAATGCGAGCGGACCGTCCGGGAGCTCGTCACCGAGGGCGAAGCGCCGCGACCTGCGACCGAGAAGTGCCTCCATCAGCGGGAACGTGCTCAGCGCCTGGAGCGCTTCGCTCTCTGTGCTCGCGCCCGGGCGCGGTGCCGCCGACGACTGAGATGGGTCCCGACGAGGCATGGTCTCCCTCCGGCTGTCGTTGTCGCTCAGCCGAAGGTCTCTCCCGCCCTCTGGACCGCGACCACCGGACCTTCCGGTCGTGCTGACGATGGTCGCACTCGGGGATACTCCCCCTCGGTGCCGCTCACGCTACATCGGGGGGACGGCACGAATCGCGGGGAACCGCACCGCCGGCGCGAGCGACCCCCGGCGTACACTGACCGACTCCGGCGCTCGTAGCTCAATGGATAGAGCATCTGACTACGGATCAGAAGGTTGGGGGTTCGAGTCCCTCCGAGCGCGCTGACTCCTCGACCTGCCCGGAAATGAGTAGCCGCTACTCAGGCTGCCTCGCTGTCCGTCCCTCATCTTCGGCACATCCGTGGAGAGGGGCGATTCGTGAGGAAGTTCATGCAGGGCACCGGTCTGGTGTTGCTGACTGCCGGGCTCGTGCTCGGCACGGCCGGTGTCGCCGGGGCGAAGACCGTTTCGGACAAGAAGTACGCCAAGAGCATTTGTGGTGCGATCAGCGGCGTCTCGGACACGATCGACCAGGTCCAGCCCACGACCGGCGGCGATCCCGCCGCCGCCCAGACCCAGATCCTGCAGTCGACCGACGCGCTTCTTGCGTCGTTGAACGAGGCGAAGACGAAGGCGGCAAAGGTCTCACCGAGTGACGGCGGGAAGAAGGTCACGAAGCTCTTCGACGCGTACTTCCAGAGGAGCGTGGACGGTGTCACGACGGCACGTCAGAAGCTCGCTGCCGCCGACCCGGGCAACGTGGCGTTCGCGGCGGACATCGCGCAGTTCTCGGCCGCGCTCCAGACCCTCGAGGCGGCGACGGGCGATCCGTTCTCGAAGCTGTCTTCGAATCAGGACCTCTTGCAGGCGCTGAAGAAGGAGAAGACCTGCGCGCAGATCGTCACGGTCTACGGCGGCTGAGCGACCGGTGTACGCGCTCCAACGGTGCGACGTGGATACGGTGAGGGAGTGCCGGGACGCACCACGGCGGGCAGCGACACACCCTCATGACCGACGTCACGCAATCGGGAGAGACGGCGGACGACGCTGACGACGCGGACGTCATCCGGCTCGATCTCGACCGGGCCGTCGACATGTTCGAGACCCCGACTGTCCATCTCGGGTCCGGCCACGGCCTGTTCCAGCCGGGCATCGACCTGTGCGTCGCCGAGCTCGAGAGCCGACCGACGGGCCGGGCGGTGGAGATCGAGCTCGTGCTCCCGCAGTCGGAGATCAGCGACGATGTCGACGAGCGCCTGGCCGTGACCTTGCGCCGATGCTGCGACGAACGGTCGTACGCGAACGCCTGTCACCGGCGCTCGACCCAGCGCAGCGGCGTGCGCGCGCTGCGAGTCGGCCTGCCCATCACCTTGCTCGGCCTCGCGATCACCGCCATCGCCTTCCACACCGGCGACAGCGACGACCCCCAAACCGCAGTCGTCGACATCATCGGGTGGGTGCTCGCGTGGCTGGGGCTCTGGTACCCGTTCGACAAGCTCATCTTCTACGCGAGCGACTACGTGCGGGAGAACCGCGCCCTGGAGACGCTGCGAGAGGCGCACATCACGGTCGTCCCGCGCCCGATCGAAAACGCGGACCAGGTGGCCCAGTCCAACATGAGCCCGCCCTAGGGCGTCAGCTCTCCGGCGGGCGGACGACGACCGTCTTGGCCGAGAGGTCGGCGAGAGCGCTGTCGGCGTCGTCCCACCGGACCACCGCGCTCGTCACGAGCTCGGGTCGGAGCCTGCCGGTCGAAATGAGCGCGAGCACGTCGGGGATCACCGCGCGGGCGTTGACTCTGCTCGTCCGAAAGGTGATGCCGCGCGTGTACATGTCGAGCAGCGGTAACGGTGTATCCGACGTGAAGTAGATCGCCGTCGAGGTGCACGTTCCCTCGGGCTCGGTCGACCGGATCGCGCTGTGCAGCCCGACGGTCTCGCCGCTGTGGTCGACCGTGACCGGGTAGGAGCCGAGCCGGGAACCGTCGACGGGCCGCTCGATCGCGTTCGCCCCGATCGTCTCGGCCACCTGAAGCCGTCGGTGGTCCGTGTCGACGTAGTCGACTCGTTCGCCTTCGAGCGCCACTGCGACCGCGGCCGCGTACAGGGCAACGTCGCCGGCACCGCCCACGACGAGCACCCGTGCTCGGGGCACGGCGTCCAGGGGTGGCGCAACCGCTCGCCAGCCGTCCGGCACGTTGTCCGAGACGCTCGCGACCGTCGCCGGCTCGAGGGACGTGGGAAGCGCGACGAGCATGGCGTCGGCGTACGGGACGTGTACGAGATCACTGAGCGCGCCGCCCCACTCCCGTCGTGCGATCGGAGCCATCCCGTACGCAGCGCCGGCCCCCGCCGTCTCGCAGCTGCCCGTCAAGCCCGACCGGCACCGCTCGCAGGCTCCGCAACTCAGCTGGAACGGCACGATCACGCGATCACCGACAGCAACGATCGTGACGTCGTGGGCAATTTCGACGACCTCGGCGACGAACTCATGGCCGAAGGCGAACGGCCCCGGGATCGGCGCCCGACCGGTCATAAGGGCGGCGTCGAGGTCACAGGTCGCCACGGCAAGGGGTCGAACGATCGCGTCGCCCTTGCCCGACAGGACGGGTTCGGCGACGTCCTCCCACCGCAACTCACCGCGGCGCCGGAACGTCAGTTGCTGCAAGTCGTCGCCCCGACGATCGGCACCGCGACATCGTCGCACCGGACGCCGACCGCGCGCGGGTCGAATCACTAGCGTGGCGCCGCGATGAGCCGATCCGAGCCGTCCGGGAGCGAGCCGATGCACCGCCCGTGGGCGGCTCCACCGCCCGGCCGCCTCGTCGGTCGCGGCCACCCAGCGGGCGACTTCCTCGAAGCGTGGGCATGGGACGTCCTCGACGAGGCGCCGGGCTACCTCCGCGTCGAGGCGACGCTTCCCGACCACGTCAAGAACCCGCGCGGGCAGCTCTTCGGCGGGTTCACGCCCACCTACGTCGACCTGGTCGCGCTGTTCACCGTCCGAGCCGGCGAGGATCGCTCCCTCCCGCGGAAGATGCGATGGCTGGCGACGACGAACATGCGGGTCGACTACTTCGAGCCCATCACCGGTCCCCGCTTCCTCATCGAGAGCAAGCGCGAGAAGCAGCGCGGCCGCACCCACTTCGTCGGTACCCGGTTCCTCCAGAACGACGAGCTCGCCGTGTTCGCCCTGACCACGATGCGCGAGGTCGACCTCAGTCGCACGCTCGGCGACGCCTGAGTCGGCGCGATGTCGCTCGGCGCGACCGTCTCGCACCTTTGTTCCACTCCGCGACGGCAGTTCCTCGTTGCCGATTGCGGTCGGCGTGCCTTTGCTCGCCGTCTTCGCCCTCCAGTCGGAGCCGGGCCGGCGGGTTCTCCTGCGCGGGTGGTCCCCGCGCTCGGCGGCATGCTCGTCGTGGCGC